>WNFS01012744.1_pt1 | contig 11605 bp, 10 predicted proteins | sample 5400141 | NCBI WGS metagenome assembly WNFS01 (sample SAMN13153358, study PRJNA577476) | soil metagenome | isolation source: 60 cm saprolite under Madrone tree | place: USA:California | collected 2016-06-14 | reverse complement strand
CACAGCAGCCATAACCCCTATCACCACCACAGCCACCACAAGCACGCTCATCCACAAAATGAACCTCCTGCGAGCAGCAGCGGCGCGTAAAGCGTCAATGCGTACGTTTTCAGCAGGACACCACTGCGACCTCCGGCAATTTGGGCAGAGCGGGAAAAGCTCATAGGGAAAGTAGAGCCGGTCCCCACCAATGATCTTATCGTGAAGCTCCTCGCTCTCGAAGACAGCGTGACAGTGAACACAACGCAGCAGCAGATATTCGGCCCAATCGCTTGCTTTGCAGGCAGGACACACAGTCGCGCGGCTCGCACTGCCAGCAGGCACCCAGCGATGATGACAGCGATGACAATAATTTTCACGCGGCCTGCCCGGCACCGGTGCCACCCCACCCGTTGCCTGGCTTTCAACTCCTCGCAGCAAGCCATCGTGTCGCAAGAGAAAAGCATCATCTGGTGCAAGTTCGTAGGTACCATCACCGAGGCTCAACCTGAGCGGCGCAGAGAGGTTAACATTCAAATCTGGAAAAGCGAAGGCGCGCTGATTATCTCGCCGGGTCGCATCCTCGTGCGGAGAGGCAGAGCGATGCTCTCCCGCAACTTGTATTCGTTGCCATTCATCCTGTGTGGCCCCCCGTGCATTGAACAAATGCTCGGCACGCTCTAAATCATATGTCCTGCGCGATGCAGGATCGCTCAATGTCTGGTAGGCGAGCAGTATGATACGCATGCGCTCCTCCGCATCCTCCCCCTTGTAAACATCAGGGTGATATTTCAGAGCGAGCTTCTTAAAGGCTGCTTTGATGGTGTTGGTAGCTGCGCGTGGATCGACGCCCAGCAGATCGTAATAATCAATAAATGAATTCATCGGCAAATGAAAGGTGCTATAATCAAGCCAGGAGGGCGTGATTATGCTTTTACCTTGTTACTCAGGATAGCGGAACATCCACCAAGGGCCGACAAATCGGCCTGGTAATTCCTAAAGAGAACAGTTATCGTATTAATTATTAGACGTACGACTAAGAGATTTGTTGCAGCGATAATAAAAATCGTAAGGCTTGTCATAAGGAGCAAAGCCGTGCATGATCATCAAACTGGAAACGATCACGAAGCGCACGACCATGAGCATGATGCGACCGAGCACAATCAGACAACGCACGACCATGACCATAAGCATGATGACCATGATGGACATGGACACGAGCATGGCAAGGTAGACGCGGACCTCTATGGCAACCGGGCAGGATTGCGTGCGGTACAACTATCGACGGCTGGCATGCTCCTGGTCTCAGCAATTCAATTCGCTATCGCCTTGACCGGCGGCAGCGCCGGGCTCCTCGCCGACGCGCTGCACAACTTTGGAGATGTATTCACCACCGTCGCGCTCTGGATCGCCTTCGTGATCTCCAACCGTGCTGCAAATCAACGCTATACCTATGGCTATTATCGTGCCGAAGACCTGGCGGGCATCTTTATCGTACTGGTGATCATCGCCAGTGCAGTAGCCGGCGCAGTAGAGTCAATCCAAAAATTAAGGAGTGGCAATGTTCCCACCCAGATCTACCTGAGTATGGCGGCAGCGCTGGTTGGAGTCGTGGGAAACGAACTCCTGGCACAATACAAAATCGCGGTGGGCAAGCGTATTAATAGTGTTCCGCTGGTGGCTGATGGCCAACACTCGCGCATCGATGGGCTTACTTCACTGGCGGCACTTGCCGGTCTGATCGGTGTAAGGCTCGGCTTCCCTATTGCTGACCCCGTCGCGGGCATCGTAATTACCATCGTAATCGTCACTGTGGTCTACTCCGCCTCGCGCAGTGTTCTACAACGCCTACTCGATGCAGTCGATCCACGCATTGTGCCCTCTATCATTACAACTGCGCGCGCTGTTCCGGGCGTGGAAGCGGTGACAGATGTACGCGCTCGCTGGGTTGGGCACACGCTGCACGTCGTCATGAACATTGAGGTGGATGCGGAACTGACGCTGGCAAAGGCTCATGCCATTGCTGAAGAAGTACGTCATCGCCTTTTCCACGAAATCAAGGGCATCTCGGAGGTCGTTATACACACCGACCCCAGTAGCGCAAGCGGAGACCACCACCAGGGCACAGCGCACCATTTTCAAGAGGCACAACGGCCCGTGGTCGAGCGATGAGAGCACTCCACTATGCCCAGATTCCGCGCCACCACGCCTGGTATGCAGTCATTCTTTCCGTTGTAACGATTCCAGGACAGCAGCGATTTCACGACGAATACGGTCGTTAGTAGCGACCTCGGTCTGCACTTTTTCCCATCCATGCATGATGGTAGTATGGTCACGCCCACCCAGTTCGGTGCCAATTTGCAGCAGGGAGGCACTGGTTTCCTGGCGCATCAGGTACATGGCAACCTGGCGCGGCCAGACGATCTCACGCTCCCTCTGCTTTCCGCGCATCCGTTCGATATCAACATTGTAATAGTGACAAACACCCTCCAGAACCTCGGCTGGCGTCAAATTTGTGGGAGGTTTGCCCTCGCTATAGATGTGTTCGAGCGCTTGAGCTGCCACGCTTACCGAAAGCGCGGCATCATGCAGCGTGGCATAGGCAAGCACACGATTAAGCGCACCTTCAAGCTCGCGTACACTGTTGCATTCAGGGCGTGCAATAAATTCAACCACCGAAGCGGGCACGGCAAAGCGGAGCGACTCGGCCTTGGAGCGTAGAATGGCCAGGCGATGCTCATACTCTGGAGGCTGGATATCGGCCAGGAGTCCCCACTCAAATCGTGAACGCAAGCGATCCTGGAGACTATGAATAGCCTTGGGAGGACGATCACTCGACACCACAATTTGTTTGTTGGCGTCATGCAGCGAATTGAAGGTGTGAAAAAATTCCTCTTCAGTAGATTCCTTGCCCGCGATAAACTGGATATCATCGACGAGCAGGATATCGATCTGGCGATATTTGGCGCGAAACGCTTCGGTCTGCTGGAAACGAATGGCATTGATGATTTCGTTAGTAAACTTTTCCGATGTTACATATAAGACATTCAGCCCGGCAGCTTCACCAACATGCCCGACGGCGTGCAGCAGGTGAGTTTTGCCAAGGCCAACGCCGCCATAGAAGAAGAGAGGATTATAGACACTACCTGGATTTTCGGCTACAGCCAGCGAGGCGGCATGGGCCAACTGATTAGATTTACCCACAATAAACGAGCTAAAGGTATAACGAGGATTCAACAACCCTTCTCCCCCAAGCGGCAATAGCCCGGGTTGTGCATTCTTGCCATATTCCTGCAGCGTTCGTTTATCAGGGTAATTACCGTCTATCTCCGCCTCACCGCTATCTGTACGTCGATGGGCAGCAGAATAAGCTGTAGTGGGCGCAGTTGAGGTTGATGATTCAGGTGAAGCATCTAACCTGAATTTCTCGCGCTGCAGCGAAGTCAGGCGATTTTTTGGCAGATGGTAGCTCCGATTGTGTGAAGGTTGGGTTACCTCTCCCGCCACATCATTCTCCTGGCCGGGATTTTCCCTGGCCACAACAAAGCGCACCTCTACCGGACTGGTGGTGACTTCTGATAGAATTGAACGTATCAAATCGATAAAACGGCCTTCCAGGTGTGCCTTGGCGAAAGTGGTAGGCACGCGCACGATGAAGACGCCATCTTGATAAGAGAGGGCTGCCGTACCTTGAAACCAGGTCGTAAAGACAGCCGGTGAAACCTTTGTTTGCAGTCGCTCTATTGTTGTCTGCCAGATCTGTTTTGCATTCAAAAGTTGCTACCTTTCAGGCGGCACTGTGTACCTGTTGGCAAGTTCATGCGTTTTAAATAGAGGGCTACAATGCACCGCATCCCTTCATTAGATAAGTAATACCATTAAGATAGGTAATGTAATCATTATATTATGCCAGATAAACAAGGCAGACGTCTAAAGTTCGGCGATGCAGAGGGTAATGGTAGCACTAAATCAAAACGCTGTAAAGCCCCTTTTTTGGTCAAAAGTGAGAACTATCTCATAGGCAATCCGTTTCTTTTACTATATACTAGACCAAAAGAGGAAATCGATAACGCTCCATCTGCAGGGTCTCATATTTTGGATAGCCCTTCAGGATACCTGGTGGAATATAGGAGATTTTATGATTGTAGTTCGGCTTTTTTCTATAGTAGCGCGTATACCTGGCTATCATCGTATCAGCTTTCGCGCATTGAAAAAACTGGCGGGATTTTGCCTGGCTATGGGTCTGCTCCTGTCAAATTTATTTCTGGTTTCGTGCACAGGTTTGTTTGGAGGAGGGACTCCAACACCAACCGCAAGGCCGACACCATCAGAATTAGCGCTTGCACAGCTTCACTGGTGCAGTAAGCCATCGATGGTCTTTCGCGATGAAGGAGCAGCGCCATCACACACTCCGACCACAACCACAACCACAACCGCTGCTCCAGGCGCAAAGCCAACTGCTACTGCCGCGGCTAGTGCAACGGGAACTACCGCAGTGAATAGTACTCCAACAGCCAGGGTTGGTTCAGGAACACCCAGCACAATCACTGAGTGGTCAGAAGTCACAGCAAACCTTGGCTTTGCCGTGTATTTGCCGCCACTATTGCCAAGAACTACATGCCTGGTAAATGCTCAAGCCACAATCCACGATCCCATTATCGGCGGTAGTTTTACTATAGGCTACCTGCTACCCGACCATAGCGCTCTCACGCTATCGGAAGCGCCATTGATCACACAAAATAGCAGCTTCCAGTGTAACTCGCCCAGTGGCGGTGCCACTCAAGCTAACAACAAGCCAAAGGTAGGGACAGCTACACCATCTTCCGGCCATACACAGGTAGTAACCTTTCTATGTTCTGGTGCAAAAAACACCACAAATATTGTCTTGTCGGCACGAGGTAGTGCGGATTATGTAGAACAGATCTTTAATAACTTGCAGCCAGGCATAGCCTGGATACCTGCTTCCTAAAGGCAAACGAGAAGGAGTCTTCAGAAGAGGTGTATATGAGCAAAATCTATCCACGCAGTTCTGCTGTTTTAGCTCAAAACGGCCGCGGCCGCAACCATCCTCGGTACTTTAGTACTTCTTATTCTTTTTGGCTTTTTGACGGCTCTTATCCCTGGTTTTTGTGGCCTGTTTCTGCTAATGATCGTCTTGATCCTCTGGATCATTTATGTCAATATACGTAGACACATTCGTCGTACTGTAGAGCGTCTGTGGTGGGTTCTTGTAATCGCCCCCTCGACGCCCAATACCCAATTCTGCTATAATGGCATCAGTTTTGCGCAGAGAGCGCATTTCAGTAAGCATGCCAGTAAAGGGAGGTATATCGATTATGGACAAATGCCCCTATTGTGGCGCCGAAACCCGGTCTGGAGACAATTTTTGCTTGAACTGTGGCAACCGCCTGCTTGCATCAACTCCCTCACCACAGCAGGCTCAACCAGTCATAGGTGATGCCACGATTCCGGCTTCAGAGGAATGGACCCCATCCAACGTGGGTTCCTCATCACCTGCTCAGGGCAGTAATTGGTCAGATGCAAATTTACTGACCATAGCTAATACAAGCAGTGAGTCAGAAACACTTCACCCTGATGCCCCGGAGGTTGACAGCTCCGCCGCTCCCGTGGCTCAGGCCACTCTGGACAAAATTGAAAATCCTGCCCAGTTGATTCTTCGCTCAGATAATGGTGAAGTGCTCCAGGACTATCTCCTGGAGAAGTTTGAAATCACTATCGGTCGTGCACCCACCAGCGACGTTTTGCTCTCCAAAGACAAGCTTACCTCGCGTCGTCATGCGACTATTCATTACGAGAACGGTAACTATGTGCTACGTGACGAGCGCAGCGCCAATGGTACGTTTGTCAATGGGCAGCAGATCGAAGAGATGACACCACGTACTCTGCAGGATGGCGATCATATCGGCATTGGAGAACATGAACTGATCTTCCAGGCTTACAAATCGCCCATGTCCGACGTAGACATAGAAAGTATGCCGACGATCACTGTAGGTTCCTCTTCCTTCGCTGATATGACTTACCGCACTCGCGAAGATGAGTTGTTGACAACAGCGACCAGTGACGACTTCAGCACCCGCTCGATGAACGGCGGAGCCGACTCTCCAGCATCAGAGGCACCTGCCCCGGCAGCTGCACCTCCTCAAGTCGAGGCCGCACCGGCTCAGCCCGCTGCTACCAAGGCCACATCCGAGGCAGTGGTTGCCACCACATCTGGCACGGGCGTCACATTTAACCGCCTCACAAGCCTGCCGCAACCCACGCTTCCAGACGTAGCTCCTTTGATGGCAGCACTTGCAACCCTGGATGGGCAGGTTTCATCCCTGCAAGAGCAACTGAATGCTACCCAGGAGGCCATGCGCAATCACGAAACGGAGATTGCGCAGACCACCAGCCAGCTTCGCGCAGGAGTACGGCGCGTATCAGAACGCATGGATAACACTATCGCCGATGTGGCACTCAATTAATGGAAGATGTAATGAACAATCCTCGTGACATTGAGTATGTTACCAAGCTTGCTCGCAAGGCACGTGAGTTGAACAAAGTGTTCCAGATTCATCAGAGTGTTCTTAACACGCTGGCGGAATGCACGAGCCTCTTGCGCAGCCTCATTGGAGAGGATAGATAGGCTGCGGGCCAGTCAGTAGGGGCGGCTCTCGTGGTCGCCCAATAGGCATCAGTTAAGCCTGGAAGAGAGACAGGAGGCCGGATGATCCGTAGGGGCGAGGGCGGATGTGGGGAGGGCCTTGATGGTCGCCCGGTGGTGGGGGTGTGATCGCGTTCCCACACAGGTGAGCATAGGGAACAGGACGCGGGCGACCATAAAGGCCCTCCCCGCCGCCCTCGCCCCTACGGGATGGTGAGCGCTATACCGGACAATTCTATGCACGAACAACATTACGATGCGATAATCATTGGAGCAGGCTTAGGCGGTTTGCTTAGTGCTGCGCAGTTACTTCAACGTGGCAAGAGCGTAGCTATTTTGGAACGTTTACCCCATTGTGGCGGGCGATTCACGGCAAAAACATTTCAAGGCGTACAGGTGAGTACAGGGGCTGTACACATGATTCCCTTTGGCAGCAGTGGCGTGCTGGCGCGTATGTTAAGCCGCCTGCGCACACCCCACCGTATTTTCGATGCCGATGTATTTGCCTCATTTCACGTACATGGCAAACAGATGCGCGCTCGCGGTTTGCTGGGCGTCTTGAGGATGCTAGGGCCTCGCCAGTCCTTCTGGTTCGCTCGCGCCGGCTATTTAATGTTCTTGCGCCCCCTCCCCTCCAATGAACGTGACCTTCCTTTCGATCAATGGCTGGCACGTCACATCGATGTCAAGCGCAACCGCGAGCTTACTTCTTTCTTCGAGCGGATTTCTCGTTTCGCCCTCAGCCTGGAACTCCATCAAGTGCGTACATCTGAGGTCATCAAGACCACAAAAAACATGCTGCGTTTCGGCGCCCCCGGCATCGTTGAGGGAGGATGCGGCGCATTAACAGCAGAGTTAGAGCGCCAGGTTCTCGATCAAGGGGCTGATCTGCGCCTGCAACATGACGTATTGCAAATCCTGCATGCAGAGGGGCAGGCAACCGGCGTGCGTGCCCGCAATAAAGCCAGTGGTGAGGAGCTGGCACTGCTCGCGCCGCTGGTAGTCAGCGACATCGGGCCTCGTGCCACAGATGCGCTGCTTCACAACCGCCAGATCACGCAGTATGAAGTGTTGAAAAAAAAGGTAGAGGCCCGATTTAACGCGCCCGATCCACAAGAAGCCGTTGGCCTCAAGGTACATATCTTGAGCGACGTTTCACTGATACCGCACAAAGGTATCATGTACTGTCTTGATACACAACGCATCGCGGGAATAGTGCAGCCAACCAATTGTGATCCGCGACTGGCTCCAGCAGGCAAGCACCTGCTCATCAGCCACCAGGTCATCCAAAGCGACAATATCGAAGAAGAGAAACAATTGGCGCTCGCCGATCTACGCGTGCTGTTCGGCGAAACATTTGAGAAGCATTGTCGCATCCTTACTATGAGCGTCTATCGCGGCGAATGGCCTGTGAATCGCGTCGCGCAGGGCGCAGATGTTACCCCTGATACCTTTATACAAGGCTTATATTTAGTTGGTGATGCAGTGAAACCCTCCGGCTATCTCATGGTTGAGGGTGTTGCACAGAGCGTCAACCAATTTCTTGACCTGTTTGACACGGCTGCAGAAGATGCAGGGTCACAATCTATTGTGTCTAATAGAGGGGATAGCGATACTACTGGTCCCGCCCTTCCATCCCGTATGCGCGGCCCTCGCAACGTTCTTCCCCCACCATCACGTCTCAATACACTCCGCTGGTTGTGGGAGGCCCCTGGAAATTCCTGAGGAGAGCTGTTTACCCCGTCCAGCTCGCCCGTACCTCGCGCAACTGCTCGGGAGAAAGCATGCGGAAAAGCACCAGCAGGCTCTCTAAATCATATTCCAGGCCGATGGAGTGTAACTCCTGCCGGATTCGACCGAGAGCACTTATCTGTGCCGTTGTAATCAAACCATAACTAACAAGACTCGCAGCCAATAACTGATCGGGTGTCAGAAGTTTGAACATAAGTAAGATCTCACCAAGCTGGTAATTCATGTCTACACCACGCAGCATACGCTGTATTTGATGTGCGACCTCCAGGCGTTCCTGCGGGACGAGATGGCCTTCGAGTAGTACACTACCTAATGAACGTGTTGCTCGCCCACTGAGCACAGGTGGTTGTGCCTGCACCGGCGCAGGCAGAGAGGACATAGGAGGAAGGCTCTGGACAATGTTCAGAAGCGTATCATCTGAGGTAATATCTGTTAATGTAGAGCGGCTCAAGGCTTGCTTTACACTTTGCTGAGGTTGTTCAGCGAGAGCACGAGCAAAATCGTTTTCACTCTCTCCCTCGGTCGTAACCTCTTGCTCGACATCCCTCAAATCTGATTCTGCCAGCGAGGATGATACAGGTGACAACTCCGTTTTCGGAGACGGTGAAAGCGCAGGAGGTGCCGGGGCGGCACTTGCTATCCCTGGCGACCTGCCTCCACTTCGATATTCCTGTTTACGTTCAATTGGTATATCCTGTATAGGCGATGCACGCAAGGGAAAGGAGCGGCTTGTAGCAGTATCAGCCATGCGAGCCTGCTGCGCGTCTTGTTGCTGAGCAAGTGGTGCCGCAGGCTCTTCCCGCGTGCGGCTACTCACTCCATCCGCTTCACCCTGATCGGAGGCTCCCCTCTCGCGTATCATCTTTGAGAGTTGCGCCAGGCCAGATTCTTCCTGGGTAGGCGCGGGCGAGGATTGAAGATTCTGTTCAGCGCTGCCAACAACGCGTTGAGTTGAAGCCAGGCCTTGTGGATTATGCGGAACCCAACTCGTCTCCGGTAATGGCGAGAAACTGCGGCTGCTCGGATAAATTACAGCCCGGATCTTTTCTGAAAATCCAGAAGGAGGATTCCCCGGTCTATTCATTCTCTCGGATTCGGTGGGTCCCGGTTGCACAGGATTCGCAGCAGGCATCCCGGGTGCGGGATTGGGCGACAGTGTCGAAAGGGGCACAGTGGCTTGCGATATAACCTGTGGTGCCACCGGTGGCTCCCCTCCCTCTGCCTGTCGCTTAAGTACACCTGCACTGGCCGTAGGAGGACTGGCTGAGATGCGCGGGAACGAGCCTGTAACAGAACCCGGAATGCGCGAGCGTACCGCATTGACCAGGTTCATTACACCTATCATGCCATCTACTTCCATATCGGTGAGGACAGTGCGAGAAGCTTCATCAGAATCATCCGAGCCATACCCTGCAATATTCATACAACGGTAGGTAAATACCTGTATACCACGTCCCCGCCGTTGCGCATCCAGCGCCACCCAGAACTCACGCCTGCCCGCCGCCGCCTGTGCCAGGTCAACCAGCACCAGCCGTATGGGATAACGTGCAATCGCATCGAAAACCTCCACGGCCGTGCGTGCCGGATGACATTCGTAGCCAGCAAGCTGAAACTCGCTCGTGAGCAAAGCCGTAAGCTGCTGGTCGCGTTCAAAAAGTAGAACATGAGGCCCGCCACTATTAACATTCATACCAGCACTCCCTCCAGTCGCTGCTCGCATGCTGGTTGAGTTCGCGAGCGTGTCTTGACTATTTGCCACTACTGTAACTCGCTGATACCCTGCCTGACCATACTCCAGAGCTACGCGGGCGGCCATAAAGGCCTTGTAAAGATACCCCGTATCTTTCTTGCCCCGCCACTCCTCTCCACCCTCGCCCCTACGGATACATTCCCCCACGAGGACGGAGAGCTACGCGGGCGACCATAAAGGTCCACCCTTCCCCGCTCCACCGCCCTCGCCCCTACGGATATATTCCCCTGCAAGGACGGAGAGCCACCGGGCACCTGCAATTGACATTTGCGCTAGTATAGCACACAAATGTATCTAGAGAATAGCTAATGAGACTATTTTGCAGTGTAAGAACGTACACGCAAAGAAGTGCTTACTTCTCAGGAACCACCTTAAAGAAAGGCAGTACGAATATACTATGCTTCAACCTCATCCACGTCCAGTTATCGCTCTTCTAACCGACTTCGGCACGGGCGATAGCGATGTAGGTATAATGAAAGGCGTTATTGCCGGTATTACGCCAGATGCACACATCATCGATATCACCCACGATGTCGCGCCTCAAAATATCGCATCTGGCGCATGGATACTGGCCTCGGCTTATCGTTACTTCCCCAAAAACACAGCCTTTGTATGTGTTGTTGACCCTGGCGTCGGCAGCAATCGCGGGGCAATCGCCGTTCATGCTGGTGACTGGTTCTTTGTAGGGCCAGACAATGGGCTTTTCAGCTATATTCTTTCGGAGCAGGCGGTGCATGCAGCCGTGCTTCTTTCAAACCCAGCATACCATCTCCCCCATGTCAGTTCAACCTTTCATGGCCGTGACATCTTTGCGCCGGTAGGAGCTTACCTGGCGCGTGGGCTGACCAGCACCTTTCATGAACTTGGAACACCGGTAGACCCTACCTCGCTGCAACGCCTCAACGTTACGCTTGCTACACGCCAGGGAATGAACGTTGATGCGCATATCGTCCACATCGATAACTTCGGCAATCTTATTACTGGTATACCCCTCACTCTGGTGCCAGATCTTTTTACTGCTGCAAAGATACGACTTGCCCTCTCAAAAGATGGTGTCGTGATAGAGCAGCGCAGGCGCTTCTTTGCCGATGGCCCCAACGATGGACAACCATTTATGTATGGCGACAGTTCTGGTTACGCAGGCATCGCCATACGTAATGGCAATGCCGCTCAAACACTCGGTATAGGGGTTGGCGCAAACATTGCTCTCACAGTGATAGAAAAATATTCATAAAAATACCTCATTTTCAGCACATCCGTTCTATCTTGTACCATGCAGCAGCTTAAGCTGCAACTCCTTTGCGCTCTTATTCGTATTAATTTTGAACGGGTGTGCGACCACTTATTACTCTTGACAGAGGTCTATCTGTACTGTATGCTACGATTACCGGCATGTTCTTAGCATATCCTTGTAGGTTTCGTTTCCCCCTCTGGAATGAAAAATGGGACCGAAATTGAAA
>WNFS01023520.1_pt1 | contig 11609 bp, 10 predicted proteins | sample 5400141 | NCBI WGS metagenome assembly WNFS01 (sample SAMN13153358, study PRJNA577476) | soil metagenome | isolation source: 60 cm saprolite under Madrone tree | place: USA:California | collected 2016-06-14 | reverse complement strand
AAGATGAACGCCTGCTGAGGAGTGCCTACCAGACGTGTCTTGACCTGGCAGAGCAATACCAGCTGGAGAGCATTGCGTTCCCTTCGCTCAGCACCGGCGTCTATGGGTATCCACTGGAGCTGGCGGCTCCGATTGCGCTGGGAACGATCATCGAGCATATCACGCAGCCAAGGAGCCTGAAACAGGTGACGATAGTGCTGTTTGGTGATAGTGCGCACCGGGCGTTTGAGGAGGCATTGGCAAGGCTTTTAGCGAGGTCTTGAGTATATAGTTGACTACTGTGTTTCCACCAATTCATGTTGTAGTTCGCGCAGCCAATCGAGGAGTGCGCGCGTCTGGTGGATGCGGCTGCGTAATACGACGTGATCGAAGAAGGCCATATCGCTTGTCTCCGTCTCGCTGGGATGCTGGGACTCCAGGTGATCGAGAAACTTGTGGCAGGCAGCGATCTGCTGGTTGACCAGATAAGCACTCTGTTGCGGCATGATACGCTGCACAAAGTAGAGCTTGATCAGGAAGAGGAGGCGAATCTCGCGTGGTCGCTCAACAGGTTGGGTCAGCCACTGGAGAAACGTGTCACGTCCCGATGTGGTGAGGTGAAAGACTTTGCGCGATGGACGAGTGCCCTGTGGCTCCAATTGCGCCTCAATGTAGCCCAGACGTTCGAGTTTCTTGAGGAAGGCATACATCTGGCTCATCTCCAGGTGGACGATTTGCCGGAGCGTGCCGCTCTCGAACTGTTTCAACAGTTCATAGCCGTGCATGGGACGGTTTTCTAGCAGTCCCAGGATGGCGTATTCGGCTGGTTCACTGATCTGCATTGTCTTCTCCGACGGCTTGCCACACAATCTCCCGGATTGCGTCAAGAACATCGCTATTATAGTGCACTTTGGGATGAGAGGGCAAGTCTGTCCCTCCCGCCTGGACCAAAGGGACTCCCCATCGTCGGTGACACCCCCCTCTTCTGAAAAAGGGACCTTTGTCGTGTCATTCCTTTCTATCGCTGGTTACTGCATTGTGAGCCGGTTCATAGCTCAACTGTGACCTTCTTCCTTCACACTGGAGTAAAAAGGCATTATCCTGTACGTGGAAAGCTATGCGACCATCCAGACACAAAGCAAAGAAAGGCCAGCTCGTTGGCGACTTCTTTGACCTTCAGTCTCAATCTCATGGGTGCAGCATACACCGAGCTCTGACTTGACGGTAGTCAGCATGTAATGGCATTGTTTTGATAACTATATTCTAAAAACGTTGTTTCAATAACGATAATCGACAGGCAAGAGGAAGATATAATGACATTGTGGATACTGTTTTGCCGGATGAGCAAGGATGTAGATACGCTGTTTACGTTCTATGCGAAGGATTGTGAAGACGCAGAGCGGAGAGCAGAGGACATATTGAGGGAGTATCGCTATGAGCGATTAGACTTGAAGGCGTATCCTGGGGGCTTCAGGATGGCTTTTACGTACATTCCTGGCAGGATTGAGGCGGAGGCAATGTAGTGGTTCGGTGGGTGACAACGAAAGGTTTCTGTTTTTATGAAAGCCTCATCCCCCCTCGGTGGGAGCTCATTTGTTGAGTTTTTACCAATTCTCCGCTCAAGTAATGGGGTTCCTGTGTATGATACAATAGTCCGGTGTGAAAACCTGCACGCACGTGTTCTCTAGACCTGAACACGTGCCAGTCGTTCTTGTGAGATGTATCCCGGAGATAAGAGTAATGTGGTATTGGAAAGAGTGGCCTCGCCTTCTGCTCACTTTCCCTTTGGGAGTACGTCTGGGCATCGTGACGCTGTGTTCACTGCTGTGTATGACCATCCATCTGCTGACCTTTCCTCTCTCTCATAATGGCAGCCTGGTAGCGGTCCCTGTCGGGCTGGCAGCCTGGATGTTCAAGAGACGGGGGCTCCTGATTTGTTTCACCTGGGAGATGGCCGTGCTGGTAGTGTATTATACGATCCGGCTCGGGGGGCTCAGATGGCCGGTTTCCTTCGCGCTCTTCACTTGGAGTGGTATTGTCGTCTTGTTGATTGGGGGCTTCGTCATCACGACGCTTCGCAATGTGGTGGACTCGGCGGATGCTGCTCGGCTGCATGCACAGGAAGCAGAACGGCAAACAGCCCTTGTTTATGAGCAGCAGCGCCGGCTCAACCAGCTCAAAAATCAATTCCTCATAAGTGTGAACCACGAGTTACGCACGCCGCTGACCGCCGTCTCTGGCTATCTCGAAGTATTCCAGCTCGTTCTGCAACAGGAGGGTCACCTCGACCGGACGGCTCATGGGCCGTGGCTTGAGCGCGCCCGTGCTAACTGCGAGGAACTCGAGGCGTTAGTCAACAACGTGCTGGATACGATCCATCTGGGCAGCGATGAGGGATCACTGACCGTCGAGGACCTCTCAGTGGCCGAGGTGGTTGCAGACGTGGTTGCACACCTGGGTGCAGTGAAACGCATCAGCCATCGTCTTCACCTGGACATCCCTGAACAGGCAAGGGTGCTGGCCAATCGTGAGTGCCTCCGCCATGTCCTGCGCCACCTGCTCTCCAACGCGTTCAAGTATACTGAGGCCAACGGCCAGGTAGTCGTCAGCGTCGCGCCCAATGCCTCGGCTGCTCAGCAGATAGGGCTTCCATCGCAGGTGTGTATTTGTGTGGAAGACGAGGGGCCTGGTATTCCGCAGGATGAGTTGCCTCTGCTCTTTGAGCAATTTGTGCGTCTCAAGCGCGATGTGGGTGGGAAAGTGCGTGGGAGTGGACTAGGGTTATACATTAGTAAATCCCTGGTGGAAACGATGGGAGGACGTATGTGGGCAGAGAGTGCGGGACGAGAAGGGCAAGGAAGTCGATTTTGCTTGACGCTTCCCACTCCGCCTGGGAAAAAGTAGTCAAAAAACTCTGAAAAAAGGGCACAAAACACTTGACAGAGCCCCTTCAATCAGCCTATAATCGTAGTAGCAAGAGCCGACAGACTCGTCGGTAATTCTAAAAATGCGGAAAATCATATGCTCAGCGACGAAACAAACCAAATAAGCCGACAATTTAGCTTTTATTACTGGTTTAGCCCTCCAGCATGATGGTGGGCCTTTTGGGCTGAGCAAAAAACCACCAGCATGCTGGACGAGCAGAGGAAATTGACCTCTGCTTTTTTGTTTGTTCTGATATTCAGTTGAGAGGATTTCGTTACTATGATCATCGTCATTCGCAGTTCAGCAAACAGTGAAGAACGGGGCCATCTGATGACCCTGCTTTGCCGGGTCAGTGGAAGCCAACGTCCCATTGCCGCGACAAGGATAAACGGGCGCGAAGTTATCGCACTCGATGGCAGCATCCTTGATGCACAGATACGCAGCACTATTAGCCAGCAGAAGGCTGTCGAGCGTATTGTACCGATCAAAACTGCATATAAACTCGCGAGCAGGGCCTTCAAGGAGACCGATAGCGCCGTGGTGGTAGGCGATGCCCTGGGGGCTCGTCCTGTTGTCATTGGCGACGCTACCCCCATCATCATCGCAGGGCCATGTGCCGTAGAGAATAGGGAACAATTGCTCACGACGGCACATGCTGTCAAAGCTGCCGGTGCACAGGTCTTGCGCGGTGGTGCCTTCAAACCACGTACCTCACCCTCCCAGTTCCAGGGACTAGGCGTCGAGGGCCTGCATTTGCTGGATGAAGCACGCAAAGAAACAGGTCTGCCCATCATTACCGAGGTCATGGAGCCAGAACTGGTTGAGACCGTGGCACAATACGCCGACATCCTGCAGATTGGTAGCCGCAACATGCAAAACTTCCCCCTACTGCGTGCTGCTGGAAAAAACAGCCCTGGTCGTCCTGTCATGCTCAAACGTGGACTGACGGCTACGATTGAGGAATGGTTACTGGCGGCGGAGTACATTATGGCAGCAGGGAATCCGAACGTTATCCTCTGTGAGCGCGGCATACGCAGTTTCGACCCAAACACCCGCAACCTGCTCGACCTCTCCTGTGTACCACTTTTACATGAACTGACGCACCTGCCGATTATCGTCGATCCCAGCCATGCGACTGGTCGTCGCGAACTGGTACCGACGATGTCCCGAGCCAGTATCGCCGCCGGTGCTCACGGGCTGATCCTGGAAGTGCATCCGGATCCCAATAGTGCGCTCTGCGATGGCCGTCAATCGATTACGCCTGAACAGTTACAAGCGATTGTGCATGAAACCACCCTCATCGCCCAGATTGTGGGTGGGAAAAGGCAATTCTCATATGCAGCATAATAGAGACTCAATTACGTGATTGGACACTTTTGCGCAATACTCTACCTCAAGCACTACCCGGTAGTTAGGACACAACGGCGTGTTCCTAGCATGCTGTATTATTCTCCCCATTTTCCCGCAAGTCTCGACTCACCCTGATATCATATGGTATACTCTTCATATCTAATTACCCAGGAGGAGCAGGATAATGAACCTGGCGGCCACGAGACGAGACGTGCTCGATAAATCGCCTCCACGATAAATCGGGAGGCTACGGCGGTCGTATGTGATCCTGGGATCAGTCAAACAGATAAGGGGTTGCTATGCCCACACGAGTAATTATTGCCGATGATGAAGCTATCCAACGTATGGACCTGAGAGACGTGCTGACCAAACAGGGGTACCTGGTGGTCGGCGAAGCAGGTGACGGCTTGAGTGCTGTCAACCTGGCACGTGAGGTCCGCCCAGACCTGGTTATTATGGATATTCGTATGCCCGATATGGACGGCATCGCTGCCGCCGAGACCCTCACGCAGGAAAAAATTGCACCTGTATTGTTGCTAACTGCCTATGGTGATCAGCCTCTGGTTGAACGTGCTAAAGAAGCGGGCGTGGTGAATTACATTGTCAAGCCGCTGCGCGAGAGCGAAGTGGCCCCCGCCATTGAAGTGGCCCTGGCCAAGGGTCTGCTGATGGAGAAGCAAGGCCTAAGTGAGCAGGAGGCATTTCGTAAGATACAGAAGGCGAGCATGAACAACCGCAAATCCATGCGCGAGGTGGCGGAGGCGATCCTGCTGACCAACGAGATGTAACGGAGAAGTAGCAAGGGCGGGTGCAAGACCTGCCCCTACAGGTTGTCTAGTAAGGATCAAGGACAATCATGTTACCTGCAACGAGTGTGGAAAACATTGTGACCGTCGTTGGCATTCGTTTTCGTCCTGCAGGTCGCATCTATCACTTCGACCCGCAAGGGCAATCCTATAGAACAGGACAGTATGTGATCGTTGAGACTGTGCGTGGAACAGAGGCGGGGCGAGTGGTCATTGCCACGAAAAAGATGGCAGAAGGTGACCTCAGCGACCCGCTCAAGCCTGTACTGCGCCTGGCCAACGAGGACGAATTACGTATGATGCTCTCGTTTAAGAGTAGAGAGAAGGATGCCCTGGTGCAATGTGCCAGGCATGTCGCTCAGCACCAGCTACCGATGAAGTTGGTAGAAGCCGAGTATACCTTTGACGGGAGCCGGTTGACCTTTTACTTCACGGCGGATGAGCGTGTTGACTTTCGTGCGCTGGTGCGTGACCTGGCAGCGACTTTTCGCACACGTATTGAGCTGCGCCAGATTGGAGCACGCGATCAAGCCAAGCTGCAGGGCGGGGTGGGACCATGCGGCAAAACCTTGTGCTGCAGTTCCTGGATTGCTGACTTCGGAGTCGTTTCCATCAAAATGGCAAAGGAGCAAGATTTACCACTCAACCCTTCCAAGATCTCTGGCGTCTGTGGTCGCTTGCTCTGCTGCCTCTCGTACGAGAATGACAACTATATTCAGGCTAAACAACTCATGCCGCAGGTCGGTACGATGCTCGACACTCCCAGTGGTTGGGGCAAAGTCGTCTCAATCAATGTTCCGAAAGAGTCGGTCGAGGTGATGCTGGAAAGCGGTGTCATCATCCAGGTCCCAGCAGGTCGGGCGGACGAGCAGAAGCAGAGCAATCAAGGAGGTTGCGGAAGTTGCGGTGCTCATAAGGCCAATGGGGGAGGCTGTAGTTGTAAAAGCAGCGGAGGAGGCTGTGGCTGCGGCAGTGGAGGGTGTGGTACCAAAGGGAAAGCTTGCGGAAGCTGTAGCGTCAAACAAAAGATGTCGCACAATTGAAGCGCGGGAGGAAGGAGCCAGCAGATATGTCGTCAGATTGGAAGGACACAAACGCAGTATGGCAAGATGCCAACGACCAGGGTGAGGATGAGAATTTCTATGCAGCACCTCCCCTGCAAGGTCAGACATTGGTATATCCTGAGCCAGACCCACTTTCACCAGACGAGGGCGACGGAGAAGAGCCGCCAGAGCTCCCTCTCTCCGGGCAGGAAATGGTAGGAGGACTGATGCGTCAGTTTTCCCCTGTGCTTGCACCCTTGCTCTTTGGCGGGATCACGTTCTTATTTATCCTACCCTTTGTCCTCGGTAATAGAGCCTATTTGGCTCCCAATGGCTCCTTATCTGTGGAGGTGATTCTCCTCGCTATAGGATTAGTGTTACTCGCTTTTGCCGTGGGACAGGGCATCATGCTGTACTACGCGGGCCCTAATGATGTCCTGTGGTCACTTGGCATGATCTGCGGCTTCTCACTCTTTCTACTCACAGGCTGTTTCGCCATTTTCGGGCCGATCCCCAGTCTGGTCCTGCTGGCGGTGTTACTGGTGGTCGGCTTTCTGCTGACACGACTCTATATTCGTCCGACACCAGAAGGGCGAGTCGACATCGTTGAGGCCTTTGGCAAACATAGCCGTACGTTGTTCCCGGGTCTGAATTTTATCGCCCCGTGGGAAAAAGTGGTCTATAAGCTAGACACACGCGAAACAGTCTGGTCCTGTCCTACACAAAGAGTGCCCGTCTCACGTAGCGAAGAGGTTCAACTCGCGGCAAGCATTTCGTACCAATTGATGCCGGAAGACGCACACCTGGCAGCTTACTATGTGAATGATTGGGAAAAGAGCCTGCATGACCTCTTTGTTGCAACGACACAAGCGGTCGTAGGAGAACTCTCACCAGAGGACTTCATAGCATGGCCACAGGGGGTCCGAGCACGACAGGCCGCTCAAATCAATGCGAACGATGCAGGGAACTGGGACCGCATTAATAACATGTTGGCACAACGGATGCAGGACCAAGTTGCTCACTGGGGAGTACAAATTAACTGGGCGCGTATCCGCGACGTGGTCATCATTCCTCGTATACTAACACAGGTAGAGACTGATCCCGTGACGAGCCCACAACTTGTAGATGTGGGGGCTGCACGGGGTACGGTTCCCGCCACAGCCCAGCTCTACCAGGCACAGGTCCAGCCGAAGAAGACACAGCAGGCCATGCCAGGGAAAACACAGTCGACACAGGTGAAACAACATGTACCTGAGCCTCGGCCTGCAGCGGCACCTCCAGCGATAGATACGCCGGCACCTGCCATAGCGAAAGTCAAGCTGCTCATGGATGCCTATGAAGCTGTGCGCAACGGGCGTATCACCGATCCCACAACGATCCGCGACATCGCGTCACGCTTCGAGGGCATCGCGAATAACCCCGAAGAGAGCCAAATGGTAGACTTCGACGCCGCTCGTGCCGCACGGTCCCTGCTAGAACGGGCAAAGATATTTGAGCAGGCCGTCGCCTATGCTGACTATCACAATGACAGGCCTCCAGATTGGTCGGTACGCCGTCCCAGCGACGATAATCTGACGGCAGGTGGCTAGTGGTTCAACTCAGTGGCAATAAGGAGACACATATACATGAGCCAGCCCCTCAGTGGCATACGTGTCCTTGATCTCTCGCGTCTACTTCCTGGCGCCTATGCATCGCAGATGCTGGCCGATTTCGGTGCCGATGTCATCAAAGTAGAGGAGCCAGGCACTGGCGATTATGGCCGTTTTATGCCCCCACACGGCCCTGGTGGTATGAGCCTGTACTTCGTGGCGATCAATCGCAACAAGCGCAGTATCACCTTGAATCTCAAGTCAGCGCAGGGACGAGAAGTCTTTTTACGCATGGTCCGGCAGGCCGATGTCATACTGGAGAGCTTCCGCCCAGGTGTGCTGGAGCGCCTGGGATTGGGGTATGAGCAACTCAAGGAGATCTCGCCCGGGCTGGTGTATTGCGCCATCAGCGGCTATGGCCAGGATGGTCCCTACCGCCTGCGGGCCGGGCACGACCTCAACTACGCAGGCTACGCAGGGCTGCTGCACTACAATCGTGGGTCAAATGGCGAACCGGCCATGCCTGCAACGCAACTGGGAGACCTGGCGGGTGGCAGCTTCATGGCCGTCATCGGCATCCTAACGGCCATCATCGGGCGAGCTCAGACGGGCGTGGGACGCATGGTTGATGTCTCGATGACGGAAGGAGTCATGGCGCTGCTGCCACTCTTTGCGGCATCTTACCTGAACACCGGTCATGCTCCGCAACCGGGGCGGTCCTCTCTGGATGGTGGCCTCCCCTGCTACAATATGTATGAGACGCGAGATGGCAAGTATGTCACGCTGGCCGCGCTGGAACCCAAATTCTGGCATACCTTCTGTATGCACATTGGGCATCCTGAACTCCTGCCTTTCCATATGCCGACAGGCCCAGGCGAGCGCGAACAGGGCATGGACATGCTACGAGCCATTTTTAAGACCAAAACGCGGGACGAATGGCTGGAAGAACTTGCCGCTATCGACGCCTGTGTCGGGCCGGTCTATAGCCTGGATGAGGCATTGAACGATCCGCAGGCACAGGCACGCGGTGTTCGTGTCACCAGCGAACGAACAGGCGAAGCAGAGGCAGTAGTTCGCACGCTGCCCAGTTTTCCGCGCATATCCGGCGTGACCAGCGAACAACGTTACCCAGCGCCAAGACTGGGTGAACACACGCACGAGATACTAGGCGAAATTGGCTACAATGATGCAGAGATTGAGCAACTGAAGGCAGGAGGAGCCATTTGAATACCGCTCGCAGCATTGACGGGGCCGAAGGACTGATAGACCAGTACCTTGATGATCTGAAAAATATCGTCAACATCGATTCTGGCAGCTACAACAAGCAAGGTGTTGATCGCGTTGGCGCATACTTACAGGAACGTTTCCAGGGCTTTGGCTTCTCCACACGATTTGAGCGGCGGGAGCAGTACGGCGATCACCTCATCGCTACGCACAACGGCAATGCGCCCAACGGCCCACGCCTGCTGCTGATTGGGCATATGGACACAGTCCTGGCCGATGGCGAAGCGCAGCGTCGACCGTTCACCATCAGCCAGCAGAAAGGTGTGCGCGTCGCTACGGGGCCGGGGGTGCTTGACATGAAATCCGGCATTCTGATCGGCTTGTATGGTCTGCATCTTTTGATAGCTGCGCAAGAGGCAAACTACCAGAGCGTCACCTTCCTCTGCAACAGCGATGAGGAGATAGGCTCTCCAAGTAGCAAAGGGCTGGTGCAGGAATTAGCCCGGCAGGCCGATGCTGCGCTGGTGCTGGAGCCGGGCCGCGGCGAGGCCACTGTTGTTTCCTCGCGCCGGGGCGTTGGCCAATACCGTGTCGAAGTGCAAGGTGTCTCCGCCAAGGCGCTGGAAGCAGCTATGCACAAAGTCACTAGCAAAAATCTGGTGCAGGGCACGAAGGTCACGCTCACTGGCAGCATGTGCCACATGCCGTTTGAACGTACTGAGGGCAATGCCCGTCTTGTGCGGCTGGTCAAGGAAGTAGGCCTTGAGATGGGATTGAAGATCGAGGATGTTGGCAGTGGTGGCGGGTCTGATGGTAATACCACCGCGGCTATGGGCGTGCCAACGCTGGACGGACTGGGTGCAGGTGGTGGCCTGGCGCACAATCCAGGTGAGTATATCGAACTCGATTATTTACCCAGACGCATCGCGTTGCTTACAGGCCTGGTGCAGAGAATCGGCAGGTAGGTGCTGATGAAACTCGGCAAACAGCGTATCCATGATCAGGGTTTCAGCCAAATGCCGAGGAGGGTGCATGAAGGAGGAGGTTGGAGATGACCGATCGTGTGGGCCAACAGCTTGGCAACTATCGCCTCATCCAGCTGCTCGGACGAGGCAGCTTCGCCGAGGTCTACCTGGGCCAGCACCGGCACCTGGACACCCAGGCCGCCATCAAAGTGCTGCATACCCACGTGCTTGGACCAGACAGCGAGCGCTTCTGTAACGAAGCACGCACCATTGCCCGTTTAGTGCATCCCCACATCGTGCGCGTCCTGGATTTTGACGTGGAGAATGGCCTGCCCTTTCTGGTGATGGAGTATGCCCCCAATAGCTCCCTACGCTGGCAGCATCCCAAAGGCACGCAGCTTTCGCTCGCCACCGTCGTCTCCTACGTCACCCAGATCGCCTCCGCCTTGCAGTACGCGCACGACCAGAGACTCATCCACCGCGACATCAAGCCCGAGAATGTGCTGCTGGGACGCACCCATGACCTCCTGCTCAGCGACTTTGGTCTGGCCCTCCTGGCTCAAAGTACCGGTGAGCAGAGCACCCAGCAAGTCGCAGGCACCGTGGCCTACATGGCCCCGGAGCAAATCGAGGGCCACCCCCGCGCAGCCAGTGACCAGTACGCTCTGGGCGTGATGATGTACGAATGGCTGTGCGGAGCGCGTCCCTTTGAGGGCTCGGTGAGCGCGGTGATGGTGCAGCACTTGAGCCTGCCGCCCCCACCGCTGCGGGAGCGCGTCCCCACGCTCTCTGCTGAGATTGAGCAGGTGACGCTGCAAGCCCTGGCCAAAGACCCCACACAGCGCTTTGCTCGTGTGCAGGACTTCGCTCTGGCCCTGGAGGAGGCCTGCAGAAGGGAAGCGTTGTCTGGACAAACCCTCTTCGTCCTTTCCTCCGAACACTCCGCAGAGACCAGGCCCTCCTGGCTCGGCTGGAACACCGGTTACAGGTGTTAACCGGCGGGACGCAGGATGCCCCAACCCGCCAGCAGACGCTACGCAACACCATCGAGTGGAGCTATAACCTGCTCAATGCTCAGGAGCAACGTCTCTTCCGCCGGCTCTCGATCTTTGTCGGTGGGTGCACTCTGGAAGCAGTAGAGGCGATCTGTGCGGCTCTTGATGGTGAAGCGGGACGGGTGTTCGAAGAAGTGGCTTCCCTCCTTGACCAGAGCTTGCTGCAACAGACCGAGTCAGAGGGAGAGGAGCCACGCCTGATGATGCTAGAGACCATCCGCGAGTATGGGTTGGAGGCTCTCACTACCAGTGGCGAACTGGAGGTGACCCAGGAGGCCCATGCGCTGTGCTACCTGGCCCTGGCTGAGCAGGCCGAGCCCCAGCTCAAGGGGGCCGAGCAGAACAGGTGGTTCGCTCGCCTGGAGCAGGAGCGCGAGAACCTGCGGACGGCCCTCTCCTGGCTGCTAGAGCGCGCCCGCAGGCAGGTGCAGGCCGAAGAGGGGAGGGAGCAGGCGGAGCGGGCCTTGCGGCTGTGCACCGCCTTGTTCTGGTTCTGGTACTGGTATGGGTACTTCCGAGAAGGATGGAGCTTCCTGGAGCAAGCCCTGACGATGTGGAAGGGAGTGGATAGATCGCTACAGGCCAGGACGCTCAGCACTGCTGGAAGGCTGCTTTGGCAACTGGATGACCCGGAGCGAGCAGAAGCGCTGACCGGGGAGAGCCTGGCACTGTA
>WNFS01015552.1_pt1 | contig 11611 bp, 14 predicted proteins | sample 5400141 | NCBI WGS metagenome assembly WNFS01 (sample SAMN13153358, study PRJNA577476) | soil metagenome | isolation source: 60 cm saprolite under Madrone tree | place: USA:California | collected 2016-06-14 | reverse complement strand
TAGTTCCCTGAAGTCTCTGGTGCCGGGGTCGTGGATCAACGCGAACTTTAACGTTTGGATTGGAGCGCCGGAAGACAACAAGGCGTGGGACTACCTGTATCACGCGCGCAATTTCTATGCGCAGGCCGCGCCGGGCGCAACCGAGAAACAACGCCAGCTGGCGTTTGAAGAGATCTTGATCGCCGAGGGCAGCGACTGGAACTGGTGGTATGGGCCGGAGCACCACTCGGCGAACGACCGCGACTTTGACGAACTCTACCGCAAACACCTGTCGAATGTTTACCAGGCATTGGGCGGGACTCCGCCGGATTATCTGGCGCAGCCGATTACCGGAGAGGTGGCGCGGCCTTCGTTCACGCCGCAGAGCGCCTATATCCATCCGCGAGTCTCAGGCGATATGGTGCGTTACTTCGAGTGGATGGGGGCGGCGTGTTACACGGCTGACCAACGCTCGGGCGCCATGCACGGCAAGCAGTTTCTGATGGACGAAGTGTTTGCGGGCATCGACGAGCAGTATGTGTACGGACGGCTGGATTTCGCCGGCAAAGTGCCGGAAGGCGCCTTCGAAGTGGTGGTGAATCTGGAGTCGTGGGCCAACCATGCAACCAAGCCCCGGCGCGAACTGCGGTTGGATGCGGCGGTGGATGGAGGTCGCATTCAGTCATGGAAAGTGACGGACGGGAAAGACAAAGCGGTGGCTGACTCGACGGATCCGGGAGACATGACGCGGGTGGCACTCGTCCGAAATTTTGAGTTTCGCCTGCCGCTCACGTGGCTGCTTGCGGCTCCGCTGGAGATTGACAAAGTGCGTGGGGCGAAGAGCTCGGATCTGCTCACCACCCGGCTGCGCCTGCGTTTCAGTTTGTGGCAGAACCATCTGCCAGTTGACGCTTTGCCGGTGGAAGGATGGATTGAGCTGGAGTTGCTGGCGGAGGAGGATCTGCTGGGAGTGGGCGGGTGAGGGGGCGAATTTACAGGTGTGAAAGCGGGGCTTCGCCCCATAGGTGGTAACTTAAGGTCTCTGCGTTTAGCGTCTGCCAACTTCCTAGAAGAGCGTTTATCGAGCTTCCGGATTGCCGACCATCCGATCGGAATCAGTTCACACTTCCAGAACGCGGCTTCGAGGGCGTCAGTTCCCATGCAGACGGCAGCGAGTCGCCTGCCCATTAGTAAGCGGCGACTTACCTAATCCGAAGCTCCATTACGACGGTTGAATCTGTTGGATCAGAATAGTATTTTTGCGTATTACGTATAATCCGAAAATGAAACTTCAGATTAAGCGCGATCATAGAGGCGTTGCGGCTGCGCATGTTTGTAACGATTCGAGTGAATCCGTAGTACCGTGCGTACGAGATCTCCCAAGACTTCAATAATTTGCCAAAACCCATGTGCTGAAACTGTGGCAGTACGCCAGTCGTTACAATGTATAGTGAACCGCGGCGGCTGGAATTGTTGGCATCATCGCGAAGGTCCCCCTGAAAATCCACGTGCTCTTCAAACGCGCAACAAGCAACCTTCTTATCGTCAACAAACAGCCAGTAGGATTCGTAAGTCTTCCAGTCAGCTGAGGCTATTCTGTCTGACTTGCTAAAGATGCGCCGATCGAAAGCCAAGAGACTCGGAAGTTCTCTTGGGAGTGTGGCTTTCCTGAACTCAGTCTTCATAGCTACGGTGTTGTGCCGTCCATCCTAGAGCGACTTTCAGTGTGATTTAGTTGCGATCCCTTTCGAATTGGCAAGCGCTTACTCGTTCGCGCCCTGTCATCTCTGGTGTCTGTGGGATATAATCGGCCGTCATGTCGGGACAAACCGCATCCAAGGACGCGAAATCTCCAAAATCTCCCGCTTATAACCCGCCTCTCGTCATCTCCATCCATGGCATATTGACCCATGGGGAATGGCAAAAGGTATTCGCCTCCGTCGTTAGCGGCTCTCCGACCAAGACAGAGTCATTCGACTATGGGCACTACGGCCTGTTGCGATTTCTCACACCATCCTGCAACCGTCGCGTGGTGGACAGATTCTATAACTGGTACGCCGGAGTTGTGAAGTCTTGTTCCGCCATCGATCTCGATTGCTATGACAAGCGCCCCTCTGTAGTGGCACACAGCCTTGGATCTTGGATCGTCGGATACGCGATGCTCAAATTCGCGGACGTACGTTTCGACAAGCTGATTCTCGCCGGATCAATCCTTCCGCGCGACTTCGATTGGGGTACCCTCTTCGCAAGGGATCAGGTCGCCTTGGTGCGCAACGAATTCGGACAAAAGGACCCTTGGCCGACCTGGGCCGGTCGGTTCATCGCCCGATCCGGGACCGGTGGTTCGGAAGGATTCGAATGGTTCGGCACCGCCGTTGAGAATATTCGCTGTGAATGGTTCGGCCACTCGGATTCCCTCATGCGGCCGCATATCGAACAATCTTGGATGCCGTTTTTGCTTAGACCACCCTCCCCGCTTACTCTCCTCCACGGTCGCGAGATTCAAGATGGTGAGCAGTTTTCAAAGACTCTTGACCACACCGGAACTGTGATCGACACTGAAGCGTACGGCACTCTTCCGCACTATGCCGATGTCGAGATCCCGCGTGGCCTATCGCTCACCTGGATCAAGGTCAACCCCGATATCTACACATTTCTGATTGATCGCGAGACCCAGAAAGCCGCAGGTTATATCAATGCCATGCCGGTCGAGGACGCGCTATATGACCTCATCCGAAGCGGCAAGGTGGCAGACAACGCCATCCCTGGCGACGGCATTGTTCCTTATGGTGGCACCGGAACCGTCAAAGTGTACCTGATGTCCATTGCCATCGCCGAGAAGTACCGACGCTGGGGCGAGGGCATTTTCCAGCAGGCCTACGTCCAGTTGCTCAATGGATTCTTCGACAAGCTCACTTACTATGCGACGAATCACGGCGTTCGAGCCACCCACTTTCTCGCCACTGCCTGGACGACCGAGGGGCGCAGAATGTGCCGGTCTTTCGGAATGACCGAGATTGGCAAAGATGCATTCGGCGACTCTATCCTAGAACTCGATCTGCAAGCGCTTCAGCCCAGCAACACAGCCAAGATAATGCCCGCACTTAAGCGACTCCTCAGGGTATATAACGGCCTCTCCTCGTGAGTTTCCTCCCCCAGTATCATCAAAATCTCCGAAACTGCCCCGCGCGGCTGCTGGCCGCCCACCTAGTAACTGGGACAAGTGGCTATCGCAGACGCCGGACCAGAGGTCCCGTTGTGGGAGTTGACCAATCCAGCTTCGGTCGGGTAATGGGCAACCCGGAAATTATTCCGATCCAAAGCAGGCTTCTGGGAAGGTCGAAAATTCCGGTAAGGCCTGCTGATTTCCGCCGGTTGACGGATTGACGGCCCACAATAGAATTCTGCTTAAGTTAGCGCTTATGGGGCTTCGCCCCGCTTGGACGGGGCAGAGCCCCGTCACTACACCGTCTGATTCTTGGCTACTGGCCGCCGCTCGTACCAGTCATCGTCATCGGACGGTTCAATTCCATCACCAGCTCCGTGCCTGCGGGAAGCATTGCGGAACGATGTTTGCCGAGCCAGTGCGCGACGGTTGCGGTGGCGCCGATGGCTCCGCCGATCAGGAAACCTTTGCCGCCGCCCGCTAGTCCACCGATGAGCATTCCGCCGCCGGTGCCCATGCCGATTTCGGTGAGATCCTTGCCATCATGGCCAGCGCCTTTGAACTGCCCTTCCGTATTGACGTCGGTGCCGTGGCGCGCGTTGGTGTCAACCAGTGAGGCGTTCAGCATGAACCTGTCTCCATTGGGAAGCACCAGGTTTTCCGGGAAGATGGCGATGGTGGGCTTGCCGGCAATGCGACGCGGTTCATTCGCTTTGGTGACGCGTCCCTCGACGGTGGCGCCGATGGGAATCACGGTCTTGCCGTCCACTACGACCGGTGCTGTTACTCTTGCCGAGAACGGATCTCCGGCTTTTGAACTGAAGGTTGCAAGCGTGGTTTCGAGTTTCATCTTGACGGCGGTGCCGACGGGCAGGGAAGTTTGCGCTCCGGCGAAACTTGCGATCAGGATGAGCGACGTCAGTGAAAATGCTTTTTTCATGTTGCCTATTACCTCCAAAATTTAATTATTGCTCTCTTTCAAAGCTCTTAGAACTTCGTCTAACGGAGCGCGATCGAGCTGGTTATCGCCGCGATAGATGTAGCGCACTGTGTCGCCAAGATCGTCGTCGCGACCAATGACGAGCGTAGCCGGGTGCGCGATGTTAAGCGCGTCGGTGGCGAGCGCGTGATGGAGCCCGTAGGCTTTGGTCACGGTGCGATCCTCATCGAGCAGAAAGACGCTGGAGATGGGATGCTTCTCCAGGAACTTTCCCGGCTTCCACACGCCGTCCCGCTTTTCGGCGGCGATGAATGCCAACTGTGCTCCCGCTGCTTCAATTTCCTTTCTTCGCGACTCGAACTGAGTCATGCGCTTCACGCAGTTTGGTCACCAGGTGCCGCGCAGAAACTCTAGAATCAGCGTGCCCTGCTCGAGCAGTCCAGCGAGAGTGAATGTGCCCTCACGATTGGCCGCTCCCAGGGAAAAGTCTGGGGCGCGCGAACCGATCTCCAGAGTTTCGGTGCGGTTCTGCATGTTGAGTTCGACTGTAAGCGAGGTGGAAATCAGGAACAATAACGGATGGGGTACGGGGGATGACTCGATGCTGCACTTGATTTTGGCTGGCGCAGCGGATTACCGCAGCGATCCAGGCGCTGAATTCCGGCGGCTTCAGTTTGCCGAAAAACTCGGCTTGAGCGCAAAAAGCATACGTCAGGCGCTAAAGCGCTGACACATTTTCAACGACTTAGTGGCACGACTGAAGTCGTGCCCTTCCCGCTCGCGGAGAAGTCTGAGTTTTTCTGCAGTGTGTTTAGCGGCTGAGGTCAGAGTTCTTGATCGGGAAGTCCGATATAATTTCGCTTCGCGCGCAGCAAGACGCGGCAAGCCACGTCTTTACGGTGAAGTATGTTTCTAAATCGGACCTATAAAGGACGCACTTATGCCTCTTAGCAGTATTGCTGATATCCGCGGACGCCAGGTGCTTGACTCGCGTGGCAATCCGACCGTTGAAGCTGAAGTTTTTCTCGATGGCGGCGCCAGTGCGCGCGCGATTGTGCCGAGTGGCGCGTCCACCGGTGAGCATGAGGCCGTCGAATTGCGCGATGGCGACAAGACTCAGTACCTCGGCAAGGGCGTTCTGCAGGCCGTCGCCAATGTTAATGGCGAGATTGCGGAAGCCCTCGCCGGAGTTGACGCAGCCGACCAGCGCACGCTCGACGCCCGGCTGATCGAGCTTGATGGCACGCCCAACAAGGGGCGACTGGGAGCGAACGCAATTCTGGCTGTTTCGATGGCGGCGGCGCGAGCTTCCGCGAACGCTTGCGCCCTGCCACTCTATCGTTACCTTGGAGGGGCGGCGGCGAACGTGTTACCGCTTCCGATGATGAACATCCTCAACGGCGGCGCGCACGCCGATAACAATGTCGACTTCCAGGAGTTCATGGTGATGCCGGTGGGAGCGCCGTCATTTTCAGAGGCGCTGCGCTGGGGCGTGGAAGTCTTCCACACGCTTAAGGGCGTGCTGAAAAAGCGCGGATACAATACGGCGGTCGGCGACGAGGGCGGCTTTGCTCCATCGGTGAAGTCGAACGTGGAGGGCATTGAAGTCGTGCTGGAGGCGATTCAGCAGGCGGGCTACAAGCCGGGCGAGGAGATTGCGATCGCGCTCGATCCGGCGGCCAGCGAGTTTTATCAGGACAGAAAATATGTCTTCAAGAAATCGGATAAATCGGCGAAGAGTTCGGAAGACATGGTTCGCTACTGGGCGAAGTGGGTGAATGATTACCCGATCGTGTCTCTCGAAGACGGCCTCGCCGAAGACGACTGGGATGGCTGGGCGCTGTTGACCAAGGAGCTGGGCGACAAGATTCAGCTGGTGGGCGATGACTTGTTTGTCACGAATGTCGAGCGGCTGCAGGAGGGAATCGATAAGTCAGCGAGACGTTGGACGCGATTGATCTCGCGCGCCGAAACGGTTACACGTCAGTGATCTCGCATCGTTCGGGCGAAAGCGAAGACACTTTCATTGCGGACTTGGCTGTGGCGACGGGCGCGGGGCAGATCAAGACGGGCTCGGCTTCGCGGACTGATCGCATCGCCAAGTACAACCAGTTGCTGCGGATTGAAGAGGAGCTGGGCGGGGCGGGGCGGTTCTTGGGGGTGAAGGCGCTGAATTATAAAGTCAACTAGAGCAAGAGCAGGCTTGACTTAGTCCATGACTTAGCTATAATAAACGCATGGAAGTCAATATCCACGAGGCCAAGACCCACCTCTCCCGCCTGCTGGAGCGGGTCGCCATGGGCGAGGAAGTTATCATCGCCAAGGCCGGAACACCCGTGGCCAAGCTGGTGCCACTCCACACTCGCTCGAAACGACGTACGCTCGGATCGGCGAAAGGGGAGTTCATCGTGCCGGACGATTTCAACGATCCGTTGCCCAAGGAGATTGAGGATCTCTTCTACAAATGAAGGCGATTCTCGATACGCACACGTTCTTGTGGGCGATCGCGCAGGAAGGAAAGCTTTCTCGCCGGGCTCAACAAATCTATACCGGATCGAATGATCTCTGGCTGAGTGTCGTTAGCGTGTGGGAGATTCTGATTAAGGTGCAGGCCGGCAAGCTTCCTCTTCCCGAGCCCTCGGGACCCTATCTGGTGAAAAAACTGCTCAAGGACAAAATCGAAGTTCTGCCCATCAGTTTAGATCATGTGCTCAGAACTGAGTCTCTGCCGCTCCATCACCGCGATCCGTTCGACCGTTTGCTGATCGCGCAGAGCATCGAAGAGGGATGGCCAATCGTCACCGCTGATCCGGTGTTCGCGCGCTATCCCGTTGAAGTGATCTGGTAGACCGGAAAAAACCTAAAATCCCATCCTGTCGTCGGCCGAAGGCCCGTACGTCGCAGGCACCGGCTCGTCATTCAATCGCAGATATACGCCGAGTTGGGCGCGGTGGTGTACCAGATGATTGAGGAACATTTGCCGGTAGGCTAGAAAGCGCGTCCCGCTGAAGATGGGCTTGTCGCCGAAACCGAAGGCCTTGATCAGTTGCGCCGCGGATTCAAACGGCACAGACGGCATCTTCGTCTTCCCAAAATCAAGTTCAGGAGTGGTGAGGATTATGAGGCCGAAGCCGGCCAACTGCGCCACGTGCGGCGCCAGTTTGTTCAGTGGCGTGGATTTAGGATGCGGCGCGAAGTCTTTCTTATGCATCGGAACGCGTTCCAGGGCTGTGCGCGTCTTTTTCATTTCTTCATCAAATTCGACCAGTAAGAGTTCGCTGATAGGCATCGATTTTCTCCGGGGAATCGATTATAAAGCCTCTCGTGAAACAATTCCCGAGTGAACCAGGGGCAGCCAGCCCATCAGCGGCAGAAGGCCGGCAGAGTATAATCTCCGACAGAAGATATGCCAGAAACTGAGATTATTTTCTCCGTGCAGGAGTCGCCTGAGGGCGGCTATGAAGCCCGCGCCCTGGGCTATTCTATCTTTACGCAAGCTGACACCATGGATGAGTTGAAACTGAATGTCCGTGAGGCGGTGCGCTGTCACTTTGACGAGGGAAAGTCGCCGCCAGTGATTCGCCTGCATATGGTGAAAGACGAGGTCATTTCGGCTTGAGGTTACCTCGTGATCTTTCCGGTCACGAACTCATCCGGCTCCTCCGGCGGTATGGGTACGAAGTCACCCGGCAGGTAGGTAGCCACATTCGATTGCAGTCGAGCCTTCGTGGTTATCCGCACCACGTAACAGTCCCCGAACATCGCAACTTAAGGCTTGGAACGCTCAGCGCAATTCTTTCTGACGTGTCGATTTATCTGAATATTGAACGGTCGAAATTGGAACGGGAACTTTTTGGACCTTGATTATTCTGCCAACTAGGTGAATCGAACAGCCACGTTCCTCCCCGCAACTCGGCAGCCAAGAATGTTTTCTGAGAGCTGGCAACCGACAGCCGCAGAGAAAAGCCAGGAGCTAAAAGCGAATTTATGTCCCGTCCCAAACCTCTCGTTCTCATAATCCTCGATGGCTGGGGATACCGAGCTGAAACCAAGGCCAATGCCATTGCACTTGCGCGCAAGCCCACGTATGACCGGCTGCTGCGCGAGTATCCGAACACGCTCATCCATACCAGCGGGCCGTTTGTTGGGCTGCCGGAGGGGCAGATGGGGAACAGCGAAGTCGGCCATCTGAATATTGGCGCCGGGCGCATCGTGCATATGGAAGTTACACGCATCGACCTGATGATTCAGAACGGGGAGTTCTTCTCGCACCCAGTGTTGCTCGACGCGATGAAGAATGCCCGGTTGGGTGGACGCAAGCTGCATCTGTTTGGACTGGTATCGGATGGCGGCGTGCACTCGCGGCAGGAGCATCTGTATGCGCTGTTGAAGATGGCCAAGCAGAACGGAGTTGATCGCGTGTTCGTGCACGCCTTCATGGACGGACGCGACACGTTGCCGACCAACGGGGCGGGCTATCTTGATCAGCTTCAGCGGAAGATGCGCGAGTACAACTCCGGCAAGGTCGCCACCGTCAGCGGACGCTACTACGCCATGGACCGCGACCGGCGCTGGGAGCGCATCGCGAAGGCGTATAACGCGATGGTCGAGGGCAAGGCCGAGGGCGGAACTTACGTCGACGCCGTGCAGGGGATGAAAGAGTCCTACAACAAAGGAGTGACCGATGAGTTCGTGGTGCCGTTTGTTTGTACGGACAATCGCGGCGAGGCGGTCGCAAAAATCGGCGACGATGATTCCTGTATCTGCTTTAATTTTCGCGCCGATCGCGTGCGCCAGATCACGCGCGCTCTCTGCCGCAACAGCGGGCTGAACGAAAAGGGTGGGAGCGATTTGCCGGGCGCGGCCGAGCTCGATGCGACAATTCCGCGCGAACGTTTGCCCAAAAATGTGAAGTATGTTTGCATGACTCGTTACGACAAGAACTTCAGCCTGCCGGTCGTGATTCCACCGGAGTCGATGGCGAACATCCTGGCGAATGTGATGAGCGGTCTGAACATGCGTAACCTGCGCGTTGCGGAGACGGAGAAATATGCGCACGTGACGTATTTTTTTAATGGCGGCGTGGAGCAGCCTTTTCCGGGAGAGGATCGCGTGCTGGTGCAGTCTCCGAAGATTGCGACTTACGACTTGAAGCCGGAGATGAGCGCTGCTGGAATTGCCGATGCGGTTGTGAAAGCGACGAACGACAGCACCTTCGACGTGATTATCGTCAACTTTGCCAATGCCGACATGGTCGGGCATTCGGGCAAGATTGAGCCGACGGTCAAGGCGGTCGAAACTGTCGATGCCTGCCTCGGCGAGATTGAGAAAGAGGTGCGCGCTAAAGGCGGGGCGATGTTGATTACTGCCGACCACGGGAATGCTGAAATGATGATTGACCCCGTAACCGGCGGTCCGCATACGGCGCATACGACGAATCCGGTGCCTTTTATTGTTATGGCGGAGGATGCGAAGCAGTATGCGCTCAAACCCAACGGCTCGCTGCGGGATATTTCGCCGACGATGCTCGGCATGTTGGGGATTGCCGAGCCGAAAGAAATGACCGGCGTTGACTTGCGGACGCCGCTGAAAGCTTGAACCGCCGAGACGCAGAGGACGCCGAGAAGATCTTTCAGATGACCCGATGACCCGATCATCCGATCACCCGACGCGCAAGCTTCTGATTTGCATTCATCATCCGTTTGATCAATGGAACGCGCCGGATTGGTTCCCGAAGCGGCTGTCTCAGGAGTTTCCGCAAGTCAACGTTGTGCACCTGCCCGATTACAAGCGCGTGGACGAAGAAATCGTTGACGCTGAGATCGCAATCGCCTGGTCGATCCGTGCCGAGCAGATCGCGGCGGCAAAGGAGCTCCGATGGATTCACTCTCCGGCGGCGGCGGTTCATCAGCTGATATTTTCGGAACTCGTCAACAGCGACATCCTTCTTACCAACGCGCGCGAAGTGCATGGGCCGGTGGTGGCTGAGCACGTCATTGCGCTTATTTTTGCGCTGGCGAAGAAAATTCCGGGCTCGGTTCGCCTGCAGGAAAAACACGTTTGGGGGCAGCAGATCCTGTGGGACGAACTGCCGCGCGTGCGCGAGGTCGCCGGCGCAACCGTTGGCCTTATAGGCCTCGGCAGCATCGGTCGCGCGGTTGCCAAAAGCGCGAAAGCTCTGGGCATGCAGCTGATTGCGGTGCGCGAGCATCCGGAGAAGGGCAGGGAAGGCGTGGACGCCGTCTTCGGGCCGGCTCGTATCGACGAAGTCTTTCGGCAAGCGGATTACGTTGTGCTGGCAGCGCCGGTTACGGATGGCACGAAGGCAATTGCGAACGCCGAACGCTTGGCGCTCATGAAGTCCGACGCTTGCCTGATCAACGTCGGCCGCGGGCCGCTGGTGGATGAACTTGCTCTTGCCGCCGCTCTGCGTGAAAAGAAAATTGGCGGCGCTGCGCTTGATGTGTTCCCGAAAGAACCGCTGGCCGCGGATTCTCCTCTGTGGGATGTTCCGAATCTGTTGATCACTCCGCACACAGCGGCGCTGACTGACAAATTATGGGAGCGGCATTACGCGCTGTTCTCGGAGAATCTGCGGCGGTATCTGGCCGGGCAACCTTTGCTGGCCGTGGCGGATAAGCGGAAGGGATACTGACTTTGGAACATTTACTGTCATGAGAACCGCGACGTCTGACTCGATCACCAGCAAAAAGCTTGAACCACAGAGAGCACAGAGTGGCACAGGGGAAAACCTACCCATAAAAGGTCGGCGATCACTGCGCTTCAAACATCTTTCCCCCTATCGCGTATCCACCCCGAAACCCAAAATCGCATTTACTTCCACCGGCTCATCCCCTCGAAATGCCGGACGGAATTTCCAGCTGTGCAGAGCTACCAGAATCTTTGAGGTGGTTTCGGGGGAGCCGGAGTCGAGAACTTTTAAGTCTTTGAGATCTCCTGAGCGATCGATGGTGCAGACGAATACTACGTGGGTGGGGCGCAGCCCGTCGGGTAGATCGTAGCGCATGGCTTCGGGCTCGCTTAATTTTTCCGAAGAAGGACGCGTCGCCGATGCGGGGTCGGCGTACTGCATCACCGCCCTGCCGAGCGAGGTATCGATGTAGATGGAGTAATTGCGGTCGCCTTTCAGAACGCCGTAGTAGGCGAACACGCCACCGGAGCGAGGGGTCGCTTCGATGGTAATTCCCGAACCTTTGTGAGCGTTGGTGGAAGAACGACCGGGGCCAGTCGATGGGACGTCGCCGCCGGGCGATCCGAAACTGGGCAGCGTTACGGTGGTGGTGCCGCCCTGCACGGATACGCCGGGCATCGCGGGTGCGCCGCTGGCGCCGGTTCCCGCGCCTCCGGGGCCGGGATACGGCGAAATTCCTCCGCGTGCGTTTGGATCGGAGCCGCGTCCGGCGCCTTCTCTGCCTGCGCCCGAACCTTCTCCCTGCAACCCGCTGCCGGGGCCATTGCCCTTGCCGATGCCCGATCCGCCGCCGCTGCCCCCGAGGCCACTCTTT
>WNFS01015464.1_pt1 | contig 11613 bp, 5 predicted proteins | sample 5400141 | NCBI WGS metagenome assembly WNFS01 (sample SAMN13153358, study PRJNA577476) | soil metagenome | isolation source: 60 cm saprolite under Madrone tree | place: USA:California | collected 2016-06-14 | reverse complement strand
TGCAGGAAGCCGTCGATAACACAATCATTGCCGAAGCTCACGGCGTTCCAGTCTGAGCACTGCATTGGCCGGGTCACGATTGTCCCGTAGCCAATATGACATCCCATCCATCGTAGGATCGAATTCGCGAGAACAGTCCCCGCGCCGAACATAAGAGGACTCCTGCACCAGACGAAGAAGCAGTCCTGCGTGAAGAAGTAGGCGAAGTGGTGCCAGGACCAGAAGGGGGTCGAGTGATTGGCTCCCCATTCGCTGCCGATGAGGGACTTCTTGATCGCGACGCTGAACAGGACCAGATTGAGTTCTACGAGGATCAGAGCAATCAGCGCGCTGGCGATTGGGGGCCCGCCCAATCTCAGTAAACAAACGTACATAACCGGGAAGACGATCATCTCGGTGATGGGCAGCATGCCGATGCTCAGAAAGTCGAACAGGAAGACCCGGGTCAGGAAGAGGGGAAAGTCCGGCAGTCTGTGGGCTTCATTCTCCGCCTCAAATGACGCGCTCGCGAATTTCACCGGCGGATTTCCCGCCACCGTGATTGGATCGCCAAGCCGGGACCGCATTTGTCGTCGGAACTGTATGTCATTGCCCGGCGTGGAGACGCCTAGCAGGAAGTTGGACGGGAAATTCCCGTACTCCGCTACGCAATTGTTACCGCCGAAGAAATTCCGGGGCATATCGAGGCGGCGCAGCTTGAAGTGCTCGGCGCCATAATCGAGCGTGTTCGTGAAACATCCATTGGAGAAGAAAATCTGGGAGTCGGCGGCAGCAACCTCCGGGACGAGGTTGAACATGACGTCGCACTCGGAGGCGCCAAGCCGCGGGAAGTGCATGCCAGCGAGAGCCCTCAGGTACTGCCCGGTGATGCTCCAGGTCCACAGTCTCTGGATGCCGTTCAACCTCTTCATTCTGTACATGAGGAGAGCGCCGCTGAGCCCGCGCGAGGGATACAGACCCGGCGAAACGGCCGTCCAGCGTATGAAGAGGCAACCCAGCAGAGAGGTCACGACGACGGTGACCCAGCTGACGATAAACGAGTAAAGAGCCAGGTGCCAGACGACCTCGAACAGCGGCGTCACCCTGAAATATTCGACGGAAAGTTCAGCTTCTCCGGCGGGTACCAAGGCGCGGGCGAGCCAGAAGATCGCGGCGGTGGGGACCACAATGAGCCAAAAGGACAGGAATATCTGCATAAGGAGGTTGAGGGTCTCCAGTAGCCAGATCGGATACGCGTACTGACAGGCGATCGCCGTGCGCTTCAGCTCCGTGCAGCGGCCGCTGAGGCGCGCGGGAGCTCCTTCCCAGATCTCCTGCGAGCCCACGCTGGCGAGGATGGGGGTCAACGGAGTGATCCAGGTGCCGCGGCCCACCGTCACATTGCTGGCGATGGCGGCTCGCGTCCCGATCTTGCAACCGCGCTCGAGATGAACCGGACCGACGTGCAGGTGCTGCCCCGACCACTTGGTCGTTTGGATGTAAGCCCCGGTCGAGATGGCGACATCGCCCTCGATGGAGATCAAATCCAGGGGCCCGGATAGGTCGGCATCGTGTGCGCACTGAAGGTTGTCGCCCACGGTCGCGCCGAGTTGCCGCAACACGAATGCCATAAGCGGAGCGCTGCGATACATCGCACGCAGCGGGAGGAGCACCATGGTCTCCAGCCGTCCGATGCACCAGGTTCGCAGATGCATCTTGCTCCACTTGGGGTACACACCCGGGGTCACATTGTTGTCGCGGATGTCACCTCCCATGAAGAACTTGATTGTCATGACCCAGAACAGGCTGGCGAAGGGCGTGACGAGGGCCAGCAAATAAAGGAAGAAGCCGTCGATGATGAACGCCCAGAGGCTGGCGGTCGTGAAGATCGTTCCGAATTCGATGAAGTCGAAGAAGCTGAGGAAGGCCACCATGAGCGGGGAATATAAGAAAATCGCGAAGAGGACCTGCAGGGTGGTAAAGTATCCGATGGAGAGCACCTCTGCCGCGGCCTCATCGCGCTCAGCGCTGAGCTCGCCGGATTTCACAGAGGCCGCAAAGGCCTTGGAGGCCTGCCGGGGCGCCCGTGGCCGGTTGGCCACTTTTCGAACAGTGTTGCAGTCACTGAGCAGCGCCCGGACCGGTACCACCCATCCTGCGGATTGCAGTTTCTGCGCCAAGCGTGCGATGAGGATCGAGTGCCCACCAGCCTCTGCGAATCCATCATCCAATCCCAACGGAGTCTCGAACACGGCCCTGCAGATCGATAGCACTTCCTCACATTCGGGATCCATGCCCGCTTTGGCATCAGGCACCTTAACTTCCCCGTCCCCTGTGTTACGCGCACTGGCCGGTGTATCCCAATGATTGCCCTCAGTTTCCGGCTCGCCGTTCCTCAATAGATGAGATAGGTTTGGCAAGCACTTCCGGTCGATCTTCCCCGAAACCGGCATCATGACGAATTTTTCTACGAGGAAGAACTTCGTCGGGATCGACGGCGCTGGAAGTTGTTTGGCCAGCGTCGCCGTCACCCGCGCGGCCCACTCCGCCGGCGCGGGAGTGACCACCGAGATCTCTCCTTCGCAGACTGAAGGCGCGGCAACAAAGGCGACCAGCGTCTCGTTCTGGTAATCCAAAACGGCGGCCTCGATCTCACCGAACTGCGACTGGAGGACATCCTCAACGGCCTGCGCCTCAACGCGATGCCCGCGCACTTTGAGCTGCGTGTCGATTCGGCCGAGGAAGTGCACGCGCTGCGTTCGGACGTCGATTTTGCATTTGTCCCCGGTGCGGTACAGGCGGCCGAACTGAGGGTGCGTGATGAACTTCTGGACGGTTTGCTCCGGCAAGTTGCGGTACCCGCGTGCAACGTGCACCCCACCGATACAGAGCTCTCCAACCTCCCCGTGAGGCAGTGGCTGGAGTTGGTTCGCCTCGAGGATGACGTAGGTGACATTGGCGAATGGCGATCCAATTGTGATGGGCTCCTCCGGCCGCAAACTCTGGCGGCTCGTGTCGGTGCTCGCCTCTGTGGGTCCGTAAGTGTTGATGATTTGCCGTCTGCCCCGGGTCCAGGGCTCCACGAGCGCGCTGGGGAAGGCTTCGCCCGCCGGAACGATGTAGCGGCACAGCGGATAGGGCAGATCCAGTTCGGGGGTTGGTGTGAGGGTGGTGAGCAGCACCGGAGGACAGAAGAGCACCGTGACCTCGGCTTCGCGGAGGACGGGGACGAGGTCCGGGCCGGACCGGACCTGCTCCTTGGTCAGCATGACCACAGCGCAGCCCGACACCCAGGCGCTGTACATCTCAGAGATGCTGCCATCGTAGCCCAGCGACGAAGTGAGCGAGGTTGCGTCCATGCCGGGAAGGAGATCGAAGTAATCGGCGTAGCTCAGGGCAAGGTTCACGTAACCTGCGTGCGGGCACTCGACTGCCTTGGGCATCCCAGTGGTGCCGCTCGTGTAAAAGATGGTCGCAAGGCGCTGCGTGGGGTCGTCCAGCCAAGGCGGCGGTTCCCTGCGGGGCATCCTCTCCGGCAACGTCAGGACGTCGAGTGTCGGCAGGTCGCGGAACTTGTCTTGCCCCCGCGTCAGAATGACTACCGGCTGTGCGTCGTTGAGCATGTGGGTGACCAAGGCGTCGGGCAACGTGGTATCCAGGAACATCACTGTGCCGCCAGCCTTGAGAATGCCCAGGTGCGAGGCCACGATTTGCCAATTGTCTTGCGACATGGCCACGGCCACGACCTGATCGGGTCCTGTGAGGAAAGCAGAAAGGGCTGCGGCCACGCTCTCTGCTCGAGCGTCGAGTTCAGCGAAGCTCAGGGATTCTCCGGTGTGGGGAATCTGCAATGCCGTTAGATGCGGAAACTTCTCGGCCGAGCGGCTGAAGACTTCCGTAAGCCACCGGATCCCGTTCTGATGCGGTACGTTCACGAGGTGGCTATCGCCAAATACATCCGTCAAGCTGTAAGGGCAGGTGTCCGCCTGAGGCATTTTCTCAGCCGCCCAACGGTAGCGCCGCCAAGCTACAAACGTCAGTGCAAAGAAAACCGCAACGGCAGTTATTGCAAAACTTGCTGCCAAAGCTCTTCCTCACGTACTCGTTAGTCTAGACTCTCAAGTTCTCAGAGACTGCCAGGTTCTCAGAGACGCTTGGGTCTTCGACCTCAAAGGTCATAGTTGCTCGCTGCCTGAGCATGGCGAAGGTACTACGTTTAATCGAAGTATCGCTGTAGCGTACCATTTCGGCGGACGTCTAAGGTAACGCAATGGGGTCCACCGCCCAACAGTTTGGAGTGCCGCAATTTTAGGGGGATCACATCAAGACCCTCCTTCTCCAAGAGTTTTATCAGAGACGGCTGATTTCGATCGACCACAACCAAATTGGGATTGACGCTGAATGCATTCATGTCAATCCAGTCACTGCCAATGGATCTGGACAGATAGTCGGCATCATATCTGTCTGTGTTCTCCATCGGTGAACTGTAGATCACTTTCCATTGCTTCAAGATTTTGGGCAGGGTATCGTCATTGACACGAGCAGGATTGGCGAGGACCAAGCCAGGCCGTAAGGCCACAAGGGTCGAGTCGATATGGCTGCCAAAATAGACATCTTTGAGGAAATGGACCCGATATTTGTCACCTAGAATCGACTGCAGCCAATGTCCCCCCAACTCGTTGCCCGTGGCGCTGACCAGATAGATCAAATCCTCGCCAAAACGCAGGACGTTAGCTGCATCAAAGGCCGGCTCATCGTTGCGTGGCGTGGGCTTGTTTGGATCAACCCCCTCGAAGAGTGAGTCCAGGAGCATGGGCTTGGGAGCGCTGTACCACTTTGCGCCTGACTTCATATACTCCATCAGCAACGTGCGATAGCCGAACGTTTCCTGGGCGCGGCTGCGGATGACATTGGGCGTTTCGATAATGTGGTCACCGATGACCAACAAAACATCGCGGGGACAATAGTTGTAGTACCCCTGAGCTTCCCAATGGATCGTGGAAAATTTGCCGTCGTGCGGCCAGGTGTCCGGACGTTTGACGGTGATGCCCAAGCCTTCCAGGATCTTGGCAAATCCATTCAAATCCTCTTCTGTCTCTTCAATAATCTGTTGAGGAAAAGGGCCGCGGGGAATTTCGGCCAATGAACGGTCAGGAAATTCTGCGAGCTGGGTGCTTCGGTCTGGCGTAGGATACCGCGCATTCAGCGGATTGCCCAAAATAACTTCTTGGAGTTGATCCCACTCATTGCAACTCCATACACCTGACATGTTAATCTGCCCGCTCGCTTGTTCCTGAGTGAGAATGACCTGCCCTGTATCCTTCGGAACAGCGCGAGTGCTCCGCGCTTGAGGTTGACGCATTTCGAATTTCGAAAAGTCTTGCATCTTCTTCACCATCGGGCGGAATTGCTGAAGAAGTCAGGTAGCGCAATTGCCGCGCCGGACGATTTTGCTGCCTCAAGTACAAAATTGCCGACTGCAAGATCAAGAACACCAAGCCCAAATGGCGAAAATATGCGAGGCTTGCCATGATCTGGTTTGAGCTTCTTCTCTAGAACATCCACCAAACTAGGCAATGATCCACATCATCGACAATGTTTTGTGATGCGAGAATCACATTCACGCAAATGTCGCGCAGCGACAAATGCAGGACAGTGGGGCAGTGCTCGAACAGTTTTTCATCGGAAAGATAGGGATCCAGCGTAGTCGTGGTGAATAGTATCAAAGAAGAATCGGATATGGCGCCCTCCAACCGATCTTGAATATCGGCCTGCAGGTCGTAATGATCGCGAAGCCACTTGCTGAAGTGCTCCGCCTCCTTGCGGTCCACATCGTACAAACTGATTTTACGAAACTTCCAATTTCGAAATAAGAGCCACTCGACGGTTGTACGAGCGATTACGCCAGTTCCGATTACGCCGAGAGTTCCTTTAAAGGGATTGGGGGAAATCTGCTCTGCTGCCGACGCGGCAGAGACGGCAGTGCGCGTAGCACTGATCAGCGATGCCTCGATACAGGCCAGCGGATAACCCGTCGTGGCATCGTTTAGAATCAGGACTGCCGACGCTCGGGCTAGGTTACTGGCCCTGTTTTCAGGGAAACTCGATATCCATTTGATGCCGCTTTTTTTAACCGCACCGCCGAGATGAGCTGGCAACGCGATGATGCGGGCGCTGGGCCTATCCGGATATCGGAGGAAGTAGCTGTGCGGATTGAGAGTATTTCCCGAACCGTGAAGACGGTATGCCGCCTCAACAGCGTCGAAAACCTGCTTCTTGTTGTCGTCAATTACACGCTTAACCGTCGAGCCGGGAACAACATGGAAAGTGGGAGCGGATAGCATGTTTTATTCTCCCATCTACGCCCGACTGTTTTTGCCGCCGATCGTGTCAATCAACTCGTTAACGTGCGCCGACGGTGGCGGGTCCATAGCATATCGTTGCGCCAGGGCGCCGGCTGTTGGCGCGGCGATCGAGCGCTTTTCTGTGCCTCACTCGGACGAGACGGACGCATAGGTTCGCGCGGGCCTGTCATCTTCTGGTACAATGACCTTCTCTACCCAGGCGGGGTCATAAATAGTGTCCAGGTACTTTTCGCCGAGATCCGCGGATATGGCGACTATGGTGTCGCCGCGACTGAACTCTGGAGCTAGCTGCTGTACAGCGGCCAGGACTGTTCCGGTGCTTCCCCCAACAAGCAAGTGATAATTTCGAACGAAAGAAAGACAAGCTTCAACCGTTCTTTCTTCCTTCACTGCGACGATTCTATCCGGCTTGGCGAGGTCCGCAAGCTTTGGTCTCACGCTCGCGCCAATGCCAGGGATGTTTCTTTTGCCGGGCCTGCCTCCGAACGTGACAGAGCCTACTGGTTCGACGGCCACAACTTTGATCCTTGGGAATTCTGCACCAAGTCGTTCCGAGATCCCGGCCAGGGTACCGGTAGTGCCGGTCCCAACAAAAACCCAATCGACTTTGTCAAATTCGCGCGCAATCTCATTTGCCGTTTGCTCGGCATGAACATTTTTGTTGGCTACGTTAGCATATTGATTGAGCCAGACTGCGTTGGGCTCCGATCGCAGTATTTGATCGATTTTCTCTAGCCTGCTTCCCAAATATCCCCCAGCGGAGTCGCGATCTTCAACTACTATAACCTTTGCCCCATAGAGTTCCATACCTCTTAAAGTCGCGCGATTGGCGTTTGGATCGGTCACGCAAATAAATTTGTAGCCTTTGATGGCACATATCAAACTAAGCGCTAGCCCGAGATTTCCAGATGACGATTCGACCAATACGGTTTCGTTTGGCTTGGCAATCCCTCGCCGTTCCAAGTCCTCGACAAGCCCTATCGCAGTCTTGACCTTGATCGAGCCCGTTATATTGAACCCTTCCAACTTTAGAAACACGTCGTGCCTTCCGGCAAAAGCCGGAAGACGATAAAACAAATTACGAAAAATCAACTGTAAGGGCGACTCGATGATCATAGTTCGGCATCCCTTGAGCAGAAGACCTTGTTTCCCCGGACCACCAACTTGAGTGTTCCGCCCTCGTCTTTTTTCAGACTACCAACTCAGGCCGTCGTTCCTGGGCCGGAAACGCGCAGACCGCATATATCGCAGCGGCGCGGCTCATCAGTTTCACCGCCATCACCTGCGGGGCGATCTTGAATCAGGCTCTTTGAACATCTGCCGATTGTGGTGTTCATCGCCTGTTCATCGCCCTTTTTCGGGGATGCGTTATCGATCATGCATAGTGCTTGTTAGCTAGGCAATGCCAGAATTGGGCATCGTTCCCGGCACGGGCAGTCCGCACTTGTCGGGGTCAAGCTGATGTACGCCTCCTTTTCCTTCTGGATAAAGCTATTCGAGCGCGCTGATCCAACGGAAAACACGAAGCCCGCGCAATCAATCGTCTCTTATTCGCCGGTCCCGCGTCTTATTCGCCGGTCCCGCGTTCTTTGACTTCAACACTTTCAATGCGCGGGTAATCAACGGATCGATGCCGTTTTCAATATCGGTCTTCTTGTTAAGCAGCTTGATGTCGACTAGTACGCCCTTACCTTCGTAGCACACCATGTCGGCTGAAAGGTACACTTGGTACGACAAACAGTACTTCCAGCCATTGGGGAGTCTCTTCTCGAGTTGATACGAGAATATGCCGTTCGTATGATCGCCTATGATCGTAACATGAGGCAGTTCCTTTATCGCAAGTGCAAACGCCTCTCCACCGCTAAAAACGGAATCACAAGTCAAGAGCACGATTGGCCTGGTGAATTGTACGTCACCTTGCGGTTCGAGGTACCAAGTCTTGAGGGGCGTAAAGTCATCTTTGCCTGGGCCAATCTTCGTCTTCCTGTGAAAAGCGACCCGCTTGCGGTCGCAAAAGCGATTGATGATCGCGATCGCAATACTATCCTCCCCGCCGGGGTTGTCGCGAATATCAATGATAATCCCTTTCAGGTCCCTGAAGTCACGGGCAATCTTGTCAAGAGCAGCAGTCAGTCTCCGGTTACTAACGCCTTCCAACTCGAGAATCCGAATGTAGCCGAATTTCTGAGACCTGCAGTAGCGAAGCATCCAGGCCTCGGTCGCCGCAGGCCTACCGAAACAATTGTCGACAAGAGTCTTTTCGGTCGTTTTGAAGAGCTGCCTAATCTCGCGGGTCGTGAATTCCTGCCTGAATCTGGGCTGTTTTTCCGGGGTGAAGTATCGTTTCTTCCGATGCGCACTTGCTTTGGCCTTCAACTCTACATGCCCGTCATTTAACGGATCGAGCATTTGGCAAAAGATCTCGAAGAGTTCGTCATCGCTGGTCTTGCTTGTGACTCTTGATCTGTAGGTGTCATGCTGCTTTTTCCAATTGACGTTCCTCAATTGGAAAAATGGGTATCTTTTGTTAAAGGTCTCCCACAGGACCTCAAAATTCTTTTCAGGGTCGCGAATGCTCATGCCAATGATCTTAACGCAGCAGCGTCGCCGACATTCGAACCCTTAGGTCGAAGCAAAGCAAGAAGTGCCGTTTTCCGGTCAGGGGGCGAGATCGGGCACCAGCTTTACAAGGAGTTCGGAGCCGGCAAGCTGGATTGCGTAGATTTCCAAAGTGTGCCGACCGATGAAGCGCAGGGCGCCGGCTATGGCTTCAGGCGGTCGGATGCGGCTCGGGCCGCGCAGGAACTGACACAGGCTCGCGGACCAAACGCCGATGCCGAAAATGAAGACGGCGAACTGGATTTGAGGAAACGAGTATTCACTTTGTTCCTGCCAAACGTAGGCGACCACGGCGGCAAAGCAGGCCAGCAGTCGCATTAGTCCCGCGTTCTCCTTCATCGCGGGTGCGGGCGGTGCCGAGCTTTGGGCTGGGCCATCCACGTCGGTAGCTGATCTGCTGTCGACATACATGCGTTGGCATAAGCCGAACAGGGCCCACAGCCATCCCTCCGAGCCATAATCGACAATCTTGCCCGCTATCGACGATACCGCGAAAAGTGCGGAAACGAGGAAGGCGAAGGCGGCCCAACCGTGACGTTGCAAAAGGATTTGCATGTAGGGCCGTGCACTGCGGATGAGCGCCAAGCTCAAAAGAACGTTCGGTGCTACCCATGTCCATTTTGCATTCCAGCTTTCGAGCAGGGTCAAGATGACACCGAGCCAGATCCAGTGTAGCGGGACGGTCCTGGTCTGCGCGTAGCCCATAAGAAAGAAGAACGTTGGAGCCGCGAGGCGTCCGAAAACGCTCCACCAGCGGTCGTCTTCCACGAAGAAATGGCCGAAATGGCCGATCGAGACCGAGATGATTGCCACGGTTTTCAGCCAGTCGGCGTTGTCAACGGCGTGAGGCGTGTGCGGGTTTCGATGAGATGTGCTCGTCGAATGCATGGTGTTTGTGCACCTCCGCGTCCAAACTTGTACTCGTTTAGCGGTACACGAAGGCAGCTGATTATCGAGGCCGTCTCGCATGTTAAGTTCGCACTGACTCTGCCGCAACCGTTTTTATGGATCTTGAAATGGAGACCAGGCTCACAGCCCCGGCCTGCTTTTTCGGGGCGCCTGAGCCCAGTGCCGCGACCGCGACGCTGGTCGCGTCGCAAAGCAGTCGTAGCTATCATCAGCTACCTATCCCGTTAAGTCCGACAGGCTGCTAGTCTACACACCAGCTCCAAGGCATCCGACGGGACTGCATATTTCCATCACATCAGCCGCTCAACCGGAGTAATGGTCGTTCAATATGGCAACACGGATCGGTTCGAAAGGTACGAGTGCGGAAAGGCGCGGAGAAAATTCTAAGGCCCCTGCGCAATCTTGGAGATCGAACTACGAACAGTATCGGAGGACGGGTCATTTTTTTTTAATCCCGCTCTCTGCTAGTTTCTGCTTCGGTCGCGTACTTATAAATTCCAGGCGACGCGACCTCCTTCGACGTCAGAAGCTGCCCGGCTTGGCGTTTCCATAATTCCTATTGATTTAGAGTTGACCCGGCGGAATTTTGTCAGTCCCAAGAAGGCGAGGCGCAATGGGTGCCAAGAGAATTAACCGGCGCGATGCTCAAGCGCTTTTCTAAGGTCGCATAGCACGCGGCGCGTATGGACTTTTGGGTCATCTCGCCCGCCGCCTCACTCCGGAGTCTGGAGCAAAAGCTATCGTGTTTTTGGGCCGAGACAATGGGCTTCCTGGAACGCGGCGCTGGATGTCCGCTAAGGTGGGTCAAAAGGTGACATCGGGCGGGTCTAGCCGTGTCGGGGCGAGTCAAATAAGCTGGTCGCCGATCTTGATCGACGCAAGCGCGGACAGGCATTTCAACCGGGGCATGCATGGTAAATCGATTCATGATGGCGCAATCCGCCGTGGAGATGCGGCGTTGGGAGGGGGGCCCGCCATTGTGACGCTCGCGGCGATGGCCGCACTGGCGGCGCTGACCGCCGACGCCGCGGCGAGACAGGCGCGCCCCGCGCCACCCACCGAGGCGACGGCGCCGCGCGATGCAGGCGAGCCGATCATGGCGATCGTGTCGATCAAGACCCAGCAGGTCACTTTCTACGACGCCGAGGGCTGGATCCTGCGCGCGCCGGTGTCGACCGGCACCACGGGACGCGAGACGCCTGCGGGCATCTTCGCCGTCATCGAGAAGGACGAGGACCACCACTCGAGCCTCTATGATGATGCCTGGATGCCGAACATGCAGCGCATCACCTGGAACGGCATCGCGCTGCACGGCGGGCCGCTGCCCGGCTATGCGGCCTCGCACGGCTGCGTGCGGATGCCCTTCGGCTTTGCGGAGAAGCTGTTCGACAAGACGCGGATCGGCATGCGGGTGATCATCTCGCCGGACGACGCGGCCCCGGTCGAGTTTTCCCACACTGCGCTATTCGTGCCGAACGCGGAGGCCGTCGCGGCTGCTCCGGCGCGTGCCAAGCCGCTCGCCCGCGAGGCCGAGGAGGCCGCCAGGACGGCCGACGAGGCGAAGAAGGCCGCCGCGACAGCGGCGCGCGAAGCAGCATCGCTCACCGCGTCGCTGCGCAAGCTGGAATCGCTCAAGACCCGCGCCGACGCCGAGCTCGCCTTCGCCGACAAGACGCTCGCCGCCGCAAAGACGGACCAAGCCAAGGCGCGGGCCGCAGAGCAAAAGCAGAAGGCCGCCCTC
>WNFS01008350.1_pt1 | contig 11613 bp, 14 predicted proteins | sample 5400141 | NCBI WGS metagenome assembly WNFS01 (sample SAMN13153358, study PRJNA577476) | soil metagenome | isolation source: 60 cm saprolite under Madrone tree | place: USA:California | collected 2016-06-14 | reverse complement strand
CATCGCATCCAGTAGCAGGCGTTCGTACGCTTCCGGGCTGGCTTTCCCGAATGACGTTCCGTAATGAAAATCCATTTTGACCGGTTCAATGCGGAAGCTCGTGCCGGGAACCTTTGCATCTATCCGTAGTGAAATTCCTTCGTCGGGTTGAATCCGAATGACGAGCACGTTTTGGTCATTCAAGTCTTTGCTGAAAAGAACAGCGGGCGCTTTTTTGAAATGGATGGAAATTTCTGTGGCCGATTTTGGAAGGCGCTTCCCGACGCGCATGTAAATCGGCACATCAGCCCAGCGCCAGTCGTCGATGTAAAGACGCAAAGCTACAAATGTCTCCGTTTGAGAGGCAGGCTTCACGTTTGGCTCCTGATGATAAGCCGCAACCGGTTTCCCATTGATCGCGCCTTGGGCGTATTGGCCGCGCACAACGTTCGCCGCGATCTCACCCTGCGCAAAACGACGAAGCGATCGGACCACCTTGACTTTTTCGTCGCGAATACTGTCGGAGCTCAAATCTATCGGCGGTTCCATCGCGACAAGACAAAGAAGCTGGAGCAAATGGTTTTGCACCATGTCGCGCAAAGCGCCGGTGCGGTCATAAAAACCGGCCCGAGTCTCAACCCCGAGCGTTTCCGCTGCCGTGATTTGCACGTGCTCGATGTAATGTCTGTTCCAAAGCGGTGCGAAAATCGCGTTCGCGAATCGCAAGACCAAGATATTCTGCGCGGTTTCCTTGCCCAGAAAATGATCGATCCGGTAAGTCTGCTCTTCCGTGAAGGAATTGCGGACGATGCGATTGAGCTCGCGCGCCGAAGCCAGATCGGTTCCGAACGGTTTCTCGACAATGACGCGAGCCCAGCTTCCTTTGCAGGTCTCGTTTAAACCCGCCGCTTTCAGATGTTTCAGAATCGGTTCGAACTGATCAGGAGCAGCCGCAAAATAAAAAAGCCGGTTGCCCCGCGTGCCGCATTCCTTATCGATTTTGTCGAGACGCTTCGCCAATGTTTCGTAGCCGGCCTCGTCTCCGAACTCGCTTTGGTGATAGAAGATCGATTGCGCAAACGTCCTCCAAATTTCGTCGCGCACGGCCTGACGCGAAAATTTCCGAGTCGCTTCTTCAAGCTCAGTCCGAAATTCCTCGTCACTTTTCTCCCGTCGTGCAAATCCGACGATTGCGACCGCGGGCGGTAGGTCGCCATCGGCGGCGAGGTTGTACAGTGCAGGGATCAGTTTGCGATGCGTGAGATCGCCGGTCGCGCCGAAGATGACAATGATGCACGGCTGTGGCACCGCGCGGGCCGACAAACCTTCACGCAATGGATTCGGCTCCGGTTGTTCGGCGGCTCGATTCATGGGACGATCGGCAAACTACGCAGATTTTCGCCGTTTAGGTAGAGCGAATCTTCTGTAGCAGCAGGCTCGCCACCGGACGAGTCCGCCCGATTGGCGGACGTGCCGCCTGCAAATCTATGCAGACCGCCGTCGACTCGGCTGCCACTACAGTCGCGCGGCCTTTAGAACGGAATCGGGAACCTTCTCGTTAATTCGCGCACCTTTCCATGCACTCTCTCCAGCGCGTCGGCGTCGCTGCGATTACTTAACGCTTCTGCGATCAGGTCCGCGATCTCGAGCATCTCTTCTTCTTTCATACCACGCGTAGTAACGGCTGGTGTACCGACGCGGATGCCGCCCGGCTTGAAAATTGGATAGGTATCGAATGGGATCGCATTCTTGTTCACGGTGATGCCGGCGCGATCGAGGACCTCCTGCGCTTCCTTCCCATTAATTTCTTTCGGACGAAGATCGACAAGCACGAGGTGATTATCGGTGCCGCCCGAAACGATGCGGTAACCGTGTTTGGCGAGCCCAGCCGCAAGAGCCTTGGCATTGATGACGACTTGACGCTGATAATCGCGAAACTGCGGCTGGAGCGCTTCGTGAAAACAAACTGCTTTCGCCGCGATCACGTGCATGAGTGGACCTCCTTGCACTCCTGGAAAAAGCATGGAGTCGATTTGTTTCGCGAATTGCTCCTCGCACAGAACAATGCCGCCGCGGGGGCCGCGCAAGCTTTTGTGCGTCGTAGTCGTAACAAATTGCGCGTGCGGAATCGGGCTGGGATGCTGCCCGCCTGCCACCAGCCCTGCGATGTGCGCCATGTCGATGAAAAGAATCGCGCCAACAGAATCGGCAATTTGCCGCAGCCGCGGAAAATCAATGATGCGTGGGTACGCGGACGCGCCGGCCGTTATCATGACTGGCTGCACCTCTTCGGCCTGCTTTTGTAACGCGTCGTAATCGATTTGCTCGGTCTTCTCGTCGACGCCGTAATGGGTGACTTGATAAAATTTGCCGGAAAAATTTGCCGGATGTCCATGGGTGAGATGACCGCCGTGGGCGAGGTTCATCGTAAGAATCTTGTCGCCGGGTTTAATTGCGGCGAAATAAACCGCCATGTTCGCTTGGGCGCCACTGTGCGGTTGAACGTTCACATGCTCTGCGCCAAACAATCGCTTTGCACGATCAATGGCGAGTTGCTCGGCCACATCGACATTCTCGCAACCACCGTACCAGCGTTTTCGCGGATAACCCTCCGCGTACTTGTTTGTAAGGACGCTGCCTTGGGCTTCCATGACCGCGCGGCTCGTGAAATTTTCCGAGGCGATCAACTCGATGTTTTCGCGCTGCCGTTTCTCTTCGGCAGCGATGGCAGCAAAAATTTCAGGATCCACCTTGCGCAAGTCGCCGCCGAGTCCAGCGGATGACGTCGATCCACCGGCTCCAGTTTGGATTGGATGCGGAAGATCGCTCATTAGGTAAGCAGAAGCCCGTGGGCCACGCGAAGTGGGCGCCAACTCGCTTTGTTCTACGAAGGCGAGCACGCTGGGTAAAGCGTTTTTGATCGTGCTTGCGCAGACTTCATAAACATCGCGGCCGAGGCCGATCGGGTCGGGTACGTCGCGCCATACCGTTGTGTCGGGCTCTTCAAATTCGCGGAGCAAAAAGGATTTTTCGGCGCCATCGGGGAAGAGCATCTGGATCGTTTCCAGGTGCGCGCCCGTCATGGCAAAGATGTGCGTCGCCCGATCGATTAGCGCGGCCGTAAGCGGTTGGCTGCGAAGACCGCTAATGTCCACACCCTCCTCTTCGCAGACTTGCACGGCATAGAGACTTGGGGGTTGACCGTGCACCGCGTGCACACCTGCCGAGGCGACTTCGATATCTTTCCGATTTCCAAGCAGCTGGCGAAAAATACCTTCCGCGATGGGGCTGCGGCAAATGTTACCTGTGCAGACAAAAAGGACGCTTTTCACGATTCGGGCGGCGCGAGCGAGCGCGATTCTAACCTAGGATCGAACCTGCCCGAGTCAATTTGCCGAATGCGGGAGCGGCTTCAGCGCTACAATTTCAGCGCGAGATGCGGTCATTATGCCCCGCTCGCCTGAAAATCAGTCAAAAGAAATTCTACCCCCTGGGCAGTTGTAGCCTGAATTTGTGCCAAAGATATAAAACCAGAATAGCTCCAAGTATGGAGACGATTAAGCCGGCGGGATGGAATCGGCCTCCTCCACTTGACGGGGAAAATAGATGAGTCACGGCACCGCCGATAATTGAGCCCACAATTCCAAGCACGTTGTCCAGGTAATAGAGAGATGAGTGTGCAGGAGTGCTTTAGCGACGCAGCCGGCGAGAAATCCCACAATTACGTACCAGATGAGATGAAGCATGATTTCCTCCTTTTGAGTCCTGCGACCAAAAATCAACTGCGCAGAAATATCAAGTCGGACCGGCAGAAGCTACGCAAAAATTACGTGTCAGCTCAGCATAATTGGCGCTTCTCGGAGGCGGTAATTTCCGGTACTCTTGGCGGATAGCCATGCGCTTCTTTGATTTCATGCACGTTGCTGTTTGCATTACTGTGCGATCCGTTTTTCTCCAATGACCATCGATACCCTGCGGCAAGTGCCACTGTTTGAATCGCTCGATGACGACGCGGCCAAGCAGTTGTGCGAATTACTTGAGACGCTCGACTGCGAAGTGCAGAAAGTCTTGTTCCGCGCCGGCGATGCCGGTGACGCGATGTACGTAATCGAGCGTGGGAAAGTGCGCATTTGCGTGCAGGCCACAGACGGACATGAACTGACGCTAGCGGAGTTGGGACGCGGCGATTTCTTCGGCGAAATGGCGTTGCTCGCCGATGGGCAGCGGCGTTCGGCCAACGCCGTGGTCGCCGAGGAAGCGCGACTGGCTGTTCTGTCGCGCGAGCATTTTCTTTCTTTTATTATGCGGGGCAATCCCAACGTCGCCTTGGAAATGCTTAGTGCACTTGCGAACCGCCTGCGCCGCACGGATGAGCTTTTGCGCCATAGCACGACGCGGAATGTGAACGAGGAAATGGCGGCGCGCCTTACTTTGGCCGACCGCGCCGCCGACATCCTCGCGGAGTTTGGCGGCAGTTGGAAATTCATTATTGCAGCTGTGCTCTTTTTTAACTTGTGGGTGCTGATAAACAGCACGCTTCTTGTTATTGGGAAACCCGGCTTCGATCCTTATCCCTTCCTGTTGCTTAGTACTGCGATTAACATGCTTGCCGTCCTCCAAGCACCTATCATCTTGATGTCGCAGAACCGGCAGGCTCACAAGGATCGGCTTCGCTCCGAAATTGATTACCAGGTGAATTTGAAAAACGAGCTGGCGCTGCAGGAGATTCTTCAACGGTTAAAGATTCTTGAACGCGATTCTCTACAAGCGACGTCGGAAAAGCGCCGTGAATAGGGACCCGGCGCGATCATGACGGCACGGTCTTGAAATGGATCTGGAACGATTGCCGGATCGGTTGACCTGATTATGGTTAAGTCCCTTTTTATGAAAAAGCTTCCAATGCTAGTGCTTCTTGCGTCGGCCGTAGTCGTTTTTTTGTCAGGCTGCGGAACCCCAGGTCCGAGTCCTGAGGAGCAGAGTCGGGAACTGGAGCGACAACGGGAAGCGGAGCGGCAGCAGGCTGATTTTCGAAAGAGTCTTCCTCCGGTAGTTAATCCGGGCCAGGGACAGTAATCCGAACCGCATATTCCGAATCTCGCCTTCCGCTCCGAGCCGTGTTTACACTGAGAGATGCGTTCCCGATGGAAACGAGTTCGTTATCGTCTTGAGTGGCTCGCGCTTCGGCTAGCGGTGAAGCTTGTCCCGCTCCTCCCGCGCAGGGGCTGTTTTTATCTTGCGCATTTCCTTGGTGCGCTGATGCCGATCTTCGATCGGCATCGTTATGCCGTCGCGCTGAACAATCTGGAGGTCGCGTTTGGCAATCAATTGTCGATCCAGCAGCGGCGCAAGATTGCTCGCGAGTCGTTCGAACATTTCGCGCGAACGATGCTTGATCTCCTGTGGAGCCCGCGCCTGACACGCGAAAATTTTTCTCGCTACATCGAGCTGGAGAATTTCGATGAAATTGCGCGTGGCCCCGTACCCGAACGCAGCGTGATGATCGCTTGTTATCATTACAGTAATTTTGAATGGCTCAGTCTGGCCTGCGGTTTTCTCGATCTGAAAGGCACAATCATCGCCCAGGAGTTCAAGAACTCGCTACTGGATCCAATCTTCAGAAAGCTGCGCGAACAATCCGGGCATGAGCTGATTCCGCGCGAGCGAGCCCTCGTTCGCCTCTATAAGGTGCTCCGGCGAAAGGGCCGCACGGCGTTGCTTGTCGATCTTACCGTGCCGCCAAGCCAGGGCGCCGTCGCGATCGATTGTTTTGGATTAAAAACCAGCGTGACTTCCGCGCACGCTTGGCTGCACGAACAGACCGGTGTCCCGATTGTTCCGGCGCACTGTGAACCGCTCTCAAATGGACGCTATCGCCTCGTTTTTCACCCAAAGATCAACAACACCACCGGGATGACTCATCAGCAGATCGCGCAAGCCTGTTGGAATTCGTTCGAGCCTTACCTATTGAAAAACCCGGCGCCATGGCTCTGGATGTACAAACATTGGCGTTACCTCCCTGCAAACGCCGATCGGCCTTACCCATTTTATGCGAACTATCTGCGGCCATTCGAAGATATGCTCCAACGAGACCAAGCACCGTAAAGCAAAACAAATAGCCGCCGCGCGGTGAGAAATTGGAGGGACGCCTGAGCCTGCGCGCCGTGGCGGGTGGTGTCCAATTACCTGGACGGGGCCAAAGACCGTCCCTCCATTTTCCGACGCTCGCCGACGGCGAGCGCCCCTACGTCGTGATAGCTCTACCGATTATTGTCGACCATTTGCGGCGCAGGTTTGTTCAGCTCAAGCTGGTTGTTCACTTTTTCCAAGCCAGAAGTGAGTGCTCTGATTTGCTTCTGCTGCTCCGCGAGCTTGGCCTGAAAGTCCTTCTCCTGCTGCGCCATCGTGGATTTCAAAGAGGTCGAAGCAGCGTCAGGGCACGGGGCTGTAAATTTTTATGAGCGTTCGATTGGTCGCATTACTGACCTGTCCCTGCAGGTTAACGATGCTTCAAACGGGATGGCGTCGCTCAAGACCAGTCTTATCGCAAACCTTTTGAAAGAAAAGGAAACAGAAAAAACCATCTAACTAATCGCAGCGACCTCAATTGCCTGCGAGCGGTTCAGGTGAATGAAGCGCCGAGAGTCGAGCGACATAGACGGGAAGGCCAAATGGCGAGTAAGCGGGAGAGAACGAGTGAACCGGCCCTGCCTTCTTACCGGTGGTTGACAAAGTGCCCCCAAGCTTTTCCAGTATGGAACTTATGCGACACCTTTCCCGATTCATTTTACTGGCGGCTGGAGGTTCGCTTTTGCTCCTCACCGGTTGCGAGACAGGGCGGGTTGCGGGCGGAGGTCCTTATCATGTGACGGCTTATCGGCCGCACGACCCGTCGGCCGTGCGCGTGAGAGTTTCGCTCGCGAAACAGAATATCTACGTCATGGAAGGCGACCGATGCCTGATGGCGGTGGCTTGCTCGGTTGGCATCCCGGCCAAACCGACGCCGCGAGGCACTTTCAGGATTTACGCAAAGCAGGAACAAAAGCGTTCCGGCTCCTACGGATTTAGCGTGCAGGGTAATCGTGTTGTCCCTTCTACCGGGGGTGGACCAGGACGCTATGTCGGTTATCCGATGGGATACTGGTGCGAATTCGCACCAGCGTATGGGTTTCATCAAGGCTTCGTGCATCCGTCCCCGCGCACACACGGTTGTATCCGTTTGCACGGCGAGGCTGCGGCGAAATTTTTCGCCCTCGTAAAAATTGGCACCCCGGTGAACATCGCCAGTTCGCAGCCGGAAGATGCGACACTTGGATCGAAAGTGCAGCGCGTCGATGATTCGAAAACGCCCGATCCAAGTCCGAGCCTGATGATCACATCGGCGGCTTTCGAGAAACCGAGCGGGCCGCTTCTCCAGTAGGCATATTCTGCGGGCGCTCCGTCCGTTTTAATTGTGAGCACGAATCTTATTTCCAGCGGCACGACAGCGCGCGAAAAAGTGAATTTGCGCACGCCGGACGTCATGGCCGCGGTGCAGGAACAGGTGGAATCGCATTACCGGAGCGACATCGTCGAAAAAGTGCGGCGCGCGGGCGGCATCATCTCCGTGGGCGACACGACCGTGCGCCTGGCGAAACAATTTGGTTTTTGTTATGGTGTTGAGCGTGCGATCGATCTGGCCTACGCCGCGCGCAAAGTTTTCAAGGACCGCCGGCTCTTCATCGTCGGCGAGATCATTCATAATCCTGAGGTCAATCAACAAATTGCCTCGTTAGGTATAAAGAACCTCACGGGGCAAAACAAGCAGGCCGATATTTCCGATCTCGGACCGGAAGACGTGGTGATTGTGCCGGCGTTCGGAACGGAATTATCGATCGCGGCTGCCAGATCGTCGATACCACTTGCGGAGACGTGATGAGCGTTTGGAAGCGCGTGCGCAAATACGCCAGCGAATCGGCCACCTCAATCATTCACGGCAAGGCCGAACATGAAGAGACCAAGGCAACCAGTTCGCGCGCGCTCGGCGACGGAAAGGGCCATTATCTCGTCGTCCTAACGCTCGCGGACACCGATTACGTTTGCGAATACATCCGGCATGGTGGCGACAAGCAGGCTTTCCTCGCGAAATTCCACGGCGCGCATTCACCCGGATTCGATCCGGACGTGCATCTGCAAACGGTCGGCGTCGCAAACCAAACGACGATGCTGCGCGGTGAGACCGAGGAGGTGCAGCGGAGGATTCGACAGGCCATCATCGATCGAGATGGGCCGGAGCTTGCGGCGAAGAATTTTCGGTTTTTCGATACGATCTGCGGCGCGACGCAGGAGCGGCAGGATGCTTTGCGCGAGTTACTCAATGTCAAAATGGATATTCTGCTTGTGGTCGGCGGTTACAATAGCTCGAACACATCGCATCTTGCCGAGATGGGTGAAGAAAAACTGCCGACCTATTTTGTGCTCAACGCCTCGCGCCTTCTTTCGAGCGACGAGATCAAACACTATGATCTGCATGAGAAGTGTGAAGTAATCGCGAGAAATTGGCTGCCGCACTGCCCTGCTGTCATCGGAATCACGGCTGGCGCATCCTGCCCAAACAATTTGATCGAAGAAACATTGATCCGGCTTTTTGAGTTGCGCGGGATCTCCCGCTACGAACTCGACGCCGCCGCCTAAAATCGGCATCTGTAGTGGCGGCTGTCCTCAGCCGCAAATTCGTTTTTGTGCGCGTGAGGACACGCGCCTTTACAAGAACTTCATCCGCGCGATTTCGGTGCCAGACGCGAAATATCTTCTAGTTATGCGCGCAATCTGGAAAGGCAGCATCAGCTTCGGCCTGGTCAACATTCCTATCGCTCTTTTTCCGGCGACGCGAAAAGAGGACCTAAGGTTTCGTTTGCTTCGCTCCAAGGATCTTAGCCCAGTCAATTACAAGCGCGTCGCCGAAGCTGACGGTAAGGAGGTTCCGTGGGACGAGATCGTTAAAGGTTACGAATACGAAAAGGGAAAATACGTCGTGTTAAAAGACGAGGATTTTCAGCGAGTCGATCTGGAAGCGACCCAGACCGTGGACATCCAGGATTTTGTCGATCAGGACGAGATCGATCCGATGTTTTTCTACAAGCCCTACTATTTGGAACCCCAAAAAGGAGGCGACAAAGCCTACGTGCTTTTACGAGATGCTCTCGAGGAGAGCAAGAAAGTGGGAATCGCGAAGGTCGTAATCAAGACGCGCCAATATCTCGCAGGCGTGAAAGCCGAGGACAGTGTCCTGGTGCTCGAGCTGATGCATTTCGCTGAAGAACTTGCCGACAGCGGCAAGCTGCACGTTCCGAAGAAAATCGAGCCAGGAAAACGCGAGATAGACATGGCCAAGGCGCTCATCGACAGCATGAGCTCGAAATGGAATCCGGAGAAATATCGCGACGATTACCGCGAAGCACTCATGGAAGTGATCGAAGAAAAAGTGGAAGCCGGCGGAAAAGAGATTGAAGAAAAACCAAAGCCGAAGAGACAACCAACCAAGGTGATCGATCTCGTTTCAGTCTTGCAGCAAAGCTTGGAGAAAACCGGCGCGAAGAAGAAAACAGAAAGGAAACATCGCGCGAAACACGCGCACCACGCGAAAAAAGCAGCGTAGCTGTAGTGGCGGCTGTCCTCAGCCGCAAATTGATTTCTGCGCGTGAGGACACGCGCCTCTACACCATTAGCTTGACAGAAAAGATCGACATCACCAACCTCGCCGGATGAACTTCCTGAGTCGATTTACGGATCCAGTTTACTGCGTCATGCGGCTAATCGTGGGGCTGGTTTATGCTTGTCACGGCGGCCAAAAGCTTCTCGGTTTTCCCGGTGGTGGACACGGCGGCGCGCAAGGCCTGATGCTCGTGGGCGGAATTGTTGAACTCGTTGGCGGTTTCTTGATCGCATTTGGTTTGTTTACACGTCTAGCTGCGTTTGTTTCCAGCGGTGAAATGGCTGTTGCCTATTTTATGGTACACGCCGCGGGCAAGGCGCTCGCTCATGCCGGGAGCCCAATCGAGCAATTTTTCCCCATCCTGAACAAAGGAGAACTGGTCGTGGTTTTGTGCTGGATATTTTTCTTTATGGTTTTCTACGGCCCGGGACGTTGGAGCATCGATGCAATGTTGTTTCGCAGAAATGCGCTCGCAACGACTCCATCGGCCGCTTAAGATCGACTCGTTGACTTCAACCATGAACTCTCTCAATCGATTTGCGGATCCGTTTTACTGCATTACGCGGCTGATCGTCGGTTTGATGTTTGCCTGTCACGGCGGGCAATTAGTGCTGGGCATGTTCGGCGGAATGCCCGGTTCAGAGAACATGATGATGCAGGTCGGTGGTTGGATTCAACTCGTCGGTGGCTTGCTTATTGCATTTGGATTACTCACGCGGTTGGCCGCGTTCATCTGCAGCGGCGAGATGGCAGTGGCTTATTTCATGATTCACGTGGCCAGCGCCCAGACTCCGATGGCGAAGTTTTTTCCGATTTCGAGCGCCGGACCACAAGTCTCGAACAAAGGTGAACTGGCTATCTTCTATTGCTGGTTTTTCTTGTTCGTCGTGTTTTATGGCGCTGGACGCTGGAGCATCGATGCGCTGTGGTGCAAAGGCAGAACAACTTCAACAACGACAACGCCAGCCGCTTGACCCAATACTAAGGTCGGCATCTCTACTCGATGAGACAAAGATACGTGCGAGGAAGATTTCTCGGCGCAACGCTGGTTGCGATAATCATGTGCGATCCTCTTTGTAATGCTCTTGCCCAGGATTGGGCGAAGTCGCGCCTGAACAATTCGCCCCGTCACGGCGACTGGGTCGATCTCAAGTCGGGCGAGCGTACGATCAAAGCGTTCGTCGTTTATCCGGAACGCAAAGAAAAAACGCCCGTCGTCCTGGTCGTTCACGAAATTTTCGGGCTGTCCGATTGGATTCGAGGCGTGTGCGACCAACTCGCCGAGAATGGCGTCATCGCAATCGCGCCTGATTTTTTGTCCGGCCAAACTTATTCGGATGTTGATGGAGCGCGCAAAGCGATCTCTGCATTGAAACCGGAGCAGATCAAAGCGGATCTCGACGCAGCAGCCGATTACGCTTCAAAAATTCCCGCAAGCAATGGAACTCTTGCAGTCTGTGGATTCTGTTGGGGTGGGGGTGTGACCTTCGCTTACGCGACTGAAAATCCAAAATTGAAAGCGGCATATTCATTTTATGGGTTGGCGGGGGTTACCTTGGCCGGGCTTATGGGGCAGTATAGTGGAATTCAGCCAGCGCCGGACGAGGCGTCAAAAGTCGCGAACATCTCGTGTCCTGTGTATGGCTTTACGGCGAGAACGACGAGCGGGTGAACGCGACCATTCCAAAAGCGGAAGAGTTGATGAAAGCGGCCGGCAAAAAATACGAGCCGGTGATTTACAAAGGCGCTGGCCACGGCTTCATGCGCGAAGGCGAAATGCCAAACGCAAATGAAGCGAACAAGAAAGCGCGCGACGACGCCTGGGCCCGCTGGAAAACACTGCTCAAGCAGCTCTGAGATCGGTAGGGACAGCGCGTTGCGCTGTCCGCGGACGCCGCAGCGCAGCGTCCCTACCTGTTATTTCTTCCCTTTCGATTCAACCG
>WNFS01011740.1_pt1 | contig 11614 bp, 11 predicted proteins | sample 5400141 | NCBI WGS metagenome assembly WNFS01 (sample SAMN13153358, study PRJNA577476) | soil metagenome | isolation source: 60 cm saprolite under Madrone tree | place: USA:California | collected 2016-06-14 | reverse complement strand
CTCTCCGTGACCCACGCGAAAGGTCCACTGGGCGACATTCTCGTTGGCTCGTTGTCGTTATTCCTCCCTTGTCGCTTGTCCAAGACCATGGGCCACTTGGCCATACATTGACTTCAGGCCCGACGCAACGCCTCTCCCAGGGTATTATAATGCCCCTCCAACCAACTGTAAGGAGACACATGTTTTTCCACCTATGGTTTGCTCAATGGCGTCCATTTAGATGTATGGCCAACTCACCGCTATTGCCCGTGAATTTAACTTCCCCAGCCCTGTCGGCATCTGTCTTTACTTGCATGTCACCGAACAGGGCATCTCTATGGCACCTCGTATTTCGGATGATATCTGGCCAGCACTTTGGGGTCACTTGTTTGAATCACAATCTCCGGTACCTTCCTTTCAGATGCCGATTTGTGGACGCATCGAGTTCGACATCGATAGGCGGAAGGCGCTCTGGCTCAATTCATGGTTGACCTCTGACCGTAGACACGCTGTAGATGTCCCGGTATCAGTGCCACCATCACTGTCCCACCGTCGCGATGATAGCAAAACCTCTTTTTTTGACGAACGCGGTGATGAACGCTCGGAAGACCTTTCAACATTTCACACAAACCCACGGACTCGGGGTCGCCACATCCCTAAGAAACTTTCGCTTGTCGACAGACTCGAGCCCCTCCCCCTCACATCAAGTATGGCGAATGCTATCACAGGAAATGGTACAGCTCATGCCCTGTCGAACTCTTTGGCTACAGTTCTAGGTGGTGAACCAAAACCAGCTAAAATCGCCCTTGAAAAGCGTGTTGAGTCATGGAGGGCTGGCTCATCTGTTGCTCCCTCCCCAATGGTACAAACAAGTCAGAGCCCACTCGACACCGAAAACATCCCGAACAATCTTCAGCTTACCGACTTCGATATTTTGGCCGACACCGAGGATGAAATTAACCTTAACGACTTCGCGTGGTCTGCAACATCCCTGGGGCCCCCTGACTACGACTCACTCCCGTCGGCCGTTTCAGAGTCCCACGTCCTATCTGTACATCTCGACCACCGCCTCGAAGGTTCTGTCCTCCTCACCCCGTCGACAGCAACTTCCTGGGGTCCAGAGTCGCTCGACAGCTCTCCAATGTCAATCCTATTTCGTCTTCCGTCACCTGACATTGCCCAGCGCGTAATCGAGGATTGCCCACCTACACCATCCACGGCTACATCATGGGGACCGGAAGAGCTTTTGTACTCCCCTGTATCCGTGGAGTTCCACCTTCCCTCACCAGACCTTGGCCAGCGCATGCTAGAAGATTGCCCACCCACGCCAATCACAGGTACATCGTGGAGACCAGACGGACACCCTCGCTCCGTGGTCTCGCGCTTTCCTTCACGGAACCTTGACCTGAATATGCTGAGTATCTGGCCGTATACACCATCAATTTCGACATGTTTACCTATTGCAAAAACCAGTATGAGTGCATCGTGCACTGTTGAACCTGATCCGAGCGGTCACGTCTACCCTTGTTTCTCAGCTCCAAGTGGCCCGACGTGGACGTTTGTTTGGCCACTATATAAAGCGGGAATATCATCCAACCCACTGCCGTTACAATTCCCTTATCGTCGCCCGACGTGGATGTTTGTTTGGCCATTATATCAATCGGAAAATGTATTCAACCCACTGTCGTCACAATTCCCCGATCAGAAGCTTGCGGATGAGGCATGTAAGTGAACTCTCCTTGATGTCTCAAAGATTGTTTTAAAGCATGTAATAGATGATGCCACACGTCATCATTTCCTTATTTTCCCGGCACGAACCTCTGTGACAGAAGAATCACTTGTGCCTATTTGGTTTGGCCCACTGGCATTTGCTCGGCGTACATTCACCTCTCTGAGTAGGAACATTTTTCTTACTTTTGAGAGCTTTCTTCTGAGTATTTTTAGACACACACATTTACCCGTCGCTTGACGAGCATGGTGGTCAAATTCGTGGCACTTATTCCGACCTCGGAGCCATTTCTGCTTCTTCAGAAGGCAGCTATCCAATCTTGGTAGCATGTAAGCTCCTTCGGTCTTGGGCATCAAACAGGAGGTCGAGCCTTTTAACATGCGCAATTCATCTAGCCATCTAGAGTCGGGTACTCAATATGTTTCTTTGGGTTTCTAACTTTCGTTATGCTATGCCACGGCGTGTCTCCTAACATTGACAATTCTCGCAGTCTCCACGGAGTATCCCACTCACCTCATGTATATTTATCCGCCTGCTGTGCAGTCAAGACCAGCTACTTTGCTACCAGTCCGCCTACCGCCTACATATCCTTCCTTAGAACTATGTGCGTTCTCATAGGCCTTGAGGTGCCAATAACTGATTCTCGCCCATAGATCCACCCCAATATCCCTTCATTACGCCTTACAGGCACAGTGAGATAGACCGAACCCCAGGTGGTGGTGAGTTGGCATATGGGTATTTGTAGACTCTGAACCAACTGGACTCGTGATTCCAACAGCCAAGGCTTCCACCAGTCGTCAAGCTCAATTAGATAATTTGAATGGGCGTAAGTGCACATCTTGTCCCTCAACCTGTGTTTTAGTTGATTGTCAGCCTCAGATGCTTCATTGTATCCTGCATTCGACATTTACCCTGCAGTCGCGGGACCTCCGGAAGCGGGCATTAACCTCCACCCTACTCAAGTTTACCCAAGACTTATACTCTGTCCGAACCCAGCCCCAACTAATTTATGTGGATGAGCTAATCCAAGTTTAATGATAGATCCTGCGATTTATCCTGAATCGGACCTCTATCCTCCTGTCTCCGCGGCGGAGACAGGTGGCATTCCGAAGACAGAGTTCAGTCCTCAATGTCCGCGCATACGTATGAGCGTATCTTGCTGAGGCTTTTGGGACCTTACTAATTTGCGACTGCACAGGTCCCTCCGTCTATCCGTGGTTACAGATTTATCCCGGCCACGTCTCTGCCGGACAGAATGATGTCGCACCCTCTCGTATCGCTCCTTTGGTACAACCAGTCTATCCACGGTTCGACATATGTAAGTTTTACTAGTTTTTTTTATCGTCTTTCTCTCATACCTCAAAGATCCCGCAGTATATACGTACTCTGATATCTACCGCGCGGGTTCCCTCAAGATGGAAGGTCAACGAGTCTCTCTGTCGGTCGTGTTGCGCGCACAATACCCTGCGCTCAATCTGTGTGAGTCCTGGCGTCATTTCTAATAATGCAATATAATGATCGATCGTTGTAGATCCTGCCACTTATCCTCATTTTGAGATTTACCCTCTCGTGGTACAAACGCATGGCATTTTTAGGAAGGCAAGAAAAACCCATAGGGAGCTGCACGAGGAAGTATTTGTTACAGTGAAGGTATACTGATTCACGCCTTGCTTTATCACAACCTCCCTCATCGGTATCCCCGGTTCCGCCACCCCCTATGTCGAAGAAACCATCACTTCGTATGTCTTCCCACAACGCGGAGGCACGACACGTTGTCTCGTCCACGCCTCCTTCCGAAATACCTAGTCAGCCACCAGATCAGCCGACTACTTCTCACAGTATGAGAGATGTACATCCGCTTTTAAGACGTTCTGACGAGTCGATAGCTCCCTCGAATTCTCTTTCGTCCCTCAATTCTAATTCACGCAGGGATCATGGTCATTCCAAACAAGGCCTCCGTCCACGAGACAGTTTGGTATTGGAGAAGGCCCGACATTTCGACCACCTTCATACCCTGCGTAAGGTTGTTACCTTGTGGTACTACAGTACTCCTGACTTCATATCCTCAGCGCACAACGGGCGTCCGTCAGTTGTCGTCGATCCCGCCTACTTTTCGGTCCCCCCAGTACCACAACTTCTGAATATTTCTCATCCACAGAAACTTGAGCATACAAGACATCCTTCCACATGATCCATCGTTCAAAATTCTTCAGCGTTGTGAGGGATCATTTCTGTCGCTGTGTAGGAATTAGAAAATTACACCGGAATTTAGTTGATAACTGGGCGTTTTGATACAATATTACCAGTTTAGATGTAGTGTATATGTAGGGCGGAACATTGGACAATTAACACTAGAGATGACATTGCGGAGTAACTTTTAGCACGGCTATCACAACACCGTAACTAGCCATCCTCACAAAAAGCACTCAATGCTCCACCAAAGGGGCCACATCTATTTAAATCTGTGTTGTGGTATGTACAGGGTGCCAGTGTGCCAATGCCGAGCAGAGGTTCATCAGGGGAGTTGGTCGAACGATACATCATGTGTACAAGTCAGAGGAGCGGGAGGAGAGACGACTTCAAGCGGAAAAGGTCCCTATATGCAACCGCCGAGGGAGACTAACTTAAAAATCCCGTGCGTTCACTGGCACTACGCTGGAGGATAAGGGCGTGAATTTATAAAGCATTTGGCGACTGAATGCTAGGGCCATGATGAGTTAGATGCCAAGGCAATATCTGGCATGGACCCACGTACAAAAAAAGACATTATGGAAGGTTTCGACGTAGGGCCTCGTCAGCGTCATCCCACAAATCCCGCTGTCCCCAGGTGCTTGTCACGGCACAGAACACAAACCACATAGAGGATTCGCTCAAGGTTTTGTGGTCACCCCCTGAGTCTGGGGGAGTCATGTGTGTTTCTGCCCCACTTGTTTCCGTTTCCGTTGTTCCATCCACCTGCCCGTTGCGAGCAGAGGATTGTGGGCTCCCCACCTTTCGGCGACGGACGACTGAGATCAGTGCAAGGCAGGCTCTTGATTATCATTGTTGCTGTTGGCATCTAGGGATTGAAGATACAGGTTGAACCAATGCGTAAAGTACATGACAAGCTGAAGAGAAAAGCGCTAGATAGGACCGTACCGGCGTGTTACAGTTGGGTCTGGGGAGAAGAGGGGAGACATACGTGGTCTAGCTGGAACAGTTTCGTTGGGGAGAGCTCTCTTGGCTTCTTTGTGGCATCACGATTAAGTGGGGTGACGGACGGAGGCTGATGGGTAGCTGATGGGCCATTATGAGAAAGAATTCGTCCTGAACATGGTGTGAACAAACCTCCGTGCCATTGCCCTCTGCGCTCATTTTCGTGCTTCGTTTGACGTGGGGCGTTCCAAACAGACTCTGAAGCGCCTTCAAGGAAGGCCCACCAAGCATCCCTGTTTTTCTTATCCGGAATCATCTTCTGGAATGGGCCTGCTTGCTGAGGGCGAATGGTGGGCTGAGATATATTCTACAGGAAATGAGCACGCATGCGAAATCGAGAAAGGCTTCGCAACTCACACCACGGAAGTTTCGAAAGCGATGCTCGAATTTGCTGCGCCATTCTTTGCTTGGGAGTGACGAGGGTGCCTCCACATTTTGTGTGGGTTCGGACAAAGGCTGGACGACGGACTGAGCAGGCCGTGGAGGGCAGAGTGTGTAAGGGTTGTCGACGTGCTTGATGTTGGGTAGTCTCCGTGCATCTCGCCTGTGGACGTCATCCCATCGTTGTCCCTCGACAAGGTGATAGACAGAACATACCTTACGGTAAAAAGGTATTGCAAACCATCCGTAGGTTCACCGTCGAAGTCAATGGGCAGATTTGCAACGGGAAGTGTCTGACGCAAGCCATATGTTGCATCGTCATCGCCGTCATCATCATCGCCTCCAACATATTCGCGCTTTCGTTTCCGGGAAGCCACCATCTTACTTTGCGTTCGAGGTGGTTGACCCGAACGAGTAGAGAGCGTGACTCAGGCGGCCCGGACGTAGTTAGATGAGATGGGTCCAGATAGTTTGCGTTTGCAAAATAAAATAAAACTACGAGTACATCAAAAAATTCCAATGCCCCCCGCTCCATCTCACTGCAACCAGGTTGTAAGGTGAACGATTTAACCCTGCCGCAGTTCCGGCGCTCATGGAACGAAAAAGGGCTATCTTAGCGTAATATCAACGCTCTCATTCCGTATATATAAAGCACTATGCCAGCACAATACGAAAACAAAATTTCTGATCCACATATGGATCAGCTTTATGTATGAAAATAAAGGAGATTTGGCGTACGTTTTCGGCGACGGGGATACCAGCGCAACTCGGCCTGAAGCTGCGGAAGTCCCATTATGTTACAGAATATATGGGCAGATATTGAGGACAACATTGAATTTGTGCACAAGAATAGAAAGGCGGTGTGGAACCCAAAGAGCGTGGTGTAAGTGAATTGAAAGACTGTCACAACAGTATCAGATAGATTGAACACGTCAAAAATTAGTGAGTTATTACGTATCAAGACAATGGCACGCAACAATGCTTGGCGGGTGCGGCCATGCATGTTATAGATTTCCCAAACGTGGTGCAAATGAGCTAGTATGGGATTATGTTTACATCACCGCTTTGGCATAAGAGGGAGCGCACCGGAGCCAAATGACAACGGTGTGAAGAATACTAGGAAAGCCTTTGAGGCACCAGCAAGGCGGTAAGCACTGGTTATACATGAACGCCAAACCAATTCCTCAGATATGGGTCCCTGAATAAGCATACACATGGTTGGAAGGTTCGTAGGGATTCGGAAGACCGCCACATACGACGATATAATTCCGAATTCCGATCCAGTCGAGCGTGTTCTTCCAATGCTTAAACGTCCCATGTTCCATGAAAGGCAGATCACGATTTAGATACCGGCCATACAAGGGACCAAGGAATAATGCCGGTGTCACGACGTAGGCGAGGGGATCAAACTTGCCCAAAGAGAACCCTAGGTGGTGAGTGGTTATCTCCCACCAACTCTGGGAGGTCTATGAGTAACACGTGCCTCAACTCAAAAAGACGCTTGCTTACTTTAAGTGGTTTGCTTGGGCCCGCAGCTATGATATAGCCCATCAAGCACAAAGAAGCTGTCGTGCTGAGGGAGACTGACAGCAGTCGGGCTTTGATGACCACGGGATCATCTCGCCAACGTTCAGACGGACCTTTTGAACGGGTTCCGTTGTTTTCTGGAGTCTTGGCAAAGGAGAGACGCGTAAATTTTGTGAAGTAAAGTGGAAGAACATAACCTAAAGTTAGCAATGCATTAATCAAGTGAGCGTCTCGCAGGGATAATGGCGCCGCAGCGGCCTCAGATGTAGAGGTCATTGAACAACCGCCACGGCTGGGACCGGCCCGCACTATGGCTCTGCACGTGCCAACATTTGAGTCACGTTCGATCCTGCCTACTCCGTAATATTAAAAATTATACAAATGGGCCATAATAGATCGTACAGTACGCGAACAGGTGTCAACGAACTTGTCAGTGAATCAACGTTTGCGAAGTCAAAAGTATGCAAGCTAGTGCCCCGACGGCACATATGACTGCCCACTGTGTAAACTCATCAAAGTGGCGTCCGCCCGTCGTCGTCGTCAACCCACGGAAAGCATACAGCGTGATCCCTGTAATAAATGCAGCAATTGCGTAGAGTAAAAAAACCAGGGGAAGAGAGAGGAGCACGCTTCGTCGCTTCAAATCCGAATCCATATTAGCCATATCAGCCATAGGGGAATATTCACAGACGACACATACCGAAAGCAGGACTAACCCCTCTCCGCGAGGATACGCAATCGGGTTCTCAATATCCGATTTGTATCGGAATAATGCGGTGACAGCAGAAATAAGGCTTGACGCAGAGAGAAAGATGGCAATGAAACCGGCAACGCGTGTAATGTCATCGATGCCGGGTAGTGTGATGAATGTGACCGAGGCACTCAGAATAATCGCAGCCTAGGAGACGAGGCGAAATTAATGCAATGCCAGTTGTTAGGGAGTCCGCAACTCACGATCAAGCAAGCAAGCGCGCCAACCACAAGCATAGGGCCAGCATTACCACGTGCGCCACCCTCTGTGTCGAATCTTTGATGATGTGATCGTTCCAGGAAAAGATAAGGGAGACCAAGACAGACAAAAGAGACAATGAAATCCCCCGCAGTGCGAAGAAACGAAACGCGAGCTGGAGGGATATTGAGTTTCCCTTGATTCCCGAGACGACCTTGCCTCCATGCGGCTAAACAAACCCGATTAGACCAGGCAATATGAAGGCGAGCCAAAACTTACCGACGCGAAGAAGTACTTTAGATACAACACGTGTGCGAACAACTGACACGGCCTGCGCAGACACGTCTAGGAGTGGAATGTATGTCAAAGAGCCAGGAATCACCGTGAGAAGGCTCACTGTCAAAAGAATGGAGCATCCTTAAAAGTTCCTGACATTCTTCTTGGCTAAATGGAGGTAGGGAAGGGTGGGGAGACGGTAGCAATCGGTCTAATGCAAGATAAATGGGAGGCAGCATAAGATGAGGAAAGCAAACAGACCAGTGTAAGACCACGTCAGGACGTCAATGGCTTTGGAGATGGATTCTGGTGGGAGCGGCGCATGAGCGGGATGGGAAACCATGAATGACCAGTACTGGTATTCCATGTCTGACTCTGCCGAGTGATCAACACAGGCATTGTCAACTCTGCGCGACTTACTATCAACGTCTTTGTGTATAATTTCGCCCTGATCTGATGAAGGGCGTTCAAACAACACCATCCGCGCCTTGTGATGTACCCAGGATTCGATCAGGAAAGAGGCCGTAGTTGATCCACTCGCATCACGGAGCCATAATTCCCACTCTGGCGGGGGTAGAGCCCCCGGGTCGCGTCCATCAATGAATGTCGTGATTACATCCAACCTTTCGACATTGCGTAAATCGACATCTGTAACGATGTGAAGGTTCGGGTTTGAAAAATAACGGGCACCATCTGGTAGCAAAACTTCTTGCCACCCAAGGGTTGCGAATCTGCGCTTTGGCACTGGCCAAGACGGACCAGCATTTTGGGAGGCAGTGACCAAGGCAGATCGTGCGAGCTCCGTCTGTCCGTAATTGGGGGCATTCTTGAGAGACGACGTAGACGATTGGAGGAGCGGACGCGTCTCACTAACAACATGAGGAAAGTGCCATATGCAAAATACGAATAACATACTCTGTAACATATTCGATTTCTCTGGGCGAAAATATGCTACCTGTCCCCGAAGCACCGAGGGTTGACGGCCCTGTCTGAATGGGCCTTTGGAGTGTACAGATGAATAAGTTGGGTTTCATTGGCAGAGGGAAGACTTACATCGCGTACACAACCTCACTAGGGGGTGGAAGGGGAACATCAATTGGCCCTACAGCCCATACGTTCCTGGAACTGGTAACACCGTCACGTTGGGAGTCTAGTATAAGAAACCATTTCTCACTCGGGCATTGACGTAACAGCCTGAGGTTGCTCTGTCGAGCGAGGTGCTGAGGGGGGTCGCACACCCTCAAATGGATTCGCATATGGATCTTCCATGGTGCTTATAAGATGGTGTCATCTCTAAGTATCATCTTTGCATAGTAATAAACGCACTGGCTACTGGCAGGAACCATACTGGCACCTTCCTGACGAGGTTCTGTAGAAGTAGCGTGCACCAGTTGACTAGAAAACGCTGCAACCGACGATGCCAAAGAGGATGCGCTTGGCTTCCTGGATACTCGCCCGTTAAAGATAGACGGCGTGCGGGGGCGGACCTGAGAAGAAACGGTAGAACCCCGCGTCCTGCTCCTCAACATAAGACTGGCCACCTCGGTAGATGCCTGATCGAAGGTGGGCGGGTTGTTCTGTCCGGGGATTATCGTACTAGCATTACTCACATTATCCACCCTGACAGGCGGAGCCTCTGTTGCCAAAGGGGGAGTTGAAACTCGGTCGACAAACTGTCCATGCGATCGGGTGCTGCCGGAATCATCGGACGGCCGAACTGGGAGAGCCTCATCCAGGCGCACTAATTCACGATTAATGGATTCTGGAGATTGTGAGAGATAAGGTGCGGTATCGGCCGACTTGGTTGGAATTGGTTCAGGGGATGATTTTCTTGGAAGACCGGTCAAAGAGGACTCCGGAACCGACACGGGGACGACGTCCGATCTGGGGGCAGAGGCGGTTGCAGGAGTAGGATCGGGAGTGGATGATGAAACAGTGGCAGTAGGTTCAGTTGTAGGATCCGGGGCAGCGATAGGGGGACCTGATAGTTTCGACGGCCCTGTTGGCTCTGGCATGGATTCAGCAGCTTCGCGGGCAGGGGACTCGGCAACAGGACTCGGCATGACATGCTCCGGGCCAGCGGTATTTGCCTCGAGTCTGAGAGACTCGGTCGACGACCTGGAGGGCGTTCCTGGCTTCGCGAAACCGCCGAGAGCGGTCGTTGATCGCCTCACCATGGTACCCATGCGGGATCGGAGGGATTTTGAAGAGGGCGACCCTTGAAGTTGTTTAGACATATTGAATAGTTAGGCGTTGTTACTGGTTGTGGTGATACGGAAGGATGGAGAGCGAGCAGAGGATCAATCGCCAGGGAAGGGTTTTTATCCTCGAATATTGCACGCGAGGCTGCCTGGTGGCATCATTGAAGCCAGCACTGCGACGCGTGTTTTTAGTCGCAAGGCGGCCGACGTGACGGCTACGGAATCTTGTAAATACACGCCATTGGATGGTGGTATCCATCATTCCCGCTGTAGGAGGGGGATATGAACAACTCACGAGGCATACACGTGCTTTAGTACAGGTGAAGGTGTGACACGGTGCAGCGTACCACGCATCATTATCGGGCCTCGGGCCGACGATGATAGCATAAGTTTGGACGCACTGGCAGTCGTCCCTGCCATAGCAGAGTTACTGTATTTTTCAACCTGCGACAAACCATTTCGCAGAGTCAGGCATGGTTAGTGACGATGAACATGGATGAAACGCTCAAGCACGTGTGATTGGCATGGCAAGTGAACGTGAAAACCACGTGGGCCGTTAGAGCAGTTAGAAATGAAGAACGGCGTACTCGTACTGTAACTGGTTAGCGGCTTTGAGGAACATTGAGAACGTGAATTTGATGCATTTGGGGCTGGGACTCAGAGGAGTGTCAGTGGGCGGGCAGCCTGAGCGGACGCTGATGATCGGGAAATATGTTACGCTAACTCTCTTTGTGCTATTTCGCCCATCAGTCCTTGGTTGCTTGCCACGTAGGACACAGGCCAACTTGCTCGTAATCAAAAGCTCTATGACGCAATGCTCTTAGACGTTAACGTACGCATATCTTTGTCTTCTTGCCGTTTTTTCAATTAAAACGCCATTACTTTAGCGAAAAGTATTCAACAGGTCCGACCGTGTCAAGGCAGTCGATTTTCATCCCACAGAACCATGGCTTCTAGCTGGTCTCTATAACGGCTCTGTTAACATATACAACCACGAGACAGGTGCGCTGGTGAAGACATTCGAAGTCGCAGAGGTCCCAGTGCGGTGCTGTCGATTTATCGCTCGAAAGAGTTGGTTCGTCGCTGGTTCCGACGACTTCCAGCTACGCGTCTTCAATTACAATACACATGAGAAGGTCATAGTATTCGAGGCGCATCCTGACTACATACGGTGTCTCACCGTGCATCCGACCGCAAATATCGTCCTGACAGGGAGTGATGATATGACAATCAAAGCTTGGGATTGGGAAAAGCAATGGAAGTGTATCCAGGTGAGTCATCCCTGTGGGTCAAAATCTGGGGCTAGAGATTTGACCTATACATAGACGTACGAAGGTCACACGCACTATATCATGAACATTGCAGTTAATCCCAAGG
>WNFS01005996.1_pt1 | contig 11614 bp, 9 predicted proteins | sample 5400141 | NCBI WGS metagenome assembly WNFS01 (sample SAMN13153358, study PRJNA577476) | soil metagenome | isolation source: 60 cm saprolite under Madrone tree | place: USA:California | collected 2016-06-14 | reverse complement strand
CGGCAGCTCATGACGCGCCTGCTCGCGCTCTGGGGCGTCCAGGATGCCTCGCCGGACGGAGCCGCGCCGCCGTGGCCGACGAATCCGGACGGCGGCCTCGACATCGCGGGCGTCGCCGCGCGCTACCAGCTCTCGGCCACCTTCGTGCCCGCGACGACGCTTGCCGATCTGCGGGCCATCGGGCTGCCGGCGCTCGTCGAGCTGTCCGATGCGCCCGCGGGGCGCCCGTACCTCCTGCGTTGGATCGGCGCCGAGACGGCGACGCTGGTCGCCCCGTCGGGCGAGGAAGCGCGCTTCGCGCTCAATGCGCTCGATCCGGCCTGGACGCGCTCGGCGTGGATTGTCTGGCGCAATGTCGACCAGCTCCCCCTCGATCCCTTGCGGGACCTGTCTCCGACAGTGCTCACGACCATAGGCCTCAGGCTCCAGAAGCTCGGCTACCTGACCCCGCCGGTGCCGCCCACCTATGACAGCCGCTTCCAGGTCGCGGTGCGCCGCTTCCAGCGGGCGGTCGGGGGACTCCACGAGGACGGCATCGTCGGGCCCCGCACGGTCATGGCGCTCTCCCGGGTCGTCGGCGGACGGTTCAATCCGAGCATCGTCGAAGGCGGTTCCCAGTGAGCCGCCTGGCCGACATCCTCATGGGCATGGACGACAAGCGGGCTCGCCGCCCCGGGCTCGGCGGGATCCCGCGCCTGGGCGAAAGCGCCGAGCCCCGACGGCAATGGCGTATTGCCGGGACTTTGGTTATTGTGGTTATGATGGGCACCGCCGCAGTCGCGCTCACGCTCCGTCCCACCAAGCCGTCCCCTCTCAAGGGGTTCTCCCAAGGCGGGGCTCCCGCAGTGGTCCTGGCCCCAGCGCCCGTCCCACCGGCGCCGATCCCTGCGGCGTCTCCGATGCTGCCCGCCCGTGACCGGGTCGCGGCGCTCATGCGGACCGGCATGGAGGCAGCGCAAACGGGGGAGATGGACGAGGCCGCGAGCGCCTTCCGCAAGGCCGTCGAGATCGACCCGAACGATGCCGAGGCCTGGAGCAGCCTGGGCGTGGTGCTCGTCCGGACCGGAGACGAGGCTCGAGGCGTCGAGGCGTTTCGCCGGGCCCTGCGGGCGGCGCCGGGACACCCCGAGGCCCACCGCAACCTCGCCGTGGTGCTCGACCGGCAGGGGCGCGGCGCCGAGGCCGCACACCACTACCGCGCCTTCCTGGCGAAGGGTCCGGCCAACAGCCCCGACCGGGCGATGATCCTGGCGCGGCTCGAGGAGATGGGCGGCCGGAGGACCGGGGAATGACCGAGCCCCAGGATCGCTGGGCGTGGTTGCCCCTGGGCCAGATGCTGGTCAAGGACAAGGTTCTGACTACCGACCAACTCAACCACGCCCTCGAGCGCCAGCGCAAGACCCGGGAACGCCTGGGTCAGATCCTCATCGACATGAAGCTGATCGACGAGGACATGCTCCTCAAGTACCTGGGCGCCCAGTTCCGCAAGGAGTCCATCACCCGCCCGGACCTGGCCGCCCTCGACCCGGAGGTCGTCAAGCTCGTGCCCGAGGAGGTCGCGCGCCAGTACGGAGTCATCGCCTCCCAGCGCTCGGGCCGGAAGCTGGTGGTGGCCACCGCCGATCCCCTGAACGTCATGGCGCTGGACGATCTCAGGCGGGCGACCGGGCTCGACGTCGATTTCCGCATCGGTCCGGCCAGCGCTATCCAGGAGGCCATCGAGAAGACGTACCGCAAGGTCGCGAGCGCCACGGTCTCCAGCGAGGGACTCGACGACGCGCTCAAGGTGGACCTCGGGCTCAACGTGGACCCTTCGACCCCGTCCCTGGCCGAGAGCGCGATCGACCTCCGGCAGCTGCAGAGCCAGGCCGACGACCCGCCGGTCGTCCGCGTCGTCAACTACGTGCTCGGCCGGGCCGCGCTCGACGGCGCCTCCGACGTCCACGTCGAGCCGTACGACGACCGCACGCGCGTCCGGTACCGCATCGACGGGCTCCTCTTCGACCTGCTCGAGGTCCCGCGGCGGCTCCACCTGGCGGTGGTCTCCCGCATCAAGATCATCTCGCGCTTGGACATCGCCGAGCGCCGCCTGCCCCAGGACGGCAGCTTCGGCTCGCGAATCCACGGCCAGGAATTCGACTTCCGCGTCTCGACGCTGCCCACCGTCTACGGCGAGAAGGTCGTGCTCCGGCTCCTCGAGAAGGCGGCCGTCGTCGAGCGCTACAGCATCGAGAACCTCGGCTTCGAGAAGGAGCAGCTCGAGGTCTTCATGAAGGGCATCCGGCGCCCGTGGGGGATCCAGCAGGTGCACGTCAAGAGCGAGATCGGGTTCGATTTCGCGCGCGCGCTGCGCTCCATCCTGCGCCAGGATCCTGACATCATCATGATCGGCGAGATCCGCGACCAGGAGACGGCGCAGATCGCCGTCAAGGCCGCCCTCACGGGCCATCTCGTGCTCTCGACGCTGCACACCAACGACGCCGTCTCCACCCTCGTACGGCTCATCAATATCGGCGTCGAGCCCTTCCTGGTGGCGTCCGCCGTGAACGTGGCCGCGGCCCAGCGGCTGGTGCGCAGGATCTGCAAGGACTGCAAGGAGTCCTACCGGCCCACCGCGGACGAGCTGGCGCTCTTCGCTCCGGACCCGGGGCCGGAAGTGCTCTACCGCGGGCGCGGCTGCAAGAACTGCCGCAACGTGGGGTATGCGGGCCGGATGGCGCTCTACGAGGTGTTCGGCGTGGATGCGGAAGTGCGTCGCATGCTGATCGACGGCGCAGACGGGGACAAGATCCAGCGCTACGCGATCGAGTCGGGCATGGTCACGCTCAAGCAATGCGGTTTCCGACAGGCCGCGCGGGGGCTCACGACGCTCGAAGAAGTTCTCGCCGTGGCGGCGGACGGAGACTAAGCCATGCCGGTCTTCCAATACGAAGTCGCGGACCGCAAGGGCTCGGTGAGCCGCGGCACCGCGGAGGCCACCGAGCAGGCTGAGCTGATCACGCGCTTTCGGGAGCGGGGTCAGATCGTGCTCTCACTCCGACCCGCCCGGTCCGGCGCGGTCGTCGGCGGCGGGTTCAGCGCCGCGGTCCTCGCCGGCAACCTCCGCCAGTCGTACAAGCGCATGGCGACCGGGGTCAACCTCGGCACCGTCCTCCTGTTCACGGGCCAGCTCGCCGCCATGCTCGGCGGCGGCCTGCACCTTGTCCGGATCCTGACGGCGCTCGCGGCGGAATCGACCCACAAGGTCTTCACCAAGGTTCTCGAGAGCGTGCGCGACGACATCACGGCCGGGGGCACGTTCGCGGACGCGCTGGCTCACCACCCGCACGTCTTCAACACGCTCTACGTGTCGATCGTGCGCGCGGGCGAGCTCAGCGGCTCGCTGCCCGTCGTGCTGGACACGCTGACCACGTACCTCGAAAAGACGGACGCTATTCGGCGCAAGGTGAAGGGCGCCATCGCGTACCCGGCCGTCATCCTGGTCGTCGCGATCCTGATCGTGATCTTCATGATTCTCAAGATCGTGCCGATCTTCAAGAGCGTCTACGACAAGGCGGGCGCCGTGCTGCCCCTGCCCACCCGCATACTCATCGCCTTCAGCAACGCCTTGCGGGACTACCTGCTCTTCATGATCCTGGGCCTCGCCTTCGTGGTCCTCGTCGTGTACTCGATCTACCAGTCCCCGGGGGGCCGCAGGTTCTTCGACCGCCTGAAGCTCGGTCTGCCCCTGTTCGGCCCGCTGATCAGAAAGGGCATCCTGGCGCGCACGTGCCGGACCCTCAGCGTGCTGCTCAATGCCGGCATTCCCTTGATCGAGGCCATGGAGACCGTGGCCAAGGTGTCCGGCAACGCCATCATCGAGGACGCGCTGACCAAGGCGACCCAGCGCATGCGCGACGGCGGCACCATCGCCGACACGCTGCGGGAGACCGGAGAGTTTCCGGGCATGGTCACGCAGCTCGTGGCCACGGGCGAGGAGAGCGGCACGCTGCCGACCATGCTCGGCCGCGCCGCGACGTACTACGAGCAGCAGGTCGATCAGGCGGTGTCGACCCTGTCTTCGCTCATCGAGCCGATCATGATCGTGGTCATGGGCGGCATCGCGGGAGGCGTGATCTTCGCGCTCTACCTGCCGATCTTCAATCTCGGCCAGGCGATGAAGGGTGGGGTCAAATAGGGGACCGACGTCGATGACCAGACGGGCCCCTCGTGCGTACCGCGTATCGGTCAGCCTCTACGTGGTGTTCTCGCTGCTCATGGCCATGTCGGCGGCCGCGAGCGGCCTCTTCCTGCTCTACCTCGCCCGTCCCTTTGCCAGCGAGCTGAGCGCCCCTCAGGCGCGACAGCTGGCGATTCTCCTCTTCACCGGCGCCGCGGTGGCGGGCGCTCTCGCGGCCGTGGGCGGACTCATCGTGGGCCTCAACCTCGCCGGTCGCATCCGCGGTATCGTGGAGAAGGCCGAGGCCTTCTCCCCGCATCTGGAAGGCGAGCATCCCGGTCAGCCCCGGCCGCCCACCACCGTTCGTGACGAGCTGGGGGCGCTCGATGCGGCCGTCGGGCGTCTGACCCTGTCCATGGACCGGTTCGTGCGCGACAGCGACATACTGGCGCGCCTGCCGGAGGGCATGCTGCTGCTCGATCCCGCCGGCACGCTCGTATCGTTCAACGCGACGGCCGAGGCCCTGCTGGACCTGTCGCTCGAGCCCTATCGGGGCGAGCCCATTCTCTCCGAGGTCGGCGCCTTCCCACTCGCGAGCGGGAACGGGCGGCTGGCCCGGCTGCTCGAGGGGGAGGCGATGGGGCTCGAACCGGTGCACGACAACGAGGTGCCGGTGGTGACGGCGAAGGGGCACCAGCTGCTCCTCGAGATCACGGCCCAGCGCCGGGACTGGGGGCGTGCCGCGACCGCGCAGGTGCTGGTGATCCGTGACGCCTCCGAGAAGCGGCGCATCCGCGAGGAGATCCGCCGCACGGACCAGCTCGCCTTTCTCGGCGGCATGGCCGCGCGCATCGCCCATGAGATCCGCACTCCGCTGGCCGCGATCCGCGGGCTGCTCGAGCTCCTGCAGGCCGACCTCCCGGCGGGTGACCAACGGAGACAGTATATCGATCGCGTGCTGGTCGGCGTGGATCGCCAGAACCGGCTCGTCGAGAACCTGTTGACGCTCTCCCAGCCCGAGCCCGAGACGTGGCAGGCCGTGTCGCTTTCGGAGGCGCTCGACGAGCTCGTGGGCATGCTGCCGCGCGACCCGCGCCTGGTGGTGGAACGCGGCGACCCCGACGCCGTGCCCCCCGTCTGGGGCGATCCCTTCCGCCTCGCCGAGGTGTTCACCAACCTCATCGAGAACGCGCTGGAGGCCTCGCCCGAGGGCAGCACCGTCCGCGTGCGGGTCGAGTCGCAGGGAGACGAGTTCGTCCGTGTGTTCGTCGAGAACGGTGGCGTGGGTATCCCGCCCGAGATGCGGGAGCGGATCTTTCACCCGTTCTTCACCACCAAGGCTCGCGGCACCGGGCTGGGACTGCCCATCGCCCGGCACATCGTCGAGGCGCACCGCGGCACGCTCACCGTCGAAAGCGACGGCGTGTCGGAGACGACGTTCATCGTGGAGCTGCCCACCACGGCGCCGGTCCTGGCCGCCGGAGCACGGCCGTGAGCGAGCGCATCCTCATCACCGAAGACGACGAGGACCTTGCCTTCGTCATCCGGGAGGCGTTGACCCGGCAAGGCTACGAAGCCGAGGTGGCGCCGACAGCCGGGGCCTTGCTCGACAAGCTCAAGGCCGGCTCGTATGACCTCATCCTGCTGGATGTCCGGTTGCCGGACATGGACGGCCTCGACGCGATCCCGCGCTGCCGGGACCTGGCGCCCGAGACGCCCATCATCGTGATGACCGCCCACGGCACGCGACAGATCGCGATGAACGCCATTACCAGGGGCGCCTACGACTTTTTCAGCAAGCCGCTCAAGATGGCCGAGTTCCAGGTCGTGGTCTCGCGGGCCCTGGACCGGCGGCGGCTCCAGCAGCAGGTCAAAGTGCTGCGGGAGGGGCAGTCGGCCGGCGGCTTCGAGGAGCTCATCGGCAAGAGCGAGCCCCTCAAGCGCGTCATCGACATGGCGCAGCGCGCCGCGCCCACGGATCTCACTGTGCTGATCCATGGCGAGAGCGGCACGGGCAAGGAGCTGATGGCCCGCGCCATTCACCGCCTGAGCTCCCGCAAGGACGGGCCCTTCATCCCGGTCAACTGCGCCGCCATTCCCGAGGGGCTGCTGGAGTCGGAGCTCTTCGGCCACGAGCGCGGCGCCTTCACCGGCGCCATCCGCGCGCGCCCCGGTCGCTTCGAGCTGGCGCGTGAGGGAACGCTCTTTCTCGACGAGATCGGCGACATGCCGCTGGCCATGCAGGCGAAGATCCTGCGCGTGCTGCAGGAGCGGCAGTTCGAGCGGGTGGGGGGCACGCGCTCGATCGGGGCCGACGTGCGCGTCATCGCCGCGACGCACCAGGACCTCGAGGCGATGGCGGCGGAGGGCAGGTTCCGCTCCGATCTCTTCTACCGGCTGCAGGGCGTGCGTCTCGTGATGCCGCCGCTGCGCGAGCGCATCGACGATCTGCCGCTCCTGGTGACGCATCTCCTCGAGCGGGCCGCGCAGCGCCTGTGGCGCCAGCCCGCTACCGTCTCCACCGAGGGGCTCCGCTGCCTCTGGACCTACCCGTGGCCCGGCAATATCCGCGAGCTCCAGCACGTGCTCGAGGGCGCCATGGTCCTTTCGGACGGCGTCGTCCTGCCCGAGCATCTGCCGCCGGCCGTCCAGCGCGGTTCCAAAGCCGGAGCGGCGGGCGAGGCGTCGCCCGCCGTGACGGGATCCCTCGACGAGGCGCTCGAGGACTGGGAGCGGCGCGCCATCCTGGACGCACTGCAGAAGGCCCACGGTGTTCAGGCCCGGGCCGCCAAGATTCTCGGCATCACCGAGCGCAGCCTCTGGTATCGGGTCAAGAAGCTCAAGATCCAGGTACGGATCAGCGGGGAAAGCCCCGACCACGCATGAGCTCTCTGCCCGCCGCCGCCGGAGGCCGGCCCACGAGCCGGGTACGCAAGGCCGTCTTCCCCGCCGCGGGGCTCGGCACGCGCTTCCTGCCGGCGACGAAAGCACAGCCGAAGGAGATGCTGCCCCTCGTCGACAAGCCCACCATCCAGTACGTGGTGGAGGAGGCGGTAGCCTCCGGGCTCGACGAGATCATCCTCGTCACGGGCCGCAACAAGCGCGCCATCGAGGATCACTTCGACGCGGCCTTCGAGCTCGAGTACTACCTGCAGGATCGGGGCAAGCTCGAGGAGCTGGCCCAGATCAAGACCATCTCGGAGATGGCCTCCGTCTCCTACGTGCGCCAGAAGGAGCCACTCGGCCTCGGCCACGCCATCCTCTGCGCGCGCCCGCTCGTCGGCGACGAGCCCTTCGGGGTCTTCCTCGGCGACGACATCATCGTCTCGAGGGTGCCGTGCATGCGGCAGCTGCTCGACGTCTTCGAGCGGCACGGCGGCCCGGTGCTGGCCGTGATGCGCATTCCCAGGGCGGAGATCGGTCGCTATGGCGTCATCGTGCCCCGGGGCCTCGGCGGCAACGTGTTCGAGGTACTGGACCTTGTCGAGAAGCCGGATCCCCAGGATGCGCCGTCCGACCTGGCCATCATCGGCCGCTACGTCCTCACGCCCGACCTCTTCCCGATTCTCGCCGAGACCTCGCCCGATTCCCGCGGCGAGATCCAGCTGACCAACGGACTGAGAACCCTTCGCGGGCGCCGCCCCATCTACGCCGTCGAATTCGAGGGGCGTCGTCACGACACGGGCGAGAAGTTGGGCTTCCTCAAGGCGACGGTCGAGTTCGCACTCTCGCGCCCCGATCTGGCCGACCCCTTCCGCGCCTACCTCAAGAGCCTGGACCTCTAGCCGGAACTCCTTGTAGGGCGGGGATTTGCGGCCCCCGGCGCGATCCCACGCGTTGACTTCAGGAAGCGTTTCTGGGACAATCCGCCCACTTGAGGGCGGGTCGCACTCGCCTTCTACGAGCATGGCGAACCAGCCGAAGCGCGCCTTCCACACCGCATCCGAGCCCGAGATCAAAGCGGGCCAGGTGTCGGACGTCTACTTCCAGCGGACCATCCAGATCCTCAAGGCCAAGCGCCTCACCAAGCGCGTCAAGGCGGAGATCCGGCTGAAGAGCTTTCCCCAGGCGGACTGGAGCTTCGGCATCCTGGCCGGTATCGAGGAGGCGGCCGCGCTGCTCGAGGGGCTGCCCGTCGACGTGTGGGCGATGGACGAGGGGACCGTGTTCGGTCCGCACGAGCCCGTGCTGGTCATCGAGGGCACGTACGTCGAATGGGCGGAGTACGAGACGGCGCTCCTGGGCCTGCTCTGCCAGGCCTCGGGCATCGCCACCAAGGCCGCGCGCTGCAAGCGCGCCGCCGGCGACCGCGCGGTCATCTCGTTCGGGGCGCGGCGCATGCATCCCGCCCTTGCGCCGATGATCGAGCGCAACGCCTTCGTCGGCGGCTGCGACGGTGTGGCCGTGACCAAGGCCGCCGAGCTGATCGACGCCGACCCTACCGGCACCATTCCCCACGCCCTCGTGCTGATGTTCGGTGACACGGTCGAGGCCCTGAAGGCGTTCCACGAGGTGATCGATTCCAAGGTCAGGCGCGTCGCCCTCATCGACACCCTGCAGGACGAGAAGTTCGAGGCGATCCGCGTGGCCGAGGCGCTCGGCAAGGACCTGTACGCGGTGCGGCTCGACACCCCGTCGTCCCGCCGTGGCGACTTCTTCCGTATCCTCGAGGAGGTCCGCTGGGAGCTCGACATCCGCGGTTTCGAGCACGTCAAGATCCTCGCGTCGGGCGGCATCGACGAATACGAGATCCTCAAGCTCAACCCGCTCGTCGACGGCTACGGCGTGGGCACCTCCATCGCCAACGCGCCCGTCCTGTCCTTCGCGCTCGACATCATGGAGATCGAGGGCCGGCCCATGGCCAAGCGCGGCAAGCGCTCCGGGAGCAAACAGGTGTGGCGCCTGCCCGGCATGGTGACGAACGTGGTGCTGTCCGCCGCCAAGGCGGCACCGGTGGATGCCGAGGGCCGGCCGGCGGAGGCGCTCCTCAAGCCGCTGATCGGCCGGGGGAAGATCGTGCGCGACCTCCCGCCGCCGCGCACGCTGCGCGAGTACGTTCTCGAGCAGATGTCGCGCATCGATCTCGCCCCGGCGCGCGAGCACGGGCTGCGCGGCGACTACTAGTAGCATGTCGAAAGACTCGCCGGCTGCTCAAAAAGGCAAGCTCGCCCCAATGGGTACTTACGTATGGGTCGCAGCTGGGCCCTTATCGGCGGCCGGCTAGGTTATGGGATGGGCGCGCTCGACGAGATCCTCGCGAACAAGCGGGAGGAGCTCCGGCGGCTTCGCGGGACACAGCCGCAGGCCGGGCTAGAGGCCTCCTGCCGCGGGCTCGGTCCCGCGCGCGAGTTCGAGTCGGCGCTGAGAGCCTCGTCCCCGGGCGGCGTCCGTCTCATCGCGGAGGTCAAGAAGGCTTCGCCCTCCCGAGGCACACTCAACGCCACCCTCGATCCAGTGGCACAGGCGCGTGTCTACGCGCAGGCCGGCGCGGCGGTGGTGTCCGTGCTCACCGACGAGAAATACTTTCGAGGCGCTCTCGGCGACCTCGTCGCGGTGCGCGCGGAAGTGGACGTGCCGCTCCTCCGGAAAGACTTCATCCTCGACGACTACCAGCTCTGGGAGTCGCGCGCCGCGGGCGCCGACGCCGTGCTGCTGATCGTGGCGGCCCTCGATGATGCCAGGCTCCGCGACCTCCACCACGCGGCCAAGGGCATCGGCCTCGCCACCCTGGTCGAAGTGCACACGGCGGGCGAGCTCGACCGGGCGGTGGCGCTCGGCGCCCCCGTCATCGGCGTCAACAACCGCGACCTTCAGACGCTCGAGACGAGCCTCGAGCCTTCGCTCGCCCTGCTGCCGCGCATCCCGCGCGCCCACACCGCGGTGAGCGAGAGCGGCATCTTCACACGGGGCGACGTCGACCGGCTCGTCCGGGCGGGGGCGCACGCCGTCCTTGTCGGAGAGGCGCTCGTGCGCGCCCCGGACGTGGCGGCCAAGGTGCGGGAGCTGGCCCTCCTCACATGATCAGGATCAAGATCTGCGGCATCACCTCGGTCGAGGACGCGCGGATGGCCGTGGACGCTGGCGCCGACGCGCTCGGCTTCATCTTCGTCGAGGACACACCGCGCTTCATCGAGCCCGCCGCGGCGGCCGCGATCATCGCGTGGCTGCCGCCCTTCGTGACCCCGGTAGGAGTCTTCTGGGATCACCCCCCTGGGCACGTCAAGGCCGTCGCCGAGCAGTGCCGCCTCGGCGCGCTGCAGTTCCATGGTCAGGAACCGCCCGAGGCCCTGGCCGATCACCGGCTGCCGGCGATCAAGACCATCAAGCTGCCCCCGGGCTCGACGATCGAGGGCCTGCCCGAGTTCAGGACGAGCGAGGGATTCCAGATGCTGCAGTACTTCAAGGTCGCCGCTGCCGTGCTCCTCGACACCGACGCGCGGTGGAGCGAGGGCGAGACTCGCGAGCCGGTCGAATGGCGCCACGCCGCCCGCATCGTGGCCTCCTACCGGCACTGGCCGAGGCCGAAGGTGATCCTCTCCGGCGGGCTCACGGCCGAGAACGTGGGCCGGGCCATTACCGTCGTGAAGCCGTACGCCGTGGATGTCAACTCGGGGGTCGAGGCGCGGCCCGGGGCCAAGGACGCCGCCAAGCTGCGGCGCTTCGTCGCCGCGGCCAGGTCGGCGGCCGGAGAAAGCGCATGACGGTCCGCGCGCCCGACCCCGCCGCGCTCCCCGACACGGCCGGGCATTTCGGCCGCTTCGGCGGGCGCTTCGTCCCAGAGACGCTCATGGCTCCCCTCGTCGAGCTCGAGAAGGCCTACCGGGCGGCCATGAAGGACACGCGCTTCAGAGGCCGCCTGAGGGGGCTCCTGACGAGCTACGCGGGGCGCCCGACGCCGCTGTACTTCGCCGAACGGCTCACTCAGCACTGCGGAGGCGCAAGGATCTTCCTCAAGCGAGAAGACCTCTGCCACACGGGCGCGCACAAGATCAACAACGTGCTGGGCCAGGCGCTCCTCGCCGAGCGCATGGGCAAGCGGCGCATCATCGCGGAGACGGGCGCCGGCCAGCACGGGGTCGCCTCGGCGACCGCGGCGGCGCTGCTCGGCCTCGAGTGCCAGGTCTACATGGGCAGCGTGGACATCGCGCGCCAGGCGCTCAACGTGTTCAGGATGAAGCTCCTGGGCGCCACTGTCGTCCCCGTCGAGAGCGGCTCGAAGACGCTCAAGGACGCCGTCAACGAGGCGCTTCGGGACTGGGTGACCAACGTACGAACGACGTACTACCTCCTTGGCTCCGTGATGGGGCCTCACCCGTACCCCGTCATGGTCCGCGACTTCCACCGCGTCATCGGCGAGGAAGCGCGGGCCCAGGCGCGGAAGCTCACCGGGAAGCTGCCCGACCTCGTGGTCGCCTGCGTCGGCGGCGGCTCCAACGCCATCGGCCTCTTCTGGCC
>WNFS01003715.1_pt1 | contig 11615 bp, 8 predicted proteins | sample 5400141 | NCBI WGS metagenome assembly WNFS01 (sample SAMN13153358, study PRJNA577476) | soil metagenome | isolation source: 60 cm saprolite under Madrone tree | place: USA:California | collected 2016-06-14 | reverse complement strand
GCCACAGAGGCCTGGTACTTGACTCCGAATGAATAAGCTTTGGTGGGTTTTATGGGAGCGACCGGCACCTGGACGGACAGCGTCTGTGGACGGTGGGCGTGAGTCTCGAAAGTGAGAAAGCCGTTCTCTCTGGCGAATGGGACCTCCTTGCCCTCCACCAGCACCCGCTCAACAGCTGTCGTTTCCGGGATCCGCCGAAGGAGACGATATTCGACCGACTCTTCCAGTCCATGTTCCAAATTAAAGGTGTCCGTGAAGAAACGGACTTCCCACGTGCCTTCGGAAACCCGTCGTCGGGCGTGCGTGCGCGTAACGGTTTCCACGAGCGACTTCCATTTCAGATCGGGACGCAGTTGAGCCAAGCTTGAAACAAATGTTTCCGCTGCACTTGGACCATTTCGGAAGAATTCATGGTGCTCAACGAGAATGGCCGGCTTGCCGAGAAACAGCGCCATCGCGAAGGCCCCCATTCCGCTCCAATAATGTCGTTTGAAAACCGGGAACCCAAAAAACGAATCCTGCGCGGGGAAGAGCAGGTCGGCGCCGGAGACCTCCGGAGCAGTCAAATTGCGCGGCATACAAGCGGTACATACCAAGGCTAGAAACTGGCGGCTATCAGAGAAAGACCGCATCGCCTCAAGTGAATATTGTTCTTGCGGGCAAACCATCAACGGTTCGCTCCCGAGGCCCGTCCGTTGACGATGTCGCTCCATCCGCTGTTTTGCAACGAAGTTCCTTCGCAGCAGCCCCTCATAGTCGGCCGATCTGAATTCGCTTCTCGTGTGGTCGCAGCCGTGGGCACAAATGCTGAAGCAATCCGCGTATTCGCGGAACATCTTCACATTCTTAATTCGACTGCGCCAATGGTTCCACGGAATAAACGCCAGCGTAACGTGATATCCGTACCTTCTCGCTGATCCAAGCAACTGCTGGAAGTTGATAAAGCCATAGTTCTTGTTTAATAACGGATCATCAATAACTATCCCGGCGCCTACCTTAGGATTGTGCCAGCACCGATCGCCAAATGCAGATCTCAAGAAGATGATAGCTGGGACGTATTCGTCGGCAGCCACTTCAAACTCTTTCTCCGCCGACAGCGGCTGGAGTACGTCGAAGACCCGCAATGAGCTCCAAACAAATACATGCGCCTTACCCGTGGGTACGCGCACGAAGGAACCGAACCGTTCCAGCTTCATTATGAGTTCAGTATTTGTCCCTGGCCTCAAGGTTAACCCGATGGCTTTAGTCGGGTTCCTCGGATAGGACTGGGACGAGAGCTCCCGAGCCAGCCTGTCGCTGCCCTCAGGGAAGTGGATGCGAGCGACGTTACCCGCATGATTACTCCCTAAGACAGCACCGTGAGTCAGAACTTGCAGGAACCGGTTCGCCGATTCATCAACTTCAGTGGCAAAAAGCAACACCGAGATATCACGCTTGCAGATCAGTGCTGCCGCTCTCTCAAGAGCATCCTGTCGAGAGATATTCTTCAAACTGGCTACATCCAAAACCACTCCAGCGCCCGTTGGCAACATCGCCTCGTCTATTGCAGAAACGAAAGTGGCGGAATTCTGTACGTCGAAAAGCTCCGCCGAAATTCCAATGCATTTCGCCAGGCTCGCCAGGTGCGCAAGATTCTCAGAGGGACGCTTATAATAACAGATTCTCATCTGAGTGCGGGTACTTGCCGAAACGCAATCATGCACCGAAAAATGTCGTGAAGTTGGAGCGACGCTTGAAAGCATTATCAAGGATCCTTCTTCTTTCGTTCTGAAATCATCGAGCTCAGACTGCTGGCTTTCGACATCTGATCCCTGTCCCGTGGTCGTCTATCTTTTGATTTCCGATCCGAATTGCTATTTCCCGCGGAATTCTGCTCGTTGACTTCCGAGAGCTGCTTTCTCACCCTGACATCTGACTTCTGATACCTATGTTTCGCAGCCTCGGATAAGTAGAACGCTAAGCTCCGGAACATCTGGGCCTGGCCCCAGCGATGCATGGGAACATTATCCCAGCCCAGATGTAGCCGGCGGGAACGAAAGGAGCCGTCCGGCTTGACCCAATCTTTCAAGATATGCTCGACGACCTTCCCCAAAGTTGTCTCCAGCTCGGGAAAGCGATCGCGCAGGAGCAGACAAAGGTTGATGCACTCGGCACAATCGTAAAGCTCGCGCTTGTAAACAGTCAGCCGCGGAGCCTTCGAAAAAGGCCGAGGAAGACCGTCTTCGGCGAAAAGACTCTCGAGATAATAAGCAACGCCTTTCGCAAGCGCCTCCAGGCACGCTTGATGTCCGGTCAGCGTGTGAATTTTCGCCAGAGCCTTCATAACAAAACAGGTGTGATAGTGGTCAACAAAATCACGCACTCCATCGACGGCATAGAACCAGGAGCCGTCGGGATTCTGTGCCTCCAAGACGAAATTGAGGTTCCGCTCCGCAGTCTTCCAATAGTTGTCATTGGAAAAAAGCAGAGAAGCGCTCGTCAGCAAAAAAGCCCGGTAAGCGGCGGCGTTGATGACACCGCCGCTACCGTAAGGAGTGTAGGAACAACTGCTGGCGGCTTCCGATGTCCGGAAATCCCTGATATCGTCAGAAGCGTGTCGCGCAATCGATTCGAGGATCAGTTTCCATTCTTCTCGTGGGTCCAGTTCGAAAACCTGGAGGAACGCTTCGTACGCATAAGGCGTAGTGGTGATGAGTGGCGTCTGTTCTTTCAGAACACCGTTACGAGTGACCCAGTCAAAGGGATATCCCCAGCAATATTCTTTGAATTGACGGCACCGCGACTTTTTCAGTTCGGTTAAAAAATGGATCGCGTTCTCGAGTTGCGATGGGTCACCGGTCGCCTGGTAAAGGAAGGCAAAGCCCATCGCGTAATGCGCGTCAGCGATCGGAAATCTTGTCGGGTGGTGGAACAAATGTCGAGCTGACGGGAAGAAGGCTTCAAGAAAAATCATTGGCGCGACGGCCGCCGTTCCCAAGAGCTTGTGATCGTAGTAGAGCTTTTTCGCAGCTCGCCCGGTCGTTCCTGCAAAAAACGTCTGGTGGTCGCGGGACAGTTCTCCATACTGGGCGAGCCACTGGGTGAATTCGCTCAGAACATGTGTGACTTTCTCGTTCAGTACAGTTGTTCGGTCGGTCGCCATCGGATTGGACGAAGATGCAGTTGGCAGGGCAAGCGCTGTCATTTCAGACTCGGTATCTTGTTAGGATCGATGCGTACTCGCGGAAAAATCAGTCAGTCTCGAGACAGGCGTTACTCGGGTGGAAATCATGTGTTGATTGAGTGAGCTGTGGAAGGCAATGGCGCCGCTGCCTTACAGCTCGCGTTCAGAACCGGGTAGCGTTCTCGGGACGCTTGAGACGAAAGCTGTCCACCCTCTTGAAGCTGAGAATAGTTCGAATTATCGTTGCCAACTTTTTCATCTGTTCGCGTCGATGGAAGCGCATCAACTCCGGGGTCACCGCGCGCTTCGTCCGCCGAATAGCTGCCCAGCAATAACCGCAGAGCAAAGAAATGCCACCCGTGAACACCGGTGTCTTTGTCATCCGGTAAGCCACGCGGAACAATTGCCAAAGTGAGGAGCCACCGAGATAATAATCTTTTTCTCCATAGGAAAAAAGTGCCCGCAAGGGCCCCCGCCCAGCCGTGCCCATCGTACGGTGATGATGGAATCGTTTTTCGGGAAAAGATCGAACTTTCCATCCCTTCATCCGTGCTGTCATCGCCGCGATCCAATCAACCCCTCCGGCCCGATTCGGAACATAGCCACCGATGTCTTGGAAACACTCACGCCGGAAAAGCTGACACGGCCCGGCCACATAATTCTCGCCCTCGAAACTGTCTTTGCTTGAATCATAATCTCCGTCCTGGGTGAAAGGTGTTCCCGCGACACCGAGATCCGGGTCTTCGCGGAACTTCCGCATCAGGAATTCCATGTAGTTAGGTTCGAAGGAAACATCGGCGTCCAGGTTTCCCACTATCTCGAATTCGAGTGATTGAACTCGTTCCAAGCCGGCGTTAACTGCGTGCGCCTTCGAAGCAAAATTGCGGTCAAGATCCTCGACTCGGCGAATCAGTTCAATCCAGGGATGGCGCTTGGCGTAGCTCTCGACAATTTCCGCTGTCCGATCCATGGAGCGATCATCCACAATGACCCAACGCGCGGGTAAGAGCGTCTGCACCACCACTGAGTCGAGCGTCTTTGTAATGAATGCTTCCTCATTCCTCGCCGCGGTGATTAGGACGTATTTCATAGACCAGAGGGTGGAGATCAGATATCAGAGAGCGGATGTTAGCCGCCTACGGGTAGCTTCGGCGTGGCAGCGAGGACAGAGGACGGAGGACAGAACCCGGAGAAGCATTTCCTCTGTTGTAACGAATACTTATTAATTGTTAGTCAGAAGCAGGCCGTTTCACCCGTTTCGTTCGCCGAGTTTCCCCCATTTTTTTCTCTTTTTCTGGAGGTGTTGCGGGGAACTTGGTGTAGCGTTTGGCGCAGGCAGAGGCTGTCCGGTGACGAGAGGATGCGGATAGGTAAATGGCGTGTACCCGGGCATCGCTGTTTGATTGTAATAGTCCCGCCTTTCCTGAATCGTCGGGAAACCGCTTCCTATATTTACATTTGAGCCGTTGAGCGTATTATTCCAAGAGTAAATTGGTTCTAATGCCTCGTGCGGCCACGCCACTTTTCTAATTGTAGAGTTGCTCGGCGTATCGCCTGTGATCAAGTCGCCCTTTCCTCGCCCTGGCTGATCGAGTGCGGCTTGCACTCGATAAATCGCATATCCGTTTCCAGTCTGAAATACGAGATTGCCATTCGGGTCATAGGTGCTATCGAAGGCGTAGCTTATCGTTGTCGCGGTGTTTGCTGTGATAAACGAAGCTCTTCCGGTCATTGTGTTTGTAACGCTGTAACCAACCCATTGATTGGGTGTCCAATGGGCATTAGAGTCAGTTAGAACGCGATTGGATGGTGCAGCAGTATGGGTTCCACTGGCATAAATCCCGTGGGAATCGTTAAAGTCCCAGTTGTTGTGACCGCTTGCGCCTCCCCAGACATTGAACGGAAAGTACTCTCTGTAACAGTGCAGACTCATTCCCGAGTCTATCTGTCCCGTATAAGCGTTGTCGTGAAGAACTGCCGTGCCCCCACGAATCTGGCCTCCGGTCGCCGCAAACGTGAAGTGGAATGTGTTGTTGTAAATCTCGATCGCTCGCATGCTTCTTTGCCGTCCGCCGCTTTCAGTCCCGTGAGTGTTAGCCAAGGCATTGTTAAAAGTGTTGTGCCGCGCCACATACCTGCCGCCCCCAAATGAATCAATGTTACCAGCGGTTTGGACTTGAGTCGTATTCGTAAAAGTATTGTCCTCAAAAAAGAAGAACTTAGAGGTGCCAAAATAAGGCAGGTCGGCCCAGGAGCCGTCCCCGTAGTTACGTCCACCCCAGCCATTATGTTTTACCTCAATGCCTATGCCGGTCAGGACGAAACTGAAAGTATTATGATCGGCCACTCCCAGCGCGCCCTCTATTTGAATAGCGGGCGCGAAGAGGTTAGTAAATGCACAGTGATCAATTCTCATTGTCCGACTGCCGGACTCTGATCCGACAACCATTATTGCGCCGTTGAAACTTTCCGAAGAGGCGGCATTCTGGAATTCTATTCCGGTCATCCGGGAGGGCCGATTCGCTTGCAGGACCCATTTGATAACAGATGAGGACCGGTCGCGCGGAACATTTTCCTTAATAATCGTTTGCCCAATTCCAGCCCCTGCCAGCGTGATGGCCTTGGTTACATTCAGAGTCGAACTCCATGTCGCAGTGCCAGCAGGTATTGCCACCGTGTCACCACTAGCAGCAGAAGCTATGGCCGCACGAACATCAGCAAGGGAAGGACTCGCAGCATTAAAAGTTGTTGCTTGCGCCGTGCTAGAAGTGGCGAAAAGCAGCGCGGCAAGGACCGAATTCAGAATCGTATAATTCGCCCGCGGCCAGAACGGCGAATCGGAATCGGAAGACCGAAAGCGTCCCGCGCCGACAGCGTTCTCACCATTCGTGCCTAATTGAATTCGAACCCATGATTGGATCTGCACTTCCACTTATCCGAGAGACACTACAATTCCAAGAGATCAACCTACAAATGGTGCTGGAAGGTCCGCGCTTAAGACATCGGAACGCTAGGGTTCTCGTTCCGCATAAGCCCATTCCCTCTCCTCCTCTGATGTCTCAAAGACGAAAGATTGGTCACGCCGTGGATATTCCATAGCAATAATGTAGAAAATACACCAGACGAAACTAAGTCCCCTGAAAGAGGACTCGGTCCAGTTATAAAATACTGTGGCGACAAGAAAACCGAGCCGGAACCGGCCAAATTGGAAATTCCTCAGCAATGCCAGGCGAATCTTCCGGAAGATTGCAATGATTAACCCTACCAGCATGAATAGGCCAATCAGTCCCAGATCTAAATAGATTTCAAGATAGCCGTTGTGCGCCTCAGTGGGATGCCACCAGCGAGACTCCGATATTGTTCTCAACCGTCCACCCAGCCAAAAACTTTCAAAACCGACCCCGAAAATTGGATTGGTACGAAGCGCCAACAAATCACCCCAGAGTTCGGCTCTTCCTGCTACGGTAGCGTCATGCCCTGAGAGACCCACTACGTGCCCATAAATTCCGAAGACAAGTTCCGTCACCGTTAACGTAACCACGACCATTAGTGCATACACTCCGATCAACCTCTTGTTCACAAACGGCAGGTCAACTAGCACGATTGTCAGCATCCCGATCACTAGTGCCAGGAAAGAAGTTTGACTGTTCGCCTTCCAAAGAAGCCACCAAATCATGTACAGAAAACCCAAAGTCAGAAGGAGTTCGTTTCGTCGAGCTTTGCTCCGTGGCGTCCTCCGGATTTGCAGCAAATGCCAGAAGAAAAAGAGCCCCAGGATAAAGCAATCGACGCCCAGTGAGTTCTTGTTTGTGGTTACACCCATGTTAAAGCCCTGACCAGTCCAGAACTCGAATCCGCGACCCCACTCGGGGTAGTATTTAATGAACAGGATTGAGAAAGGAACCAGAATGTAAGCACATCTCTTCATCAACCTGGTCAGCGCTTCTTCGGCGTCCGGTTCGGTAAGAATAATGAGGGCCATGATGGGATGACCAAGTATTTTGATCCATCGCTTAGAAGCTACGAATGGAAAGTCGGACCACGCGATCGAAATGAAACAATATAGAAGAAATGCCATGAGCCATCCATTGTTCCGAAAAATTTCACCGAGACTGACTTGCCTCCTGTTAAGGACGTAAACACCCGCGGCGATAAATATAAGCTGCACCGTAGAATCGAGCGGATTTCCCTCCTCTAGTGAGCCAAAGACTGTCGGCAAACCCAAAGTGTCGAGCCATAATGCAACGGACCTTGATCCCAGGATCAACATCCAAAGCAACGGGAGCCAAAGCGCGCCCGTTACATTGGGCCTTTCCCGAATGTCTCTTCGGTAGAGGAAGACAACAAAGGCGACCGTTAGAAACAGTGCGACGATTGGCGGCATGTTTATCGAATGCGATCAGAGGGCAGATGTCAGAGATCCGCCACTGCGGAGTAAGCTGCGGTCGGAAGGCGCGCTGGCGCCTCGGCCAAAGAACGCCCGGATTTCATCGGTCGCGAACTCAATCATTTCGTCTGTAATCTCCGGAGGCTATTCTTCAATCGAACTGTTCCAAGAACGCTTTCATCGCTTCATTCATGGGAACGCGCGGTTGCCAGCCAAGCTGCTCGTGCAATTTGTGGTTCGAAAAACGGTTCCCTTTCCACTCTGCGGCGCAGCGTCTGCGATTAAACCTTTTGGGAAAGGGCCTACCAAATTTCGCGCAGAGTTCGCAAAGAGCAGAGAGAAAATAAGCTGCGCCGTAGGGAACAGGAAAACACAAGAAACGGGCAACATGCCTGCGATAGGCTTCAAGAAACTGACGGCTGGTCAAGAGGTCGTCGTCAACGACATTGAAAGTTTCTCCTTCGATCCCCGGCTGCATGCCTGCCAGAACGATGGCCTCGGCGCAATTGTCAACATACGTCACCGGTAACTGGTTGGAACCACCTACGTGGAAGAAGAATCTAGATACACGGAAACCGATCCGGCCGGTAAGGTCGGGCTTGCCAGGACCGAAGACTGTGCCGGGCCGAAGTATGACAAAGGGAATTTTGCGACCGCGTCCAAAATCGCGGACGATTTCCTCCTGCTTGAGCTTGCCGAAAGTATATGCATCAAAACGTTCCCTAGGTGATTCCTCGATGGGACTCGTCTCGTCGAGCGGCGCTCCTCGCTCCATGCGGAAATTCGAGTACACAGCAAACGAACTGACGTTGACAAAGCGCCTCGGTTTGCCGTGAACCGCGAAGGCCTCCAAGAGGTTTTGCGTGGCAATGGTCGAGTTCGCAAAAGCGTCATCGAACGATTTGTCAAAACCTGCCGCCAAATGATATACTAGCGTAACGTCGCCGGCTGCACAGACGCAGTCGGCCGGTGTTCTCAGGTCGCCTGTGACGATTTCAACTTTGTCATCCGCCCCCAGTCGGCGCAGTATCGCATCTAGGCGGTCGCGTTGGCTAGAGGGACGGACGAAGCATCGAATATTCCGGCACCCATATTTGAGCAGAACCTCGACCACCTTAGCACCGATGAAGCCATTCGAACCGGTCACGAGAATGTTTTCATCAAAATGGCTCATTGAATCCATTGTCGTTCTGTGCAAACCGAAAGATGCCGAAGAAGTTTCCGCCGTCGCTCCTGCTTCAAATCAGTCGCATCCAAGACAGTTGTGACGAGCGCAAGTGGATGTCACAAGCCAGCCGATCTAGGAAGCGCCCAAGGCAACGGATCCATCGGATCAAAAGTAGTCGTCATCTTGTGATAGCCCTGCGTCTCCAAGGAATTGTGGATGGCCAGCACGATCTCTGTGTTGTGGAGACAATATTTAGGCGGCAGCCGGCACGCCCTTCGTTCCCTTAAGGATATCGCCAACTCCGCGGGTCCGAGGCAAAAATCGACCCTTTTCCTGAGGTGGAGAAACCGGGCCCGAAGACTGCGGGCAAGCGCCTTCGGCGAACGCAGCTTGTTACTCACAGCATGGGTGTTCCTAGGCGGAAGGGCGAAGGGGTACTTCTTTCTCCTAGGCACCGCAATAGTCTTTGGCCCGATCCGGATCTTCCGATCTCGCGTAATGTAAACTGGGGACTTCGGCTCCCACAGATCGCGCGTGCTCAGAACTCCAGTATCACCAAAAAAGCGCATGGAGTGGTCCGAAGGAGCGATCCAACTCGACGTCAACCTGGCAACGACGCCCGACTTAAATTTCAGGCATGCAACCGTCAAATCAGGGGGCACGACTTCCAGTCCTGCCTCGGCCCTCAAGTTGGGGTATTGAGTGGTGGCAAAGGCGGTAACCGTTTCGACTGGTCCGAAAAACGCCGTCAACCAAGACACCGGGTAACCTGCATGTTCAATCGTGCATCCCACCTCGAATTCATCCATGTAGGGCCAACGCATCCCCACTTCGTTCATCCATTCCTTGTAGCGGGAGCGGTAAATGAGTCCGCCATCCATCTCCGCGTACACGGCATGGACTCTGCCGATAACATTTTCTCTCAGAGCCCGCCACATAGTTTGCCCCGTTTCGGCAAGAATTCGGGACGGCGCAGAGCTAATGGACAGGCCCTTCTGCGCCGCAAGGCGTACAAGTTCGGCTGCCTCTGGAAAGGACAGCGCAAGAGGTTTTTCCGAATAGACGTGCTTGCCGGCCTCCAAGCACGCCTTGGAAATGGCAAAATGACTCCTGGGATTCGTCAAGTTGATCACCAATTTCACCGCCGGATCATTTAGCATCGCATCAAGTGAACCGTATTCCGGAACCAAATAATAGGTCGCGTAGGCTGCGGAACGGCTCGCATTCCGGTCCATCACTCCCCTGAGTTCAAGGATGCCGTGGCGGGAAAGCGTGCTGAGGTAGAAGGCGGCAATATTCCCGCATCCGACAATTGCGATACCTACGCGATCCATTCCGCCCTCCTGCTCATGCTACATCGACCAAACTACTGTTTCATCTTCGGCGATCCGCGAAAGAATTCCGCGATCTTGCCAGCCACGTGCGAAATCATGTCGTCGGTGATTTCAGGATAGATCGGTAACGATAGGATACGAGATTGATTGAAGTAAGCGACGGGAAAATCTCTCGGAGCGTGGCCGAGATAGGCGTAGGCAGGATAAAATGGCAGCGCCTTCGGGTAGTTCGGAACGGTGGGAATGCCTGCGTGGCTGAGGTACTCCCTTAAAGCGTCCCTGTTTTCCGTACGAACGACGTAGAGGTGATATACATGGTCGCGATCGTACGCAACAGTTGGCGTAATAACGTCGCCGGGCGGCGTGGCAAAGCAGAAACTATAGGACACAGAAGGCTAAGGGCGGAGGGCGGAGGTCCGAGGCGAAGAACGACTCGATTCCAGTCACCCGTCCGGGCCAAAATTTTTCTGCCTAAGCGTGTTCGACTGCACGATGGCCTGCAAAAGAGCTGAAGGAAATTTTTCAAGTAGGATAGCGATGTTGGGCATGACGCAGTGGCCACCAATCACACCAGGGAAGTATTTCACCGGCGGGAAGAATTTAATTTCTTCATAGAACGACACGACTTCGTCGTAATTGGCGCCAAGCTTCATGCAATAGCGCTCGACCTCTTGTGCCCATGCGATCAGCAGCCCGAAATACGTCGTTTCGGTGAGTTTAGCAATTTCGCTCGCCTCTGGAGACGCGAGCAACTTGGTTTTCATCCCGACGCCTTTAAAATGTTCGATGGCGCGCTGGCCCGATTGCTGGTCAAGGGCTCCGACAAATTTCGCGTAATGGAGCATCTCCGCCTGCATGCGATCATGCTTGCCGCGAACGGGGCTGTTTACGACGGCGGTTCCGGATTCAACTGCAATGCTGCGGGTGGTTCCAGGAGCAACGGTGCTATTGATTACCGTAAGGGCAGGCCGGTACTGATCAATGTATTCTACTGCCTGTCGACAAAATTTCTCGCTCTGAAATGGAAAACAAACATGCATAACGTCGCACCGGGAGATGGATGCGGGCTGATCGATATCTACACCAAAGGTTTGATACTTGCCCTTCATAATCTCCAGTAAAGGCTTGCCGACCTCGCCCAGGCCAACAATGACAACAGTTGGATGCATAGCTCAGTCTGACTCTTCTGGTGCTCTAGTCCGCGGCAGTTGGCATTAGGAGCTGATCGACGTGCCTACAACAACAGAGAACCGTTAACGGTGGTTCAGTTATCTGACAGAACTGGCGTTCGATGCTCGATACCGATCAAGTTCGCAGGCGTCAGCTCAATTACTTTCGGGCATTCCGAGCTCCAAAAATGCGAGATCACGCTAGCTGCATGCGTGATTGCCTCTTCCGGCATTTCTGGATAGATCGGCAATGATAGGATACGGGATTGGTTGAAGTAAGCGGCTGGAAAGTTTTTCGGAACGTGGCCGAGATAGGCGTAGGCGGGATAAAATGGCAGCGCTTTCGGATAGTTCAAAACGGTGGAGATACCTGCCTGGCTGAGATGCTCCCTTA
>WNFS01007555.1_pt1 | contig 11619 bp, 8 predicted proteins | sample 5400141 | NCBI WGS metagenome assembly WNFS01 (sample SAMN13153358, study PRJNA577476) | soil metagenome | isolation source: 60 cm saprolite under Madrone tree | place: USA:California | collected 2016-06-14 | reverse complement strand
TCCGAGCATGGATGTTCACGAGATACAATTCGACCGCAACGCGCCGATATACGGTCTCACCGAAAGCGGATGGAATGTAATCCGTGGAGCGCACACTTGGGTGAAGGCGGCGTTCGCCGTCTCTCTCGGTAGCGCGCTAGCCGCTCTGGGAAGCGTGTATGTGGCTGGCAAGGCCAGTCCAACAGCACCGATTGAGCGTTATACAACTGTGGTAGTGCCGATCATGACGCCATGCACGGCTCCGCCAGCGACGACCTCTTCGCTACAAACAGCTGAGAAACGCAAGCTGAACGACCGACGGCTGATCGCCCCAAGACCTCAACCTTGAAGTCCCGCCGGGGCCTAGGCGAACGATTGATCGATCTCGCAGCCGTGCACGCGAGACGTCAAATTCACTGTGTGAAAGAGAGGCTCATGCTTATCGCATGTTTAGGTTGGGGATCGCTGATTTGGAAGCCCAAAGGTCTGCCTGTTCGCGGGGAATGGTTCCATGATGGGCCGTTTCTTCCGATCGAGTTTGCCAGACAGTCGTCAGATGGCCGGATCACACTCGTGCGAGTGCCAAACACGTTTCCTTTGGTTCGCAGTCTCTGGGCACCCCTCGCGGTTGTGAACCTAAAAGAAGCGCGCAAGGTGCTGGGGTTGCGTGAGTGCCCTAAAAGTTCGAAACCCGAGAACTGCGTTGACTACTGGCCGCGAGGCAGTAAGAACAAAGCAGTGGCTCGGCGCGTTGGTCAGTGGGCAAAAAGATTGCATATCGACGCAGTCGTGTGGACGAATCTTCCTCCGAAGTTCAACGGTGAAGACAGAGAATAGCAACCGCTGAGGAGGTGGTGAACTATCTTCGCGGACGCCAGGGAGCGGAACGGGAAACGGCCGAAGAATACGTTCGCAAGGCGCCCCGGCAGATCGGTACGGATTATCGCAGGGCCATCGAGAGGGAATTGGGGTGGACCTGTTCGAGCCCGATATGACAAATCGGAAGGCTAGGCTCTTGCGGGAGGCAGGCTAGGGACCTCAGACATGGATATTCTCATTGTTGCGATTGACCATGGCCTGCAGTTGAAAAGGGAGACTACCGATTCACCGCAGCTCACTGCTCAGAAAGAGCATCTTGAAGCGTTACTGCGCAGGGAAATTTCGAAGCGCGGAGTGCAATTCATTTCCGAGGAATCAGACCCGCAAAGATCTACGATTGCTCGCGCACTGGCGAAAGCGGCCAATCCGCGGATTCCGTGGATAAATATCAAAATGAACGATGCACAGCGTACTGCTGCCGGCATTAAAGAGGCTCTCCAAAAGCGTCCCGGTCATCCAGATTACGACACCATGACATTTTGGATCGAAAGTCGTATCCCGGAAGATCTCGTGCGTGAGGGTTTTTTCATTGACCAGACGCTACAAGCCGCAAAGGGTGCGGAAAGTATTCTCATGCTCTTGGGTGATCTGCACGTCGACGCGGTTGGCAAGAAGCTGACAGAGATGGGGCATCGAGTCGAAACGAACCATGACTTATTTCCAGTAAGAAGATGGGAAGAGATGCCGAATATCTACTGATGGATTCAGCTACCCCGTGGCGATAGGTGTATCAAACAGCTGTGCAGCCCGGTGTTTGCTCCGGTGTTTGCTATACCAAACACTCTTTGCAGTGGCTTGAATTTCGTGTCCTGGGTGCTTCATATTCTGACAAGTCTTCCCCGATGAAGAGGGGACTGAAACAAGAGATGTCGCTGTTCTGGAACGAAGCGCTCAGATGTTCAAGAGTCTGTCCCGATGAAGAGGGGATGTCGAGGGATTCTTGCAACGAGATCTGCTACCCATTCCGCCGCGGCTGTTCGAACGAACACCGTCGGTGTGAAAACGTCAGTGATCTATCCGGGCGCGTTAACGTTTACGTCGGGGCTGAGGTACTCAGTAATGATTCGCAGGCACGCGGAAGCTCTTGCAGCAATGTCTCTTGCTCGATCCACTCACCGCGTTGCAGTAAGGAGCGCAACGTGTCCACCAGAATGTCGTCTGGATGGAGTACGAGATCGCGGTCCATTGTTCGCTTCGCTTCGGAACTCAGGGGACATCCCACTGACGCAAGACGAACGGTATCAGCATCCATCAGGACAGGTTCGGCTATCCCAGAAGTGATTCGGTGGATAGACCTGGCTATTCTCACTCCACCAAGGTCGAGGTCGCACCACGTACGAATGGGGGCGCGCTGCCTGGCTGCTTGTTCGAGTATTCTCACCACGCCACGATTGGGAAACCCGCCGGACCAAACTAGAAGCATCTGCGCGAGAGTTGTAACGTTCTCAAGGCAGGCTTCGAAAGGCGTTAAGTTCTCTATAACCAAAATGCCTCCCTGTGGCAGGTTCAGGCAGCGCAGTCTTTCAACATCTATGGTCGACATTGCAACAGAGCGAAATGAACCAACATCAATTTTTGTATTCGAGAGCTCAATCAGACCGCGGCCGCCGAACATTACCATTGCCCCGGAGTCCCGCACGCCGAGTCGCTCTACGGGACCAACGAGTCGTTCGACACCGCGTCTGATCTGGAAGAAAGCCTTCGAATCGTTCAGCGTCATCGCCGAAAACACGCGGTGCGGGAGCGCGTCGCCCGATTCGACAAGCTTTGCAAGTCCAGCAAGTGATGTCACAACCTTGGGGTGCAGCGTTATTGCATCTTCGGAAGCAAGGATTTCACGTATTTCAACTGCGCTCGGGTGTACGAGATTGGCCACCTCGGTTCGCGCCGCTTGCAGCGCGTTGGATCGGCGTTCCGTATCACCAGGATGTCCAAAATCGTGGAGCGCTGGCGAGTTGAGGATGCACAGCTCATGCAGGTGCAGAGTTCCGCGCTTCGGCAGGTACACAAGACTCAGAAAACCGAACGCGCAAAGGCGCTCCAGCAGAGAGTCAGCCGTGGCGCCTCCCAAACGCTTGGCAACTGTGGCGGCACGTAATCGTTTGCGACCTTGAGCCAGCGACGCGATCACGCGCGCGCAGTGCCTGAGTGCCGGGTCGGGAAGCATTTCAGAATTGAAGGCAGCTTCCTTTTCGATACGAGCTATCTTCCGAAATCTGCCTGCTCTCACCCGTCCACATTGATTGCAGACGAAGACACGCTCGATCTCTCGTTGGCGAAGCACACCAATGATTCGCCACTCGCTTTCACGAATGGCCTGTTTGAGACTGCACTGATGGGTTTCGCTCATGAGCGGCAAATCAGAGGACTCTTGCGCAAGAACTTGCCAACATCATCGACGCGGTCGAGCGACAAGTGAGCAAAAGGCTCGTCCACGATAAAAAAACTTTCTCCCTCCGTTTCTGCCATGGCCATGAGCAGCACTAAGCCGGCAACTACCTGCTGCCCGCCGCTGTGAGAATTGTCGTTTAACGACGCTGGTTCTTTGCCATCAAAGCCCATCCGCACGACGATGCCGGCCTCATCGATGACACGATCATCATTCTGCAATTGTGGAAGATCCATTTCGACTTTCGCCGAGGCGAGTTCGCCAAGTGAGCGAGCTCGCCGGGAATAGTCATGGAGCGTGCTACGTATTACGTCTAGGTAATCGCCACGGCAATGGTCTAGTTCGCTGCGAGCCGCCTCAGCCTCATTTTGACGATCTCGAACGTGCTGCTGAAGTTCATCGACATTGCGCTGCAAGATTCGGGCTTGCTCTCGAATGCTGGCGTCCGGAATCGGGCCTTCGCCCTCAAATCTCTCCAGCTCATCCTGAAATCGCTTGACATCCTTCTCCACCAGGATGGCTGAGGGTAAAGACCCGCTCTCAGCTTTTGCGATTAAATCGATGAGTGTGCAGGCACGCAGCTTATTGCTCTCAGGCTCCAAGTCCTGCCGCTTTCGTTCAAGTTCGCTTGCCGTCGATCGAGTCCCCTCCAATTCCTTTTCGCGCTCTCCCAACTCCCTCTGCTTGTCTTCCAACTCTCTGATTGCCCGTTGAAGGATGTCTTCGGCTTCCCGCAGACTATTCGCTTTCGTGTCCCTCTCGTCTTTTAGTTTGGCGACTGCAACTTCCGCGACTGCCAGTTCGGATTGCTTCATCGGCAGGTCACGGACAAAAGAAACGAGTTCCGATCGGCGGCGCTGCATTTCGACTCGATGCTCCAGGTCTGCTTCCCGGTCCTTTGCTTTTGTGAATTGCTGCTCGGCTTCTGCAAGATCCTGGTTGGTTATGGCGAGCCGATCGGTGGCATTCTTGAGCTGTTCACGTATTGCGTCGCCGCCAAGGACGCGCTCGCGAACCTGCGACACCCAAATGCCGTAAATATCCCTGCGGATTCCATCTCGATTGATGGTGTGCTCTACGTCGGGCAGAGTCTCATCCGTTGACAGTCGCGCCTCGCTGCTCCAGGCAGCCAACCAAAGCGGAACACCATCACCAAGTTCAAGGGCCCCCGCGGTTGTTGGCGCGGAAATGGTCTCCGAGTGGGTCACAATCGGTCCCGGAAATCCCTGGCTTTGAGCAATTTTGACAGCCTCATTCTGCTTCGCGTTCGGTACTGAAATGGCAAAGCGTAAATTGCCGAGGGCGGATTCTATTGCGGCGCTCCAACTTGGATCGCTTACTTCGATTCGCTCGGCCGTCAAGCGGCACTCAATTCCCTTGTCGGAGAGTGCCCGGAGCGTCTCGCGCACCTCGGTCGGCATACGTGGAATACCCTGATTGAGTTCTTCGATGAGTTGTTCTGTCTCGTGAATGGTACTAATCGCGCTTGACTGTCGCTGTTCCGCAGCAAACTTCTGCCGACGTGACTCGTTCAGAGTATCTGACAGCCTCTCCATATTCTCTTCAGGAATACGTGAATACTCCTCGGCGGCAAGCAAAAGACTGTTTACCTCGGAAACCAACAACGCATGGTTGTGAATTCCGACGTCACAATCGTTCTTAGCCTTGGCATTCTGCTGCCGAAGATCCTCGACCTGGGTGTTAAGGAAACCGATCTTTTCCTTTGCTTGATCGAGTTCGCGCCGCATTCGGTCAATGCTGCTGGTCAGATGTACGATTTTCGTTCGCATCTCCGGTAGTTTTCGGTCGATTTCCCGAATCTCGGCTAGAGAACTCTGCAATTGAGAAGCGGTGTGAATTGCCTCTGCATCTCTAACGGACGCTTGCTTGCGGGCGTACTCGTCCAGCCTACGAACTTGTCGCTCAAGACCGAGAAGCTCCGCTTCTCTGTGGGTAAGTTGGCTTGCCTGACGTGAAACTTGAGCTACAGAGTCTTCATACTGCCGGCGCGCGCCTGTGTAACGTTCGAGAACTTGCTGAGAACCTCGCGCTTCCATCACCCATCGAAATAGCTCCCGAGGCTTTTGCCGAGACAGTTCGTCCGCACGACCTTGCTCGAGAGCCAAAATGTTCATCAGACTGCGTGAGACTCCCGCGTATTCGAGCACACGCCTGTAGTCCTCTGGACCCAACCAATCGCGGCTGTCAAGAAGTCGGCTCTGCAATTCTTGTGCACCGACTCGGCCTGGCAAGGCCACAAACCTCTTTTCGGGAGATCCTCCATTGGGAATCAAGGCGCAGGCCAAAGTGGCTTCGTCGGACAGGATTTGCTGTCGCTCAAACGGCCGTCGTCCTCTTGAATCCGCAGCGTTCGACACTACGGCTCGAAGCAAAGCTGGCTGGTTTGGATGGCGGAGATAGTGGGCGGTGCGTCTGCGATGGCTGAGCTGGGGCGCATGCAGGAGCTGCCGTACAGCATCGAGCATAGTAGTCTTACCCGAGCCGTTGCGCCCCGAGAGGATCACGACGCCCGCATTGAGCGGCACGCTTAGCGGCGGCCACAAGTCCCAACCGTGGACCTCTAGCTCTATAAACCGAAACATTAGCCGTCCGCCGCAGTCTGTTTTGCTTTCGCGTGAGTACTGGATGGATTACGTTTTTCGGAAACCAAAGTCGATTCACCCTCTTGCAAAGTTGGTGCCGTTCCGGGAATGCCGCCGTGCGAAACGCCTAGAAGCTCGCCAAGTACACGGGAGCGAATAAAAGAGGTCATTTGCTCTCCATCGATCCCCAGTTCCATGAGCGGCCCTGCGGAAATTTCGTCGTGCGTGCGATACAAGACGAAGCCCAACCTTCTCAGCTGAGTGAGCAGGCCTCGGAGTCGTGTTTTTCCTCCTAGTTGTTTTCCAAACTCGCCTTCCAAGGTTTGCAAACGTATGGAAGGCCTGTATTCGCGCGCTTCCTGTGCGCGGGTTTCCGACAGCAAGCTTGGTTGTTGGCCGGGCGCGCTGCGATCATCTTCCGCAGTTCGGCTTTGCAAGGCCAAACGTGCCCACAACACTGTGAGCAGAGCACACGCATCGGCTGCGAGTCCGAAATTGGTCGGAGTGTCAAGTACGGTCGCGTCGGCGGTTTCAGGCGAAAGCTGTATTCCCCAATGTTCGCTATACGCACTACTGGTCAGCGAGAGTCCGCAGTTTGCAAGTGTCTTCTCCACCTCCGCACGGATCTGTGGGTGGTCGAGCTCTGGCAAGCTCTTGCGCGGCAAGGTGCCCGCCACAATGAGGCGTGAGCAGATCTTTGCGGAATCACTCATTGGTGGCCAAGTCTTTGGCGAACCGAATTGTACCGGGAGATATCTCCGAAAGCGGCTCCGCAGCCGGAACAAGGTTCCCATTCTCGATCAGTAATTCCAAATTCATTGAGCTCAAGCGTCCCGCCACTCCTTCGCCGCCGATGTGCTGATCGAGCAGAGGAAGAAGAGAAGCCCTCAAGAAGCTTTCGGCGACCTTACCCTTGGGAATGAACGTGGAAAGTGGCTGAGCATCTTCTTTAGTACGAAGCCGGTCGAGATCGTCCAAGAGATCGTTTACCTCTTGGGGAACGTTCAAGTCAGAGGTATCGATTTCGGCAGGCGGAGGCTCCTTCCAATCTACGGGCTCGTTTCCGTGCAGTTGACGTGAGAGGTAGGCTTCGGCGGATGCCCCCAACAGTTCGGTAATCACGAATGCGGGTCGGCGCCCCAGCGGGCGCAGCGCCGTCTTAGCCGCAGATGCGAGCTCCGTCATCGGCATTTTCATCAGAGTGGCCACGATATCGGACGTGGTCAATCCGCCGACGAGATGGAGGTATTGGCGTCCAACTTCGGTCATCGCCGCATGAAGATCGCTGCCGACGCCATGGAGCCTACTTAAAAGAACATGAACTTCCTGAGCAACTCGACGGGACTCCGACATTTCCAACGGTACCCGCGATAGGACCAGTCGGATGCGCTTAGAGAGAGAAAGGGCCGCCTGCAGCCGCTCTGAAGCCCCTCGAAGGATCACTTCTGAATGCGAGTTGCGAGCCGCTTCCATCGCATTTCGCAGATCTTCAAGTCTGGTCCTGAGTAATTGGAGGTGTCGAACCGGATCGACACCGAGGCGAATCATGTAATCGATTCCCTCTACGGTGGGTAAGAGATCGTCTTCACGCAGCCGCGCTCTAAGAAAGGCGAGCATGGTGGCGACGAAGTGACCGGCATCGCTAATCCGATAACCGGAAGCTTGCTCAAAGATTAGCCAACCACTTTCTCTCAAGGTTCGGACTACGTGTTCTTTCGCGCTATCGGTGAACCAATAAAGAATCTCGGACAACTGGCCTGGGTTGAGTGGACTGCGCCCATCTGCTGTCAGAGCTTCGAGACTTGCGACACGGGCGACAAACTCGTTCAGAGACCCGCGCGTGAGCGCATGTAAGAGGGGATATATCAAATCTAACTGTCGTGCTGCGGCGAGGAAAGGAACAGTGTCAGCGGCAAATCCCGGAAGAATCCCGTCTACACCTGGCACGCCGTTGGACTCAGCAGGCAAAGAACTACTTTCCGTAGAACCTACGTCCAAGGCTTCAATGAGGTTTTCAAGATTAGAATTCTGGGGTGGCATCACTGGCGGCTCTGAAAGTATCCTGAGGAAAACTGAGAAACATTAACCGTACTGTCTAATGAAAAGCAAGATAAATAGAGCCGATTCGGAACCCACGGCGACCCGATTGTCAGGCTATTGACCGGCGGCATATGTGCCTCATCCCAATGAATAAGGATGATGCTTCCGGTCGCCTGGCTCTTTGGGACGTCTTGAGATGTACGGTAAAGTACCGTACAATACGTGAAGAGGAAAATTATGGCTGTCGCTTCCAGAAATCAGCAAAGACACGCAAGGAAAATTGAGCGCGTTGAAGCACGCCTCAATCCCGAGCAGAGGCGCCGAATAGAATATGCGGCCAGTCTCAGAGGCACTTCGATCTCCGACTTCATAGTATCGAGCGCCGACGATGCTGCAGCGCGCACCATCCAACAACATGAGGTCTGGGCCCTCACTGACCGGGACCGCGAGGTCTTTGTGAATGCGTTGCTGCATCCTCCTGCACCGAGCGCACGTATGAGGGCCGCCGCGAAGCGTTACAAACAGCGGATCGGTGCCTAGTGAATGAAAGAGAAGACAAAATCCAATATCGAACCGAGCCGCTCGGCGATAAACACAACCGAGCGGCTTTTTCTTGTGGAGTCGATGCTCTAGATCACTATCTGCAGAAGCAGGCGGGCCAGGATGTCAGCAAGCGAGTAGCGGCTGCCTTCGTCATAACTCCTGATGGCGAAACAATCGCCGGATTCTATACCCTGTCAGCGCATGTCGTAAGCTTGGGCGATCTCCCGACAAATGTGGCAAAAAAGCTTCCCCGTTATCCCAGTGTCCCAGCTACGTTGCTGGGGAGATTGGCGGTTAGCATAGATTTCCGTGGCAGGGGCATAGGGGAACTCCTGCTGTTAGATGCGTTTAAGCGTGTTCTAGCAAATACGCGCGAGGTTGCATCAGCCATGGTCGTGGTTGACGCAAAAGATGACCGAGCACGGGAATTCTATTTGCATCACGATTTCATACCGTTGCCATCGCAACCAAATCGCCTCTTCTACCCTGTCAAAACCATTGAAAAGTTATTCGAATCACACTAAAGGCGAGGCGGGAGCAAATCCAATGGCGCTCCGCAGCCAGCGCGTGCGTGCCTACTGAGGTGAGCCGGAATTCGTTCCGATTTTGCCGCTTACAGGCACACTTCAGGCACAGAAGAAGGAATCCCAAAATACCTATAGATCGAGACAAACACAGGAATTAGCTGATTTCTGCGCAGACCATGACACTCCTGCGCGTGATCCAAAAGGACACAATTTAGGCACAGCAGGGAACCGCCCAAAGAGCGAAACCATTGCATTGGCGGGAGATAGCTTGACCTCGGGCAGTCAGGAGGAGTGGACTGTCACTCGCTTTGCCCACACATCTGAAGACGTTCTGTACAAAATCACACTCGCATCAGAATTGCCTCCGTCGGTTTGCCAGTGGCCTGCTCAACCGCCTTCGCATACAACGCCGTCTGCCTTACGTATCTCGGTAGGTGTTGCTCAATTTCTTCATCAGTTTTGAAATCCACCACAGTCCACACTTCCGAGTCTTCGTAAGCTAGGTCTATGACTCCCTCGGTCAGCACGTCACCGTCGGACAATGTCACGGGCGTTTCGCGTCGGCAGCGGCCGTGTCGATCGCATTCTGCTGCCCGCCGCATAATCTCGTGTTTCAATGCGACGTCGACCACAGAAGTCGCTGAGGCTACTTCGGCCGGGCTGGCTCCCAGTATTCTTCCGTGGAGCCGCGCGACCTTTTCAATCGAACCGGAGTCGGCACAGAGAGGTACAGTTGCCAGAACTGCATGCACTAAGGACCCGTAGCGTTTCCCGCCTGGGCTCTTGGAACCGTCACCCAACTGGATCACTTTCACTTTCGTAGATAGAGGCGCTTCCGATTTCTGCGCCGCCTGCTTTGTGACCGTCCGTACTCGCAGAGACGGCACCGAAGCCGCCTCGATAATGCCATCCTTTCTTGAGTTCCAGTCGCTATATGCTTTGAGATCTTGCTCAAGGGTGGCTTTGTCTACCTCTTTAAGCAGGTCTTCTTGGCGCAAGGCATAGGCGGGCCGTACTCCCAGTTCGAACTTGTTTGGATCCCACCACACAACCCCATAAGCATCTTTGGCTACACCTTCCTGCGAGGGCGCGAACGTGTAGAGACCGGGGCGAACTGTGTTGCTAGTTGGCACCACCCCTGGCGGTCGCTCTTTCATACTGTCTGTACCGAACGTTGGACATCCAATCGCCAGCTGTGGCCGCTGGCGAACTTCCGAAGGCGGGTATATGGCGCGGCAAAGTGGTCCCGTCCAGAACTCCTCAACTCGATGCCAGGGATCCCCGACGACAGGTACTACAAGAAGATCGCGAGCTCGAGTTGCCGCGACATAGGTCACCCGTATCCCCTCGGCGGTATCCCGTGCAATCTCGCCTATTTCATTGCTTATGAGCTCCGCCGGCGACCAATCCCCAATGCGGGAGGCACACAGTGAAATTGCATTCTCGACGTATCTCTGGGCGTGCGCTGCCTGAAGCTTCGAGGTGAGATCCGCCAGAATGACTATCGGAAACTCAAGACCCTTCGCTTTATGTACTGTCATCATCCGGACGCCTTCACTTCCGTCCTCCATGATCGGAGCTTCTGGGGCCTCTCCGCGTTCGGCGTCTTTCCGCAATTGCTCCACAAAACCGCGAAACGAAATTCTGCCGGAGCGCTCCCAGGCTCTTGCCATTTCCGCGACGTGCAGAACATTCGCTAGAACTTGTTCGCCAGAAGGACGCAACGCGAAAGCTGCATGAGCTCGCGTCGCCTCCATCAGGGCAGCGATGGTATCCGCCACGGGTCGGGAGTTCCGTTTGCGGTGCAGTTCGGCCAGGAGAGCCAATGCTTCCACGACGGGCTCCAGTTCGGTCGCAACCTTTTCGCGCGGCAACCGCATTGGATGAACACGCCTAAAGTGCTGGCGGTACCAAAAGAGAGCCTCGTCCGTGAAGGCAAAAAACGAGCCTCGCAGCGTTGCAAACACAGAAAGCTCGTCGTCCGGCCATTCGATAGCGGTCAGAGCAGCCCTCAGCGCCTCAACCTCTTCCCGCGTGTGAAAGGACTTCCCACCCACAACCATGTGGAGGATACGGCGGGCTTCCAGGGCCTGGACATAAGGCCGCGTCACGTCACCATGGAAGTCCTGAAAACGCCGGAACAGCAAACAAATATGCCGAGCGGAAATGGGCACTCGCTGACCGGAATTATCCTCAGTAATGGCCCACCCGCTCTTGTGAATGAGCCAATCCACAAACGCTCCGACAGCGTCGGGCAGCGAACGATCAATGGCGTAATTCGCTAAATCTCGCGTCCCATATGGTTCGGGTACTGGCAGAGCTACGACCGTCGGCTGGTCGGTAATCTCCATTCGGTGCGGCGACAACGGAACGTAGCCCGACTGCGATGTCCGACGGTCCTCCCTCATGATCGGCGCGAAGGCTGCGTTAATACAGCTCTGAATGGAAGGCACGCTACGGAACGAAGTCGTCAGGTGAAGTTCAGTGGCGCCGCGCTCGACCAGCAGTTGTTTCACCTCCTGATAGATAGCCACGTCGGCTCCGCGGAACCGGTAGATTGATTGCTTGGGATCGCCAACGATGAAGATCTTGCCGGGCGCGGGCACGGCCTCTTTCCAAGATCGGGTTTTGGGATCACTCGCAGCCAGCAAGAAAATGA
>WNFS01003711.1_pt1 | contig 11619 bp, 6 predicted proteins | sample 5400141 | NCBI WGS metagenome assembly WNFS01 (sample SAMN13153358, study PRJNA577476) | soil metagenome | isolation source: 60 cm saprolite under Madrone tree | place: USA:California | collected 2016-06-14 | reverse complement strand
TACAATCGCATTAATCAAAACGGCCCCGCGGAAATGGGTTGGCGCACAACCAGTACTTACCAGAATCTCAATCGCGATTACATGAAGGCCGACACGCCCGAAACACGCGCGTGGTTGGCGCTCTGGAACAAATGGCAGCCTGACCTGTTCATCGACTGCCACGTGACCGACGGCGCGGACTATCAATACAACATCACCTTTCAACACGAACATCACGCGGGTGTGGATGCCGGTGTGCTCGCGTGGGAAAGGACAGTGTTCGACCAGCGCGTTGCCGCTAAAACTGAAGCTGCTGGCAACATTGTGTCATGGTATCTGGAGTTCATCGACAATCGCGATCTGGCGAAAGGCATCCAGGACTTCAACGGTAGCCCGCGGTTTTCGACTGGATACGTGCCGCTCAGAAATCGGCCGGCAATACTGATCGAAACACACATGCTGAAAGACTATCGTTCGCGCGTGATCGGCACCTATGATTTTCTGCGCTCGGCTTTGGAAGAAGTAAGTAGTGACCCGCAGTCTTTGCTCAAGGTTGTAAAAGAAGCGGACGAAAAAACCATAGCTGCGGGGCGCACCTACGATCCTTCGCATCCGTACCCACTGGACTTTGAGTTAACTGACAAGTCGACTCCTTACCATTTGCGCGCGGTTGAATCGCATACGGAAATGAGCGATGTTTCAGGAGCGCCTTACGTCACGTTCGGAAGAAAACCGATCGAACTGACCGTGCCGCTCTACAATGAGTTTCGCGTGAAGGCCGCCGCTGCTCCGCCGCTCTACTACATCGTGCCGGTGCAATGGAAAGAGGTCATCCACGTCATCAAGGCGCATGGCCTAAACTTCGACACACTGCGACAGCCAACGACGATTGATGTCGAGAGCTACCGGTTCACCGAGGTAAAGTGGCCGGCCGGTCCGTTTGAAGGGCGACTGATGCCTTCGTTCAAAGCAGAACCGGTGCGCGAGCGTCGCACTTTTCCATCAGGCTCAGTTGTTGTTCCTCTGGCGCAGCCAGCCGCAAGGGTAGCGATCAATCTGCTCGAGCCGGAAGCGCCCGATTCGCTGGTCCATTGGGGTTTCTTCGATGCGATTTTCGAGCAGAAGGAATATGGCGAGAATTATGTCCTGGAGAAGCTGGCGCGCGAGATGCTCGCGAAAGATCCGAAACTGCGCGACGAATATCAACAAAAACTGGCGAGCGATCCCAAGTTTGCCGGCAGTCCACGCGCAAGGCTTGAATTCTTTTATCGCCGCTCACCTTATTGGGACCGGCAGATGAATCTTTATCCGGTCGGGCGGATTACGACGCCGCTTGATCTCTAAGTTTCAAGTTTCAGGTTTCAAGTTTCACGTTTCAAGGTGTCCAGCAGATTACAATCGAAACTCGAAAGTCCGGCATCGAAACTCAGAACCTGAAACTTGAAACCTGAAAGCTGAAACTTGAAACTTGAAACCTGAAACTCTTAGTGAGACATCGCCTCAGGATCTTCTGAAACTTCTTCCACTGCGCGGCTGCGACTCTTGATTGTCACTACCGCCACCCCGGCAAAAATCAAAACGCACGACAACACGGTTCGCGAGTTTAATGTTTCTCCCAGGATTGCGGGCGCCAAGCCAAAAGCAACCAGCGGTTGCAGGTAAATGTAGACCGCGACGATGGTGGGTGCGACTTTCGTGAGCGCCCAGGCATTCAAGTAGTAAACAAACACCGTAGGCAGCAGCACAATGTAGATGATTGCCAGCCAGGCGCTGCGGGGAACATTTCCCAGTCCATCAGTGCTCCATGCATAAACAGCAAGCGGCAGTGTCATTATCGCGCTCACCAGAAACAGCCAGGTGATGACGTTGAATGCGCCATACCGCTTGACCAAGTCTCTCGAGACGGCAATGTAAGCGCCGTATGAAAAGGAATTCGCGACAATTAGCAGGTTGCCGCGCGTCGTTGAGGCCGAGAAAGTGGCGCGGAACGGATCGACGAGATAGATTACGCCGAGCGCCGCCAGCGCGACGCCGAATATATGCCGCGGTGACGCGCGATCATGGCCCAGCGCAATGCTGATAACCAGAGTGAAAACCGGAATCGTCGTCGACAATAGCGTGGCGTTGATTACCGTTGTATATGACAGGCCCTTAACAAACAGAAGTTGGTTGAAAACCACACCAAGTAAAGCTGAAAGCACAACCCAGGCAAGCACGCGCTTCGGCAGGTGACGAAGAGGTCCGAATCTTCTGCGAAGCAAAGCAAAGATGAGAGCGGCGCCGACTATGCGAAAGCCCACCAGGCTCGTACTCGAGATGTAACGCAGCGCGATTTTTCCAAAGATGGGCCAGGTGCCGAAAAATATTTGCACGATCACCAGCGCAATATGAGGCGCAATGCCGCGGTCTTTGAATGAAGTGTCAGAATGCATTAGTGAAACAGACTTTTGTCTGTGGAGATTCGCAATCACAGACTGAAGTCTGTGCTACAACAAAAAGGATCGGGTTGCCCCGATCCCCTTTTAAGCGACGCTGTCCGCTGTCTTAGACAACCAGGAACAGCGGGTTCTCCAGAATCTTCTTGAAGGTCTGCAAAAACTTGGCGCCCGTGGCGCCGTCGATCACGCGATGGTCGCAGGACATCGTTACCCGCATCATTTGGCGAACCACCACTTCATTGTCTCGAACGACCGGCTTTGGCGACATCGCACCGATGGCAAGGATCGCTCCCTCGGGCGGATTGATCACGGCGGTGAATTCATCGATGCCAAACATACCGAGATTGCTAATGGAAAAACTTGCCCCCATATACTCTTCAGGTTTCAGTTTCCTTTCGCGCGCGCGGCCGGCAAGGTCTCGCACCTCATTGGCGATTTCACTCAGCGACTTTTGATCTGCGGTCCGGATGATGGGCGTAATCAGTCCTTCTTCAATGGCAACCGCCACGCCAATATCGGCGTGCTGGTAATAGCGGACGACTTTATCCTGAAAAGAAGCATTGACCTGTGGATGCTGCAACAGCGCCGCCGCGGCGACTTTGATAATGATGTCATTGATGCTGATCTTAAGTTCCGGATCGAGCGCGTTGATGCCGCTGCGCATTTCCGCGGCGCGGTCCATCTCAATCTCGGTTGTCAGAAAGAAGTGGGGAACGGGTCCCAGCGAAGTCACCAAGCGTTTCGCGATTGTGCGGCGCATTTCGCTTGCCGGTTCGTCGTGATAAGCCGATGCAGTTGCGACCGTTGCTTTCTGGGCAACGCCGCCGACCGCTCTCAAGTGCGTCTGTTTTGTCGCAGCGGCAGGTTGGGTGGCCGATCCTTGTTGACTAATCAATCCCTCGACATCGCGCTTGATGATCCTGCCGCCAGGGCCGCTGCCATTCACCGAACGCAGATCGATGCCGGATTCCGCTGCCATGCGCGCGGCCAGCGGCGAAACTATCAGGCGGCCAGTTGCTGGCGGCGCGACTGGCGTTGAAGCCTGGCGGCCATTGCCGCCTACATGCTTTTCAGTTTCGGCAGCCTTCGCTGGTTGTAGTTCGTGTGTTTTCGTTTCTGTGACGGGGGCGGGAGCCTTTGCCGCTGCACCTGCCGGTGCCTGGCTCGCAATCGATGAAATGTCCTCGTCGGGCTCGCCGATAATGGCAATTAATTGGCCGAGCGGCGCCGACTCACCCTCCTGGATCAAAATCTTACGCAGCACGCCATCGCCGAGCGCCTGCATTTCCATTGTGGCCTTGTCCGTGTCAATCTCCGCCAGCGGCTCGCCCATCGACACCTTGTCGCCCTCTTTTTTGAGCCAGCGAGAAAGTTGGCCCTCTTCCATGGTCGGAGAGAGCTTGGGCATGATTACCTGAGTTGCCATTCAATCCTCGTAAATCGTGAATCGTGAATCGTAAATAGAAGTAAATGGTAAATAGTGAATGGTAAATAGAATTATAAGTCATGAGTGGAACGCTCTTTCCACAAACTTCTATTTACGATTCACGATTTACTCGATGTAGGCGACCTCTTTAACGGCTGCCACGATCTGTTCGACATTTGGTATTGCCGCCTCCTCGAGATTCTTGGCGTAGGGCATCGGCACGTCGGCGCCGGAAACGCGTTTGACTGGCGCATCGAGATAATCAAAAGCACGCTCCATAATTTCGGAAGCGATCTCGGCCGCGACGCCGCAAAACGGATGCGATTCTTCGGCGATGACCACGCGATTAGTCTTCTTTACTGATTCGACTATGGTGTTGATATCGAGAGGTCGAATCGTTCGCGGATCAATCACTTCACACGAGACGCCTTCTTTCTCGAGCGCATCCGCAGCCTTCAGGGCCACCGGAACCATCAGCGATCGGGCTACAATGGTGGCATCTTTCCCTGCGCGCTTGATGTCGGCCACACCCAGTGGAATTGTGAAATCAGAATCTTCTGAAACTTCGCCTTTGTTGCCGTACATTCTCTCCTGCTCGAAGAAGATCACGGGGTCGTTGTCGCGAATCGAAGACTTCAACAGTCCCTTGGCGTCCGCAGGCGTTGACGGCATAACAACTTTCAGGCCGGGAAAATAAGCGAACCACGATTCGAGCGCTTGCGAGTGTTGCGATGAAACCTGGAACGCAGAACCGCCTGGTCCACGAAAGACAATTGGAATATTGAACTGCCCGCCGGACATGTAAAGCATCTTGGCGGCCGAGTTAATGATCTGATCGGTTGCCAGGATCGAGAAGTTAAAAGTCATAAACTCGACGATCGGCCGCAAGCCCACCATCGCTGCGCCCACCCCGAGACCGGCAAAACCAAGTTCTGTAATGGGCGTATCGATGACACGTTTTGGTCCCAACTCTTCGAGCAGGCCTTTAGTAACTTTGTAAGCGCCCTGATAGGCGGCCACTTCTTCGCCCATCAGAAAAACATTTTCATCGCGCTGCATCTCTTCTCGAATTGCCTGGTTGAGCGCCTCGCGCATCGTTACTATGGCCATTGAACTACTTCCTGTTTGATTGTCAGGACTAAATCTCTATTGGTTTTCTGGTATGGGATTGGCGTAAATATTCGTGAACAATTCTTCGGGCGCCGGTTGCGGGCTTTCCTCCGCGAAGCGGACTGCCTGCTCAACTTCAGCGCGCACTTCAGTATCTATCTGTTTCAGTTCCGACTCACTGATGACGCCTTCCTCTTTCAAGCTCGCCGAAAAAAGCTTAAGCGGATCGCGCTCCTGATGGCGTTCGATCTCGGCGCGCGTTCGATAGTTTCCCGGGTCGGACATTGAATGGCCCATGAACCGATAGGTGCGCACTTCGAGCAGCGTTGGTAGATAATTCTTGCGTGCTCGCTCGACAGCTCTTAGGGCCGCTTCACGGACGGCCAGTACGTCCATGCCATCAACAAACTCAGAAGCTATTTCGTAAGCGCAGGCCTTTTGCGAAATGTCCTGCAAAGACATCGAGCGCTCGAGCGATGTGCCCATGCCATACTGATTGTTTTCGCAGATGTAGATGCAGGGGAGTTTCCAAAGCTGGGCCATATTCAACGACTCGTGAAATGCGCCCTGATTCACGGCTGCTTCACCAAAAAAGCAAAGTGTCACCTGATCGGTTTGCTTGTATTTGGTAGCAAAGGCAACGCCGGTGGCTAAGGGAATTTGCCCGCCGACGATCGCGTGCCCGCCAAGAAAATTCACTTCCTTGTCGAACATATGCATTGAACCACCCTTGCCGTGAGAGCAGCCGCCGGCTTTGCCATACAGCTCGGCCATCACGGCTTCAGGAGAGATTCCCTTGGCAATCGCGTGCGCATGTTCGCGATAGCTCGTCAGCACGTAGTCGTCCTTACGAATCGCTGAAATGGCGCCGATGGCAACGGCTTCCTGCCCGATGTAGAGATGGCAAAAGCCGCCGATTTTGCCGGCGCTGTAAGCTTCGGCGGATTTCTCTTCGAAGCGGCGCACCAACAGCATCTGGCGGTAAATACTCTCGAGCGTGGCGCGATCAAGCTCGGCAAAGCGGCGCTTCTGAGCAGCCTTTACAGTTTCAGCAGGATCGAGGCGCGGGTCGGCCTCTTCAGCCGATTCCTGGTCCAGTACTCCCGTCACGCTGGTATCTTCAGCGCCCACACGTGAAGGATCTGGCGTCCGCTTTCTAATATCCTGGGTTGACTTTGCCATTGATCGGCACTTTGACGCTTTGGACTGCTCAGCCGCAATCATGGCGGCTCATAAACTGTGCAAATTAGGGGAAGTGGATTATACGCGAGGATTGTGAGAGCGCGCAAAACCAAATAAAAGAGCACGCCGCATAACGCGACGTGCAAAGTTTTGTTGATGGTGTCTGTGACTAACGCATCGCATCGAGGTTGCTGACGGGCATGTTGGCCAGACTTATGACTGTCTTGCGCGAATGCTTGTCGGTCTGCATTTTTCTTGCCGCCGCAGTCAGCAATTCTTCAGTGGTCTCACCTTGATCAGGGAAGCAAGCGATACCTATGCTGATGCCTACCTGCACAACCGTTCCGGTGCGAACCGAAAATCTCTGGGACTCTACCGCGGTGCGCATTCGCTCACCGACGGTCTGGGCCATACTGCTCGATGCCATCGGCATAATGGCTACAAATTCGTCGCCGGCATAGCGAGTAAGAATATCCATCTGTCTTAGCTCTTTGCGAATAACGGCGGCCAGGCTCGCCAGCACCCGATCGCCGATCGCGTGTCCATACTGGTCGTTTATCGCTTTGAAATCGTCCACGTCCATGCTGAGTACGGCGAGCGACTCGTTGCTCATACGCTGGCACTCGGCCAGTCTCTGCTCCAGCATCATGTAAAAGCCACGGGCATTTGGCAGGTTTGTAAGCGAATCGACGAGCGCACTCTCTTTCGTCTTCTCGAAGGTCAGAGCATTGTTGAGTGCGGTCGAGGCGTGCTGGCAGACTGATTCCAGCAGCCGAACGTGTTCCGTTGTGTATGAGGTGCGGCTCTTTGAATAGAGAGTCAGAGCGCCGAACGCGCCGTCTTCACGCAGCAGTGGCGATACCAGCACTCCTTTGTAACTCTTCGATAATTCTTCGGGCACGCCAACCAGATCGAGCTCCGGGGAAGCGTTGCACATCGATCGCGCGTTTGCTATGACCCAACCAGTTATGCCATCACCGACGCTCATTCGTCGATGTCCGAACGCAGCCGCATCCTCGCCGACAGCGTGCGCGGCTACAGCTTTACCCGACTTCTCGTCGACAATGAAAATGATGCAGGTATCAAAAGGAACGATTGCCCGCAATTTGTTAGAGATAAGCGTGACCGTGTCGTTGAGATTTAGCGAAGAGCCGATAGTCTGGGCGATCTCGTGCAGTGCAAATACTTCGCGCTGGGCTTCGGTGATTGAGCGAAAACCCGCTTGGTTGTCGTCGGGCGTTCCTACCAGAGTAGACGCGAGGCCGGCATCAGGTTTCGTTTTCGTCTCATAGTCATGCTCGGCGTTTTCGGCAGGCACTTGTTCCTGAATATCTTCAGCATCGATTAGCCGGTCGAATTCCTCAACGTGCTCGATGAATTTGTCGACGACCCTGGGATCGAAAGCACTTGCAGCCATGCCTCTTAACAGGCTCAGGGAGTCTTCGCGCTTCATACCTTTGCGATAGGGTCGATCACAGCGAGTGGCGTCATAAAAGTCGACTACCGAAATGATTCTGGCCACCAGCGGAATCGCCTCGCCCTTGAGACCTTTCGGATATCCGCTGCCGTCCCATTTTTCATGGTGGTAACGAACAATGTCTTCCACCGGATACGGAAAGTTAACGCGCCGCAGAATGTCGCCACCCACGGTCGGATGAATCTTCATCTTTGCGAATTCGGCTTCGGTAAGTTTCCCCGGCTTATTGAGAATGTATTCGGGCACTGCGAGCTTGCCGATGTCGTGCAGCAGCGCACCGGCGAAAAGTGCCTGCAACTCTTGCCCGCCGACCTTAAAAATCTTGCCCATTTCGGAGGCATAAATCTGCGTGCGCCGCACGTGGCCATGAGTAGTTTGATCCTTCGCATCTATCGCAATGGCGAGCGACTCGATCGTGTTCATGTGAATGGCGGCCATCTCCTCAACATGCTTGCGATTGTCGGCCTCAGCGCGCCGCACTTCATTCAATCGCTTTTCGTTGAAGCGGTACAGCAGATGGACCATCGCCGTTATCAAGAGTCCCAGCAGGATAAACGCAAACCCACCGCCGGTTAGGGCAGCATAGAAGAGAACTGCTGAAGCCGCTCCGGCGACTTGCGTGGTGAGGGTCCAAACAAGGCTTTCCTGTGAAGGAACCACGCGTGGGTTATCGTCGAGCAGGTTTAGAAAATGAAGTGTAGCCAGCGTGCTGAAGAAGTATTGAAGAACCGCCAATACACACAAAGGCACGAGAAAGACACTGATTGGCAAGTCCTGCGCGGAGCTCTTAGAAATATCGCCAGCAAAAACTGTGGCGAGAAATCCGTAGCATGAAGCGCACAAAAATGTGGAGATAACAGCGATCGCGGTGGTCGCGATTGACTCGCGCCGGCTCGCCAATCCATAGGTGGATACGAATGCGACGATTGCAGCAAGTAAGGTCGCCGGGCCGGCAGTGTCCGCCGGAGGAACGGCGTAAAGAATGACCGCAAGGAAAACCAGCGAATCCGCGACCGATTTGCGGCTTTGGTGCGCGCCGAGATTTGTTGTTATCGAAACTGTGAAACGACTGGCAACGACCGTTAAGACAAGCAGCACCAACCATGAAAGGAGACCGGCGCGCGTGAGAAAGGAAAGCTTTACGGTTGAAATCAAAGCCGAACATAACAGCAACAGACCCAGGCCCGAGATGCTGACTAACAGCAGCGTGCTTTTCCAGTTCTTTGGAGTATTCATTTTGGTGGGGCCGGCCTGCAATCCGCAGCAGCGGCACGCTTCATTTCTGAAATTGTTTAGCAGGGCACCCGAGTAGGAAAAAACAGGAGGTGCCGGATAGGTTTACAGTGCCAAACAATGTTTGGCAGGCTCTAAAGATAAACCAGTCAGATGGTTGGCGTCAATAGGGAGTTACCCTGATAGTTGCCTGGTTCGGCCCGAAATTGTCGCCAAGAAGGCGCAATTAGGAGGCGGTGGCAGCGTTTCGGGTGAGTTGGGCGGCGAGCTCAGGAGCCGTTGTTACTGCGTTTTTGCAGGCAAAGTGCTCGCAGACATATGCGGTTGCCTTTCCCGCAATTTCGCCGCGGCCGTGGAGCAGCGGAATAACCTCAAAGGCATCAGCTTGGTTGGGGAACGCTTGCGCAACGACCTTGTTCGGTAAGTAGCGTGACCAGATTTCTCGCGCGAGGGCAACGGTTTGAGGCGAATCCGCAGCGCCAACGAGTGCAATTTCCTTCGGCGTATCGAGATAGAACTCCAGCGCACATAACAACCGGCCAAATCCCGATGGATAACGAAGCACGCCATTGGCTGTGAGCCGCAGAATGGTAATAGCCCGTCGCTGATAGTCCTGATTGGTAGTGAGTAAACCAAGACGCAACAGTACTTCAGCCGCCACCGAGTTTCCAGATGGAGTTGCGTTATCAAAAAAGTCTTTGGCGCGCACGATCAGTTGTTCGTGACTGTCACCGGTGAAGAAGAAGCCGCCTTCGTCATCGTCCCAAAACTCTGTGATCATCACGTCGCAAAGATCGCGGGCTGCGATAAACCATTCAAGCTCACCAGTCGTCTCAAACAGAGTTAGCAAGCCATCGATATAAAATGAGTAGTCCTCCAGATAGGCATTTAGCTTCGACTCGCCGTCCTTCCTGCTTCTGAGCAGTAATCCGTCGCGGCGGAGATTGTTCAATACAAACCGCGCGTTCTTTTTACCAATTGCGGAATAATCCGGACGATCAAGAATAGCTCCCGCCTCAGCGAAGCTTGCGAGCATTAATCCATTCCATGCGGTCAGCATTTTTTCATCGCGCCCAGGCTTTATTCGTTTCTCGCGAGCTGCAAACAAAATCTGGTGGGCGTTGTCGAGCGTGGCCTCGAGTTCCTCGACGGTCAGCCGTTCGTGTGCCGCGACCTCGGCAAGGTCCTGTTTGATATTCAGGATGTTGGCGCCTTCGAAGTTTCCCTCTGGTGTTAAGTTGTAATACGCAGCAAACAAGGCTGCAGCGCGCTTGCCGAGCAGAGATTCAATTTCAGCAAGACTCCAGACAAAAAACTTTCCTTCCACTCCTTCCGAGTCTGCATCCTGGGTCGAATAAAAGCCGCCGCGTGAATCGGTCATTTCTCGCGCGACATAATCCAGAATCCCCTCCGCGATCTTCCGCGCCCAATCTTCATGCGTGAGTTGGTAATAATGCAGATAGAGGCGCGACAGAAGCGCATTGTCATACAGCATTTTTTCAAAGTGGGGCACCAACCAGCGGGCATCGGTTGAATAACGATGAAAGCCGCCGCCGAGGTGATCGTAAATGCCGCCGTCGGCCATCTTGCGACAAGTGCGTTGCACGATTTCCAGCGCCTGCGGATTGCCAGTGCGATAAAAAGTATGCAGCAGAAACTCAAGCGTCATTGCTGGCGGAAATTTTGGCGCGCCGCCGAACCCACCATTTGTGGAATCGTAGTTTTTAATTATTCCCCGGTACGCGGCATCAAGCAGCTCGGTTGTCAATACTTCGTTTGACTCGACCAACGCCGTCGCCCGCTTCAGTTCAGCCAGCACCGACTCCCCCGTCTGACTTACATCGTCAGGTCGCTCGCGAAAGGCATCCGCGACGCTAATCAGAACGCGCGGAAATCCCGGCATGTTGTAACGATCTGCCGGTGGAAAATATGTACCAGCGTAGAAAGGAATTGCATCCGGCGTTAAGAAAACGGTCATTGGCCAGCCACCGTGTTGGGTCATCATTTGTACGGCGCTCATGTAGATCTGGTCCAAATCCGGCCGTTCCTCGCGATCTACTTTGATGTTGACGAAGTTGTCGTTCATCAATTTTGCAATCGCTTCGTTTTCAAATGATTCGTGTTCCATCACGTGGCACCAATGGCAGGCCGAGTAACCGATGCTCAGCAGCACCGGCTTTTGCTCGCGGCGCGCGAGGGCAAAAGCCTCTTCGCCCCATGGAAACCAATCGACAGGATTGTGCGCGTGTTGCAGCAGATAAGGGCTCGTCTCGTTGATCAAGCGATTTGTGTGGGTGTGTTCAGTCAAGCTCAAACATTCCTTTGTTGGATTGGTTAACATTCTACAGTTCAGCTAGAAGAACGCGAACCGAGCCCGCAGACGTGGAGGACCTAAGTCTTCGAGAATGGAGAGTGATGTGTTGTGATTCAGTCTTTGAACCAATACGGCGTTCGTTTGGCCCAGACGCTATTTGGATAATGCCGGTGAAGAAAATCGTAGGCGGCTTTCGACCATCTAACTCGGCGAAATAATGCGCGCCAAAGTTGGCACGACGAATGACCAACTTCGCTTCACGCTTAATCGGATTTCAGGACTGCGCTCCTGATTTGCTATACTCCGCGCACTGAATGGTGATTCATTTTTCTCGATAGGACGATCATTTTGGAACGAGAAACTCTGGAAATGGATGTAGTTTTCGTCGGCGCCGGACCGGCGAACTTAAGCGGCGCTCTGCACCTGGCAAGCCTTATAAAAACTCATAACGCGGAAGTGC
>WNFS01003710.1_pt1 | contig 11619 bp, 9 predicted proteins | sample 5400141 | NCBI WGS metagenome assembly WNFS01 (sample SAMN13153358, study PRJNA577476) | soil metagenome | isolation source: 60 cm saprolite under Madrone tree | place: USA:California | collected 2016-06-14 | reverse complement strand
TCGTGATGCTGATCTGGGGCAACGGGGCGTTCAAGACCTGGGCGAACTCGATCTTCTTCTATAAGTATCCGATCCCCGAACTGCACAACATGATCAATACGATGCCGCCGGTGGCGGCGAAGCCGACGCCGCAAGGCGCGTCGTTTGACTTCTTCTATCTGTCGTTCACCGGCACCGGCATGCTGATCGCCGCGATCATTGCCGGCTTTCTGGCGGGCTTCTCGCCGGCCAGGATGATTGCGGTGTATGGCCGCACCATCAGGCTGTGCGCGATCTCGCTGATCACCATCTCGGCGATGCTGGCGATCGGCACGCTGACGCGGCTGTCGGGCGTCGATGCAACGCTGGGTCTCGCATTCGCGGCGACCGGCGTGCTGTATCCCTTCTTCGGCACCTTGCTCGGCTGGTTGGGCGTGGCGCTGACCGGATCGGATACGGCGTCGAACATTCTGTTCGGCAATCTGCAGAAGATCACCTCGGAGCAACTGGGACTGTCGTCGGTGCTGATGGGCGCGGCCAACTCCTCCGGCGGCGTGATGGGCAAGATGATCGATGCGCAGTCGATCGTGGTCGCCTCCACCGCCACCAACTGGTACGGACACGAAAGCACGATCCTGCGTTTCGTGTTCAAGCATTCGATCGCGCTGGCGTGTCTCGTCGGCCTGCTCGTCATGCTGCAGGCCTATGTCTATCCCTTTACGGAGATGGTCCTGAAGTAAGCCGCCGGGCTTGACACCCAGATCCCCGCGGCCCGCGCCGCGGGGATCTGCCTGTGAGCCGATGAATTTTGTGACTGCCAGTCCGGACAAGGTCGCGCGGCCGATCGCGCGCGACCCTCAAAACGAATCCGGCTTTTTATGGGACAAATGTCTTCGTTGGTCCTGAGATCGCGCTCTAAATTTTTTTGTACGTGCGCGCGATCTTTTTCGGCAAACCGCTCACACTTTGCCGGATCATGCGCTAGAACGACGCGCAGCTGTAAGTGTCCGAATAGTTCGAGGAGTTGTATGTCGCTAGCGACAAGATTTTTGGGGCAGGTCACCGTGGTGCTCGTGCTGGCCACGGCCACCTTCAAAGCCATCCCGGCGGCCTGCGCCGAAGACGAGTTTCCGTTTGGGTTGGAGATGACCCTGGATGCGGCGCGTCAGCCCGGATCGAAGCGGATACCGACGCTGGACATCGGCGACCGCGGCGAGGCGACGCTCGATCTGTGGTGCAAGGGCGGCAAGGGTCAATTTTCCGTTGCAGGCAATACCGTGATTTTTGTCGCAGGACCCCTGGAGGATCGCGCCTGCCCGCCGGCGCGGGCGCAGGCTGACGATGAACTGGTCGCAGCATTGAGCGAGGCCGCTACCTGGAAGCGGCAGGGCGATCTTGTTTCATTCATGGGAACCAAATCGCTGCGATTCCGTATCAATACCAATTGAATGACTGGCCAAAGCGTTTTCAAGCGAAACATGCCTTTAGACTTGATCCGGGGTGGAGACCGGTTCGCGTCAAGAAAACGCATCAAATCAAGAAGCTAGAGACCCGTCTCGATTCTATCGAAACGGGGGCTCAGGCTCTCGCGCAAGATCATGTCGGCGCAAGCGCCAGCGGAATGCACCACGCCGGTGTAGCCGCCAAACCCGGCATAGGCGGACGCCAGATAGAGGCCCGGCACCGCGGTGCGCGGCGAGCGGACCGGGAGGCGCCAGATCGAGCGCGGCGGCGTCGGCGCGAACCCATAGACGGCGCCGTCGGGCGCATTGAGATCCTGGCGGACCGACAGCGCGGTATTGAACGACGACGCCACCACCGCGTCGGCAAGGCCCGGATAAACCGAAGAGAGATAGCCGACGATCGCCTGCTGCCATCGCCCGCGCTTCTCGCGATAGGCGTCCATGTCCGAACTGTCCCAGTTCGACAGCCGGTCGGGCCCACAGATCAACAGCACATAGGGCGGAGCAGGGACGCCGGAATCGATCGCGGCGTAATCGACGATCGACATCGGCGGCATTCGTTCCCCGGGTTCCTCAGCCATCAGCGCGGTGCCTTGCGCGTAGTCGGACAGCCGCGCCATTTCCGGCGGCAGCAGTTGCGTCGAATAGGCCGAGATCCCGAATTCGCGCGGCGGTCTCGATAGGCCGAGCGTGAGCGCGAACAGCGAAATCGATGGCATGTGCCGCCGGTCGTTTGCGGTCAATTTTTCCGCGGCCGTAGCGGGCATCAATGGCGCCAGCGCGGCAGGCGCGGCATTGGCGACGATCCGTACGCACTCCACCGCCTGGGCATCGCTGCCATCGCGCGCGGTGTGCGTGACCGTGCTCGAATGGCCCTGCAAACCCGGGGCGATGCCGCTGACGGCGCGGCGCACCAGTACCTCTCCGCCGGCCAGCTTGATGGCGCGGGCAAGCGCGCTGGAGAGCCGTTGCGGACCGCCTTGCACGTAACGGCCGCCGGTCAAGAGATAGCCTCCCTGCGCGATCGCGAAGAAGACCCACCACAGGGTCGCGGGGTCGTCGTGATAATAGGAGAGATTGGCGGCCAGCGCGCATTTGATGGCTTCGTTGTCGCCGAAGACCCGGTCCAGCTTTTGCGACAGCGGCAGGCGCCAGTCGCGGAACCCGGATAACAAGTCCAACAGGGCGCCCAGAGCTTCGCGCGGCTTTCTGAAGGCGCGGCTGCCTTGCGAAAGCGCGCCCATCGCGGATGCGATGCGTTCCATTTCTTCCAGCAGTTGATCGATCCCGGCGCGGGCCTCCGGGAAGCGCTCGGTCAGGGCGCGCCGCGCCGCGTCGAAATTGTCCGGCAGCACAAACGGCTGGCCAAGCGGGCCGCCGCGCGCTTGGTAGAATGTGCCACTTGGGATCCATTTTACGGCGTCGATGACACCCGCACGCCTCAGCGCGTGGTGCTTCGGATCGCGCGGATCGTGCGGGTCGCTGGTTTCGTGCAGCGAGCCTTCGACCAACAGGTCGCCGGATTCGTAGCTCGACGCCGCGCCGCCAACCGAGTTGCTGCGCTCGATGACGAGGACCTTGCGTCCCGCGCGCGCCAGGATCGCGCCGGCGGTCAAGCCACCAAGACCGGCGCCGATCACCACTACGTCATAGCGCGCCATTCAGCGTGAAATCCCGAAAGCCCTTGCCCCATAAGCCTTGTTCATTGCCGCTATGGTGCGGCGTGTCAAATGCGCCCATGCATGGAGCGGGTGCGTGCGGGGCTGTCCTTCGGATCGATAGCGCGTGTTCCGCAAACGCGGATACCCGGTTTTGCGATCAGAATACGCGCAAATTATTGGAAGCTCCGTTATTTCCAGGCCGATTTATCCGCATCCCAGCGCTGGGCCTTGAATTCCTTCGCCAGCGCATCGACCGAGCCATTGTCGTCCTTCGCATCGCCTTCCTCGTCGGCGCTGGCCTCCTCGGCCAGATTGAGTTTCGCGCCGGCGGTTTCGTCCGTCGTCGAAATGACGGGATTGCCGATCCACAGCATCAGCCGGTCGGTCGTGCCGGGCTTGTCCGGCGCCACCAGAGCGAGAATCTCGATCGTCTCGGTGAGGCCGAGCGCGGGGAATAGCTGGCTCGGCCGTTTGAACGTCAATTTCAGCTTGCCGGTGCTGGCGCTCCATGTCGCCGCCGCCGACTTCGCCGCGAGCGTTTTTGACAGGACGTTGGCGATCGCCGCGACGAGCTTGTTCTTGTTGAGCTTGTCGCCGTCGCGCCAGTCGGCGGCCGCAAAACGGATCGAGCGATCCATTTCCACGACACCGCTGGTCCAGCCGGCGGCGACCACGCCGGGCAACGATTTCGACTTTGCGATCAGCGCCGCGGCGCGATCCGGATCGACACTGATGTTGATCGTCTGCTCGCCGGCGCGCAGCGCCTCGCATGAAACGCTGAGGCTGCTCAAGGAAACTTCCGCGTCCTGGCCCTTCAATCCCTTCAGGAAATCCAGCGCCGCCTCCAGCTTTACCTTCACGCCAACCGCTTCCGGGGAAGCTTCGGTAAAATCCTTGGGCGCTGGCGCGATGCCGTCATCGGTTGCCTGGTTGTCCTGGAATTCCTTTTCACTGAGATCGGAATTGTCCGTCGAGGTCACCTCCGTCACGGTCTGGCCGACGCTGATCTGGCCCCTGAATTCGAAGGTGTCGCCGGTCGGCCGGCGCGTAAGCTTCACCGTCACGGGCAATTTGTCGCCGAGGCTCTGCGTGGTGCCGGTCAAGGTCTGGCCGCTGACGGCGAGATTGACGACAAAGCGGTCCTTGCGATCGGAGCCTTTCTCGGCCGGGTAGCAGACGTCGAGCACCGCCGCGGTGACGCTCTTGCCCTGCCGCGTCTCCTTGAGGACGACGTCGGCATTGCCAGCCATCAGCCCATCGATCGACGTGAAATACCTGACTTCGTTTGCACCCGGCGCGGCCTTGGGCGAGGGCTTGATCTGGGCAAGAGCGAGATCCGAGGAGGCTGTCATCAGGCCGATCAGGACAAGCAGAAGCGCGCGCATTTGAAATTCCCCGAAAGATACCAACGGTGTCGAAAAGCGCTTTCGATTCCGGTCGAATCGGAACCAGGCCGGCCTTCACTAGCAAACCTCTGCACTATTCGCCAAAAAAGAAGGCCGCCCGGAGGCGGCCTTGGTCGATCGCTGACGTCGGCACCGGGCCGGTCGCTAGGAGTGGGATGAGTTTTCTTCGAATCGTCATCCCGCTCTATCTTTTTGTTTGAGCATGATCTTTTCGGAAAACCGGTAACCACCCTCGGGTCAAGCCCGAGGGCATGCTTTTCCGGATCATGCTCTCGCTAGAAGCCCATGCCGCCCATTCCACCCATGCCGCCGCCACCGCCGCCGGGCATCGGGGGTGCTGCTTCCTTCGGCAGTTCGGCAACCATGGCTTCGGTCGTCACCAAGAGGGCGGCTACCGAGGCGGCATCCTGCAGCGCGGTGCGGACCACCTTGGCCGGATCGATGATGCCTTTGGCGACCATGTCGACATACTCTTCGATCTGCGCATCGAAGCCGAAAGTCTCGGTCTTGTTCTCGAGGATCTTGCCGACGACGATCGAGCCCTCGACACCGGCGTTCTCGGCGATCTGGCGGACCGGCGCTTCCAGCGCTTTCAGCACGATATTGATACCGGCCTGGACGTCGGAATTGTCGTTATGGATACGGCCGACGGCCTTTTTGGTGCGCAGCAGCGCGACACCGCCGCCCGGCACGATGCCTTCCTGCACGGCGGCGCGGGTGGCGTTGAGGGCGTCCTCGACGCGGTCCTTTTTCTCTTTCACCTCGATCTCGGTGGCGCCGCCGACGCGAATGATCGCGACGCCGCCGGCGAGCTTGGCCAGGCGCTCCTGCAGCTTCTCACGGTCGTAGTCCGAGGTGGTCTCCTCGATCTGCGCCTTGAGCTGGCCGACCCGGGCTTCGATATCCTTCTTCTTGCCGGCACCGCTGACGATGGTGGTGTTTTCCTTGTCGATCACGACCTTGCGGGCGCGGCCGAGCATGTTGATGGTGACGCTTTCGAGCTTCATGCCGAGTTCGTCCGAGATCAGCTGACCGCCGGTCAGGATCGCGATGTCTTCCAGCATCGCCTTGCGGCGGTCGCCGAAGCCGGGCGCCTTGACGGCGGCGACCTTCAGGCCGCCGCGCAGGCGATTGACGACCAGCGTGGCCAGCGCCTCGCCCTCGACGTCCTCGGCGACGATCAAGAGTGGCTTGCCGGATTGAACCACCGCTTCCAGGACCGGCAGCATCGCCTGCAGGCCGGACAGCTTTTTCTCGTGCAGCAGCACGTAGACATCCTCAAGCTCCGCGGTCATTTTCTCGGCGTTGGTGATGAAGTAGGGCGACAGGTAACCACGGTCGAACTTCATACCCTCGACAATGTCGACTTCGGTTTCGAGCGATTTGTTCTCCTCGACGGTGATGACGCCCTCATTGCCGACCTTCTGCATCGCCTGCGCGATCATCTTGCCGATCGCTGTATCGCCATTGGAGGAGATGGTGCCGACCTGGGCGATTTCGGATGATGAAGCGACCGGCTTGGCGCGCTTCTCGAGATCCTTGACCACGGCCGCCACCGCGATTTCGATGCCGCGCCTCAGGTCCATCGGGTTCATGCCGGCAGCGACCGACTTGGCGCCTTCCCGCACGATCGCCTGGGCCAACACGGTGGCGGTGGTGGTGCCGTCGCCGGCGGTGTCGTTGGTCTTGGAGGCGACTTCGCGCAGCATCTGCGCGCCCATATTCTCGAACTTGTCCTCCAGCTCGATTTCCTTGGCGACAGTGACGCCGTCCTTGGTAATGCGCGGCGCGCCAAAACTCTTTTCGATGACGACATTGCGGCCCTTCGGACCCAGCGTCACCTTCACCGCATTGGCGAGAATATCGACGCCGCGCAGCATGCGTTCACGCGCGTCTCCGGAAAATTTAACGTCCTTGGCAGCCATTGGATTCCCTCCTGGATGATTGGATACGGTCGTTGCCGCGCTCCCTTACCTTCATTGCCGGGTTTGACCCGGCAATCCATCACTTTCGCAAGACTCTTCCGAAGAGGATGGATGCCCGGATCAAGCCCGGGCATGACGAGTAGTGTGTAGCGGCTGTGTGGGTTGGTCTCAGGATGGGCTGGTCTCAGGCCAGCACGCCCATGATGTCGGATTCCTTCATGATCAGAAGTTCCTCACCGTCAAGCTTGATCTCGGTGCCCGACCACTTGCCGAACAGCACACGGTCGCCGACCTTGAGGTCGATCGGGATCAACTTGCCGGATTCGTCTCGGCCGCCCGGACCGATCGCCGTGATCTCGCCCTGCGAGGGCTTCTCCTTGGCGCTATCCGGAATGATGATGCCGCCCTTGGTCTTTTGTTCGGCGTCGATACGTTTGACCACGACACGGTCATGCAGGGGACGAAATTGGGACTTAGCCATGACGGTTCCTTTGGAGGCTCGGTTCTCAGGGTCTGTTCTGCGATCGAAAGTGGATCGGAATACGGGCGTATTCGACACCGCCAAGGGGCAAAACAAGCTCGCATCCTTAGCAATCACGCTCTCGGAGTGCTAATAGTGCGCCCGGGAATATGGCTTGACGCCGATCCTGTCAAGCAAAGGTGGTTAAGCCTCTGGTGAGACCAATATAGGATGCTTTCACGGAAACTATATCGGAGCGCCAGCGTAATTGACTGGACATCATTGCTCCGACTGAGGTTTTACGCTTGGCTGCGGGACGGGTGCGGCCACGAATTTGCTTGAGGGGAAACCATGGTCAGGTCATGTAACGCGCGTGCGGTTGCCAATCTGGGGATCGCCTCGGCGCTAACGTTATTCCTGGGGGCGTGCGGAGGCATAAGCCTGCCGTCATTGTCATCCTCTTCGGCGGCTCCCGAGCCCGGCGTGGAGCCCGAGATGCCGGCGTCGATCCGCGCCGACGAGATTGTCGGGCGCTGGGGTCTCGCATCGTTCCAGAATCCCAATGACCGCGCACGCACCGAAGTTCAGGCCAAGGCGCAGTGCAAGCAGCCTTACGTCATCGGCGCCGGCACCTCGGGCGGCGTGGTCATGCATCTGGCTGACCAGGCGACGCCGCAGGAACTGCGGCTCAAGGGCACCTCGAGCGGCAAGAATTATATCGGCCCGGCCGGACCGGCCGGCGGCGAGCAGGATCGCGAGATTGTTTCCTTCGACGGTCGCGTTCTGGTCACCCGCTTCATCGACAAGGATGCCGCCACCCGGTATGGCAACATGGTCTATGTCCGTTGCGGGGCCCGCGCCTGATCCATCGCCAATCCGGCGGCCCGCGCTGAAATCTGCGGCCTGACGCCCAGGGTATTTCTCCAGCGCGGCGGAATCCGGTTTTCCGGAACGATGATGCCAAAAAGATAGCGCCAGAGTCTGATTCAACGGGAGTTGAATCCGACGCTGGCGCTCCGGCCGCAGGGTGCCGCCACCCCGGCGCAAGGATCCATCAAGGCTCAGTCAAACAAGGCGTCGATGTCGTTCTGCGAGGCATGACCGGCGTCGCCGTCGAGCTTCGGACCGTTCAGCAACCGGTCGTCGCCTTCCCGATCGTCGACAACGGCAGGCGCGTGTGCCTTGATCGCATCGACGCCACCCCAGATATCCATCATCACCACGATATGGTTTTCGATGAATTTCATCGTGGTCATCACCTTGCTGATGCGCTGACCGGTCAGATCCTGGAAATTGCAGGCCTCGAAGATGGAAACGACACGTTCCTGGATTTCCTCGCTGAGCAGCTTTTGCTGATCCAGGGTGTTCACCTTCGAAAGCGCGGCCGCCGCATTATCGATCGCCTCCGCGGCTTCCAGAATTTGCTGCGTGGCTTCTTCGGTACCGCCGACCACGGCACCGAGCTCGCCGTTGACTTTGGCCATTTCCTCGCCGTTGAAGCTCTTGCCGTGAAGGGTGGCGATTTCCCGCTTGGTGCGGGTGATGGCATCGTGAATAAGGTCAAGCTCGACCTTGAGCTTCTCGCACTGCTCGATCTGGGCCCGGTAGGTTTCCAGCAGCGAAAGCGCTTCGGCGACCTCGCGATTGACCGTCGCGCCGATGGTCTCGGTTGTCACGCTCCTGCCGGGGCTGGCCATCTGGGCGCGGATGGCGCGAAGCTCGGCCATGATCTCGTGATGAATGGGACCGACATCGCCGTCAGCGGCTGCCGGCATCGGCATGTCGCCGACGACTGCTTGTTCGATACGAAAACGTCTGCGATGAACCGGCATGAGATTTTTCCTAACCTGCACTCGTCACGTTTTACATGAAGGCGATTTAACACGGGGTTCACGCCGGAAGAATCTTCTCGCGAGTTGGCTTGTATTCGCACACCCGCGATTAACCATATGCTCCCGCGTTCACTGAAAATAAACGCTGGCGGATGAAACCACGCGGAATTGGCGACGTGGTGAATCCAAAGGCCGTTTCTGTTTACCAAACCGATGCGGTTTTAATTCTAACTGGTGGCGTGCAAGGGCGCCGACCGGGCGCTCGCCATGACGAAACAGTACAGAGTACGTCGATGTCCAAGAGAATGCATCTTGCGCTCCTCGCCGGAGCATCTTGTTTTTGTGCCGGACTTCATCAAGCCGCAGCGATCGAAGCCGCCCCACTTCTGGAACCTACCGTGATTTACGCCGAGCAACCCGCGCAGCGGCCGCCGGCGATGCCGACGGCTTATGCCGGGCGCTCCAATATGGGCGGCGGTTTCATCGAGTTCCTGTTCGGCGACGGACACTCGCAAGGTGAGCGCTATCAGCAGCAGCCCGGCTATCAACAACAGCCATCCTATCAACCGCAGCGTTCGCTGTTCCCGCAATTCGAACCGCAGCAAGGGTTGCGCCGGCAGGAAGATGCGGCCGAACCCGAGCAGGGGGCGTTCGATCCGAAATTCGAAAGGCAACTGGTTGATTATCGCGGCAGGGAAGGTGCCGGCACGATCGTGATCGACACGCCCAACAAGTTTCTGTTCCTGGTTCAGGGCGACGGCAAGGCGCTGCGCTACGGCATCGGCGTCGGCCGCCCCGGCTTCACCTGGTCGGGCGTCAAGCAGATCTCGGCGAAGAAGGAATGGCCGGCGTGGACGCCGCCGCCGGAAATGCTGGCGCGGCGGCCCGATCTGCCGCGGCACATGGAGGGCGGCCCGCAAAATCCGCTTGGCGCCCGCGCGATGTATTTGGGATCGTCGCTCTATCGCATCCACGGTTCCAACGAGCCCTGGACCATCGGCACCAACGTGTCATCAGGCTGCATCCGGATGCGTAATGAGGACGTGATCGACCTGTATGGCCGGGTCAATGTCGGCGCGCGGGTCGTCGTCATCTGACGGGTCTGATTTCTGGCGGCCTGAAAACCAAAAGCGGCCGCCCGATCCGGGCGGCCGCTTTTGTCGTTGCGCCAGCAAGAATTGATCAGGCGTAGTCGCTGTCCCCGTCGCCGCCGAAGTCGTCGGAATCAACATCCATGTCGTCATGATCGTCATCGTTCGAGGCAGAATCGAACAACCCTGCGCGCGAATTGTCATCGGTGCGATTGCCGGATGAACCGATGTCGTTGATGCCGGCGTCGCGCGCCAATTCGCTGTTGGATTGATCGCTCCACGGAGTTTGGCTGGTGGCCTTGTCGCCAAAGGCGTTGCTATCGCCGAAGCTCTGATGGCCGCCTCCCATCATCGAGCGAATGCTGCCGAGCAGCAGCGATCCGCCGACCACCCCGGCCGCCGCAGCCGCTGCGGTTCCGAGAAACGAGCCGCCACCTCCGCCCATGCCCCCGCCCATGGGTGCCTGGGGCGCGCCATAGGGCTGACCGTAGGGCCCTTGATCATAGTGTCCGGGACCTTGCGCCTGCTGCAGCACCTGGCCGCTGTTCCAGACCGGACGGCTCGCCATCTCGGGCGGGCGGACGTTCGGCACCGAGCCGCGGGATGGATTCTGCCCGAATATCGTTTCGCGCATCGAATCGAGGAATCCGCCGGATTGTTGTGGTTCGCCCGCGCCGCCAGCCTCCAGTTCCTGGATGCGGCTGTTGGCGCGCTTCAGCGCTTCGTCCTGGAGCAGGACCGTTTGTACCAGCGCGTAAACGGCATTGGGCGCTGTGCGCAAACCCTGGGCAATAGCGGCGACGGCATCCGGATCGCGCGGTGCGCCCTCCACCCTGGAGAGCCGGTCGAAAAGATCGTCAATCAATTGGCGTTCTTGCGGTGTCATGGATTCTCTCCCTCGCTCGCCTCGAAGCGCGGTGCAGATGTAGGGGGGCTTTATGTCGCCAGTAGTGCTGCCCCGGATTAAATTTCGGTATGCGACAAAGTGGCGGGCCGGGTTTCCAGCCGACATCAACCCAATGTAACCTTGTTCGCAGCCAGGAGGTCCGGGAAATGCTCGCCGCCGAGGAAAGCGTGTTCGTGTTCGCGCTGGACCGTCAGCGGGTCGAGGTTGACCAGGGTCTCGTCGACGAACCCCGGGTGACACATGATGAGGCCGCCCTCCGGTAGCCCATCGAGAAACTGTCGCATCAAGACGCCAAAATCGGGCTGTCGAGAAAAATCATAAGCGCCGGCGAATCCCGGATTGAATGCGATATTGGCGCGCAAGGCACGGCGGCGAAATTGCGCGCTCAAGATGTCGAGAAATAACGCCTTGGGCGCGCCGAGCCGCCGGACCAAAGGCGCATCCCGTCCGCCCTGGCGAACCCAGGCGTTGGGCGCGGCTTCTTTCACCGCCGACAGGAACGCGTCGCGCACCACCGGAAACAGTTGCGCATGCTGATGACCGTCGACGAAGTCGGGTGCGCGGCCGAATAGTTCGTTGAACGCCGCGAGCTGCACCATCAGTTCCGCACGGATGATTTCGGGATCGAGCCGCCGCAGCAGGCCCGCGCGCAGCAGTTTTGGAAAGCGTAAGAACATGCCGCCGTAGAGCGGCTGAAAATGCATTGTCAGGGGACGAAACGGCGCCGTCAACGTGACGTGCAGGCCGATCGCACAACGGGGACTGTTGGCGACGGCGGCTTGCAGCAAGCTGGCTTCGTCACGGCCGATGGCCGGGCCGACCACCATCGCCGATGTGGCATTGAGACGGCCACGCTCGATCAGGTCGCGAATGGCGCGGTTGACGCCGGGACTGA
>WNFS01003705.1_pt1 | contig 11624 bp, 9 predicted proteins | sample 5400141 | NCBI WGS metagenome assembly WNFS01 (sample SAMN13153358, study PRJNA577476) | soil metagenome | isolation source: 60 cm saprolite under Madrone tree | place: USA:California | collected 2016-06-14 | reverse complement strand
TAATCGAGCAGTTCGTAGAGTTCCTTGCGCGTTTGCATCTTGTCGACCCAATCCGATTGGGTTCCGCGCCTCTTTAAATCGCGCAAGAACTCTTCGCTCGCTTTCATTGAGACACGAAACACGCTCATCGGGAAAATGACCATCCTGTACCCAAAATCGGAGAGCTCTTGAAACGAAAGCAAAGGGCTTTTGCCAAACTCAGTCATATTGGCGAGGAGCGGCGCCTTGATTTCTTTGGCGAAATCGCGGAACTCGTCCGTGCTCTGTAATGCCTCCGGAAAAATCACGTCCGCCCCGGCTTCGACGTAACTTCTCGCCCGCTTAACTGTCTGATCGAAATCTTCTACGCCGCGCCCGTCTGCCCTGGCGATGATTAAGAAATCCTGATCGTGCCGCGCTATCAGCGCCGCCCTGATTTTCCCCACCATCTCGTCAACATCGACGAGATCTTTCCCGGCTAGGTGCCCACAGCGTTTCGGAAATTCCTGATCTTCAATGTGACAACCAGCGAGACCAGCGCGCTCGAGTTCACGAACGGTCCGCGCCACATTTTCCGCTCCGCCAAATCCCGTATCCGCATCGACAATTGCTGGAATGTCGACCGCGTTTGCGACGTAACCCGCGAGTTGCACCACTTCGGTAAGCGTGAGCAGTCCTATGTCCGGCACGCCCGCCGTTGCATTAGCCATTCCAGCACCGCTGATATAAACGGCCTCGAACCCAGCGCGCTCCACTTGCCGCGCCATCGCGGCGTTCGGCACTCCCGGCATCGCGATGCAACCTTTCGCGACCAATTGCCGCAGCGATGCGCCTTTGCTTTTACTAGTCATGTCGAGCGAAAACGGTAGAGACGATTGACCTCAATCGCCCGTCGGCGCCTCGGTGAACCGCGTTTACGATTGTTCTCATTTCTGTGTCATGTCGACTGCCTTTATCAACCCATCAACGTCCTTCGCTTCATCCAATTTCCATACAAGATCGACAATCCCGCGTGCTCGCCTTTCGCCAATCGTAGGCGAGACAAGCGCAAAGAACTTTCCCTCGACCTCGGAATCCTTTAACCGGTTCTTCGCGTGTCCCAATGGATAATCAACCCGCTTCGTCAGCTGCCGGCCATCGTCAAGATCGACATGCACGATGTTCGCGACCGCATCCGGATACATTGCGCTCAACTCCGCGTTACGTTTCACGTTTACAGTCTCCAGAAATCTCCAAACCTGTGGATCTGCGAAGCGCTCACGTTCGAATTGTTTGTTTGTCACGTCGCCGTCAATGAGCGCGATCGCCGTGATGTAAGGCAGGCTGTGGTCCGCTGTCTCGCGCGTGTTCGGTTTCCACTTCTCCGGCTCGCTCCCGATAATATCGACCGACGCATCGTGACTCTCAATCGTTACCGATTTTATCCGGTCAGGATCGGCGATTTCTTTGCGCAGCCACAATGCCGCTTCAATGGCGCTCTGGCTGTGATATTCCGCTGGCCAATATTTGATGCTCGTTTTCAAAATCATTGAGGCTGGACCATGCTCCGACTTTGGAAATGGAACGACGAATTTTTCTGCCAGATTGCCTAACGACACACCGAGTTGTTTCTCAAATCCCATTTGCCCTTCGAAAATCGGTCCGGGTCCGGTCATTCCGGCACGGGCGAGCAACGCGGAATAAACACCGTGCCGGGCGGCGGTCGCAAACGCGACCCCCTTCCAGTGCGAAAGCTCCCCTACCCGCGCCTGACGCATTGCTGCGCCAGCTACGCCTGCGATGTTTACCGCGTGACGCGTTTTCTCGGGGTCGAGATTCATCAAACGCGCGCCCGCCAGCGCAGTTGAAAACGCGCCGTAGGTCACGTGATCCCACCCCCGCGCGCGAATACTGGCCGCATCGCAGAAGCGGCATTGCACTTCGTAGGCCAGTGCGATCGCGGTAATTAACTCGCGTCCATTCGCGCCGACGCTCTCCGCAATCGCCAGCGCCGCGGAAATATTGTCGCTCGGATGCGCCGGCTCCTTCGACAAATAAGTATCGTTGTAATCGAAGTAGCGAATGGCGCAGCCGTCTGCAAATGCAGTCCAGTCCGGCGGCGCCTTGTGATTGGTGCCGATAATTGTCGATCCTCGCTTCGCCGAAAACTCTGATGCAACCTCGCGCGCAATCCGGCAGGGCTCTTCTTCCCACGCCCCGAGTGCGCAGCCTAACGAGTCAATTACGCGTCGCTTCACTTCGTGTACCACTTCGGGTGAAAGCTCCTCAAACTGAAGCGCGTAAGCGTAATCAGCCAGTTGATGAGCAAGCGTTGTGGTCATGAAAAATCGAAACTGCAATCTGCCGATGAATTGCTACCGAGCAAGCGAACGCGGCCGCGGTTGGGTCGGTGAATGTCAGTGAGCACTGCGGTTGCCCTATAATTCAAAACCGGGCACACTTCCCGCGTGAGCGAATTTCAATTCGGAGGAGACTTTGTCTGGCGCCCTACGCCGGAGCTGATCGCGCAATCCAATTTGCAGCGCTTTATCAACAAGCATGCGCTCGGTTCCTATGACGAGCTGATGCGAAGATCGACAACGGACATCGCCTGGTTTTGGGACACCGTCCTGTGCGATCTCGAAGTCCAGTTTTACAAACCGTACTCCCATGTTGTCGATCTGAACGAGGGCAAACCATGGGCGCGCTGGTGCGTCGATGGCGAAATGAACATCGTCCACAACATGCTCGATAAGTATGCCGCCACTCCGACAGACGCGCGCATCGCAATCAAATCCGAAATCGAGGACGGAACAACCCGGACACTTACTTATAAAGAGCTGCGCGAGGAGGTGAACAGGATGGCTGCGGTGCTGCGCAGTCTTGGGCTCGGCAAAGGCGATGCCATCGGCGTGTTCATGCCAATGGTGCCCGAAATTGTCGTCGCCATGCTTTCCATCATAAAAATCGGCGGAATTTTCCTGCCACTCTTTTCCGGCTTCGGCGCGGCCGCCATCGTTTCTCGATTAAAAGACGCCGACGCAAAAGCTCTCTTCACTGCGGCCGGAACCTATCGTCGTGGAAAATTTTGCGCGATGAAACCGGTCGCCGACGAAGCGGCATCGCAAACTCCGACGCTGCGACAGCTCGTCGTTCTCAACCAAGCGGGCGAATGGCTTGTCGAAGATCTGAAGGCTGATGCTGGGCCACCGACGAAATTGGGCGAGCCCTTTGATGACGCGCCGACGGAGCGCACCAGCGCGGAAGACCCGATGATGATCATCTACACATCTGGCACCACTGGTAAGCCAAAAGGAGCCGTGCATACGCACTGCGGCTTCCCGATCAAATCCGCGCAAGACATGTGGCAGGGACTCGATCTGCACGCCGACGAAACACTTTTCTGGATAACGGACATGGGATGGATGATGGGACCGTGGGAGGTCTTCGGAACTTTGTTGCTCGGCGCGACAATGATGCTTTACGACGGTGCGCCTGATTTCCCCGGACCCGACCGCGTCTGGTCGCTGGTAGATCGACATAAAGTAACGGCGCTGGGCGTATCCCCGACACTGATTCGAGCGCTGCGTCGTTACGGCGAGGAAATCGTGCATCAACACGATCTTTCACCACTGCGCAAATTCGCTTCCACCGGCGAGCCTTGGAACCCCGATCCCTGGACATGGCTGTTCCAAAATGTCGGCCGTGGAAAACTCCCGATCATCAATTACTCCGGTGGCACGGAAATCTCCGGTGGCATCGTCATGGGCAACGTCCTCACGCCAATGAAACCGTGCGCTTTTTCCGGGCCGTTACCTGGAATGGCAGCGGACGTGGTAGATGAAGACGGCAAATCCGTTCGCAGTAAAGTCGGCGAACTGGTCATTCGCGAGCCCTGGATCGGAATGACGCGCGGCTTCTGGCGTGATCCGCAACGTTACATCGAGAGTTATTGGTCGCGTTGGCCGAACACTTGGGTGCACGGCGATTGGGCCGCAGTCGATGACGACGGACTTTGGTACATTCTCGGTCGGAGCGATGACACGATTAAAGTTGCAGGCAAACGTCTCGGCCCGGCGGAAGTGGAATCAATTCTGGTGGCGCATCCACAGGTAAGTGAAGCCGCAGCGGTTGGCGTGCCCGATCCGATCAAAGGAGAAGCCCTTGTTTGTTTTTGCGTTTTGAGGAAAGGCGTAAACGGAGATGTCAATCTTGCGAGCGCGTTAAAAAACAAAGTTGCAACCGAACTCGGCAAAGCGCTCGCGCCCCACGACGTGCTTTTCGTCAGCGACATTCCCAAAACACGAAACGCCAAAGTGATGCGGCGCGTGGTCCGCGCCGTTTACATCGGCGAAAAACTCGGCGACACCTCTGCGCTCGAGAATCCTGCGAGCTTGGAAGATATCCAGCGGGTGGCCAGCGGTAAGGTCGATTGACCGGAATCGCCCGCGTTTGTTACGTTGCGATTTATGAGTCGCAAGTCTGTTCCTCTCTGTTTTTCGATCGTGGCAATCGGGCATCTTCGAGTGTGTCGGAAAGAAGCAGGAAGGCAGGCGTCTTGAAAAGCCCAGCTAATTCAGAGTACGATCCTGACTTTCTCGGTTTGTTCTTCTTACTCCCCTCACACCATCGGGCGAAATCGCCCCACCGCTTCCTGCAGACGGCCAGTGATTTGGCCTAACGAGGACACCTCCACTGCGTCGAGTAACGCCGGGAAACAATTTTCGCCGCGCTCGACAACATCGACAAGTTTGTCCAGTGCACGCTTCGCTTTTTCGGCGTTTTTCTTTTTGAATTTGCGCAGGCGATCGACTTGCAACTGTTGTTTCGCGCGCGGCGTGCGCGCAAGCTTTACTTCCGGAATGTCATCCGTCCCATTGCGGTATCGATTGAGTCCAATAATCGGCCGGGTCCCGTCGTAAATTTGCTGTTCGTAACGATGCGCCGCATTCTGAATTTGGCTGCGCTGAAAACGATCTTCGACCGCCGCAAGAACGCCACCGAGCCGCTCGATTTCGCGGAACTCATCGAGAATCGCGGCTTCCACCGCCCGCTCGACCGCTTTCATCCCCGGCGACCCGCTCAACATGTTCATGGTATGTTTGAAAATGCCGGATTCCTCGAGCAGGATCGCCTGTCCGTGCGCCGCGAGCCGGATCCATTCTTCACTTGGCGTAGTGAACGGTTCGTCCGCGCTGTTTGAATGACACGAGTTGGTCGCGTTCATGTAAGCGAGCATCAACTCCGCCGCCGTGCGCGTGAGATTATTCTTGAATTCCGCGGCGATCAGCGACCGACCGCTGGTCTGGATGTGCAATTTGAATAACTGCCCGTGTAGCCCCGCACCGTAGGCGTCGCGCATCCCGATCGCCCAGATGCGCCGCGAGACGCGCGCCAGCGCGATGTATTCGGCATCGAGACCGCAATCGAGAAAGAACGAAAGCCGCGGGCCGAATTGATCGACCGGAATCCCGCGCGCGGCGAACATTTCTGCGTAAGCGAATCCGTTCGAGAGTGTATAAGCGGCTTGCTGCACCGGCGTCGAACCGGCTTCGCCGATGTGGTAGCCGCTGATCGAAATTGGATACCAGCGCGGCATTTCGCGCGTGGTGAACTCCACCATGTCAGTAAGAAAATGCAGCGACGCTTCGATGGGAAATATCGTTTCGTTCTGCGCCTGGACCTCCTTGAAAATGTCGGCCTGAATCGTACCGCGCAGTTTCGGTACAACTTTTGGCCCAAATCGGCGTTTGGCCGCCGCGATGTACATCGCCATGATGATCGGCGCCGGGCCACTGATCGTCATCGAGGCGGAGAAATTCGGAGAGCCAAGATCGAATCCGTCATAAAGCCGCACCATGTCTTCTACCGTGTCGATTGCCACTCCCCCTTCGCCGATTTTGCCGGAAACGCCGTCCGCGTCACTGTCGATCCCATACAGTGTCGGCCCGTCAAACGCGGTGCTAAGCCGCTGCGTGCGCTGATGCTGCGTTAGATAATGGAAGCGCTCGTTCGTGTCTTCGGCCAGCATTAATCCGGAGAACAAGCGGGTCGGCTCCTCCTGTAGCGGCGGCCGTGTCGGCCGCACCTTCGAGCGATTTGCAGGCGACACGCCTGCCGCTGCATCGTTTTTGTCGGCATTTTTTCCGTAACTGCTCCATTCGATTTCACGCACCGGCTCCAAATACATCTCGCGGTAGGCGCCGTTCAGAAACGGAAACTCACCCGGCAATCCTTCGCCAAAGAGATAACGCGCAATCTCGCCCGGTTCGTCGATTTCCGGAAGCGCAAGGCGTGGCAGTGGCAACCCAGTCGGTGTGTGCGTCACGGGGGTTTTTGCCTTGGTTTCGTTCCAGCGATTAATCAACTCGCGCCCAAATTTTCCGTCCGTCCGTGCGCGTTTCACCTGGCCGAGAACGAACCGGTTGTACTTCTCAACTGCTTCAACGACTTGTCCAAGCTTGCTCATGATAGTTTTGCGATCGTCATCGCGCCCTGTCTGCTGAAATTAAATCGAACAATCGATCCACGCCAGGATCACGATGCTGTTTTGCAACCGTATCGATCAGTCGCTGGTTGCGCCGGTTTTGTTCCAGACGCTGTTCGATTTCCGTGTGCGCGGTGCGGGCACGCTGAAGATCGCTTTTGTTCACTACCACGATGTCAGCCAGATCGAGCATCACAATTTTTTGCAACTGCAACCGGCTGCCATAATCCGGGTTCATCACCAGCACGGTTAAATCGACAATTCCATGTTTCTGAAACGGCATCGCCTCCTGCCCGGTTCCGACGGTTTCAATAATGACGTAATCGAAGTTGGATTGCGCGAGGAGGGCGAGACAATCATGCGTTGCGGGCGAAAGCCCGCCCCCTTGTCCCCGCGTTGCCATGCTGCGCATGAAGACGCGCTCGTTCTGCGAATTAATCATGGTGGCGCGATCACCCAGCAGCGCACCTTCGCCGATAACGCTCGGATCGTGCGACAAAATCGCGATTCGCGAATGTCGATCTTGATTGAGAAACCTCAGCACCAACTCGTCGATGAGCGTGGTTTTGCCTGCTCCGCCGGGGCCTGTGAAGCCTATGACGCGAGCATTCCTTTTTCTTCTATCGGACGTTGAGCGTCGAGCGGAAAGCGGCGAGCGCCTTTTGACAGCGAATCTGTCTTCAATCTCCGTCAACCGTCGCGCCAGTATGAGGTCCGGATTTTTTGCGTGCGCACGTTTCTTGCGGGTCTTGCCATATTGTTTGCGAACATAATCCGTCATTTCACTCAGCGAAGTTCCAGCAAAAAAAATTTGATCCACACCCTTGCGCGCCATGATGGCTGCGTCGTCATGCGTGATCGTGCCACCACCGCCGCCGAAGACCTTGATGTCATGCGCACCCTGTTTGCGCAATTGCCGCATGACGTCATCGAAAAACTCGATGTGGCCGCCGTTGTAACTCGAGATGCCAATCGCGCGCACGTCCTCCTGGATGGCAGCACGCACAATGTCGCTAACGGAGCGGTGATAGCCAAGATACACGGCCTCAATCCCATGACGGATGAACTCCAGGTTGATGGTGTTGATGGCACTGTCGTGCCCGTCGCAAATCGGCACGGCGGTAAGAATGCGGATCGGTGAGGCCATCGGAAGAGCGAAAGTCTAACGGTAATCATTTGACGGGCAACGCCATTGTAGCCTAGTAGCGAGACTCTCATGAGCAGATCTTTGGCTGCTGACTCGACCGAAAAATTTCGCTCTCTTCGCGCGATTGTGACCGCCGGCTTAATCGCGGGAATCCTCGATATCACGTCCGCGTTTGTGCTCGCGGAGATCAAAGGTACGGGATCCATTCGAATGTTGCAGGGGATCGCGAGCGGTTTGCTCGGGCAGCAATCGTTCGAGGGAGCAATGCCGACGGCGGGGTTGGGTCTCGTCATTCACTTCTTGATCGCGTTTACAGCAGCGGCCGTGTTTTACGCCGCCAGCCGGAAATTCAATTCTCTGATACAGCACGCCGTTGTGTCGGGATTGTTTTACGGAATCGCGGTTTACGTTTTCATGTATTGGGTGGTCGTGCCGCTCGCGTTCCCGAACGCACGCCATTCCGTCTCGAGAGATGTTACCGCGGTCATCGTTCATATGCTTCTAATTGGACTGCCTATCTCGCTCATCGTCCGTCGCTATTCTCGCCCTGCTCTTCGCTCAACATGAGTGACCCTCTCGATTTTTCTGGCAAAGTTGTGCTCGTTACCGGCAGTTCGCGCGGGATTGGCGCAGAAATGATCAAAGCGTTTGGGAAACGCGGCGCGAGATGCGTCGTCAATTACGTGGCCGATGCTGAGGGTCAAAACAAAGCGGATGCAAACAGCGTGGCCAAAGAGTTGGAAGAACCGCTGGTGATCGAATGCGACGTATCGAAGCCAGAGCAAGTCGAATCAATGATGATGGAGATCAGCGACAAGCGTAGCGGCCTCGACATTCTGGTGAACAACTCCGGCATTATTCGCGATCGCACGATCAAAAAGATGTCGATGGAGGAATTTGAAAGTGTGCTGCGCGTAAATCTCACCGGAACATTTAATGGCACCCAAAAAGCGGCGGCCATTTTGCGCAGCGGCGGACGCATTGTGAACATGTCGTCGGTCAGCGGCGAAATGGGATTATTTGGACAGGCAAATTATTCGTCGAGTAAGGCGGCGATCATTGCCCTTACGAAAGTTTCGGCGCGCGAGTTTGCGCGTCAGAACATCACGGTGAACGCCATCGCTCCAGGTTTCATCGACATCGGTATGAGCAAAGGCGTGCCACGGGAAGCGATGCAGAGCTTCATCCAACAAATCCCGCTCGGCCGCCTTGGTGGGGTAAATGAAGTTGTAAACGCAGCCCTCTTCCTCGCCTCTCCAATGGCTTCGTACATTACCGGACAGGTCCTCAACGTAAATGGCGGCCTCTATATGGGATGAGTCGCGTGCAAGGCGATCAAGAAACTCAGCCAGCTCTGATTTGTGATTTCTAACTCTAGCCTAACTTCTGCACCAGCAGCCAGACCAGGGCCGAAAGCATCGCCGCGAATGTCGATAAAACGAGCGCCGCGCGCTTCGACTGCCGTATTTTGAACTCGGGCTTCGGAATATCGTCGTGAATGTGGCTGGCCTCGTACAGCTTCATGAGGGAGAACGCCACTACGAATCCGACAGCGGCCCATTTCAGACACCCGATAATCGTTTCAAACATCCCGGAAATATTCTAGCGCGAGAACTGCGACGCTCAACATCCCGTGTTCTGGCCTCTTTACCGCCGCTCCGACGCAGCTTTAGCGGCCACAGCTTCGCGAACGCGGCACTTCCTCGTGTAATGACCAGGGCGCAAGCCCCCCTTTCAAACGCACCATGTGCGTAAGTACAACACGACTTCTTCAACTGACCTCGGTCGGTCAGGTGATCGCATACTCTACCCGCCCTCTGCCCTCAAATCCGCCAAAAGACTGACTGACTTACTTGCTCCAACTCGTTTCCGCCTCTCGGCTTCGCCCATCTATGTCGCACGCATCCCTTGCGGCTCCATTCGCCGTGGCGAACTTCTACTTCTCTTTTAGGGTGTGGGCGCGGGCGATTCTGTGCCCGCAGGGGATTCGCTGGTGGATGGCGATGCCTCGGTCTTGGGCGCTTTCTTCTTGGCTGTGTGTTTCCTCGGTGTAGGCGACGGTGAGGCTTTCGTCGTCGCCGCCGCTGTGGTCGAAGTTCCAGTTGTTCCCCCTTGTTGCTTGCAGGAAACGACAAACGCCATGCCGATTAAGGCCGTGATTAAGGACAAAACAATTTTTTTCATAGTATGTGGTTAACGACTCCAGAATGCGCAGCGGCAGAGTAGATCGCAAGCAATAAATTGCCACTTCCCTCTCCCGTCCCTCTGACTCCTGATCTCTTCCCCTTTTTTATTGATCGCGAGCCGCCATTCCCTCGGATGTCCCTTCACCTTCTTTTACTAAGCTTTGCAGCGCATCAGCCAGGGTCTCGAAGGTCGTGATTTGAATTTCAGGACCGTAATGAAATTGCGAGAGAATATTGAGGCCGATGTCCTTGTGCGGATCAGGCATCACTCGAATCACCAACGCCACTTGTTTTTCGGTCAGAGCGTCCATGATCTCGGCTACGTGGCGGGCCGCGGCAGTATCCATTGATTCCAACCACCGAAAATCCGCGAGCACGCGAAAGCCGGCCGCAAAATCTTTTAAGATGTCACGCACCTGTTGAGCCGCTTGTTTCGCTTCTTCTTTCGTTACCCGACCAACAGTACTGATTACGACGAGGCGCTTGGATTTGTCGGCTTCCACTGAGTACATAATCCGAGCAGATTTCTACGTTCTAATTTTCCACTTACGAATTTCCACAATTTTTTGCATTACCTCGAAAAAGCGCAGGAAGATCAGCACCACTGCGAAAGTGAAGCTCGAGGCGATGAGGCAAAGTTTAATGAACAAGCCGAACTGACTAAAAAGACTTGTCCGATTATCGGTCGCGCTGTCGGGAACGCAGATCAATCTTAACGCGAAACTCGTCTCAAGCTGAATTCAGAATTTGCTGAACTCGGGCTCCTGATCTCGACAGGCGCTTCGCGCTTAGGCGGCTTTTTTCGCTTTTTTCTTACTCGCGATAATCGTCGGAAACGGGACGACCTGCGCAGCCTCGGCGCTGCCGTTTTGACCAAAGGTGGACTCGTAGGTCAACTTCCCATTCGCGATCTCGGTCAACGCGATGTCGGCCGCGCGGAGCCCTGGGGCATATTCCACGAGCGCACGATGCCCTAGGCAAAGCTGTCGAACGCGTCGCGAGACCATGTTCACCAGAATTTGCTGATTAAGAATTACTTTGGAGGCGGCTTTCACGAGATCGGATTTCATAATTAATATAAGAGTGAGGCGTCAGCGGCTTACGACGGTTTTAACTTCCGAAGGATTGGGAACCTGATTGCTCTTACCCCTCTCCGAAATCCGAATCCCGAATTCCGAAATGCAGACGCTTATTCCTACTATCGCTCAGAAAATCACTTCGGCAAATCCGGATTCTCCAATTTCGTCCTTCCGCCCTGGAACGAAACGAACATGATGTCATTCATAGCTGATTGGCACCCGAACCTGCGACACCGTGCCGGGTTTGAAACGCCACCTTTGAAAAGTATGGATCGTGACGTAGTCGAGAATCCCATCCCCCGTGCTTTCCGCCATCATCGCATTGGTGACGTTGCCGCTCGCAGTATTAACTGTCATCACGCAAACGCCGCTCCCAGTGATATGGGCCCGCTTTGCTTGGTAGGGATACTCGGGGAGAGGTGCCCTGACCGCGATAGCTTGTGCAGCCGACAGGGACATCAGGCCCGCAACGGGAGGTTCAGTGGGCTTTGCACCGGAAGTTGGGTGCCTTTTTTCACCGATTTTCTTTTCTGGTTCCGGGGCAGGTGTTGCCACCTCTTCCGCAGTCGGCGTTTGCTCGGCGGCCGGAGCAGGCTTTGGACTTGGCGCAGTTGAAATTTCCAGGCTCGGTTCCGGGGTTGGCTTTTTCGGGCGTGGGGTTGGTGTTGCCGCGAGCTTCTTTGGAAATTCCTGAAGAGTTGCCGAAGTGGCATCTTGAGCTCGCGCTAACGGGCACGCAGCGGGCGCAACACTAGTGCACAGAACAG
>WNFS01005561.1_pt1 | contig 11626 bp, 13 predicted proteins | sample 5400141 | NCBI WGS metagenome assembly WNFS01 (sample SAMN13153358, study PRJNA577476) | soil metagenome | isolation source: 60 cm saprolite under Madrone tree | place: USA:California | collected 2016-06-14 | reverse complement strand
CGGCGCGGGGCGTGCTCGAACGAGTTGCCGCGGCTGGGCCTGGGGCCGGCTGGTTGTACAGCGTGGCGTTGCTTTTGGTTTACGTGCTGTACGCGACGGGGACGGGAACACTTTCGTTTTTGAGATTGGGAGAAGTAGCTGTGTTTTTGTTTGTCCCACTGGCATTGCTGGCAAGTGCGAGAGGAGCGGCGGCCGGGGCGTGGCAGGATTTGTTGGTGGTCGCAGGAATTTGGGTGGCGGTGAAGTTTGGGGCGTCACGGACGATCTGGCCGTACCCGGGCGGAAGACTGTCGTACGTCTTGACGGTAATGCTTGCTGTAAATTTGGCGATCGCCGGATTCTTGCTGCTGCGGCGAGTGAAGGGCGCGGGGTATACGTTTGGCTGGGGCAGCGATTGGGCATTCTCGATTTTGGCGAGCTTACTGGCGTTTGCGTGCATCGCGATACCGCTGGGAGTGAAGCTGAGATTTATTGCGTTTGACGTGCAGTGGGCACACTGGAAGACCGAGCCTGCGCTAGCCTTGGGAATTTTGTTTTTCACGGCGTGGCCGGAAGAATTCTTGTTTCGCGGGCTGCTGCAGAACTGCCTTTCGCGAGCGATGGACAATGATTTGGCGGGTTGGGTGTTTGCCTCAGTGCTTTTCGGATTTTCCCACATCACGAACGGCGGATTTCCGAATTGGCGATACGTGTTGCTGGCATCGATTGCGGGATTTTTCTACGGGTGGACGTGGCGGAGGACGAATTCGATTTTTGCGTCGGCGATCGTGCATGGAGCCGTGGACGTGTTGTGGCATTTTTTGTTTCGAACGGTTTAGACGGCAGGGGAGTATAATTCCGGCGTTGCGCGACCAGGAAATCGGAGGCAGAAATCATGGCAGGGATAACGGCAGAACAAGCGATTTTTGTGAACGGCATATGCATGGACTCGGTGAAGCGCGAGAGCGTGGCGACGAAGAATGTGATCGCCGCGGTTCCGGCGGATAAAACCGACTACAAGCCGGACGAGTGTTCAAAGAGCGCGATGGAATTGATGCGGCACATTGCGGCGGCGGAATGCCGTCTACTGAGTATTCCGATTCACGGCGAATTCAATCCGAGCGGGCCGTCGCCACTGCCTGAGAGCGCGAAGACGCCGGCCGAGATAGCCGCGTGGTACGAACAGAGCACCGCGGATACGCTGGCGAAACTCAGCAGGCTGTCCCCGGAGCAATTGACAAAGATTGTGGACTTTCGCGGATTGATGCAGATGCCGGCGGTAATGTACCTGCAGTTTGCGCTGCATCATTCGATTCATCATCGCGGGCAGTTGTCGGCATATTTGCGCGCGATGGGCGGGAAAGTTCCGGCGATTTACGGCGAGAGCTTTGACAGCGCCGCGGCAAAGAAGGCAGCGGGAGGCTGAAGATTGGCGGACGCCACCGAAGAGCGGCTACATTTTGTTTGGAAGAATTTTGAAGACCAGCAAGCGATTATCCGGGCAGCGGATTTGAAAGCTGGATACCTTGTGACCTTTTTGTTGTTCTTTGGAGCGAGCACGATTCCGCTCGGGCGCGAGGTGCTGCCGAAATTGCGATGGGAAGGGGCGGGCGCGTTTGCCAGCGGACTTTACGCGGCGACGTATGTTCTGTCTGTGATCGGGTTCGTATGGTCGATGTATTTGATTTCGCACGTGATGACGCCGCGGATTGCGAGGCATCATCACGAACCGAAACCCGGAGCCGACCTGCTTTATTTTGGGCACGTGACGCGGTTTGAAACGAGCGACAAATATTTTGATGCGGTGGCGCGTGCCGAGCCGGAGCAGATTTTGCGCAACGTGACGGATCAGATTTTCGAACTGGCGCTGATTGCCAAAGTAAAGATGGACAGCTTGAGAGCCTTCTCAAACTCTTTCAAATTGACGTTAGTGGCATGGTTCCTCAGCACGGCCGTGGGATTCTGGATTATGAGTTGGAAATAGTCGCTGGATTGGTGCGAGGCCAACCGATCCCGGGTGCGGGCGAGGCGAACCACCGATGCACAACACAAGAATCCAGCGATGCAGCTGCGGTCATGCGAAGAGTATTCACGTACGAATGTACGGCCCGATGTACGAGAACACGAAGCTTGCGCAGAACTGCAACTTCCCCGGTTGCAAGTGCAAGGGATTTAAGCCGGCAAAACTGAAGACCAAATAGTAGCCCCACCCCTTTGGCAAACCATTGGAATCGGCCGGGTCCACGAACGAGAGCTCCGGTCATGCTGAATAGCTACCGGAGCAATTCCGGGATCGAGGCCGACTCCGGCCCAACGGAAGCTCAGGCGCAACCTTTCAAAATAGGAAGGAAACTTCGCGGGAAGCTTTTCGTGGAGGCAATCAGGTAGAACTGGGATAACTTCCGTTCTTTGCGCTCCTCAGCAGAGCGCATCGTTCTTTGGGATTCGAACTGCCCCAACAATCCCAGAAGATTCGTGTTTCTTTTTTGATGAATCGCACTCCAACGTGAGGAACAAAGGTGCCTTGCGGCACAGCAACTATTTGAAGGAGGAAACGATTCATGGTTCGAGGATGGAAAGCAGTTCTAGCGGTGGCGGGATTGGCCGTGCTGGGCGCGATTCCTTCGGCGACGCTTGCGCAGGACAACATGCAAAGCGATTCGATGAAGAAAGACGACGCGATGCAGGACGGCATGAAGCACGACGCGATGAAGCACGACGACATGGCGCCGGACAAGAATGCGAAAGCGCTGTTTACAGGCACGTTTCACGGCAAGGTACACAGCACGAGCGGGCGCGCGACGGTTTATCAAGGCACGGACGGTAAGAGAATTCTGCGGTTGACTCATTTCAAGACTTCGAACGGGCCCGACGTGCACGTAGTCCTGGTGGCGACGAGAGACGCGAAGGATGATGCGAATTCCCTCAGCGGCAACACGGAACGGATCGAACTGGGAAAATTGAAGGGCAACGAAGGAGACCAGAATTACGAATTGCCGGAAAACATTGATTTAGGAAAATTCCAGACAGTTTCCATTTACTGCGAGCGGTTCAACGCGATCTTTGGCGCCGCTGCGCTGGCTAAATTCTAAGAGAGAGTGGGCGAGGGGCTGCCCCGGTAACGAGCGAGGCAGCCCTGCCCCGAGACACGACAATGAATACAAATCAACGAAGCTGGATCAGCAGAAACAAATGGATTTTCGCGGTGATTGCACTGCCAGTGCTGGCGGTGGCTTGGTGGGAATTTCGGCCAGAGAAGCTGTTCATCAACGAAAAGGTGAGCGAGGCGGCTCCTTTTGCGGCGAGCGGCGAAGCGCAGCCAGTCTATACGGGAGTGCTGGAAGGGAAGGCACATCCGACGAGCGGGAGAGCGACGATTTACCAATCGCCGGACGGGAAAAACTACTTGCGGCTGTCTGACTTTGCGACTTCGAACGGGCCGGATGTGCACGTCGTTCTTCTGAAGGCGGATGAGAAGGCGTTGGGCGGAGTTGCGGTCACCGGTGAGCTGGATAAGGTGGAACTCGGGTCGTTGAAGGGCAATCAGGGAGACCAGAATTATGATTTGCCCGCAGCGACCGACTTGAACAAGTATCAGACGGTGGCAATCTACTGCGAGCGATTCCACGTGATTTTCGGGACGTCGCAGCTGGAAAAGTTCTAAGCTCGGAGAACGAAGTAGGGGGAAATGCCTGTGCGGAGACTCGGCCGCACCCATTGTTTGCGATGACGACAGGAAAACAGAGCGAAGCGGAAATAATCGCGCGAATTCTGGCCGGGGAAAAAGAGCTGTTTCACGAGCTCATCCGGCCATATGAGCGAATGGTTTATTTGACGGTTTTTTCTGTCTTGAAGAATGAAACGGAAGCGGAAGACGCGGCACAGGTGGCGGTCATCAACGCGTACCGGCATTTGGCGTCGTTTCGGAGGGACGCGAAGTTCAGCACGTGGCTGGTAACGATTGCCTTGAACGAAGCGCGGCAGAAATTGCGTCGCGACAAGAGGGCCGTGCTGGAGTCGATTGAAGAAACGACAGAAGAGAGCGAAGGGGATTACACGCCGGCTTTCCTGACGGATTGGCGGGAAATTCCGCTGGAGGCGCTGGAGCGGAAGGAATTGCGAGAAGCTTTGCAGAAGGCAGTGACGGAGCTGCCGGACCATTACCGGCGAGTGTTTTCGCTGCGAGACTTGCAAGAGATGAGCATACAAGAGACGGCGGAAGCGCTGAACATGGCACCGGGGCTTGTGAAGACACAATTGCGGCGCGCGAGAATCATGCTGCAGAAGAAGCTTGTACCATTCTTGAAGACGACACCTCCTGCGCAAAGAGGGTGGTTTAGGAGGGCGCGATGAAGCTGGATTGCAAACACGTGTGGGGCTACATTTCGGATTACATTGACGATTCCGTTGAGCCGGCAGTTCGCGAAGATATTGAACGGCACCTGGAGCACTGCGAGATCTGTTCGGCGATTCTGGATTCGACGCGAAACATTTTGATTTTGACCGCGGACAAGAGAACGTTTGAAGTGCCGGTGGGATTCAGCGAAAAATTGCACCGGCGGCTGGAAGAAGAGATAAAACAGGAACGAAAGCCGGACGAGAATTAGCGCGTCTATTGGAAAAGTGGAACGCGATGGACCAGAGGATGAGTGATCCATTCCGCGGCGAGCAGAACGAGGGTCAAGAGCGATAAGACGATCTGCAATCGCTCCGATCGTTTCTTTTTTGAGCTGAGCGGTTTCTGGCGCCACTGCGCGGATTGGCGATTGCGCAGGCGCCGGACTTTCCAAATCACGTAAAGATTCAAAACAGAACCGATTAAGGCGATGGCCATCATGGGAACGCGGATGACGTCCGCGTGAAATCCATGCGCGGGGGTGTGCAGACCTGCTGCCGCGGCGAGCGCAGTGAGGCCGATGACGACGCGAACGCCGCTAATGACCATGACGGCGGTACAGGCGCTTTGCAAAACGGCGATTACGAAGCCGGACCAGTTGAGCCAACGCGTGCTTGCGGTTGAGGATTCGGCATCCGCGGAAACGTTCAAGTTGGATTGCTGTGGCGATTCGGCCAAATGCGCACCTGTTGCTCCGCGAGTTGTTTTGCAGAGTGAAGGAAAAGTTTGGCGGTATTTGGACGCAGAAACAAGTGGCGAATCGCGCCCAATAGAACGGCGAGACCAGGAAGGTGCGGCGGCGTAGAATCGCGTTGGGGATTGGAGGGCGTGATGCGTCTGTTGGTATTGTCGGGATTGCTCGTGGTGTGCGTAAGTTTTTCTTCCGCAACGGCGAGTCAGGTTGCCACGGCTCAAGAAGCCGACATTGGTAAATCCGGCACGGAGTTCATGCGAATTTGTTCTGCTGCGGGAGCGGAAGCGAGTAAGGATCCGCAACGCATGCAGAGCGATGCAACGTGCCAGGGATGGGTTGAGGGATTTGCGGATGGGTTTACCGTGCATGACGAATTGCTGGGCGTGCCGCGGGCGGACCGGTTGGTGTGTATTCCGCGGAACGTGACGAACGTCCAGATCATCGGAGCAATAGGAAAGTACGTCAGCGGCAACCCCGATAAGGCGCACCGCGCAACGCGGCTTGTGGCGTCTTTGGCGCTGGCGCAAGCGTTTCCGTGCAAAAGGTCGAAATAAGAAGTTCAGGACTTAAGCTTGGCAAGATTGGTCGAGCGTTGACTTCGGTGGAAGCAAGGCGAGAAGCGCGACGCCGATAACGACGAGAAGAGCGGAGCCGATCAGGAAGCCGACCTTTTCGCTTGGAATGTAAAAACCGAGAGTGGACATGGTAGCGGCGTGAGCGAAATTCGAAAAAGCGGTGAAGGCGATGAGGCTACGATGCGCCGGTGGGTTGCGAACGGCGATGAGCAGGAAGACGCCCAGAGTGAAGTAGAGACTCATCATCATGGTGTCGCCGGTGTCGTCTTGCGGGCTTGGACGGATTAAGGACACTGCGGTAGGGAAAATAGCGGCGGAATAAAGCAATCCTGTGAGAACTAACGCGACTCGCAGTGCGCGTTTGCGGAGCATTGACCCTCCTGCCAGAAGACCAATCATGGGCAATGGCCAAGTTCGAGCGGCGGCCGTTGGGAAGCTTACTTGATGCTAGTAGGACGGCCAGCGGAAGCGGACGTGAGCGGATTCGGGCCACACTTGTGGCGGGTTCAGCTGACAGTTGGCAGACAGGTTCGGATGCGGAAGCTAATTGATCGAGGCGAATTTCTCGGCGTAGCGCGACTTCGGCGGCTTTGTGGAATGCAGTGCGTCGGCTAGTTTTTGCAGGAGTTGGGCGCGGGAAAAAGGTTTTTGGAGGAAAGAGTTTTCCCCGATGGCGTTGGTGGTGCCGTGAATTTCTTCGGTGTAGCCGGAGATGAAGACGACTTTGACGTGCGGGAGCTTTTGCTGAATGCGACGGGCGAGCTCGGGGCCGCGCATGCGGGGCATGACGACATCGGTGACGAGAATTTGAATGGCGCCATTGAGCCGGTCCGCGATTTCCAGGGCTTCGAGGCCGTCGGCGGCGGTGAGAACTTGATAGCCGGCGGATTGCAGAAATTCGCATGCAAGGGCGCGGACGGCATCTTCGTCTTCCGCGATAAGGACGGTTTCGCCGCGACGGGGCTGCGCTGCGGTTGAAGCCGATGCGATGGTGGAGGGCAACTGCTGGTCGGTTTGCGGGAGATAAATTTCGAAACGCGTTCCGGTGCCGGGCGATGAGTCGACGCGAATGTAGCCGGAGCTTTGGTTGACGATGCCGTAGACGGTAGCGAGGCCGAGGCCGGTACCTTTGCCGGGTTCCTTGGTGGTAAAGAACGGCTCGAAGATGCGAGCTTTGATTTCCGGGGTCATGCCGGAACCACTGTCGGTGACGGCGAACATGACATAGCGGCCGGGCTTCACGGGCTGATGCTTGGTGGCGTAGCGTTCATCCACGATTACATTGTGCGTTTCGATGAGGAGCGTGCCACCGACAGGCATCGCGTCAGCGGCGTTCACCGTGAGATTGAGGAGGACTTGTTCGATCTGGCCCGGGTCGGCAAGGACGCGACCGAGAGATTCGCCGAAGGTGACGTTGAATTCGATGTCCTCGCGCAGGAGCCGCTTGAGAAGCCGGCTGGATTCCATCACAAGATCGTTGAGATCGAGAACGCGGGGCTGAAGCAGCTGGCGCCGGCTGAAAGCCAGCAATTGCCGAGTGAGGGAAGCGGCGCGGTCGGCGACTTTGCTTATCTGCTCACAATTAGCGCGGGCGGGCTCGGTCGGCTTGATCTGGTCGAGTGCAAGGTCGGTGTTGCCTTTGATGACGGTGAGGAGATTGTTGAAGTCGTGTGCAACGCCGCCGGCGAGGCGACCCAGGGCGTCCATCTTTTGCGACTGGCGGAGGTCGTCTTCGAGTTGTTTGCGCTGGGTTTCGTTGTTCTGGAGAGTGCTGCGCATGCTGTCAAACGCGCGAGTGACGGTGCCCAGCTCGTCGCCGCCAACCGCGGCGAGAGGATAGGAAAAGTCGCCCTGTTCGAGAGCACGAACGCCTTCGACCAACGAGTCGAGGGGCTTCGTAAAGGTACTGGAAATGAAATAGACGAGGATGCCACCCAGGACGACGGCGGTGAGGCCAAGTAGGATGAGCAAAAGATTGAGGCGGTCGATCGAGGCAAGTGCGGCCGCGTCGGATTTGAGAACCAGCAAGTTCAGATCGTCGGAAGATTCGGACGAGAGTTTCAACGAGCTGACGAAGTAGCGTTTGTTGTGAACGACGAGTTGCGCTGCGTCCGGTGAGGAAGCGTCAACAATAGAAAGCTGTTGTTCTTCGAATGGGGAGAGAGAGCTGGCGAGGATACGATTGCCTTGGCGGAAGACGAGGTCAGCAGAGAGAATGTGGGCGAACTCTTTGACACGCGTTGCATCCAGGTTGTGGCCAACGATGACCTGGCCGGAAGAGGAGCGGCCGGCACGGTGATCCGGGCCGACGGGTGAGACGACGATTTGATAGAGGCGGTCGCCATTGATCCACCAATCGAGAGTGGGCTTGCGGGTGTCGTCGGCTGAGGTGGCGTTGGAAGCGCGGAGGAGATTTCCAATGGCCTCGTTCGAGGCGGAAGGAGGTGCTTCTCCGCGCGTTTCCAGTGCGGTAATTTTGCCGGCGCGGTCCGTCAAGGCGAAGAGGTCGCAGTCTTCGGACTGCCAGGGATCCTGGCTGGCCTCACGAATGGCGGTTGTATCGCCAGCCCGGAGAAAGGTCAGGGTTGCCAGGAGTTCGGCCTTTCTGCTGAGGGCCATGTGTTGCTGGCGGGACATAACCTGAAAGGTGAGAAGGGAGTTCTGGGCGTCTTGAGCGGTCTGCCGCCCCGCACGGACTTCGATAAGCTGGCGGACGGCCAGGAGGGTGCAAAAGGTCATCACCAGGATGACCAAAACCAATGAAAAGAGGAACTTCCCGCGTAGGCTGTCCGCGGCGGGCGCAACGCGGTCGAGGACAGACCGCAGGAAACGCGCCGGAACGGACTTCGGCACCGGGGACTTGGCCAGAGAGAGCCTGTTATCGCCAGATGCAGCGACCATCAGTTTCAATTTCCCCTGGGTGAGAGAGAGCAGTCTTGGGCAGACTGAGACTGAAGGAGCGGCTATACGGCCGGAATGGTGCTTTGGTACTACTGGAAAGGTACGCTTGGAATCGCAGAAAAGTAAGGCCGATGGACGTGGTAAAAACGTTAACAGTCGAGACTAGCGTATTTGGGTAGGGAAAAATCAGAAAGGGAAAGCGATGAGCCAGGAACTTTGGACGAAAGTGGAAGAGTATTTTGCGCCTGTGGTCCAGGAAGACGAGGCGCTGCGGGCTGCGGCGAAAGAGGGGGAGAAGGCCGGACTGCCGCCAATTGCAGTTTCGCCGAATGAGGGAAAATTGCTGATGTTGGTCGCTCAGCTTATGGGTGCGAGAAAGATTTTGGAGGTGGGGACGCTGGCCGGATATAGCACGATTTGGTTGGCGCGGGGCTTGAGCGAAGGCGGGAGGCTTTTCACGCTGGAGTATGAGAAGAAGCACGCGGACGTGGCTCGGAAGAATATTGAGCGAGCAGGGCTTGCCGGGATCGTGGACATCCGTGTCGGAGACGCGACGAAGACGATGCCGGAGTTGTTGAAGGAAGGGGCGGGGCCGTTTGACCTGATCTTTCTGGACGCGAACAAGGATGGGTATCCGAGGTACTTTGAGTGCGCGCTGCAGTTGTCGAGGAAAGGTACGGTGATCATTGCCGACAATGTAGTGCGCGACGGCGGCGTGATCGACGCGGAGAGCAAGGACGCGAGCATTCAGGGAGTGAGGCGGTTCAAAGAACTGATAGCGGCGGAAAAGCGAGTGAGCGCGACCGCGATTCAGACGGTCGGAAGCAAGGGGTATGACGGGTTCGCGGTAGCACTGGTCTCATAGGGGCAAGGCGTTTCTTGTCGGACGGATGGAACAAATTGAAATTGGTCACGTCTTTATAAGTGCGTTGGTGTGGGTCAGCGAGAGTCAGAAATCCGGAGGACCAAATGAGGGCTGCAACGAGAATGCTGGTGATGACGTTGACAAGACTTGTTTTGGCTTTGGCAATTTTCGGAATGGCGAGTGCGAGCCGCGGACAGGAAGCGAAGTCAAAGCCGAACGACGACCTAAAGTCGAGGCAAGAGCGGATTGAGAACGGGATTGAACCAGTCGAATTGGGCAACGGCCAAGAGCCGGCAAAGTTGAGCCTGGCCGAGTTGATGAAACTCTACAAAGACCCCGGCCTTACCGTTGCCGTGATCGATGGTTACAAAATCGCGTGGACGAAGGCCTACGGCACGACGGATCTCGGCGGAAAAGCGCCGGTTACGACGAAGACGCTGTTTCAAGCGGGGTCGATCAGTAAGCCGGTGGCAGCGACGGGAATGCTGGCGCTCGTACAGGCGGGAAAACTCTCACTCGACGAAGACGTGAACTTGAAATTGAAAACGTGGAAGGTGCCGGAGAACGAATTCACGAAAGAGCAAAAGGTAACGTTGCGGCGATTGGCGAGCCACACGGCGGGTCTGACGGTGCACGGATTTCCTGGATATGACGTGGACGAAAAGGTTCCGACGATCGTGCAAATTCTGAACGGCGAGAAACCGGTTGCGAACACGCCGGAAATTCGCGTGGACTTCGTGCCTGGCACGAAGTGGAGGTACTCCGGCGGCGGCGTGACGATCGAGCAACTCGCGATGACAGATGTTTCGGGAAAGCCGTTTCCCACGCTTATGAAGGAGACCGTGCTGGACAAAATCGGGATGAGTGACAGCAGTTACGAACAGCCGCTTCCAGCGGCATGGGCGGCGCGGACCGCGGTGGGAACTTACGCGAGCGGAAAATCGGTGCATGGCAAGTGGCACGTGTATCCGGAGATGGCTGCCGCCGGATTGTGGACAACGCCGACGGACCTGGCGAAATTTGTAATTGAAATCGCGCTTTCGAAGCAAGGGAAGTCCAACAAAGTGCTGGCGCAAAAAACGGTGGACGAAATGTTTACGCATCCGCCTTCCGCGCCGGATTTTGGAATTGGTATCGGACTGGCGGCGAACCGGCCGGGCGAGTTTGGCCACGACGGCGCCGACGAGGGATTTCAGGCAATGTTGACGATGAACGCTGAGACTGGGCAGGGCATCGCCATTATGGCGAACTCCGACAACGGAATCGCGGTCGGCGTGGAGTACTTGCACAGCGTGGCCAAAGAATATGGATGGAAATACGGAGGCGGAGCGCGCTCCGATGCGCAACAAATGGTCCTGATCGCGGCCCTTAAGGGAGCGGATGCCGTGTTGCAGAGATACGATGAATTGAAGAATTCGCCTGACCCTAAGAAACGCCCGGAAGAATACGTGCTGAATATGATCGGATATCGAGTTTTCATGCAGTCTGACAAAGCGGCAGAAGCGCTGAAGGTATTCGCGAGAAATGCGCAGGAGTTTCCGTCGTCGTCAAACGTCTACGACAGCCTGGCGGAAGCCTACGCGGCGGTGGGGAGGAAAGAGCTGGCGATTGAAAATTACGAGAAGTCGCTGAAGTTGGACCCAAAGAACGAGCATGCGAAGGAAGAATTAAAAAAGTTGCAGGGCGAGAAATAAGACCGCATATGCAGCGAGGACTTTCCCGACGGCGAATTGCGGCGTGGCTGATGACGTGCAGCATATTTGCTGCGGCCGCGCGCGGACAGAACACCGCTAACACCGCAGAAGTGCCTGTTCAGATTCAGGTGGATGCGGGTACGAGCGACGGGCCAGTGCGGCCGGTGTGGAGCTTTTTTGGTTACGACGAACCGAACTACACCTACGCGGAGAACGGGAAGAAGTTGTTGGGCGAGCTACGCGGATTGAGCGCGGCGCCGGTATATGTTCGAGTCCATAACCTACTGACGAGCGGAGATGGGACCGCATCGCTCAAGTGGGGTTCGACGAACGCCTACGCGGAAGACTCAGCAGGAAAGCCAGTTTACGATTGGAAAATTGTGGATCGGATTTTCGACACGTTCCGGGAAAGAGGGATTACGCCCCTGGTGGAAGTGGGCTTCATGCCGGAGGCGCTTTCCACGCATCCCCAGCCGTACAAACACGATTTTCCGAACGGGAATATTTTTACGGGTTGGGCGT
>WNFS01003704.1_pt1 | contig 11626 bp, 13 predicted proteins | sample 5400141 | NCBI WGS metagenome assembly WNFS01 (sample SAMN13153358, study PRJNA577476) | soil metagenome | isolation source: 60 cm saprolite under Madrone tree | place: USA:California | collected 2016-06-14 | reverse complement strand
TCCTACCGGCTCAAGGACAAGCTCAAGGCCGGCCTCGTCCGCCCCGCCGAGGCCACGGAGTGAACCCGGGAGGGTGGGGAATTTTCAGTTACCGTCGGTGGGGATATTTGGATTGCCGTTGACAGGGAGACGACACGGCGCGCCTGCTGGAGGCCCACCACACGCTGTGGACCACCCCGTTACTGATGGGAGACCTATCCCTGGCGCGAACCCACCTGGAGCAGGGCGTGGCGCTCTACGACCCTCAGCAGCACCGCGCGCTGTCCGCCCTCTACGGGCACGACCCAGGCGTCTGTTGCCGGGGCGTGGCGGCTGTGGTCTTCTGGTTGCTGGGCTATCCCGACCAGGCTTTGCGACAACTGCACGCTACGCACGCCCTGGCCCAGGAGCTGGCGCATCCCCCGAGTCTGGCCGTGGCGAGGATGCTGACGGCCATTGCCTACCAGCTGCGCCGGGAAACCGACGCCGCGCACGAGCAGGCCGAGGCGCTCATCGATCTGGCGACGGAGCAGGGGTTTGCGCTCTATGGGGCGATCGGCGGAATCCTGTCCGCAGGGGCGCGGACTGCGCTCGGCCCACGGGGGGAGCAGATCGGCCAGATCCGTCAGGACCTGGCGGCGGCGCGAGAGACGGGGAGCGTGGTCTGGGAGCCGTATTTTCTCGGGCTGCTGGCCGACGTCTACGCCCAAGACGGGCAGGTCGAGGCGGGGCTTACCACCTTGGACGAGGCACTGGCGGCCGCGCAGGGCACGGGACAACGCATGGTGGAGGCGGAGCTGTATCGCCTCCGGGGGAGCTTGCTCCTGCGGCAGACGGGGACACCGCAGGCGGAGGCGGGAACCTGGTTGCAGCGGGCCTTGGACTTCGCCCGCCGCCAGGAGGCGAGATCGCTCGAGCTGCGGGCCGCGATGAGTCTCAGTAGGCTCTGGCACCAGCAAGGGAAACGGAGGGAGGCGCACGACCTGCTGGCTGACGTCTACGCGTGGTTTACCGAGGGCTTTGACACCGCCGATCTCCGGGACGCCAAGGCGCTGCTGGAGGAGCTCGCATGAATCTCCGAGTCGAGCTCTGTTCGAACGGAACCAAGAGCGAGGAGAGCAGGACGATGAACGGGCCGCGAGGCGGAGGGTACGAGCGGATGCGCCAGATGAGGCTCGCAGGATCGCTTGCGCTGGTCGTCACCGGCCTGCTCTTGATGCCTGATCCATTGCTGGCCCAGGGGCAGCGGATCTCGCTCGATTCCGTCAACGATGTCAAATCGATCAACGTGAAAGTCGAGCCGACATCGTTCAAGGGGCACTCCGCGTGACCGATGCGGCCGCGGAGGGAACGGGCGATGAAGGCCGGCTAGCCATCTTGACCAATACCGGTTTCAGAGCGGTACGATCGAGGTCGAGGTCGCTGTAGCAGCGGCTCCTGGGGCGGCCGGTGTCCGAGTCTGGCACCTTATGTCGCGGGGACGGGGGCCGCGAGTGGGTGACCGCTGCCGGAGGTCGTTCGTGTTGCCTATCCTCTCGCGGTTTGACACGCTGCGCCGCCTCGCCGATGATCGTGACCAGCCACCACAGCCGGTAAACGCCGGCCAGTTCCGGAGGAACCATGTCCAAAAGCATTGACCGTAGTTTTGCGCTGCTGCTGGCGCTCGCGCTATGCGCGCCTGCCTTCGCCGACGTTCCTGTGCCAGCGCCGGGCGCGAGCCCACGGATCGACGCCATCAAGAAGGCCGGCGTGCTCCGCATCGGCGTGCTCGCGAACGCGCCTTGGCTGGTGGAGAACACGACCGGGCAAGGCCCTGCGTGGAGCGGTCCCGCGTGGCTGCTCGCCAACGAATACGCCAAGCGCTTGAACGTGAAGCTCGAGGCGGTTCCGGTAAGCCACGAGACCAAGGTGCCCGTGCTTGCATCGAACCAGGTCGACATTTCGGTTACGCCGCTCGCCGAAACGGCCGACCGGCTGAAGGTCGTCGACTTCGTGATCTACTCCAGCACCAGCGTGTGCATGTTCGGTCTTGCCTCGAATCCGAAATTTGCGAGCGCGAAGAGCGTCGACGAGCTCAACAAGCCCGAGATCACGATTGCCTACTACACCGGCGGCGGCGAGGAGGGATGGGTCAAGGAACGCTTCCCGAAGGCACAGTTGCGCGGTGTCGCCGGCTCGGGCGTGGCGCCGGTCGAGGAAGTGATGGCCAAGCGTGCGGATGCGGTGCCCATCAACCGCGTTCCGTGGGTGGCGATGGGGCGGAAGCTCAAGCAGCTCGCGGTGCTTCCGAAAGAGAACAACTGCCAGAACAGCACGGAGAAGGCGGCGCCGGTAGGCATGGCCATCGACAAGAACCAGCCGGCCTTCCTGCAATGGACGCGCGCGGTCGAAAAAGAAATGGAGCCGCAGCTCAAGAAGGATGAAGCGCGCGTCATCGATACGATGAAGTAGGCGGCGCCGGCGACCCCGCCGTCATCCGATGGAATTCGACCTCGCCGTCATCGGCGACAACTGGCAATTCCTCGCCTACGGCGTCTGGATCACGATTCTCTTGGCGGCGGTCTCCGGCTTCGCGAGCCTCGCCGCCGGCTTGGTCATCGCGCTTCTTCGCCTGTACGGCCCCGGCTGGCTGCGCGTGCCGATCGTGCTCTACATCGACTCCATGCGTGCAATTCCGGTGCTCGTAGTGCTGGTATGGACCTTCTTCGCATTGCCAATCGTCGCCGGCGTCACGATGTCCCCATTCACCGCCGCGCTTATCGGCCTGACCATCCATCTAGCGGCCTATGGCGCGGAGATCGTGCGCGCCGGCATCGAATCGGTCCGGCCGGGACAGACCCGCGCAGCGCTGGCGCTCGGCATGTCCCGCGCCCAGGTCGTGCGACGCATCCTCCTTCCGCAAGCGATCGTGCGCATGCTGCCGGCCTTCGGCTCACTGCTGTCGATCACCATCAAGGACACCGCGATCGCTTCCGTGATCGCCGTCCCGGAGCTCATGCGCCAATCCGAAACGGTGGCGGGACAGAGCTTTCAGCCGATCGAGATATTCAGTTTTGCGATGCTGCTGTACTTCCTGATGCTCTTTCCCGTTACACGCGGCGTCGACCGCTTCTACCGCCGCGTTGCACATCTGGGCAGGTCGTGAACATGTGCAGGCGCTGCCGGCGATGACGCTCGATTGGTCCGTGGTATGGAAGCATCGCGATGCGCTGATCGCCGGCACCGCGACGACCGTTCTGCTCACGATTGCGACGATGGCCATCGCGGTCCCCTGCGGGATCGTCGTCGCCGTTCTTCGCCTCTACGCTTGGCGCCCGGTGCGCGCGCTTGCGACCGGTTACGTCGAGCTCTTTCGCAACCTGCCCCTGATCCTGGTCGTGTATTGGGCGTTCTACGTGCTGCCGATCCTGACGGGACTCGGGCTCTCGCCACTCGCAACCGGGCTCGCGGCGCTGTCGCTGAACGTGTCGGCGTACAACGCCGAGACCTTTCGCGCAGGCATCAACTCCATTCGCCGCGGGCAAGTCGAAGCGGCGATGGCGCTCGGAATGACGCGTGCACAGGCGTTGCGCAGGGTCATCGTGCCGCAGGCCCTGCGACGAATTCTGCCGGTGCTCGCGAGCACTTGGGTGTCGCTGTTCAAGGATACGTCGCTCGTGTCGGTGATCGCGGTGACCGAGCTCGCCTACGTCTCGATGCAGGTGCGAGCGCAAACGTTCCGGGTGCTGGAAATGCTGACCGCTATGGCGGTGCTGTATTGGCTGCTCGGGTATCCGCAGGCCAAGCTCGTCGACTGGATGCAGCGGCGCATGAAGGTGACGGAATGAACGCACCCAGTGCGGGACGCGCGAAGGCTGCTGGAGCGAAGATCATTCGTTACCTGGACGTGGTGAAGCGCTACGGCGATTTCACGGCATTGGTGGGCGTGTCGCTCGACGTGCATGCGGGCGAAGTCGTGTGCCTGATCGGCCCCTCGGGCTCGGGAAAGTCGACGCTCCTCCGATGCACCAACGGTCTCGAGACGATCGATGGCGGCGACATCGAGTTCGAAGGCGCGCGCCTCCCGCGCGACGAGCGCGCGCTGCGCGCGGTGCGCCAGCGGATGGGCATGGTATTCCAGAGCTTCGAGCTCTTCCCGCACTTCACCGCACAACAGAACGTTGCGGAAGGGCCGCGCACAGTGCTGCGCAAGCCCGCAGCGGAAGCCGATCGTCGGGCGACCGCGATGCTCGCCAAGGTCGGGCTCGCCGACAAGGCACCCAATCTTCCTGCCGCGTTGTCGGGTGGGCAACAGCAACGCGTTGCGATCGCCCGCGCCCTTGCGATGGAGCCCGACGTCATGCTTTTCGACGAGCCGACGTCCGCGCTCGATCCCGAAACGATCGGCGAAGTGCTGAACGTGATGAAGATACTGGCCCAGGAAGGCATGACCATGGTCGTGGTGACGCACGAGATGGCCTTTGCACAACGCGTGGCGGATTGGGTTGCGGTATTCGACGCCGGGCGGATCGTCGAGCAGGGACCACCGCGGCAGATCTTCGAATCTCCTCTGACGGATCGCACGCGCGATTTTCTCAGCCACCTCGGATGGTCGGGCTGATGCGCGCCCGGACCCGATCGCCTACCCGCGCTCCTGCAATCGCATCTGGCGGGCCGCTTCCTCGAGCCGCGCGGAATCGATTTAGCGCATGATGCTCTCCAGGTCGACGGTTGTCTCGACGTGCTCGAAGTGCCCGGTGAGCTCAACGTCGGGATGCAGCGCGCCCGACTCGTAGAGTGCCCAGATCTCCTTGCCGTAGTCGGTCGCCGTGAGCTCGGGCGCAAATCTGCCGAAGAACCGGCGCAGGTTGTCGACGTCGCGAACCAGCATGCGCGGCGCGTGGTTGTTGCCCGCCGCGTCCACCGCTTGCGGCAGGTCGATGATCACGGGCCCGTCGGCGCCCAGAAGAATGTTGAATTCGCTCATGTCGCCGTGCACGACGCTGTGGCATCGGCTCCTGCGGCGTTCCGCGTCCGAGTCTGGCACCTTATGTCACGGTGATCTTGGCTGCCAGGCCGCCCGAGCGCGTGGGTGTGGCGTCCGCGGTGAACAACGCCGTCGCCCGCTCCGCTGGCTGCTCGGAGTCGCCCTTCTCCCGGCGATCGCGGAGTTGTCTGGAGACGACTATCAGAAGCTGAATGCCTTCGCCGCCGGGTATCGGCTCGCGACGTTGGTCGATGTGGCGCTGCAGGTCGTCGGCGCTGCTATCGCGGCGATCACAATGGGCAACGAGCTGCCACAGGCGGCGACCAAGCCGGACGGTGTGTCCGGAGCGCGTGAGCTGAGGCATTGCTACAGTTGCCCGGTCGAGGGCCCGCGGCTGGAGAGCATACAGCCGGCACGGCGAACGGGCCTGAACGACTCTTCGACGAAAGGCCGCTTCGTAAAGGCAGCCACGAGTCAAGGGAGAAGCGCTCAATCTCCACCGAGTCCGTGATCCCAGTAGGTCACCGAATCACGATGTCGGTTGACGAACCGCACGCTACCGTCCTGCGAGACCACGATCGCGACGGCGTCCGGCACGGCATTACAAAAGCGATAGGCGGAGCGGTGCCGTGTACCGACGGAGTCGACGAGTTCCGTCACGAACGTGTCGGCTTCAAGGTCCACTGCGCGTCGCACCTCAGTAACCGGGGGAAGGCTGCCCGCAATCTCGGCACCGAAGCCGAGGATCTCGAAGCGCTTCGTCATCACGACCGCGCCGTCGACGGCGGCGAGCGATGCAATCAGATGACCGAACTCGAAGAGGCCTTCGTCGAGCTCTGCGATGCGAGGGTCCGTGATGGCACGGTAGAGGTCCACGGTCGCCGCTCGCCCCACCGCGGCGGCGTGTTCGGCGACAGCCTCGAGGATCGAGAGCACGAGGCTCCGAAAGCGTCGGCGCGGCGTGCTGTCGAAGAACGTGTACTTCGTCTGAAGGTAACGTTCCTTGACGCAGTCGGGAGGGCCGATGACGATGGTGCCGCCATGATGGACCGACCGCATTGTCGCCGCGATCCGCTTCACCATCTGCTGCGCGAGGTGACCCGTGAGGTCGGCGGCGACACGTTCGTCGAGCACCACGCGGGCCGATGCTCGGTGCTCGTTAGCCATGGCCGCCCGGGCTTCGCGAAAGACAGACGGCAGCCATCGAGACTGGAAGACGTCCAGCGTGAAGTCGGAGAGTCGCCCGCCACGTAATTCGGCGACGACTCTGTTCCCACAGCCGATCAGGAGGTGTCCGGGCCGCACGATGCGAACGACGGACGAGGCAAGGCGGCATCGATGGTTCTTTCGCTGCGGCCGCCCTGCGCGGCTTGGAGCCATCGGGGCCCGCTCTGGACAAGCCCCCAGATCCCGAGATCGTCGCCCGACTCGTCGACGGCGACGAGGGCTCGGTGAATCTGGGCGGCCGGCGAGAGCCGGCGCAGTTCGTGCTCCTCGAAGCGACGTGGTGTCCCGAACCTCAGGGGCAAGAGGCCCGCGGGAGGTCCGGTGTCGAGCGGCAGCTCCGAGAGTGGCAGGACGAGGATTCGACCCGTCACGGGACGCTCCTCATCGCGAAGAAACGACGCGTGGTAGGCAACGTCGAGAATGGTGACGAGGTGCTTGGGAAGGGGATATCCGTCGGCGGGCCAGCTCTCGCGCACGCGCTCGGCGAGCTCATTCGGGTATCTCCGCTCGACGTCGACCACCCCCTCATCGTCGTCGCGGTCCGTCCCATATGCAAGGTGGCGGGCCTCGGCTCCGGTTTCCCTCGCCGAAGACGTCACCTCACCTCGTCGAACCTCCGGGCGGAACGTCTCTCGGACGGCTATGAAGCGGCTATGAAGTAAACCAACCGAGATGAGCCAAGACGCTCCGCCGGCGCCGTGCTAGAAGTCCATGTCATCGTTGGTTATTCTTGGTTCGTCTTGGTTCCTGTGGTGGCTGGCCTTCCCCTCATAACCCAAAGGTCGTCGGTTCAAATCCGACCCCGCAACAATCAGCGACAAGGGCTTTTGGCTAACAGCCGTCTGGCGAATCCTCGTCTTTGGGACTACGCCCAACGCGTCGGCCGCATCCCCCCCCGTGACCCTGGATGACCTGGGTAACCCTTCTACGACCCTTCTACCACCCTTCTAAGACCCTCCCGAGCACCCTCCCGCCAACCAGGGGGACATTGGCCTCGCCTTCCCCTACCAAGACTGGACCACGGGGACAGTGAGGATTGGCTTGGTTATCCGAAAAGTTGGACGCGGCGATGTCGATCATTCCCGGCCGGGGATTTGAAGTTCCGAGAGAATCGCGGCGGGACGCGAAAGCCGACGGAACTGAAAGTCGCGTTTCATTCCTTGTTCCTGCAGGATTCGGAGGACATGAATGATCAGTTGCCGATCGCGTCGAGCTCGGCGTAGACGTTCGACCCCGGGTCGGGGGAAATTCTCCGGCTAGCGCGCGGGGCAGGGCATGCCGCCCGAAACCCAGTCCTTGAACGCGCCAACGAATTGCGCGTGAGGGACGGACACCGGTGCTCGCTGGCCGCCGGGCTCCCAGCCCCAGAGCACGAGCTTGTCTTCGGCGACGTGCTTAACGAGCTGCTCTGGGGGCTTGCCGCCGTTGCGCTTGGGGTCCTTGAGGACGCGGCATAGCTCGGCCGAGGGCAGATTGATGAACACCATCTTCATGTTCTCGGGCGGCAGGTGCCAGTTCGGCGCGCCGGGCGGCGCATGCAGGCCGTACTCGGCGGGAAGGTTCTGCGTCTGGTGGCAGCCGCTGCAGTTCATCCCCACAGCGCCGAGGCCGTCGCGGCCGCGCTGGACATTCATCGCATGCGGCAGGCTCTGGTCATATTGGAGCGGGGCGTTGCCCGGGATGTGGCAGTTCTGGCAGCGCGGGTGCTGTAGCACTTCCCGGACGGTTTCAAACGCGCGCACCGCCTGCGCGCGATCCTGCGCCTGGCCTGCGGCGCTGACGGCGGCGATCAATGCGCACGCCGCGAGTCCGATGGTTAGGGCGCGTCGCGTCATACGAACGTGACGCCTTGCGAGGACATGGGAAGCGCGCGAATGGGCTTGCCTTGAATCGCCAGGATCGCGTTCGCGAGGGCGGGCGCGATCACCGGGGTGCCGGGCTCGCCAACGCCGGTGGGCTTTTCCTTCGAAGGCACGATGAAGACTTCGATCTTCGGCATCTGGTTCATGCGGAGCACGGGGTAGTCGTGGAAGTTGGACTGCTCGACGATGCCGTCCTTCAGCGTGATGGCGCCGGCGAGGGCGGCGGAGAGGCCGAAGCCGATACCGGACTCCATCTGCATGGCGATGATGTTGGGGTTGACCGCCACGCCGCAATCCACCGCGCAGACCACTCTGTCGATACTTAGAGACGATTGCTTTCTGGACAGTTCGACCACTTGGGCGACGACGGTGTTGAAGGATTCATGCACGGCGATGCCCCGGGCGACGCCTGTCTTCGGATTGCCCCAGCCGGCCTTCTGCGCGGCGAGCTCGAGCGCGGCCTTATGGCGCTGGTGCTTGCCGAGCAGCGAGCGGCGCAGCTCGAACGGATCCTTCTTCGCTTCGCGCGCGATTTCGTCGAGGAAGCACTCGGTGGCGAAGGCGGTGTGGGTCGATCCGACGGAGCGCCACCACTGCACCGGCACGCCGATCGTAGGCGAGTGCAGCTCGACCGCGAGGTTCGGGATGGCGTAGGGCAGGTTGGCGGCGCCTTCGACCGAGGTGCCGTCGATGCCGTCCTTCACGCCCATCGGCTCGAAGAGAGAGCCGGTAAGGATCGACTGGCCGACGATGACGTGCTTCCAGGCAACCAGGTTGCCCTGCGCGTCGAGGCCCGCCTTGAGCGCGTGGTAGTACATCGGCCGGTAGAAGCCGGCGCGCATGTCATCCTCGCGCCCCCAGACCAGCTTCACCGGCGCGGCGCCGTTAGTCGCCTTGGCGATCGCGGCGGCCTCGAGCACGAAGTCGGACTTGGGGTTGGCGCGCCGGCCGAAGCTGCCGCCGGCGTAGAGCTGGTGGATGCTGACCTGCCCGGCCTCCAGACCCAGAAGCTTCGCCACCGCCGCCTGGTCGACGGTCTGGAACTGCTCGCCGTTCCAGATCTCGCAACCGCCGCCGTCGAGCTTCACGACGCAGTTCATGGGCTCCATGCTGGCGTGCGCGAGGTAGGGGAATTCGTAGGCGGCTTCGAGGGTCTTCGCCGCGCCCTTCAGGGCCGCGTCGGCGTCGCCGTCCTTGCGCGCGCTCAAGCCCGGCGTCGTCGCCAGGTTCTTATACTCATTCATGATGTCGGAGGATCCAAGGCGAAAGGCAGCGGACTCGTCCCATTCAGCGGTCAGCGCATCGCGGCCTTTCTTCGCCGACCAGTAGTCCTTCGCCAGAACCGCGACCCCGTTTGTCGCCAGAGTGGAAAAAGCCACCACCTGCTCGACCCCCTTGATCTGCTTCGCTCGGGCGGCATCGAAGCTCTTCAGCGTCGCGCCGAAGCGCGGCGGATGCAGGACGACCGCCGTCAGCATGCCGGGCAGCTTCACGTCCTGCGTGAAGATCGCGCTGCCGTTCGACTTCGCGCGCGCGTCGGTGCGCGCGGCAGGCTTGCCAATGAGGACGAAGTCTTTCGGGTCCTTTAGCTTCACGTCTGCCGGCACGGGTTGCTTCGCTGCGTCCGCGGCGAGCTCGCCGAAGGTCGCTTTTCTGGTTTTCGAGAAGACAATTCCTTTGGACACCTTTATGTCCGACGCCGGCACCTGCCACTTCGCCGCGGCGGCGGCGACCAGCATGGCGCGCGCCGCGGCGCCGGCCTTGCGCAGCTGCTCGTAGGAGTTGGCGAGGGCGGTGCTGCCGCCTGTGCCCTGCGCCTCGCCCCAGAAGAGGTTGTTGTACCGCTTCGTGTCGGCAGGCGCGCCCTCGGCGCGGAGCTGCGACCAGTCGGCATCCAGCTCCTCGGCAACCAGCGTCGGCAGGCCCGTGTAGGTGCCTTGGCCCATCTCCACGTGCTTCACGATCACGGTGACCGTGTTGTCGGGGCTGATCCGAATGAAGGCGTTCGGCGTGAACGCGTCCGCAAGATCGGTGCTTACGGTTCTTCCCGGTCCCGCCTGAGCCAACGATTGCGGAAGATGAAAAGCCAGGGCCAGGCCACCCGAGGCCTTGAGGAAATTGCGGCGACTCAGGTTGAGGATGGTGTTCATGCCCGCTCCTTCGCTTTCATTGCTGCTTCTTTCGCGGCACGCTTGATCGCGGCGCGGATGCGAGGGTAGGTCGCGCAGCGGCAGATGTTGCCGCTCATGGCGGCGTCAATATCCGCGTCGCTCGGCGCTGGGATGGCCGCGAGCAGCGCCGTGGCTGCCATCACTTGGCCGGATTGACAGTAGCCGCACTGCGGAACGTTCTCTGCGGCCCACGCCGCCTGCACCGCCTTGCCGACGCGCGTTTCGCCGATCTTCTCCACAGTCACGATTGTCTTGCCGGTGACGGCGGAAACCGGCGTGACGCAGCTTCGCGCCGACTTGCCGTTGACGTGCACGGTGCACGCGCCGCACAGGGCCATGCCGCAGCCGAACTTCGTTCCGGTCATGCCCAGGTGGTCGCGCAGCACCCAGAGCAGCGGAGTGTCGCCGTCCGCGTCGGCCTGGACGGGCTTGCCATTGACGTTCAGTGAAATCATTCTGGTCTCCCTGGATGCGTTGCCTGATCGAGAGGAGAGGCAACATGAACGCCCGCAGGAGGCGGTGGCCCCGTCCTTGGGCCGCGTCACCGTGACAAAGGTACCACGAGCCAGCCGGCCAAGGTGACAGCGGCTCCTAACTGATGTCCTCAGCCGAGACTGCGGTTTGACCTTCCCGACCCGCTCTGGCAGGATCGGCGCGAGGTAGGAGGGGTTTATCCGCCCTGTGACAATGCAGGTCCCGAGAGAGAACCCTCGGGCGAGGCGGGCTATGACGCTCGCCGCGGGAGGGGCGAGCGTTATGTTGGAGCGTCTGGAGCAGCAGCGGCGGCTGACGTCGAACCAGTGGAAGCTGATCATCACCGGCAATCTGGCTGACCTGCTGGATTTCTTCGATTTCTTCCTGATCGGCTACGTGCTGGCGTTCATCACCAAGGAATGGCAGCTGACCTATTGGCAGGGCGCGGTGATCCTGCTCTCGTCCGGCATCGGCGCGGTGCCGGGTGCCTTCTTCTGGGGCTGGGTGGCCGACAAGATCGGCCGCCGCAAGGTCTTCATCCTGACCGCGCTCAACGTGGCGCTGGCCACCGGCATCATGGCGCTCACCCCCGGCCAGAACGGCTGGATCAGCGGCTGGCTGTTCCTGGCGGTGTTCCGCCTCTTGGTCGGCATCGGCAATGCCGGGCTCTACGCGGTCGACATGCCGTTGGTGCAGGAATTCATGCCGACCAAAAAGCGCGGCTGGGTGGGCGCGCTGATCACCACCTTGCTGCCGGCGGGCAGCATGCTCGGCGGTGTCGCCGGGTGGCTCCTGGCCCCGATCATCGGCTGGCGCGGCCTGTTCCTCTTAGGCCTGGTGCCGATCGTGCTCGTGCTGATGGTGCGCTACTGGGTGCCGGAATCGCCGCGCTGGCTGATGCAGAAGGGCCGGCACGAGGAGGCGCGCAACTCTCTCGCCTGGGCGCT
>WNFS01003702.1_pt1 | contig 11629 bp, 9 predicted proteins | sample 5400141 | NCBI WGS metagenome assembly WNFS01 (sample SAMN13153358, study PRJNA577476) | soil metagenome | isolation source: 60 cm saprolite under Madrone tree | place: USA:California | collected 2016-06-14 | reverse complement strand
GGCGTGTTCACGGGCATCAACCTCTATCAGATCTGGCGCATCTACATGGAGCGCCGTCCGGTGGCGCTGTCTCCGGACGAGCAGACGCTCTACGACATGGGCTTCCACTCGCTCACGCCCCGCGACTTCGTCGCTCTCGTGATGGTGGGCGCCTGGAATGACGCCGCCGCCGGCGACAAGCTGATGAGGGAGGGACAGCCGGTGTCGTCGGTCTGTATCGCGATACGCGGCACGGTACGCATCCACCGGGATGGCAAGGATTTGGGCCTCCTCGAGCCAGGGCACGTGGTCGGCACCGCGGTGGCGTTGACGGGTAAGGCATCGGCGTTCGATGCGACGTTCACCGAGCCCGGCCGCTACATATCCTGGCCCCTCTCCAAGGTCCGCCGGTTCACGGACGGGAGGCCGGAGCTGCGGTCCGCGCTGCAGCACCTCGTGAACCAGGATCTCGCGCGAAAAGTCGAGCGCCTGTCCTTGGCCTGAGCGGATGCAGCTCATTTATCCGCGCTGTGCCAACGGCAAGAGGCTGAGGCTTGGCGGTCGCAGCGTGTGGTCGCGGGGATGACTTCTACGCGGACGGGGCTAACATGGGTGAGTCTCATGAGCTGCCCATCCTGCGGACACGAGAACCCCGCCCAGTCGAGGTTCTGCAACGCCTGCGGCGCGCGCCTGGCGGCGCCGGTGACCACCGCCGAGCCGCGCTCCTACACGCCTCGCCACCTCGTCGAGAAGATCCTCGCCTCCAAGAGCGCGCTCGAGGGCGAGCGCAAGCCTGTCACCGTCCTCTTCGCCGATGTCGCGCGCTCGATGGAGCTCGCCGAGCGCCTCGATCCCGAGGAATGGCATCGCCTCCTCGATCGCCTCTTCCGCATCCTCGCGGACGGCGTCCACCGCTACGAGGGAACGATCAACCAATATACCGGCGACGGCATCATGGCCCTCTTCGGCGCCCCGATCGCCCACGAGGACCACGCCCAGCGCGCCTGCGCGGCTGCGCTCGAGATGGCACGCGAGCTCGAAGCGCTCGCCGACGATCTGCGGCGCGAGAGCGGACTCGATCTCGCGGTCCGGATGGGCCTCAGCTCGGGCGAGGTCGTCGTCGGCCGAATCGGCGACGACCTGCGCATGGACTACACCGCCCAAGGTCACGTCGTCGGGCTCGCGGCCCGGGTGCAGCAGCTGGCACCGCCAGGCGGCGTCAGCGTGACCGAGCAGACCGCGCGACTTGCATCGGGCTTCTTCGACTTCCTCGATCGCGGGGAGCAGAGTCTCAAGGGCGCGAGCGTTCCCGTGCGGGTGTTCGACCTGCGGGGCCTGGGTCCGATCCGGAGCCGCCTCGAGCGCTCACGCGCCCGGGGCTTCTCTCGCTTCGTCGGCCGCGAGCGCGAACTCACCCTGCTCGAGCGGGCCCTGCGCGAGGCGCAGTCCGGTCGACCCAAAGTCGTCCTGATCACCGCGGAGGCGGGCGCGGGGAAGAGCCGCCTGTGTCACGAGTTCGTCGAGCGCACCCGCGGCCTGGCCCTCCACTATGCGCGCGCGCTCTCCCATGGCCGCATGCTCCCCTTCCACGCGATCGTCCAGCTCGTGCGCGGTCTTTTCGGCATCCACGAACGCGCGTCGGCGGCGGTCGTCCGCGGTGCCGTGGGGCGCGGCCTGGCGGGGGCGCATGCCGTCGACCCGATCGCCCTGGCCTTCTGGCTCGAGCTCCTCGGGGCGCCCGACCCCGCGCTGGCGCCTTCGGAGCTGGAGCCCGAGATGCGCCGCGCGCGCCTCTTCCAGTCACTTCGCGATCTGATTTACGCTCGCGCTCGACGCGAGCTCACGCTGCTCTGGATCGAGGACCTGCACTGGCTCGACCCTGCCAGCGAGGCGGCCCTGCAGATGCTGACCGGGGCGCTCCTGGCTCCGGAGGTGCCCGACAGCAGGGTGCTGCTGCTCGCAACCGCGCGTCCCGAGTATCTTCCCCCGTGGCCCGCAGGGGTCGAGCGTCTCTCGCTGATGCCCCTCGCTCCCCAGGACCTCGGGACGTTGGTCGACGACTGGCTCGGACCTGACCCCGCGCTCACCCCGCTCCGCTCCCGGATCGAGGCCCGTGCTCGCGGCAATCCCCTCTTCATCGAGGAGATCGTTTGCTCGCTCGTCGAACACGGCGCGCTGCGCGGCGAACGCGGTGCGTACGCGCCGGCCGCCCCGGTCGAAGAGATCGCCCTGCCCGAGACCGTTCAGGCCGTCCTCGCCTCGCGCATCGATCGCCTCGCGCAGCGCGACAAGGACGTGCTTCAGGCCGCGGCCGTGGTCGGACGAGACGTGCCGACGGCGCTGCTCCGCGTCGTGGTCGATCTCCCCGAACCCGAGCTCGCCGCGTCGCTCGAGCGGCTCGCGACGGCCGAGCTCCTCGGTCCCGCCGGAGCTTCTGGGGAGCGTGCCTTCCGGCATCCCCTCACGCACGAAGTGGCCTACCGCACACAGCTGCTGGATCGCCGGCGCAGAACGCACGCAGGCGTCGCGCAAGCCCTGCTCGCGATCCACGGATCCGCGGCCCCGGCGCACGCCGCGCTCCTCGCCCATCACTTCGAGGAGGCCGGCGAGCATCTCGAGGCCGCGCGCTGGCACGAGCACGCGGGCCGGCGCGGCGCACGCAGCGATCCCGCGGATGGAGTGAGGCACTGCCGCAGGGTCACGAAGCTCCTCGCTGCCCTTCCGGAGTCGCACGAGACGCTGATGCTCGAGCTCACTTCGCGCATCGCGCTGCTCGAGATCGGCCGCATCGCAGGAATCGAAGAGCGTGAGTCGCAGGTCCTCTTCGAAGAGGCACAAGCTGTCGTCGAGCGACTGGGGGATCGGGTGGCCTACGCGTTCTTGCTCACGTCCTATGGACGCCTCTGCGGCCTCGCGGGCGACGTGGCCCAATACCTCGCGTGTGCGGAGCGAGCCGCGGAGCTCGCCGAGGAATCCGACGACGTCGCGTTCGCGTTCGAGATCCGGACAGTGCTGGCGCACGCGCAGCTCGGGGTCGGCCGCCTCCATTCCGCGCGGGCGAGCGCCGAGCGGGCCCTGGCCGACCTCGCGCGGCACGCCGAGCTGCGGGAAGCGCTCGGGAGTTCCACCGCCCCTGCTTTTTGCCGCATCTGGTGGGCCCTGGCGAGCGCCTACCTCGGGCAAGTGGCCGAGGCTCAGACCGGCTTGGAAGCGCTCCTCGCCGACGAGAAGGAGGGCGGACTCGAAGCTCTGTACGGGACGCACGGATTCCTGTGCGAGGTGCTGCGGCTGCGGGGCGATCTCCCCGGCGCGCTCGCGCGCGGCCGCCGCGCTGTCGAGCTGGCGGGAGAGCGGGGAAGTCCGTTCTCCCAGGTCGAGGCCGCAGCGTTTCTCGGCGCCGCCGAGCTCGCGGCAGGCGACGTCACCACTGCCACGAGCGCGCTGGAGGCCGCCCTCGTGGTCGCGCGCACGAGGCGCACCGCCCTGTGGTACGAGCCGCGCATTCTGGCAACGCTCGCGGATGCGAGGCGAGCCGCCGGCGACCGCTCCGGAGCCCACGCTCTCCTCGCTGAAGCGCGAGAGTCCGTCGAGCGGGGACGCGGCTGGCGACTCAGCGCCTTCGACGTCGGGCTGGCGCGGGTCCGCCTCCTTGCCTCAGAGCCCGTGCCGGACCGCACCGCAGTCGAGAGCGCGCTCGGGTCTGTGGACGTCCTCGCAGCCGAATTGGGCGCCGATCCCTATCGGCGGCTGGCGGAGCTCGAGCGTGCACGCCTCGCTCAAATGATCTCCGTCACGCCGCGCCAGGCGACCCCGCGCAACCAAACAAGACTGAAGGGTTAGCGATTAGTGCGCCGAGCCCGCGCTCGCCCAGGAGTGCACCACCGGCAGGACCTCCTTGGCGTAGAGGCGAAGACCGGATTCGGCCAGGTCGAGGGGTGTGCCACCGAAGCGGAACGATGTGGCCAGCTCGAACTCGCCCACGATGGCTCGCCGCTCCTCGAACTTGCGGAGGATCCGGTCAGGCGTGCCCCAGACGGCCGCCTCCATGAACGCGGACACGATCCCGTCCATGCCGATCTCGCGGGCCATCGCGATCTTCTGCGCGTAGGCGTCGTACCCCTTCACGGTGCTGAAGTGCGGACCCAGTAGCTCGTAGTGGTAGAAGTTGCTCTCCACGAACTTCCCCATGTACTGGCGAGCCTTCGCCTCCGCGCCGTCCAGGGTGGGCGTGCACACGCAGAAGTCGGCCAGCAAGGGCGGCCCCGCCTCTTGACCGTGCAGCTCGCGCACCAGATCACGATGCTTCCGGATGGCCGGCATGCGCATCGGCCAGGGCCGGTCGGCGAACATCACCATGCGTGCATTCAGCTTGGCCGCCGATACCACCGAGTCGTCGGAGGAGGCCACCGCGTACACGCGGCCTTCGAAGCTCCGCTTCGGCCGCGGCCGGATCTCTGTCCTGGGCTGGCGGTAAAACGGCCCATTACCCTCCATGAACCCGGTGCGAAGGCCACGCAGGATCATCTCCGCGGCCTCGTCGAATCGCTCCCTCGATTCGTCCATCGTGCCCCGGAAGGCCTCGAACTCACGCCGGGCGAGGCCGCGACCGATACCGAGGCGGAGGCGACCCCGGCTGAGGTGGTCCAGGACGGACACCTGCTCGGCGACGCGCAGGGGATCATGCCAGGGCAGGATCACCGCGGCGGTACCGAGTCCAACATCGGGGCACTCCGCCGCCAGGTAGGACATGAGCTGGAGGTTGTCCGGACAGAACGAGTAGTCATTGAAGTGGTGTTCCACGGACCACAGCACGTCGAAGCCCAGGTCGGCGGCGAGCCGGGCGAGCCGGAGCTCCTCGTCCCAGGCCTCTCCGTCCGACACGTTGGTCCAGCCATAGCTGGCGAACACCATCTGCAGACCGACGTCCATCGTGTCCTCCAGAGTTTCTCCTGCCTAGGCAGGCCCTTCGGGCTTCTCGCCGAGCGCGAGCAGCTCCATGCCAAGCCCGTAGCCCAGGAGATCATGCATCTGCCGGCGCAGCGCCTGGGTGAGCAGGAGGCGAGTGTAGCGCAAGAGCAAGGTCGGCCGACGGGCAAGGTCCTCCGCCAGTTCCCAGGCCCGGGCCAGGAGCTTGTCGGGCGGCAGAACCTCGGCCACGAGGCCCAGCTCGAGCGCCTTCTGAGCGTTGAGCGTCTGCCCGGTCAAGAGGAAGTAGCGGCCCCGGTTCATGCCCAGGAGCAGCGGGTAGACGATGTGCATGCCGTCGCCAGGCACCACGTCGGAGGGGAAGTGCGCCGAATCCTGGAATTGCGCGGTATCGGCGGCGAGCACGATGTCGCACAAGAGCGGAATCTCGGAATGGCGCCAGGCCGGCCCGTTGATCGCACTGATTACCGGCACCTCGATTTCGAGGAGCTTCATCAACAGGTGACGGCCCTCCCAGTGGATGCGGTCGATCCGCTCGATCGTCGGACGGGAAGGGAAGGATGAGGTGCCAGGGGTCGCTCTCGGCCCGGAAAACTCCGCGCCGGTGCCGGTGATGATCACGACCCGGTTGTCGCGGTCGCGGCCGACATCGTAGAACGCGTCGGGCAGCTCGCCGTGCGGCACAAAACCCCAGCGGAGCGAGCCGCCATCGGTGTGCAGCGTCATTTGCAAGATGCCGTGGCGCCGCTCCATGCGGATCGTGCGGTACTTGTTGGCGTAGTCTTCGAGCGTGCTCATCGGAGCCTCCGGTGGTGGGCCGTTCCAGGAGCCGTAGGCGCGATTCTCAGGGATGCGGTCCCCACGGAGCCGCGGTCAGCAGCTTGACCTCCTGGGAGAGGAGCAACGGGCGGAATTTCGAGGCGAAGCCCTCGACGAAATCCTTGTTGGCGAATACCGAGGCCCAGTGCGCGCGACGGTCGGCATCGTCGTCAAATTTCCAGAGGTGGACGAGCTGATTGACCATGCCCGTGTCGGCCTGGAAGTATCCGATCAGCTTCTTGTCCTGGCCGCCCTTCTGGAGCGCCGGATAGCCAAGCTCGGTATACAGCTTGACCGCCTCGCCCATCTTGCCGACATGAAGCGTGTAGGTCCGCATCTCATAGATCGTCATGGTGATCCTCCCGAATGGTTGTCAGGAGAGTAGTCTGGCCGCCGGAAGTGGTCAAGGATGCGAGGTATCGTCGGCAGGAAAGTGAAACCTGAGCCTCGGCCAGAAGTTCCCGCCTGCAGCACCGTCGGACAACTTGGACGCCCATGTCGTGATAGCATTCTCGGCGAAATCCCGGAAGGGGTTCGGCCAACTCTTCAGCGGAGCCCACGAACGTGGTGTTGACCAAAGACCAGCAGGTGCTACAGCAGGGTGCGCGTCGATTCGCACGCGAGCGGTTGTTGCCGGACTATCAGAAGCGCGAGCGAGAGGCTATCCTCGAGCGCGAGCTGGTCGCGGAGATGGGGCGGCTCGGCCTGCTCGGGATGGATCTGCCGCAGGAAGTCAGTGGAATGGGCGCCGACGCCGTAACGACCGGGCTCGTGGTGGAGGAGCTGGCCTATGGAGACTTCAACGTCAGCGCCCTGCCCGTGGGGATCTCGCTCAATGGCGCCATTCTGGTACGCCATGCTCAGCCGGAGGTGGTCAGCGAATGGGTTCCCCGCCTGACCCGGGGTGACGCGGTGCCGGCCATCTGCCTGATGGAGCCCCGCGGTGGGTCGGACGCCAGCAACCTGCAGCTGTGCGCGCGACGCGATCAGGAGTTGCCGCACCAGCAGCGCATGCGCGATGTCATGGGCCTCGAGATCGGCGACGGCACCGCCGGCATCATGAAGCTCATCGTCGCCCGTGAGCGCATCGGCCGGGCGGCGATCCAGTACTGAAGATCCGCACGCAGCCGCCGGACCAGAACGGATGCGACCTGAGCGAGGAGACCGGGCCATGGAGAAGCCGAGCTACACCGCGATCACCGTCGAGCGGCGCGGCGACGCCGACTGGGTCACCCTCAACCGGCCGGAGCGGCTCAACGCGCTCGACCACGCCATGGTGGAGGATCTGCTGCACTACTTCGGCTCGGCGGGAGAGGACCCGGCGTGCCGCGTCATCGTGTTGCGCGGGGCGGGGCGCGCCTTCTGCGCGGGGGTCGACATCAAGGAAACCACCATCGCCCGCTGCGAAGACGCCGTGGTGGGGTTGACCGAGCAGCGGCGCTTCAGTGACATCATCCGGCGGATGCGGCGCTGCCCGCAGCCGGTGATTGCGCTGGTACACGGCCCGGCCTGCGGCGGAGGGTTCTCCATCGCATTGGCCGCCGATGTGCGCATCGCCGGCGAGAGCGCCCGGATGAACGCCGCGTTCATCCGCATCGGATTCTCCGGCTCCGACATGGGCTCGAGCTATTTCCTGCCGCGGCTGGTCGGCGTGTCCGTTGCCTCCGAGCTGCTTTTGACGGGTCGCTTCGTCGACGCGGGGCGGTCGCTTCGCATCGGGCTGGTCTCTGAGGTGGTACCGGACACGGGCCTGGAAGCGGCCGGCCAGGTCCTCGTGGACGACATGCTGGCCACCAGCCCCCTCGGGCTCCGCCTCACCAAGGAGGCCCTCGGCGCCAACGTCAATGCGAGCCTCGATGAGGCGATCGCCCTCGAGGATCGCAACCAGATCCTGTGCGCCATGGGCGGCGACGTGGGCGAGGGACTGCAGGCCTTCATCGAGAAGCGGCCGCCTCGTTTCGGGCGGCACTAGACGGAGAGGGAGGGACACGACATGCTGTCAGGCCTGATCATGGACATGCCCCTGATGATCTCGAGCGCGATCCAGCACGCCGCCACCTTCCACGGCCAGACGGAGATCGTGGCGCGCGGCGTCGACGGGACGATCCACCGCTACACCTATGTCGAGGCACATGGGCGGACCAAGCGTTTGGCTAACGCGCTCGGCCGGCTTGGGGTGAGGCCGGGTGACCGGATCGGCACGCTCGGCTGGAACACGCACCGCCACTTCGAGCTGTTCTACGGGGTATCCGGCTCTGGTGCCGTGCTGCATCCGGTCAATCCGCGCCTCTTCCCCGACCAGATCGTCTACATCGTCAATCACGCCGAGGACGCCTGGCTCTTCATCGACGCGGCGACCCTGCCCCTTGCCGAGCAGCTCGCGCCGCGGCTCAAGCCGGTGAAGGGCTTCGTGCTGATGGCCGAGCGCTCGGCGATGCCGGCCAGCACGACGCTCGGCACGCTCCTCTGCTACGAGGAGCTGCTCGCCGCCGAGTCCGACGACTACGCCTGGCCGCAATTCGACGAGCGCAGCGCGTCTTCGATCTGCTACACCTCGGGCACCACCGGCGATCCCAAGGGTGTGGTGTACTCGCACCGGTCCAGCGTACTCGTGTCGATGCTCTTCACCGAATGGGTGTATCGGGGCGGGCGCAACGGCGCCATGGAGACGCTGATGTCGCTGGCGCCGCTGTTCCACGCCAACGGCTGGTACTTTCCCTACGTCGCGCCCATGACCGGCTCGAAGCTGGTGCTCCCTGGCCGCAACTACGAGCCGGCCATGCTGTACGAGTTGCTCGACGGCGAGCGGGTCACCATCACCTGCGGCGTGCCCACCATGTGGCTCTCGCTGACCGACTGGATGGAGCGCGAGGGCTGCACGCTGCCGCAGCTGCGCACGGTCTATTCCGCAGGCTCCGCCGCGCCGCGCAGCCTGATCGACAAGTTCACGGCCTGGGGTATCGAGGTGAACCAGCTCTGGGGCATGACCGAGGCGCTCGGCATCACCAGCCCGAGCCTGCGCCCGGGCAGTCTCGCTTTGCCGGCGGAGGAGCAGCTGGCGCAGCGTATGAAGGCCGGTCGCGCCGGGTTCGGCGCGCAGGTCCGCATCGTCGACGACGAGGAGCGGCCCCTGCCGCACGACGGCGTGGCGGTCGGCCATCTCCGGGTCAAGTCACCGTGGGTCTCCTCCGGCTACTTCAAGGGCGCCGGCGACGCGCTCGATAGCGGGGGATGGCTCAGGACCGGCGATGTCGCGTCGATCGATCCCCACGGCTACCTCGCCATCGTCGACCGGTCGAAGGACCTCATCAAGTCCGGCGGCGAATGGATTAGCTCGATCGCGCTGGAGAGCGCGGCCTGCGGCCATCCGGAGGTGATGCAGGCGGCGGTGATCGCCGCCTTCCATCCGAAGTGGCAGGAGCGGCCGCTGCTGGTCGTCACGCGCCGGCCCGGCAGCCGGCTCGACCGCGAGGCGTTGCTCGAGTTCCTGCGACCGAGCGTCGCGATCTGGTGGCTGCCGGACGACGTCGTGTTCGTGCCGGAGATGCCGATGACCGCCACCGGCAAGATCCACAAGCTCACGCTCCGCGAGCAGTTCCGCGACTATCAGCTGCCGACGGCCTGACCCAAGTCCCGAAGCCACCGGAGGAGACCAATCATGGAATATACCGACATCCGCTACGAGAAGAAGGACGGCATGGCCTGGATCATCATCGACCGCCCGGAGGTGCGCAACGCGTTCCGCACACGCACGGTCGCCGAGCTGACCGATGCGTTCGTGGACGCCCGCTGGGACCGGACCGTTGGCGTCGTCGTGCTCACCGGCGCCGGCGACAAGGCCTTCTGCGCCGGCGGCGACCAGAAGGAGCGCGGGCAGGGGGGCTACTCGCCCGATCAACGCCCGATGGACGTGGAGGCGCTGCACAGCGCGATCAGGCACATCCCCAAGCCCGTCATCGCGATGGTCAACGGCTTCGCGATCGGGGGTGGTCACGTGCTCCACGTGCTGTGCGACCTGTCGATCGCGGCGGAGACCGCGATCTTCGGCCAAACCGGGCCCCGCGTGGGCAGTGTGGACGCTGGCCACGGCACCGGGTTCCTGGCGCGCGTCGTCGGGGAGAAGAAGGCGCGCGAGATCTGGTACATGTGCCGCCAGTACACGGCCGAGGAGGCGCTCGCGATGGGGCTGGTCAACAAGGTCGTCCCCCTCAAGGATCTGCGCGCCGAGACGGAGGCCTGGTGCCGCGAGCTCCTCGACAAGAGTCCCACCGCCCTCGCCCTCGCCAAGCAGTCGTTCAACGTGGACTCCGAGCAGCGCGCCGGCGTGGCGCAGTTCGCCCTCACCGCGCTCAATCTCTATTACGGTACCGATGAGGCGATGGAAGGGCGTAACGCCTTCGTCGAGAAGCGGCCCGTCGACTACCGCAAGTTCAGGACGTAGACGCCCATTGCCATTGCCCTTGCGTCCGTGGGGTTCGGATGATATGCAATCCGGCTGGACGGTATGTTTCTGTGACCGGAGCGGGCGTCGCCGATGGCCGCCCGAGATAGGAGGCCGCCGCGTCGAAGGTACGATCGTAGCGCCGCTGAGATGCGCTTCAGCCAGATCTCTCCAGGCCCCGGTGATCGGATAGGCCCGCAGGCGAATTGCTGATCGTCAATGGATACACGGGACAGCAGATCAAGCTCGCCCAAACGGCGGTCGCGAGAGGCGCCTCTCCGCTGAACTCGCGCTCGCCCCACGGCAAGAGCGAGCTCGCGGCTCACGACCTCGGTCTGATTCCGGTCCACATGCCTTAGCCCCTAAAGGTGAGCTTCCAATTAGGACCAGCGAACGAATCGTGCAGCGTAATGACCAGGCGCCCTTTACATCTACCGTCGCCGCAGGAGCAAGGCTTTGGAAAAATAGGGTCGGATAACCATTCCCTAGCCCCAAACGTCTTCTTCAGCACCGAGCTCTCATGGCATCCTGGATCATCCAGGAAAACAAGCTGACCCTGATCGTCAAGCAGCGCAGCGAGAACCCACTTACCAGTTTCCGCTCGAATCAAAGGCCGGTTGTGAGAGTCGTACAGATGATAGGGGCCTTCACGATTGTCAAAGAGTCGGGAGAACGTCATTTCATCCATGCTGGTCCTCCAGTTGTTCGGCTCACCGAGGACGATGTCCCACTTCAGTCCGTAGCCGCCTCGTTCCATGACGAACCCGGCTAGCCAGCCGGCCAGCACTCCTCCGAAAACCACGATGGGAACATAACGACATCCATGACGCTTCCTCCTGCACTGCCTTGCAGCTCACCTACATCACATCAGGTCATCACGTCACGTCCCCCTTCACTGTCTTACGGGCAGCACCCTTTGAGGTAGGCTTCCCCTAGATGGGGAGGATTCGGGCACCACCGAGACGAGCGGGCGGAGCGTCAGTCCCCCTCGCGCCATCTTGCCGCACGAAGCGACCCGCGAATAGCACGTGACCCCTCACCCCTGACTCTAGTCGGTGCATCACGCCCGCCTAGTGGACCTTCGTCGACGAGAGGCGGTGCGACAGTCCCACGGCGAGGCGCATGGCTACGTCCTCCTCGTGCCTCGTTCCCGAACCGTCCGGCCACCTTCGTCGATCTTCTTCTGAACTCAGTAATATCGTAGTATAATATATATCTGAGATATGTTATATCCGCATGTACTCACGACAGAGCCGGATATCGTCGGGGCGACGGGTCAAGCCGGCAAAACGCGGAGGTAGCGATGTTCGAGGACAAGACCAAGGTCCTTCTTATGATTCCCCAAGGGCTCCTAGACCAGGCTCGGGTCTTCGCCGGAGAGGCGACGAGCAAACTCAAACGCCCGGTGAGTCTTCAGATGGTGTTGCGGGCGCTCATTGACGAGGGGCTGAAGCGAGACGGCGA
>WNFS01006668.1_pt1 | contig 11630 bp, 9 predicted proteins | sample 5400141 | NCBI WGS metagenome assembly WNFS01 (sample SAMN13153358, study PRJNA577476) | soil metagenome | isolation source: 60 cm saprolite under Madrone tree | place: USA:California | collected 2016-06-14 | reverse complement strand
AGCGCGCTGACGCTCAACTTCGAAAAGGCTGAGCGCGTAGAGAATTTCTTCCGGGTTGGAGGCAAGGATTTTGCTGGCTAAGAAATCCGCCGTAGAACGGTCCAGCGCCAACGCAGAGGCCTGGTCTGCAGTAAGCCGGTGCTGACTAATGGATTCTTTCAGAGCAGCAATATACTCCTTCCCGGCGACGGAAACCGATACGAGCCATGCACCGACGAGAAGCAGGGCAATCCAGCTGACCTGGCGTGGCGCTAGATGCAAATAGCTGGCAAAAATTAGGACGGTCACCCCGGCCAAACCGTCGCCTAGACGCCAGATCACCGTGTCGATAAACCATTTCGCCCGTAACTTCAGAGCATGAGGTAGCGGCAGGTACAACAGCTCGACCGCAGACTTATCGAGGGAATAGCGGAGCACTTGATCGCTGCCTTTCAGCGCAAGAGCGGATGCGAGGGTGCCCCAAATCACTAGCCCGGCCGAGCCCACCATCACGGCAATGGGGAGCACAAACAGCATCGTGCCTATCCCAAATCGGCGGAGCAATCGCGTGGTCAGCAGCAACTGAAACAACAATCCCAATATCCCGGCGTAGAAATAGAAGTTTCCAAATAAGATGGCCAATGCGTCTTTGTTCACCAGAACCTGCTTGGCAATAGCTTTGAATTGCCAGCCGGTAACCGTAGTGACGAACGAAGCGAGGCAGATGACTGCGGCTGTGGCTCGTAAATATTTGGAGGAAAGAACCAACCGCATGCTGCCCTTTAGGTCTCTTTGCCCGATTCTCTTATCTCTGGCTGCCGTTTCTCCCGAATCTGCAAGATGGGATTTCCACTTCCGCCACACGATTCCCATCAGCATCGTACAAATCAAGAGAAGCAATGCCATTCCCAGCAGGAGGCTTTCAGTGCCAAATGCCTTAGCCACTGTCTTCGAGAACAAGCCGGCGAAAATCGCACCCAAGATCGCTCCACCGCCCACCATGCCGAAAACTCGCTTCGCTTCTCGCGTTGTCAGAAGATAATTCGCCAGGGTCCAGACCTGAGTCGGAGCGAGCACTCCGAATAGGCCTACCCATACGTAGAACGCCGGATAAAGCCATGCAGGATGGTAGTAGTGGGCTAGCGCCCAAAAAAGCACACAGTTTGTCGCGAAGAAGAACTGACTGCCCACGAGCAGGTTGCCAAGAGAGGTCCTCCGCCCCAGACGAACATAGCCGACTACTACGATTCCCACCAAAACCGCGCTGGCGATGTCCACATAGGGCAACTGGACCGCTTGGAATCGGGCAAGGAACAGCGCATCGCGCGCAACCCTTCCTGTTACATAGCTGCTTATAATCAGGAACAGACAGGAGCACAAGAGGGTGCCGCGCCCCAGATCTCCAGGTTGAATGTTCAGGGCCCGCTCAATCCACCGTTTCATCCGCGGTATCTTCCCTTCAAGAACCACTCGGTCTTATTGCGGCGCGGCAGCCGTTGCGGAACATATGCGGTCGGCTGGTAAGACGGCTAGCTTGTCCGAAACCCTTGCCCCATCCCCCGCCCCTGGATGCTCACCAAGTCCTCCGTCTCGAGGCGAAGACCCTGCCGAATCGAGAAGCACTACCTGCTGGTCCAGATATACAGCGATGAATTTGGCATTACCGCAGATTTCCAGAGCTGACGGCCTGCCTCCAGGGTAGTAGCTGCTGAGCATGCCAGTGTCGATCAGGAACACTTTGTTGCCAAACCGAGGTCGGATGCGACCACCCTTCTGCACCGTGTGCCCTACCACAAGGTGTGTCGCTTTGTAACCCTCCAAGAGCTTGCTGACCTGCGGTGCACCCTCTTCGTCGCTCCACTGGTCGTAACCGCGAAACCACAACGGGCCCTCGACTCGCACACTGAGCCAATCTACATGTCTCAAAAACTCCTGGATCTTAGCCCGGCGCTCATCGTTCGTTGAAACATGCGACTTGAGCTCAGCGATGACTTCCGCCTGAAGCACATTATTGATTTCCTGCAAATTAAAGAATGGCAGAATTATCTTTTCATTCTGGAGATACTGTTTTAAGGCATCAAATTCCTTCATTTCGTCGTGGATCCGGTTATTCATCTCATCAGGTTTCGTCTTCCCCAAACCAGGATGAATCCCGCCGTGCAGGAAGATGACTCCTTCAATTTCTGCCAGGGCCGCATGTCGTCGCAGCCACTCACCGTATTCTCCCTTTGGACCAAACGCCTCTCGATGTTCAATGAAACCTGCCGGATGGCGTGCCATCCACTCTGTCTCAGTCAACTCCATCGGTTGTGGAAGCTCGGCTAGCAAGGATGCATGACCAGCCCTCCATTTCACATACTCGTCATACGCGGCCTTCTGCCGCTTCTCCGAGTTGCCATCGGCAAAACTGGCATAGTTCAAGGGAGTGACGTAACGCAGGTCGCCCATAATGTTCATCACTTCGTGGTTACCGAGGAGGCTTACGACCCGCCCGCCTGCTGATGCCGCTTCTTTCTCGAGTGCCATCATCAGGTCCATGACCTCGCGCGGCTTGGGGCCGCGATCCAGGAGGTCCCCGACTTGGACGAACGTCGTATTACCACCTTTCCAGCGTTTCTGATTGTCTATAAGACCGGTGTGCCGGAGAATGGCGACGAAGTCGTCAAAGTCATTGTGGACATCGCCGATGGCGATTATGGTTTCTGGTGCTTTCGCTGGAACCTTGGCTGGCCCCGCCCACGCTGGCACTGCCCACACCAGGACCAGGACGGAAATCCAAGCGCGGTGGGGATGGCAGACCATTTTCCTGCCTCCCATAGTCAACCCGTAGAATTTTGGCGAAAACATTACGGTCCGCAAGGCTCCTCAATTGAGGTGCATCTTAGGCTGCCAGAGTTGCACAAGTCAACGAGCTGAAAATACGCATACGCGAACTCGCAGACGGGGCAAAGGCCACAATGCAGGCCCTACAGCCCCTAGGGGGCAAATCCATCCTCACAATCGGCAAGGTCACTTTGAGCTTAAGGATCGTGGGCTGCATTTGACGCGGGAGTTCGTGATGTACCACACGGATAAGCACAATCACGGAGCCATCACGCATGATGGCTCCGCGATCTACTTACTAAGTGAACCACAATACTTCAACAAATCCGGGGGGCAACTTGGGTTACAAGACCCAACTCTTCTACTGGGGGGAGTGAGAGAGCCGCTTAGAGATTACAGTCGCGTGGATTACGCCTGCCTTCTCCTCAGTGCCTTTGCAAATCACGTAATCTCCGTCTTTAACCTCGCTGGCGTCAATGTTGTTAATCTTCTTGTCAGCGTGATATTGACTGACCCATTTCGTCGAGCTGTCGTATTCACAGGTCTTCTCTGCATTTTCGCCCGACTTGCGAACAGTCAGAGTAGAATGCTCCTTGCTGCTTCTTGCTACAAGACCTTCCCAGCGCGCCGCTTTCGACTTGGCGGCCTCTTGCGCGAGCACCGTCGTCGCCAGCAGGAACGTAAGTACCAACGCAAACAGCAGAGCAGGTTGCTTCTTCAGCATGTTTTCTCTCCTTATTACCGGGATCACCGGCAAAGATACAATGTGCAGCACGAACACTCGGCCCTTGGGCACCCAAAAAAAGCGAAACCTTAAACGTGGCCTTCCAACCTATCCGCTGCATCCCTCGAACTGTTAAGCGATGCGGCTTACTTCAGTGGCAGACATTCAGTACAGCACTTCGCTCTCACCTTTTTGAGCGATCATCGCCTGGAACTGCGCCACAATCTTGTCCCGTCGCGCCATCACCGCTTTGACTTCCTCCTTGGTGAGATAGCGGTTGGTTCTTTCTGTTAGCGCATTCGCATCCAGCGCCTTCAACTTCTCCAACAATTGCCGGTCGCAGCGAACCAGGTCTTTAGGGCTTTTCAGATCCTTGTTTAGGCGAAATGCGCGGCTGAAATCAACTCTCCAGATTTGCCAATTCTCTCCGATGACCACGTTGGTCAGGTTGGGATCGGAATCTGAGACCAATTGATCGAAGACCCGGATTTTGTACATCTGATTGTTCCATGCTTCCGCATCCGGCGCCGTTAATTTCTGCTTGTGGCGCTCGGCCTCATCCATCTTTACCGGCAACCACCAGCTCAACGAGCCTGCGTGGCCTTCCCATTTGCGTTCGACATATACCGGCAGCATGTCATCCATTCCAACCAACTCAGCCAGCGCATAAGCTGCGATGTTGTACTTGTAAGAGTCCACGAAGTTCAGTTCGACGCTGCCGTCGGCAAGCTTCATCTCCTGTTTGTGCTCATCAATACCTTGGAAAGAAGCATCGTGGGTAACAGTGCCGTCGGACAGCGTAAGCCGCGAGGGGTGGGTGATGCCTTTCTTTGACTCGTGACTGTTCACCACTTTGGCGGTGAGAAGGAACTGCTTAATCTGCTCCTTGGTCAGGGTTGGCCCGTCCGCTGCAACCACGAAGAGCTGGAAAGTCAGGCAGGCCACAGCGACAAAAATCAAGCGCACGCGCAAACAAAGTGGATTCATGGGAGGTCCTCCACAGAATTGATGGGACTCTACTCCTTTGCTCCTCAATGGACAACCTAAAAAAGCGGGAAAGGCCAGCGCCCCCCCCCAACCAAGATGCCAGCCAGGCACCTCTAGTCTTTCGCGACCGGCAACCCCGCATCCAGCCAGCCTTTCCAGCCGCCGTCCATCGACTCGACGTTGTTGTAGCCCATTTTTTGAAGATTATCCGCCACCAGCGCGGAACGGAATCCACCGCCACAATACAGAATCAGCTTCGTGTTTGCGTCCGGAACACGCTGTTCGATGTCGCGCTCAATGATGCCTTTCCCCAAGTGGATGGCCCCGGGAAGATGTCCCTTCGCCCATTCGTTGTCTTCGCGGACATCCACGAGCAAGAACTTCTCACCGGCGTCGGTGCGGCGCTTCACGTCAGCCACGTTGGTTTCTTTGATCTTCTTTTTCGCTTCGTTCACTAATTTCAGAAACTGGGGGGCGTGAGCCATCGGAAAAACTCCTTACAGGAATGATTCGAAGCGAGCATAACATAGGGCGCAGACGAACCTCACACCGCCTGGCGGCGTGCCGGGATCCAATCACTTTCACTAAAGACGTTAGAACGCAAAGCCGGTCTGTTAACCCGGCGGCGTCTCTGCCTTTGGTTTATCCGTAGCGCCCTTTTTGGCGAGCGAGCGCACGAGGTTCACGAAGTTCCAGCGTACCTTTTCCGCCGTTCGATCACCTTCGCCCGGCATCTTCCCCTTCCCGTTGCTGACAATCCAAAATAACTCGCCGTCGGTCATCTTCTCCAGAGAAGAAGGGTCGCGCCAGTCGCGCAGTTCCAATTTCATGTCCGCAGCCAAGTCACCCTTGCCATCGCCGCTTTTGCCATGACACATCGCGCAGTTGTAACCAAAAAGTTTTCTTACTTCCGCCAGCCCTTCCGGCGTTGGCGCGACCGGATTCTTCCTCGCCGCGTCCTCCGGCGTCATCTTCGGCTCGGCGGATCCCGCCTTTTCTTGAATAGAATTCGGCTGAGCGTATGAAATCCCAAAACTAGCGAGCAGAATCGCACTCAGGACCAGAACTGTCCTGCGCATATTTTCCTCCAACAGGATGGCCGGCCGAGGCAACGAGTTCGGCTGAGTTTGGACCGGATTCTACGCCCTGGTAATGCGGATGGAAAGAATTAAAAAATGAGTCGGGCCGGGTGATCCGCAAAAACGGACTATTCCAGGTCGCGCCAGTTGGGCCCGGAGCCGATTTCCACGACGATCGGTACCGCCAGTTTGTGTACGCCCTCCATTTCTTCCTTAACCAGTTTTTCCAGCTTGGCGCGCTCCTTTGTGGGGGCCTCGAAGAGCAGTTCGTCATGCACCTGCAGGATCATTTTGGCCTCGAACTTCTCCTTGGCCAGGCGCCGGTCAATATGGATCATCGCCAGCTTGATCAAATCCGCCGCCGTGCCCTGCAGCGGCGAATTGAGCGCCGTGCGCTCGGCAAAGTTGCGAAGCTGCATCTGCGGCGAATTGATTTCCGGAATGGGGCGGATTCTTCCAAACAAGGTCTTCGCAACGCCCGTCTTGCGCGTCTCGGCGAGAATATTGTCGAGGTATTCCTTGACGCCGCGATACCGCGTGAAGTAAGCGTTGATGAATTTCGCCGCTTCTTTCTGGTCGATGCCCAGTTGCTGCGCCAGTCCGAAAGGCGAAAGGCCGTAAATGATGCCAAAGTTGATGGCCTTCGCGGCGCGGCGGTGCTCCGCGGTTTGCGCCATTGGCCCCACGCCGAACACTTCTTGGGCTGTACGCGCATGAATGTCTTCGCCGTTGCGAAACGCCTCGACAAGTACAGGGTCTTTCGAAAAATGCGCCATGATGCGCAACTCGATTTGAGAATAGTCCGCCGACAACAGGATCTTTCCTTTTTCGGCGACGAACGCGGCGCGAATCTCCCGCCCCAGTTCGGTACGAATCGGAATGTTCTGCAAATTGGGATCACTCGAACTGAGCCTGCCGGTAGCCGTTCCGGTCTGCGAAAAACTGGTGTGCAGGCGCCCGGTTTCCGGATGGATCAGTTTCGGAAGCGCGTCCACGTATGTAGATTTGAGCTTGGCAATTTCCCTGTACTCGATGATCTTTGCGGGAAGCGGATGCTGCGCGGCCAATTCTTCGAGGATGTCGGCGGCCGTGGACCTCGCTTTTGCTTTTCCACGCCGGGCGTTGGGCTGCAGATTGAGTTTGTCAAAAAGAATTTCGGCAAGCTGCGTCGGCGAATTGACGTTGAATTCCGAGCCCGCCAGTTTCCAAATCTCTTTTTCCAGTCGGCGGACTTCCTTTTCCATCGATCGCGACATCTTCTCGAGTTCTTTAGGGTCCACGCGAATCCCCGTTCGCTCGATGTCTGCAATCACGGGGGCCAGCGGCAGGTCAATTCTTTCGTAGACGTCCTCGAGCCCTTGCTCCTGGATTTGCGCATGCAGGGCGGGCGCAAGCCGCTGCAAATAATTGGCCCGCTCGCCGGGTCCGCCTCCAAGCATCGCGTTGAATTGCCTCATCGCCACGTCCACAAAGTTGTGATTCGCGGTTGTCGGCCTCAAGAGATAGGAATAAAGCTGTGTCGCATGCCGGATGCCTACCGCCCGGCCCGTCAGCAGTTGAAACAGTTTTGCGTCGTGAACGATTTTCTGCCGCTTCGAGTCCTTGAGAAGTGGCTCAAGCGCCTTCGGCGCTTCGCCCTTTTCGTCCATCCAAACCGCCCGTCCTTCACCGGCCCTGAGGGAAACCTCAATCGAGGCGATGCGCGTCCCGCAGCCTTCCGTTTCGCGCTCGCCTGTCTCAAAATTCAGCCAGATCGCCAGCGGTTCCTTCGCCGGGAGTTTGGCCAGGTACTCGCGAAACTCGGCGACACCGGCAAGCTGTGCGTAATCTGCCTTTACAGCCGGTTCGGAATCCGCTGGCGCGGAAGGCGCCGTCGCCTCCGCACCCAGCTCTTTCAATAGCGAGCTAAATCCCAGCTCGCGATAGAGTTCCGCCAGCGCCACGCCGTTTGGCGGACGTAGTTCCAGCTCCGCCAGCTTGAGCTCGATCGGCGCGTCCTTTGCAATCTCGGCCAACTGTTTGGACATCAGCACTTGTTCGCGCTGCTGCTGCAGCGCTTCGCGGTATCGCTTGTTCGAGACTTCGTCCGCATGGTCCAGCGCGTTCTCGACGCTCCCATACTTCTTAATCAGCTCCGCCGCGCCCTTTTCGCCGATTCCCTTAGCCCCGGGAATGTTATCGATCGTGTCGCCGAGCAGCGCCATGTAGTCCACGACCTTTTCCGGCGGCACTCCAAGAATCTCTTCAACCTTCTTTTCATCCACGATGATGTCGCCCTTGAGACCGCCCGAACCGGTGCGCAGCGTTCTCACGTTTTTTCCCACGAGCTGCAGCATGTCTTTATCGTTGGACACGATCAGCACTTCCAGGTTGTTTTCCCCTGCCTTCACCGCCATCGTTCCGATCACATCGTCCGCTTCGTAACCCTTGACTTCGAGGACCGGCAGGCGCATCGCTTCGCACAACCGGCGAACAAAGGGAAGTTGCACGCGCATTTCGTCCGGCATGGGCTGCCGCTGCGCCTTGTATTTCTCGAAAAGTTTGTCGCGGAATGTCGCTCCGGGAGGGTCAAACACAATTCCGACATAGTCCGGCTGATAGTCCTTGATCAACCGCTTCAGAATGTTTCCAAATAGAAAAGGAATGTTGGTGGGAATTCCGCCGGGACCCGTGAGCCTCTGCGGCATGGGCGCAAAGAAAGCGCGATAAACATGCGCCATGGCGTCCACAAGGAACAGTTTTTTCGGAGCATCAGGCATGCGGGCGAGTATAGCAAAGGACAAACAAGTGACTCGTCATTCTGCGGAGTGCACCTCTGCGCATGGGACGGAATAAAGGGGGCCGCGCGGGTCGGTTTCCGCGTGGCCCCCTTCCTGCAGCAGACCTTGTTGCTTATTGCTTATTGTTTGTTGGGCTTGCCAGCTTCCGGTTTGGACTCACCTTTTGGTTCCGGTTTGCCTGCTGGTTGCTTCGCTTCACCTTGCGAACCGGCTTGCGCTTGCGAAACCAGCAGCATCCGCGTGCCGCTGTCCAGGTAAGTGAGCTGGCCGGCTGCGTTCAACCCGCCGACGGCTCCCTTCGAGGCCCCGGCGATACTTCCGCCTGCGCCTGCCGCGGAATTCACCGCTCCGCCCGCAGCTCCACCTACGTTAGCAGCGGTGTTCGTCACCGCGCCAACAGCACCGCCTGCGCCGGAAGTCACTCCGCCAAGCGCGCCGCGTCCACTGGCCCCGCCGGATCCCGCTGCCGAAGCGCCCGCCCCGCCAAATGTATCAAGGTCGGATCCAGCGGTCGACGCACTGCTCTGCGCCGCAGCAAGGGCTTGGATACCGGCGCTCAACGGAATCTCCTGCCCATTCTTCAGGATCGCTTTGTCAAACACGATTCCGAGCGCTGACTCCGATTCGCCTTTGGCGCGCGCCGAAGCCTGCGTCACGTGGCCAACCAGTTTCGCGCCCTTCGGAATGACAGTTTTCCCTTCGGACTTCACCGCTTCCGTGGTGCGCCCGTTTACCGCATCACCCGGCTTGCACTTTTTCGAATCGATTGGCGAACTCAGCTCAGCGTTAAACGCCGTGCCCGTCGCCAGCGAACCATTCGCCTGCCCGTTCTGCGCCGACGCCGAAGTGGACGCCGATGCATTGGTTGATGCTTGCGCCTGCGTCTGCCCGGCCTGCACTGACGTCTGGCTGCTTGTCTGTGCGCCAGCCTGAGCCCCAGTCTGTGGTCGAGCCGCCGCGCTCATGCAGAAAAATGCCCCCGCAATAATTGCCATCCCTGCGCGATTCATAGTCGTAAATCCTCCTCAAACAAACGTTTGGAGATGAGCTGGATTTGTGGCTTCAAATATAAGGGTATCCATGCAACCGTTTGATAGTCGCAATGTTTATGCCGATGTGTAAGACCATTGTTTTCTGTTATTTAGGCTGATAGTCGGGCACGAGTAGCCCGAAAAAAGGGCCTGTACTGCGCAGGATTTACAGGGTTCCGCCAGTGCATTCTTCTGCAGCCCTAAGCCAATAGCGAACTCTTGCAAATTCCCAAGTCGCCCCTATGGCTGCGCTGTAAGGAGCGGACTGCCGCCCTTAGCTGGGCACGATGCCCAGCGGCTTGGCCACTTCCGCCAAAATGTCCGCCGCGCGCAGAAGTTGATCGCGCTTGTGTGTCGCGCTGACGATCGCGCGCAGCCGGGCTTTGCCTTCCGCTACCGTCGGGTAACCGACGGCTGGTGCAAACACGCCTGCTTCAAAAAGCTTCTTCGAGAATTCGAACGCCTTCGCCGCATCCCCCACGTGAATGGGAATAATCGGTGTCTCACTCACTTTGAATTGAAATCCGCGCTTCTTCAATTCGCGCTTGAACATTTTCGTGTTGGCCCACAGTTTCTTCACCAGCTTTTCGCCTTCCGGCGAATCGAGCAGCGCGAACGCCGCCTGGCATGCCGCCGCCGTAGCCGGCGGATGCGAAGTCGAAAAAAGGAACGGCCGCGCCCGCAGGTACAGAAAATCGATCAGGTCGCGCGAACCGCAAACGTATCCGCCCATTGCGCCGATTGCCTTGCTCAGCGTTCCCACCTGGATGTGCACGCGCCCGTGGCACTGATGATGGTCCACGCTTCCGCGGCCGCCGCGGCCCAGCACGCCCGAAGCGTGCGCGTCATCCACCATCATGATGCAATTGTATTTTTCCGCCAGGTCGCAAAGCTGCGGCAGCGGCGCGATGTCGCCGTCCATCGAAAATACGCCGTCCGTAATGATCAGCTTCTTCCCCGGAAAACTCGCGTTCTCCTGCAGGATGCGCTCGCAGTCCTGCACGTCCTTGTGCTTGAAAACCTTGATCGTCGCTTTCGAAAGCCGCGCCCCGTCAATGATCGAAGCGTGATTCAGCTCGTCGGAAACAATCAGATCGTCTTTTCCCAGGACGGCCGAAACGGTTCCCGCGTTGGCCGTGAATCCCGATTGAAACACCACGCAGGCTTCCACGTTCTTGAACGCCGCGATCTGCTCTTCCAGCTCCATGTGAATTTTCATCGTCCCTGCAATCGTTCGAACCGCCCCTGCGCCCGCTCCATATCGTTTCACCGCGTCCAGCGCGGCCTTGCGCAGCGCCTTATTCGTCGTCAGCCCGAGGTAATTGTTCGAAGCGAGGTTGATCACTTCTTTCCCGTCGAAAATACACACGGGCTTCTGCTCGCCTTCCAGCACGCGTAGTTTTGGCGCCACGCCCTTCGCGCGCATTTCCTTCAATTCGTCGGTAACGTACTGCAGAGGATTTTGCTTTGTTGCGATAGTAGCGGTATCAGACATGCTTACACTCCTAGCTTGGACTCGCTGGGGGGAAGAACCATTGTGCGTCAGCTGGCGGCCTGGAGCAAAACAATTCGAAAGGAAAAAAAGGCAATTCGCCTAGCGCGGCATCCCATTCGGGTACAGCAAAATCTTTCCTGCCAGGCCGCTCTGCAACAAGGTGAACGCACTCTCAAACTTCTCCAGCGAAGTGCGCTCTCCAAACAGCGGCTCCAGATTCAACCGCCCGGCCTTCAGCAGCGCCGTCATTTGCACCCACGTTTCATACATGCGCCGCCCATAAATTCCCTGCACCGTCGCGCCCTTGAATATCACGTCATTCACCAGGTCCAGTGGCACGCTTTCCGTCGGAATCCCCAGCAGCGAAGCGCGCCCACCAGCTCGCAGCGCCTTAAACCCTTGCTGAATCGCCATGGGATTTCCGCTCATTTCCAGCAGCGCATCGACACCCGTGCCGTTCGTTTCCGCGAGAATTTTTGCAACCGCATCTTCCTTCGCCGGATTCAGCACTACGTCCGCGCCCATCTTCTTCGCCATCGCGCGCCGCTTTTCGTTCGTTTCCGTCGCAAAGACTGTCGAGCTACCGCACGCTTTCGCCACCGCAATAGCCATCAACCCGATCGGCCCGCAGCCCGTCACCAAAACCGTCTGCCCCGCGATCGGCCCCGCCAACACTGTGTGCACCGCATTCCCCAGCGGATCGAGAATTGCTCCGTAATGCTCGGGAATCGC
>WNFS01004365.1_pt1 | contig 11631 bp, 9 predicted proteins | sample 5400141 | NCBI WGS metagenome assembly WNFS01 (sample SAMN13153358, study PRJNA577476) | soil metagenome | isolation source: 60 cm saprolite under Madrone tree | place: USA:California | collected 2016-06-14 | reverse complement strand
ACGATCGACACGCCGAAGACGACGGGAACGGCGAGGGCAAGCCGCTGCTGCAGGTAGACGAGCATCAGGGGGGCGGCGAGAGGCCGCCGTCGGCGCGCCGCCGACGCCGAATGGCTACTTCTCCAGCGACACGTCGTACAGGATCGGGAAGGTCACCACGTTGAATCGGTAGCCCTTGACCTCCTTGCGCACGCCCACGATGGTGACCTGGTCGACGAGCGGATAGGCGACGGCCATCTCGAAGAGCGTGCGCTGGATCTTCTTGTACACCTCCATGCGCGGCCCCTCCGCCGTCATCGCGGCCGCCTGGTCGAGCATCTGGTCGATTTCCGGGTTGGACAACCGCGGGCGGTTGAAGCCGAAGAGGCTCTTGGTGTGAAAATTGGTGGTCATGATCGCGGGGTCGGGGAACCACCAGTTGACCTCGCCGATATTGTGCTCGCTCTTGCGATTTGCCTCCTCCATCTGGGCGCGCGGCTGCTCGCGCAGCTGGATGTCCATACCCACCTCGCGGGCCATCGCCTGGACCAGCGGCGCCATCTCCTCGTAGCCGTTGTTGGCGCCGAAGATCCAGAGGATCTCGAGCCGCTTGCCGTCTTTCACGCGAATGCCGTCGGAGCCGGGCTTCCAGCCGGCCTCGTCGAGGGTCTTCTTGGCCTTCACCGGATCGTAGGGCGAGATGTCCTTCGCGAGCGGCGCGTAGCCGGGCGTGGTGGGCTGCAGAAGCGACCACGCCGGACGGCTCTCGCCGTGGAAGACGACGCGCACGATCGCGTCCTTGTTGATGGCGTAGCCGAGCGCCCGGCGCACGGCGAGATCGTTCGTGGGCGGGCGCTGGACGTTCGGATAGATGGTCCAGGGCGTCCCTGCCGGCACGGCGCGGAGGATGCGGATGTCGCCGTTCTTTTCCAGGCCCGCCACGTCGGCGTACGAGAGATCCTCCGCCACGTTGACCTCGCCCGTCTGGATGACCGCGGTCCGCGTGGGCGCCTCCAGGACGAACCGCCATGCGATCTCGTCGAGGTAGGCCGGGCCCTGGTGCTCGGCGAGCGCGGGCGCCCAGTTGTAGGCGGGGTTCCGCACGAGGGCGACCTGGTCCTTGGTGATCCACTCCTTCACCATGAACGGCCCGGTGCCCACGGGCTTCCGCGAGAACTGATCCCCCAGCTTCTGCACGGCGGTGGGCGAGATGGGGCCGAGGGGCGCCAGCGCCGCCATGCGGAGGAAGGGCGAGTACGGCTGCTTGAACTTCACGCGCAGCGTGTTCGGGTCGACCACCTCGGAGGCCTCGTACGGACCGATGAACGAGCGCGCCACCCCCGGCGCCCCCAGCGGCGTCTGGATGCGGTCGAAGGTGAACTTCATCGCGGCCGCGTCGAACGGGGTGCCGTCGTGGAATTTCACGTTCCGGCGCAGGTGGAAGGTGTACGTCTTGCCGTCGGGCGCGATCTCCCACTTTTCCGCGAGACCCGGCTTCACGCTGCCGTCCTTCGGGTCGATGACCACCAGCGTGTCCATGAACTGGATGAGGATCTTGCGGGTGGCCGCGCGATTGGTGATGTGCGGGTCGAGGGTGTCGATGTCCTGCCGGGCGGCGAAGACGAGCCGGCCGCCGGCCTTCGCCGCGACAGTGGGGCGAGGCACCGCGACGCCACCGAGCACGGTGACGAGTACGAGCCAGGGAGTGATCTGTCGCAACATACGGCGGGCGGGCATGGCTGCCTCCTTACTCGATCACGAACATCTCGTGGGTGGAAAACTTCGCCGAGAGCAGCTCGGGCCCTGTGCGGCGGACGACCGCCATATCCTGGAGGTGGAGAAAACCGGGGCCGGGATTGAGCCCGTGCGGCTCGAGGGCGAGCACCATGCCCTCCTCCAGCGTGAGGTCGCGGCCGCGCGCCACGATCGGCTCCTGCTGGTGCCACCACGCCCCCACGCTGTGCCCGACCAGGATGGACGTGTACTGCCAACCCAGCTTGGCGAATGTCTCGACGGCGAAGGTGTAGACGCCACCGGCGGTGACACCCGGGCGGCAGTGGTCGATGATCTTGACGTAGGCGTCTCGATAGCGCGCGTAGTCGTCGCGGAGAGCCGCGCTCGGCTTGCCCAGGATGGCCACGCGCGACTGATGCCCCGGATAGCCGTCGAGATAGGCGACGTAGTCGGTGCGGACGACGTCTCCCCGGAGGAAGAGCTCGTCGCTCTCCCCCGCGTAAGGGATGGTGTTGCGATGGGAGTTCAGAATCCCGTGGGCCCAGTTCGCTCCCCGCCGGATACAGCTCCCGATGAGGCGGCTGTGGACGGCCCGCTCCGTCTCGCCGTGCTTGATGGTCGGGAACACTTCGGCGTAGGCGTCGTCGAGCAGATCCGCGCCCTTGCGCAGGAGCGCCAGCTCGGCGGGCGTCTTCACCCAGCGCACGGCGTCCATCATGCGGTTGCAATCGATCAGCTCGGCCCGCGGCAGTCCGCGCCGCACCTCCTCCCAGTGCTCGGCGCTCACATAGTTCTTCTCGAAGCCGATCCGCTCCCCTTCGAGCCCGGCCTCCTTGATCACTTCGCAGAGCCGGCTATAGGGCGATTCGTTGTAGGCGTCGTAGACGGATACCCGCTTCACCCACGAGTCGCGAAGGGTGAGCTTTTCCGCGATGGCATTGAGCACGATGACGGGATCGCCGTGGCGCGGCCACAGCAGCAGCACTCCACGCGTGGAGTCGGTGATGTCCACGTGGCGCGCGAGCGTCCCCGGATACGCGAGGCCCGAGAGGTAGGTGAGGTTCTGGCCCGAGCGCGCGACCACGGCCGCGAGCCGCTCGCGGTCCATGAACTCGTGCAGGCGCGCGACATTGACGGTGTCCCTGCTTCCACTCCCGATCCCCATGAGGCCCTCCGGGTCGCTCGAGGTTCAGCGGCAAAGGTGGTACGTGGCATACGCCACTGCGCGTCCGGCCGTGACGAGATCGGCGAGAGGAACGCGCTCGTCCGGCGTCGGCCACTCTTTGTAGATGCGGATGTCGCCCGCGCCGTACTGCACGGTCGGAATGCCCGCCTCCTGAAGGATATTGCCGTCGCCGACGTTTCCGAGCCGCCCCCAGCCGCCGACGACGGGCTCGGTTCGCGAGGCCCGCCGCTGGCCCTCGGCGAGCGCGCTCACCAGCGGATGGCTCCGCGGCACTTCCATCGGGTCCTGGCACCAGCCCTCCTCGGTGCCCGACGCCGGAACGGTCAGCTCGTAGTCGAAGGCGGCGTGATCCTTCTTGATGTCGTCGAGAAGCCGGATCATGTCTGCGCGCACGCCGGCCACCGTCTGCCCCGGCACCGTGCGGATCTGAAAGAGCAGGTCGCATTCGCGGCTCGACATCCCCGTATAGTTCTTCTGGTAGTAGTGTTCCTTGTGCATGGTATCGAACGTGTGGGTGGGGAAACCGGGCAGATCCGGATGCGGCGTGAAGGTCAGCCAGCCGCCCGGAGGGATGGGATCCAGGCTGGGACCGATGCGCCGGATGATCTCCGCCTGCTGCTCGATGGGGTTCCAGTACGCCGCCTTCGCCTCGGCGCTGTAGCGGAAGAATAGCTCGGGCGCGCGCGTCTTGACCTGGATCATCACCACGCCGACGCAGACGTTGGCGATGGTGTTCGCCGAGTGCTCCATGTTGATGGCGAGATCGGTCCGCACGCCGTGCTTCAGCAGGGCGCGCGTGCCGGCCCCGCCCAGCTTGTGGGCGACGACCGGGCACACGAGCACGTCGCCTTTGAGCCGCGCTCCGGATTTCACGATCGCCTCCACGGCGCAGATGGCGGCGACGACGCCGCCCTTGTCGTCGTGCGCCCCCATGCCCCACACCCAGCCGTCCTCGAACTTCGCGCCGTAAGGATCGACCGTCCACCCGCTCATTTCCACGCCGGGGTCCATGTGCCCGTTGAGCATGAGGCTCGGCCCGCCCCCTGCGCCGGCGAGGCGGCCGATGGGCTGCCGCGTCGTCTGGCCGGGCTTGGCGGGGTGCGTGACCTCGAGCATCTCGACCTTCAGGCCGATGTCCGACAGGTAGTTGGCGAAGAGGTCGGCGATCCGCTGCTCTTCGAAGGTCGTGCTGGGAATACGTATCGCGGCTTGCTCGAGAGCGAGGACCTGCTCATCGGTGACCCGCGCCAGGATGCTGTCCGTCAGGTCTTGCGTCATCGTCATCTCCGATCTCCGCGGCGGCTCAACGCTGGTCCCGAACGGGACTAGGGGGGAGTGACCAGCTGCTGGTAGAGCTTCGCAAGAGCCTCATCGACTGCGGTGAAGGCTGCCCCCGGCGAGCTCAGTCCCGAGCGTCCAGCTCCCCTGGTCTCGATCTGGCGCTCCTGGCCGCCACCGTCGACTTTCACGGTCAGCGTGTATGTCGCCCGATGGAGGCCTTCATCGTAGAAGCCAGTACTCGGTTTGGACACCACGTCCAGTTTCGACGCGACATATCGAATGACGGGCGCCGAAGGATCGGGGTCAAAAAGGCCCCACAGGCTCTGGCCAACCGGCACACTCTCGAGGGTTCCCCAACCGCCAGGAACGGGCTCCCTCAATGTGCGCAGGCGGTCCTCGAGCATGAATGGGGGTTTGTGGGAGACTGTCAACGGCCTCGGAAAATCCTCAAACCGTACGCACGCCGTCAGAACGAGCGAACCGACCAGCACCGCCCTCATCGCGACTAGTCTCGTCGGGCTACACATGTGTGCTCCTCCACGCTGGGCAATCGGCGGCGATTGTATCACTGCCTCACGCCTCGCACCGGCACCGGCTGCCGGTAGCCCCCCACCTCGGTCACGCCAACGACCCCCTCGCTCTCGTCCGCCCCCGATGCTAGGCTCCTCACCACGTACCGCCTGCTCGATAACCTCGACGCAGGCGCGTGGCCCATGGACGTCGAGGCGGTGAACACACGGCAGCATTCACACCAAGCATGGAGGTGCATTCGATGAGCGTCACGCGACGTGATGTGCTCAAAGGGGCGGCAGCCCTCGGCGTTGCTGGAGCGCTACCGCAGGCCTTGCCGAGGGTGGCCCAGGCACAGACCACCCAGAAGAGAGAGCTGGTTGTCGCACAGGGGGGCGACATCGCGAAGTTCGACCCCCATTTCAGCACCTCGTCCAACGACATCCGCTGGAGCTTCAACGTCTTCGACAACCTGACCAGCCGGCATCCGGACGGCAAGCTCCATCCGGGGCTCGCCACGGATTGGAAGCTGCAGGGGCAGTCGCAGTGGGCGTTCAAGCTGCGTCAGGGCGTCAAGTTCCACAACGGTGACCCCTTCACCTCGGCGGACGCCAAGTACAGCATCGAGCGCACCTACGATCCCGCCGCCAAGACCATGGTGGCCACCGCCCTGTCGACAATCGACCGGATCGAGGCGCCGGACCCCTATACCCTCGTCATCCAGACCAAGAAGCCGGATCCGCTTCTGCCGGCGCGACTGGGCTTCTACGGTGGCCAGATCGTGCCCAAGAAGTACCTGGAGACGGTGGGCGGCGACACCTTCAACGCCAAGCCGGTCGGCACTGGTCCCGTACGACTGACCTCGTGGGTGAAGGATGACCGGGCCGTGTTCGAGGCCAACACCGACTACTGGGGTGGCAAGATCGACATGGATCGGCTGATCGTGCGCGCCATTCCGGAGACGTCCCCGCGCATCGCCGCCCTGCTCAAGGGAGAAGTGGACATCATCACGCAATTGCCGCCCGACCAGGCCGAGCGGATTACCGGGAATGCTACGACCCGGGTCGTGGGCGCGCTGTACGCTGGTCTGTACGTGCTCGGCGTGAACAGCAAGCGGCCGCCGCTGGACAACCCGCTCGTCAAGCAGGCGCTGTCCCTGGCGATCGACCGCGAAGCCATCGTCAAGGAGCTCTGGAGAGGGCGGGGCATCGTCCCCAATGGGCCCATTGCCAAAGGGGACAACCACTACGACGCGAGCCTGCCGCCGCTCGCCTACAACCCGAAGGAGGCACGGGAGCGGCTCAAGAAGGCCGGGTACAAGGGCGAAGAAGTGTTCATCGAGACGACGGTCGCGTACGTGTCGCAGGACAAGCCCATGGCCGAAGCGATCGCGGCCATGTGGAGGGACGTGGGCGTCAATGCCAAGGTCGAAGTGATCGAGTACTCGGTGCGCGCTCAGAAGAGCCGCGAGAAGACCTTCAAGGGTGTGTGGTGGTCCGACCCGACCTCGACGCTGGGCGACCCGGACGGGATGATGTGGCGGCTGCTGGGGCCCGGGGGGCCGATGGACTACTGGCGCGATGCCCGATTCGATGAGCTGGGCAATGCCGCGCGCTTCTCCGTCGACGAGAAGTTCCGGGGCGAGGCCTACAGGGAGATCACCAAGATCTTCCTCGAGAATCTCCCGTGGCTGCCGGTCATCCAGCCGTACGAAGACTACGGGTTGCAGAAGTACGTCGAGTTCACACCCAATCCGAACCAACAGTTCGAGATTCGGCGGTTCAACTTCAGGTTCCGGCGCACGTAGAGTCTCGTGGAGAACGCCAGGGAATGAGCGCACAGGTATTCAAGATCGAGAAGCCCTACTATCCGATCGTGTACGTTCGTGGCTATGCCATGCGCATGGCCGAGCGTGAGGACACCTTCAACGACACCTACTATGGGTTTTCGGCGACGTCCGTCGAAAAACGGCAAGCTCCAGCTCCACAGTATTTCGAGGCGGATGTCTTCGAGGGCCAACTTATCCGCTTCATGAAGATCAAGGACTACGGGTATGCAGATTCCGTGAACCGCGGTCTCGAAGTATTTCATTCGAATCCCGCCCGGAGCCTGTGGGTCGCGCGATTTTACGATCAGGATGTCTTTCGTGACACGATCCGGAAGATCGAAGACCACGCCGAGGATCTGTACACGCTTGTGTGTCAGACAATCCCCCAGCGACTCCGGCAGGCCGGCGTGGATCTTGGAGAGAATGATCGTGACTATCGAGTGATTCTCATTGCCCATTCGATGGGGGGACTCGTCTGCCGAACGCTCATCCAGAATCTCATGCCGCTCAAATACAAGCAGGATCCGAAATCCTGGATCTATCGGCTGGTGACGATGGGCACACCACACCGTGGTATCGATTTGGGGCGAGTCCCTGACCTAATCGAGAACTTCCTCACGACCAGACTGAATCCATTTGATGCGAACATCTTCAAAGACGACCGGATGCGCGACTATCTCAAGTTGGACGAGACCTATGACGTGCATAGTCTGGGCAATACCTCCACGGCACTCGGATTTCCGGTGAAGCGATGCTTCTGCATCATCGGGAGCGACTTCAGATCCTACGGCGTGACGAAGGAGCTGACGGGCAGCTTTAGCGATGGACTGGTAAAGCAGGATCACGCATACATGGTTGCAGGAGGGCGACCCCAGGAGGGAACCGAGTACCCCGATGATCAGCGGAGTTTCTGGGCCAACGTTCACCGGGCGCATTCTGGCAATCGCGGGATAGTCAACAGCTATGAAAGCTTCGAAAATATTCAGCGATTCCTCTTCGGCGACACCAGAGCTGAGATTTCGCTCGACGATATTCAGATCGGAACCAATGCTCCCGCTACCGGGGAACGCTACTTTTACGATTTCGAGTTTGTGTTTTCTATACGCAAAAGTGGCACGTATCTTCATCGGCGGCAGCAGGATCCCTGCGAGAACGCAATTCGGTTGGAACGCCACGACATTCCGAAGCGACTCCTTCTGCACACGGCGTTCATGAACTCTCGGCTTCGCGACGCAGGCGAGACGTTTTCCCACTTTGGCAGCAAAATCCGAGTCGTCGAGCATCGCGTGAGGGACGGATTTCTCTGGGATCACGAATACCCTGAAAGGCCGATCTACAACGAAAGCATCGAGGTCCGTGTGGGCGACACTGGGATGTCGTACCGATGGTTGTCCGACGGAGATGAGTGGACGGAGGCGGCAAGAGCCGCGGACGGTAGTGTTCGGGTTGCATTGCGGAACGGAGGCGCCGTGAAAGGGGATCTCGTCATCCGGCCAGGGATGTGGCCGGACGCTGCATTGACCAAAGAGTGAGGCGCCTCGGAACCGAGTGGCAAAGGGCGGATTGAGCCTGCCCGAACAAGTACCTGATTTGAATGGTGCCGGGAGGGGGGATCGAACCCCCATGAGCTTGCGCTCAAAGGTTTTTGAGACCTTCGCGTCTGCCAATTCCGCCATCCCGGCCCGGGGAGGCCGCATGCCAGTGTAACGCGCGGGATCCTGTTTGGCGGCGCGCTTCGTGATCGCCGCGTAGGAGCACCAAGCGATACGGCAGGCTAGCAGGGCCACCGGGGCTCGGCAAGCGGCGCACGAGCCGCAAGTACCGGCCAACCTTGACAGCTTTCGACCCGGGCAGTATTCTTCAGTTCGCGGTGGGGCTGTAGCTCAGTTGGGAGAGCACAAGGCTGGCAGTCTTGGGGTCAGGGGTTCGAGCCCCCTCAGCTCCACCAATTTTCTCACGGGGTTCCGAGGCGACTCGGAGCCCCGTTTTTCTTCCGGTGCCTAAATAGTGCCTAACGAAATCTTGCCTAGGTCAGCTCGGGGCCGATCCAGACTTCGCATCGCTTGCTTCAGGTAGTCAGGAGCAAGATGCTGGTATCGAAGGGTCATTCTCGGATCCCGGTGACCAAGGATCTCCATGATGGCCCTCTGGGGCGCTCCCGCCATTGTCAGAGTGCTGGCAGCGTCGTGCCGAAGATCGTGAAAGGTTAGGTCGATTAACCGCAGCCGTTTCACCAATCTAGCGAAACTCCGAGTGATGACCTGGGGATCCCGTTCCGGGAAAACCCGCGTCTGAGAATCAATGTTGCGCGGAAGAGATTCGATGACCTCTGCAAGCGCTTCGGTCATCGGCACGACTCGCCGGTCTCCGTTCTTCGTCTTAGGGAACGTGATCGTCCTGCGTTTCAGGTCTACGTCAGCCCACCGTAAGCGAGCGAGTTCGCTCCGACGCGCAGCCGTCTGCAAGGCAGCCAAGATATACAGGCGCAGCGTCGCGTTCGCTGCCTGGAGCAGTGCCTCTCGCTCCTCGTGTGTCAGATAGCGAATCCGACCAGGGCCTTCCTTCATCTCCTTGACGGACTTAGCGGGATTGTTTTTCAGGTAACCCCACGTTACCGCACGGCTTAAGAGATGCTTCATACGGCCCAATTCCTTATTGGCTGTAGAAACCTTTACCGCGTCAAGGCGCTCTCCATACCATCGTTCAATCTCATCTGCACGAATCGCTGACAGCCTCCGGCTTCCGAAGCGAGGGACAATGCTGCGACTTAGGATGCCCAAACTCAATTTCGCCCAAAGAGGATCAATCGTCCGCGATACCGCAGGCCAATATGTACGTTCGATGAACTCTCCCAGGCGAATGCCTTCTTCCCGCACTCCGAGAACCTCACCCTTGGCGATGGCCTGGCGGGTCTCGCGGTAGATCAGTTTGGCAGTCTGGTAGTCTGGGGCGGCCTTCTTCCGATGCCGCTTCCCCTCGGCATCGTAGTAGTCAAGCCACCACCACCCATTCCGCTGGAACAGGCCGTCGCGAGATCCTCCACGTCTTGATCGTTTCTCTGTGGGTTCCCCCGCACTCGCCAGCCTCGTGGACTCCTTATCCATTAGCGCCCCCCCTCTCAGTCCTTCGCACCGCCTTTTTGATCTTGCTGCCTCCTATTGATGCCCCGAGTCGGAACGCTTGTGTGGCTGCTCTGCTTTGACAACGGCGAGAGCAGTAGATTTGAGTTTCACGGCTCGCAAGGAACCAGCGACCGCATGCCTGCCCCTTTTGTGCGCGAGGCGCTGGGGCAGGGCACGTCCGTAGCATGTATTGGCCCCGAACCTCGAAGATCAGGAGCATAAGCCATGTGACGTAGGGTCCAGTTCGTGAGGCGGATTGCAGCCGTATCCCAGCCACGCCGTTCCGATCCACGTCGAGCTCGACATCGTATCGCCCGATCGTCACTCGCTGATCTCTCATTAGGGTCGAGAAGATGCGGGCGAAAGTTCTGTGAACTTCCCTTACTTCCTCATCCGAGGGGAGAGAGCCGTAGCGGTGCGCTACTTTGTCCGAGAAGGGGACCAGAAAGGCAGCCAACTCCAGCCGCAGGTTATACCACGCGGTTGGCGCCAAACCGTTTAGGTCTGTCTGCGTAAAGTCGATGGCCCAAGCAAGGAGTCCCCCTGCTCGGGCGTCTATCCGATGCAGGGTTGCCGGCAGTAGTTCGGGCGCGGCCCTGGATGGCCGTCGGGTTCTTCTCATGCATCCCTCCACTCATTCACGGGCATTGCCACTGAACAGTAAGGCCTCATAGACAGCCTGTCAAGCCATAGTTATATGTAAGCGCAAATATGATATTGACGGTCACGAAGTCGTTAGGCTATACTCCCCCGCAAATCGCTGGGAGGGAGGGTCCGAGGATGCTGCTGACAGTTAGGGACTTAGAGAAACTGAGTCAGACTGGCTGGGGATATCGCTTCGAAATGTCCCGGAAGGCGTTCAGAAAGCCTGCCAGCACGTTTTGAGACGGACCCCAACCCTGCTTAACCTTCAAGGCCCGCGGCGACCACGCCGTAGACGCTGGGAAGCTTCCATCACCCAGTGGCGTGATCTCTTGGTTCCGACAGAGCCCCTCGAGGTACCCCGCCCTAAGGGCCTCCACCACGCCACCTACCAGCGTCTCGCCAATGAGTACAACCGGCTCCTCGAAAAGCTCGACGCCCTTCCCAGCCGGAAGCTCTGGCCGCACATGCGGAAGGCTTACGAGCACCAGTTCCTGAACCGCATCGTGCGCATTCGCCGCCGGCTCGGGTTGCCGACGCCGGAGCCGCCGGCCAGGCGCTGGTACCGCACAAGCGATGCCGCGCTCTTCCTGGGTGTCTCCACCAAGTCCGTCCTGCGCTGGACAGCGAGCGGTTTCCTGCGCTGCGAACGTGCCGGCTATTGGGCGCATCGCTACTACGCCGTCGAGGAACTGATCCGCGTGCAGGGCCGACTGAAGACATGAAACCCACGGGGTCTGGACACGTAGGTCAATGTGTCTGGAATCAGAGGGAGGAATCCTAGGCAAGTGTCTGGTTTGAGATATCTCAGGAGTCCCGAAGGACTCGGAGGGCGCCGTCGGTGTGCTGCTGAATCGCATGGGACCATATGCAGGAGGCGCCGTGCAAGAGAGACAGGTAAGGCAAGTTGACTGCCCACAACCGCTGCGCGGAGTCGACGTCGGTTGTTGCGCGGGTCGGATTTGAACCGACGACCTTTGGGTTATGAGTCGCCTAGGGGCCGTGCCGGTAACCCTCTGATCTCGCAAAGAATGTGTGGAACGACGAGTAAATACTGGTTCCTTCCTGATAGTTCCTCGTACCTCGTTTTTCAGGGTGCTTCAGGATGGTATGGGAGCAAAACGGGAGCAGATGACCTTTGGGTTTTGCCCAAACCTGTGCGAGGAGTCAACCGCGGCGCTCAAGGCCAGTTGCCGTCTGTAGCAGGATTCGAACCCGTGTTTCAGTCACGACCACGTTTTCGTCAGCAGTATCACATGGTTCTTGGTCACATGCGCCGTCGGAACCCGACGCGACTAAAACATGCAGCGCAATGTTCCCTGAAACATTGCTCAGCGGGCCGCGCCGCA
>WNFS01003701.1_pt1 | contig 11631 bp, 10 predicted proteins | sample 5400141 | NCBI WGS metagenome assembly WNFS01 (sample SAMN13153358, study PRJNA577476) | soil metagenome | isolation source: 60 cm saprolite under Madrone tree | place: USA:California | collected 2016-06-14 | reverse complement strand
GCGCAAAACCCGCACGCCCGGGTGCAGATGTCGCCCAAAATCATGAACGTCGCCGTACCGTGCTCCCAACATTCCCCCATGTTCGGACAGCGCGCGCTCTCGCACACCGTATGCAGCTCCAGCGTCCGCATCGTCCGCTTCAACTCCTGATACCGTTCGCCGCCAAAAAACTTCACCCGCAGCCACTCCGGCCGAGGATGAGCCTCCGGCGACGGCACCGTCGCACCTGAGTTGGGCGGCACATACGAATTGGACACGATGTTGAAAGGAGAGGCCACAGGGTCGCTCTGAATCCCTAATTTTACGCTGCGCGACGCTGGGATACAAATGGAAGGCGCTGAAGCGGGTGACGTGACGCCTGCCAGCGCCGAGCCAGTTCCATATTGGCCTCTCGGTCGGGGGAAGACGCCCCGGGGTAAAGAAGAGCTTGGGTACACCCGGGTGTTTTGAGCAAAGAGTGCGCAAACGATTGAAAAGAGACGAGATGCGTTTCGCTCTTTGCAAAGAGTGGCAAAGAGCGGAGGTAACGAGACGCCGGCGGAGCGTCTGCGGACATAGGCAATCCAGATGGTTATCAAAAGAAAGGGGTTAGTGGAGAGGCAAAACGGATCGTTGTCAAAACAAAGGGGATAACCAAAGTTGTCCAGATTTGGGCGCGAGGGAGAGGCTTGAACGGGGATCCCGGGAAAAGTGAGGTCGAACAGTTCGAATGGAGCTTGAGTACACTCGTCAGTGTAGCATAGCCTCTTTTACGAAGTCAATAGATATTCTATGAGTATTTAATTAAATGAAGGCAAAAGACTTAGCGCGGGTTGTTTACCCGTCGGGGATCCTTGCGCCGGAAAACTTCCCGTCCTGTCGCTGATTTCTTCTGATTTCCAGCGGCCCAGACTCGACTCGGGGACTAGGACCTAGAGATGTTTTCGTTCGATTCGGTGTATCAGGAAATGAGCGTGAGTACCTAAATCCCCACTGAAGGCCCAAAGAGAATCGCCTCCAGCAAGAAGGACTGTCGTGCATGCCCATTGGCCTCTCGCGGTGGTACGCGGAAGGGAGAGATCTCCTGAGACCTTGTTTGAGGCCGGGTCGATCTCGGTTACCAGCTGACCTCTCGCGGAACTACCGAGCGTGGATACCCAGACCGAACCGTTCCAGAACGCAGGCAGGCCGATGGGGCCGAAGGAACCCTCTATATTGACCGTCCAGTGTACATTCGCGCCGATGGCATCCTCTGCCATGATTGTCGCAACCGTCTCGTGGGTTTTGGGATTGACGCGAAACAGGGTGTACTTGCCATAGTCGGCCCATCCCGGCTTGAAGAAGGCCGCCCAGAGCGAACCTTCCCCGACAGAAAGCCCGTACAAACCGGTCTTTAGGCTGAAGGCTCCGTTGTGCTGCTTCGGGCCGATGGAGAATTCGTCCACGATCTGATTCAACTGGGGATCCACACGTTTTACCGCGCCGTTCTCCAAGCCCATGAGCCAGACGGCTCCTTCATCAACCTGAACGGGATCCCAAAAACCCTTTCCGGCCTGAATTGAGGCGGCGATTTCGTTGGTTGCCGGATTGATTCGCAGCAGCGTCCCGTCGAACTGGTTGAGCACCCAAAGCGATCCCATTCCGTAAGCGAGGGAGGTTTCTCCCTTGCCCTTGTCCAGACGAATGGCCGCAACGCAATTGCCTGTAGCAGGGTCAATCCGGTGGATGCCGCCAACATTGTGCGCCTTTCCAAATACCCAGACGGACCCTCCTCCCACCTTCATGACAACCTGCCCATAGGTATACCTTTTTATCTCTTCGACTGGGACCGAGACGAGCCGGTTTTCTTTCGGGTTCACCTTGAGCAGTTCATGTTTGGTGAGGAGCCAAGCAGTACCGTCTCCGACAGCGATTCTGGGCTCACTCCCCGCACTCACCTCCTGCGGCCCCTCAATACTTGTGATGGTGAACCTCGGATCATCGGTCCGCACGGTTTGAGCGCTCAGTTGTAAAGGGAGCACAACGGCAGACAAGACGACTATGAGGAAGCGTGGCATAACAATCGGGCCGGAATCTTGGATTTGAACCTCCGCGCTAGCCCATCGTAAGTTTTTCCGGCCGTCGACGCAACAGATCGCGAGATAGACTGGAAGTTCCCCAATACTACAACCGTCGCATCATCGTGCAGCGTCAATTCGTCGAGTGCCGCCACTAGGCCACCCACTTCATCGCCAGCTTCTTTCGCTTCTTCGCGCAGTCCAGCAGATAAAGATCGATCAACTTCTGATAAGGCAGTCCCGTCTCCTCCGCCAGGCGCTTGAAATAATCCAAGACCTTCGGACTCAGGTTGATCCCCACAGCTTTCTTTTTGCCTGCGTAGGGATTCTTTACGGCTTTCAGTTTTGAAAAATCATATTCCTTCTTCATAAAATCGGACCTCCTTCTTGGTCGCCTTTCGCGCAGAAATAATTCGTATCAAGGAATCGGCATCCCGGTGGCAGTGGGCAGAGTGTTCCGGATCGTCGAAAAGACGCGCGTTCGGATCATCGAATACGCCTTGTGCTTCCTCGAACCGGATGCCGTGCTTTCGGCGGTTGCGTTTCTTCTTCGCCTCGTTCCACTCGAAACGCAGCGTATCTAGATATTATCTAGATTCAGAGGCGATGGCAAAACAATTCGAATCCCCATAACTTTTCGATGAAAGCTCAACCAAGGCACCACCATGAAGCGAAACGCGAACGAAAGACGGCGGACACGGTTTGTTTGCCAAGTGGGTTGTCGGGAGCCAAGTACGATTGATTGCCTAGCGAAGAGGGCACGATATATCGTGCCCCTTTCTATGAAAACAGGCATGGAGTCCAGAGGGCATTTGCGAGCCCGGGTATCAGCACGAGATTCAGGCCGAGCGGGATCGGAAATTGGAGGCAGCGAGGGAAAAGCGGAAGAATCGCCGCCAGCGGGTCGCGTGACGGGTGAAACGGATTACCTCCGGTTGGCCGACAATCCGGGAGGCATGTCGTGGACCATTGCACGGGTTGCGGTCAGTGGTGCCTTGCGTGGAACTATTTGCGAATCGCGGCCGTATTCCCAGTTATGCAAAAAGTGATTCCGAGTATGAGCCGATGGACGGTCGCGATTGGAGCGGCTGTGTTCATTGGGGTCCTTTTCATCTCTGCGTACTGGGAAGCTGATATTCGATGGCTTCACTTCTTTCAGGCATGGATGTATCTGGCCACGATAATTCTCGTCTGGAAAGGCAGCAGATGGGGGTACTTCATCGGCGTGGGAGCCGCGGCCCTGTGGAACTATATGACTCTATTTGTAAATACCTTCCTCAAGAACGGGTTGGAGCAAGCTTCCATTCTCGTGCACACGGGACACCTTCCGCGTCCTGATCTATTCATTTCGGTACCGGGCTGGCTCGGCAACCTTATGGTGATCGTTGGCTGTGTGCTTGCTTACGGATGGACGGCTGACAAACGGCGGTCCGACGTTCTCAAATTCGCACTGGCACTAGCAGGAACCACCAGTTTCTTCGCGCTCATCGTGGCGCTCTTCCAACCGCGCTATCTAGGACTCTTTCCTGGCTTGCTGCATCCTCACCTCCATCTATAGTGCTAGTAATCGGGGCAGTGAACTGGGAGCAAAAGACCGCTTTCGCAGCTGAGCAGCTTTACCGGTCGGAATTGTTCCCGACAAACCGGAAGTTGAGAACGATAGACGTGGTGTAGCTACGATGATCTTGCCGGGCGAAACGGAGCGGGCTCTCCGACGACGCAACCATGCTGAGGGATAGCCTGGTGACCGTATCGATGCCTTGGAGAGTCCCCGTCCGAAGGGAGGAATACTCACTAACGGAGAGCGCCCCTCTCCATTTCAGGCTGAACCAACAAGACGAATTTAAATCGGGCTGCGGGAGGAGCAGACGAAGTCGCGGAGGACGGTGACGTTGGGGCCGTAGACACCGACGCGGCCGGCATCGACGGGCAGGCCGAGCATTTCGGCTTGTTCGAGATCGACACCTGCGTCGTCGAGTTCGGAAAGGCTGAAACCTTGTGCCGGCAGAACGCGATTGAGGCCCGTCGGATACACGGGACGGACGATCAGGGACAGATGGAACGTTCCCCTAACATTTCGCGCGAGTCGCGAGGAAAGCACAGTAGGGCTGCCAGTTACGGTGTGGGTTGCTCGGGTGCCGCCGGCGCCGGTGTGATGCAATTGGGATTGCGGATGTTTGGAGCGGGGCATGGATCCGCGGGTAAATCGGTCAAGCGCTTCTGCCACGTCGCGACGAGCTCCTGTTGCCGCGTGGCATTGGCCGCCTGGAGTCCGAGTTGGGCAATCTGTCTCTCAAGCTGCTCGGTGCTGCGCGACTGTGCCGCGTATTGGAAAACATTGTCCGCGGTAGAGAGCGCAAGGTCGTATTTACGCTCGTTAGTGTAAGCGGCCTCCAGCCAGTACATCGCCATGATTTTCCCGAAGCGCGCATTGCCCGTCGTGGATTCGGGATACGACGCGATTGTTTTGTCGTATTCTTCAATCCCTCGTGTGCAGGCTTTTTCCACGCCAACCCAATCCGGGAGTTTCGATCGTAAAATGGCGATGCTCGAGTATTCCTCGCCCAATGTGGAATTGTAGTCATCGAGAGGCTGGCGAACGGAGCCAATCATGCGATCGGTGACTGCGTCCGCATCGGAAAAGCGTTTGAGGTTCCAGAACACCGCTACGAGCCGCTGCCTGGCAAGATCCTGAATTGGCACCTCGAAGTCCTTAATGCCCTCGGCGGCTTCTTCAACTTGCTGAAATTTTGGCACGGACGCTTCCAGTTGGTTGGCGTTCCGCAGAGATTCTCCGTCCTCGAAGAGCGTTCGTATAAGTTGTTTGTCGGCGGCCTGGACCGCGTCCTGCTGACGCAGCGCGGCGTTGCAGCTACGATAGTGTTCGATTGCTGTTTCGAGAGCTGCATATTTTCCATTCGGCATTTTTCCGGCAACCATTTCCGCTTCGAGGAACTTGGAGATGGCTTCCTGATACTGCTGGTGCTGCTCAAGAGCGATGCCGGCATCGAAGACGGCCGCAAAGCGCGGGTCGGTCGCAGGCGCCGTCCGCGCGGCCGCAGCGCTCTGGTGGGAGAAATAGAGATTCACAAGGTAGCCCGGAATGAAAAGCACGCAGACTACCGCAAGAATGATTTCGAGAACGCGCTTTCTATCCATGAACACACTCCGCGGCCGCATTCTGCCCACAATGATCTTATCGCTCGCGGTAGTTGGCTCAGCTGAAAACTCGTTGGCGTGTTCTTTATCGGTATCGTATTTCGAAAGAGCGATGACGTTTGAGGAACGGTTATTTGTCAATTCAAGACGCTGGCCAGCATAACCGCATCGTGTTCGCCAAAAACGTAGGGCCTGTGGCGGCGTCCGCCATAGCCATGACTTCATATCGCAGATTGCAATGTCGAGAAACCCGCCACTACAGAAGATAACGGCGGAATTACAGCGGGCTGCGGGAGGAGCGGACGAAATCGCGGAGGACGGTGACGTTGGGGCCGTACACACCGATGCGGCCGGCATCGACAGGGAGGCCGAGTTGTTCGGCTTGTTCGAGATCGACACCTGCGTCGTCGAGTTCGGAAAGGCTGAAACCTTGCGCGGGCAGAACGCGATTGAGGCCCGTCGGATAGACGGGACGGGGCGGACGATGCCGTTTCCACGGACGCCGCGCTATCTCGTAGAATTGCTGCCAGTCGCGTTTTTGCCAGGTCTTCATTCTTTGCTTCTGTCTACGACTTTTGCCTTGTGCCGCTTACGCGGCCCTTACAACCAAATACGTTTACTCTACGGCGTTAGATGCCCGGGCTACTAAAAAGGTTCACCTGGGTCCGCTCAAACCCATCTGTCGCGAAACGCTCTAGTGAACCACGCGGGGTTGCCACACTACTGGCGGAGACAATACGACACATCCAATGCCGCGAGCCAGTTTCCTCGGCTAGTGTTTCAAACACGTTACGGGGGCTTAAGTTGCGCCAGGGGGTTACCGGCGCGAATCGCACGCTTGGCAGCGCACAAGCCGGGTATATGCGCCGCGGGAGCTCGACGCACGGCTCACTGCCGAACTGGCGGTATACTACGCAAGTTCGCTGCCTGCGCCAAGCAAAAATGCACGCATCTACGCACATAGTCGTTCACTATCACGAGCTGTGGCTGAAGCTCGGGAACCGGCCATTTTTTCTGCACCAACTGCGCCGTGCGATGCGCCGCGCGCTGGAAGGAATTGCCGTTGCGCGGATCACGCAGCCGGGCGATCGCTATCTGATCGAACTGGAAAATCCCGCCGAACTCGAAACAGCCCTGCGCCGGCTGCAACAAGTCTTCGGAATTTCGCATCTTGCAGTCGCGCGTCCGGTGGATTGGAGCCACAAGACCTTTGGTCAAGTAACTGCGGGCGACGACGTCGTTCCGCAAATCTGCGAAACGGCGTGGAATGAAATTCGGACCGAATCGTTTTCCACTTTCGCCGTTCGCGCGAAGCGGAGCGACAAACGCTTCCCGCACGATTCAATGTTTCTTGAACGCGAAGTTGGCGGCGTGCTCTTCGACAAACTCGAAGCGGCGGGACGCGCGGCAAAAGTCGATCTGAAAAACCCGGAACTTACTTGCCGCATCGAAGTCACTCGCGGACCGATTTTGATTTATGCGCGGCGAATCGCCGGCCCCGGCGGATTGCCAACAAACACTGCTGGACGGCTGACGTGCTTGCTGAGCGGAGGCTTCGATTCGGCGGTTGCCGCTTACAAAATGATGAAGCGCGGCGCGCATTTGAGCTTCGTACATTTCTGGGGAGGCGGCGCGGAGCCGGGCGAATCTTCAATTCATGTGGCGCGGCGGCTCGTCGAGAAATTGGTTCCATGGCAAGCCACCGCGAAACTGTATCTGGTGCCGTTTGAGCCGTTGCAGCGACAAATTGTCGCGGATGCCGACGAGTCGTTTCGCACTTTGCTTTATCGCCGGCTCATGCTGCGCATCGCGGAGCGGCTGGCGCTGCGGGAACGATCGAAGGGATTGGTGACGGGAGACAGCCTCGGGCAAGTGGCTTCGCAAACTCTGGGCAATCTGCAATCCGTCGGCTCGATCGCGCGGCTTCCGCTTTATCGCCCGCTCATTGGAGATGACAAACTGGAGATTCAGGATCTCGCCACAAAAATCGGCACGCACGAAATTTCGGCTGAACGTTTTCACGATTGCTGCACGATCCTTCAGCCGAAGTCGCCGGCACTCTTCGCGACGACCGGACAACTCGATCACGCCGAAGCGCAGTGCGACTCACCGGCGCTCGTCGAACACGGCCTCCAATCCGTTTCACTGGAGAGATTTCGCTACAGGCAAGGAACTGTGGAAAGAGCCGTCGCCAGACGCAGACCTACACCGCAACACCTTTCAAAGGGGTAACTCGGCGAGCCTGGCGGCCCGCCGTTTCGAACTCAGAAAAGAATTTTTACCAGCGATTTCCGCGGTCGCCACGGTCTCCGCCGCGATCACCACCTCCATCGCCGCCGCGTCCACCGCCTCCACCGCCTCTGCCACCACCGCCGCCATGACCGCCACGCCCACCGCCGTAGCCGCCCCGGCCGCCGCCGCCACCACCGCCGCCGCGCTCCGTTTGCGGCCGCGCTTCATTCACCACGAGGTTGCGTCCGCCGAAGTTCTGGCCGTTCATCGTATTAACCGCGCGATCCGCTTCTTCGTCATTGGTGATTTCGACGAAGGCGAAGCCGCGCGATTGACCGGTAAAACGATCGCGAATCAGATTTACTGCCGAGGGATTTACACCGCCCTGCGCGAAAAATTCGTGCAGGCTATCCTCCGTCGCGGAAAACGGAAGATTACCAACATAGAGCTTCTTCACTTACCGACTCCTTCTGCCCGGAACCCACTTGCAAGTCGCGGAGCGCGCTGAAGCATCAGCTACCGTCCACGGGCAGAAAAGACACCTCCCACCACGGGCGCGGACCATGCACTTCAGCGGTCAGTTGCATCCTCTCGGAAATTGACCACTTTTGCAACGAATTTTCTGTACAGGGCCGGGAGCGAGAAGAGTGGCGTGGCCGATGGGGCACTGCAGCTTTTTTGATGCTAGGATGCGGGCAACTTTGAGCCGGAAGAGGGCGGCCCACCGAGGACTGCATGCGCGGAACGATGATGGATTTTCCGTTGACGCTGCAACATATATTTGAGCGCAACGGCAAACTTTTCCCAAAAATTGAAATCGTTTCGCGACGGCCGGACCGGTCGATAGTGCGGACGAGCTACGGAAATTTTAATCAGCGGGCGCGGCGGCTGGCTTCGGCGCTGATCGAAATGGGACTGCAGCCCGGCGATCGCGTCGCTTCGATGATGTGGAATCACAGCGGACATCTGGAGGCGTTTTTCGGCGTGCCGTGCGCGGGCGGGATTTTGCACACGCTTAATTTGCGGTTGCATCCGCAGGAGATTGCGGCGATTGCGCGACACGCTGAGGATCGATTTCTGATTATTGACGATGTGCTGTTGCCGGTGCTGGAGAAATTCCGGGCGGATGTGTCGTTTGAAAAAATCATTGTAGTGCCGTATGGGCGCGGCGAGGTGCCGAGCGGACTTGTGAATTATGAAGAGTTGCTGGCGAACGCTTCGCCGGATGTGCCGTTGCCGAAGATTGATGAGAATGACGGAGCGGCGATGTGTTTTACGTCGGGCACGACGGGGTCTTCGAAGGGCGTGATTTATTCGCACCGGGCGCTGGTGCTGCATTCGTTCGCGGAAGCGATGGTGGATTCGATGGGGCTGAACCACTGCGATACGGTGCTTCCCGTGGCGCCGATGTTTCATGCGAATGCGTGGGGCTTGCCGTACACGTGCGCGATGGTGGGCGCGCGATTGGTGCTTCCGGGGCCGAATGTGGACGCGGAGAGCGTTCTGGATTTGATGATGCAGGAGAGAGTGACGTTTGCAGGCGGCGTGCCGACGGTGTGGATGGGCGTGCTGCAGGCGCTGGAAGCGAATCCGACGCGATGGAAATTTTCGAAACCGATTCGGCTAGCGTGCGGCGGGTCGGCTCCGCCAGAACAACTGATTCGGGGGTTGGACAAATTTGGCATTCGGTTGATTCATTTGTGGGGAATGACGGAGACCACGCCGCTAGCGACGCTTGGCCTGCTGAAGCAGCACATGTGGGATTGGCCGGAAGATAAGCAGTACGAGGCGCGCTGTAAGCAAGGTTGGGCGGGACCGTTCATCGAGCTGCGCGTGATGCGGCGGGCGGATTTTGCGCCGGGCGAACCGATGCCGGAAGGCGGGGAATGTCCGTGGGATGGCGCGACGGCTGGAGAACTGGAAATTCGCGGGCCGTGGATTGCGTCGGAATATTACAATGCGCCGGACCAGGCTCACCGATGGACGGCTGATGGATGGTTTCGAACGGGCGATGTGGCGACGATGGATGATGAAGGATATGTGCGGTTGATTGACCGGGCGAAGGATTTGGTGAAGTCGGGCGGGGAGTGGATCAGCTCGGTGGATCTGGAAAATTGTTTGATGGGGCATCCGGCGGTGAAAGAGGCGTGCGTGGTGGGGCTGCCGCATCCGAAGTGGCAGGAGCGGCCGCTGGCGGCGGTGGTTTTGAAGACGGGACATTCGGCCACGGTGGAAGAGTTGCGGCAGTATTTGGCGGCGACGTTTGCGAAATGGCAGTTGCCGGATTCGATCGTGTTTGTGGAAGCGATTCCGCGAACGAGCGTGGGGAAATTTAAGAAGGTTGAATTGCGACAGCGGTTTGCGGAGTGGAAGTGGGAGTAGGGACAGTATTCTATCGCAAAACACGAAACGCGATCTCTTAAGCCCCTTGAGTTCTGTGGGAAGCTTCCTTCAGGGGCTAAAGCCCCCGTCATGCGTGCTCAAGCGTCGGGGCTGAAGCCCCGACCTCCTAAAGAATCGATTCAGGATGCTCGCGCTAGCCCGGGTACAGGTCGTTTTGAATGGGAAGCATGGAGCCGCCGGCGTCGACGTTGAGGACGGCGGCGGTGACTTGTGCGGCCTCATCGCTGAGTAGATAGATCGCGGCGTAGGCGGTGTCTTCGACTGTTTGCATTCTGCCGAGTGGCAAGCGCTTGCCGGCTTTTTCGAGGTCTTCGATGCCGCGGCCTTCGCCTTTTTGGATTTTCAGTTCGCCTTCGGTGGCGATCCAGCCGGGAATAATAAAATTCACGCGAATGCGATCCGATGCGAGAGCGCCAGCGAGGGTGCGCGTCATCGAGAGCAGGCCGCCTTTTGCGGCGGCGTAGGCGACGAGATTCGGCAAGCCCTGAATGCCGTTGATGGAGCCCATGTTGACGATGCTGCCGCCTTTGGCATCTCTCATTCGCGGGACAGCGAATTTCGTGATGTAAAACGCGCTGCGCAAGTTAACCTGCATCACTTTTTCCCAAAGCTCGGTGGTGGTTTCTTCGAGACGGGCACGGGGAAACCAGCCGGCGTTGTTGACCAGGCCATCTAACTTGCCAAACTTCTTCACCGCTGCGTCCACTAGCGCTGCGCACTGGCTTTCGTCGGTCAAATCGGCATATTGAAAAATCGCGGTGCCACCGTCTTTTTGAATTTTTGCGGCGGCTTCTTCGCCGCGCTCTTTTTGAATGTCGCCGAGGACGATGGAGGCACCTTCGGCGGCGGCCATACGAGCGCATTCGAATCCGATGCCCTGGGCCGCACCGGTAACAACGATTATTTTCCCTTCGAGACGCTTGCTCATTTGCGCGGCTCCCGCAAAGACGGAAGAGAGTTTACGCGGGTAGCGGTGCGATTTGCACGCGATGTATGTTTACGTGCGGTAGGAGGCGTTGATGCGGACGTATTCGGCGGTGAAGTCGCAGGTCCAGTACTTCGCTGAGGACTGGCCAGCGTGAAGATGAACAACAATCGGGACATGATCGGCTAGGAGTTTGTTGCTGGCGGCGCGTTCGTTGAAGTCGAGGGGCTGGCCACGCTTGAGAACTTTGATTCCGGCCATGGTGATTTCGACGAGGGATGGATCGAATTTGACACCGGCGCGGCCTGCGGCGGCGAAGATGCGGCCCCAGTTGGGATCGCCTCCGGCGAAAGCGGTTTTGACGAGGGGAGATGTGGCGATGGTTTCGGCGATCTTTTTTGCGGCGGACTCGGTTTTGGCGCCGCGAACTTCGATTTCGATGACGCGTTGAGCGCCTTCGCCGTCGGCAACAATTTGTTGCGCGAGGGAGCCGCAGACTTCTTCGAGCGCAGCGGCGAATTGGCGGTGAGCTTTGCTGCCATTTGCGATGGCAGGCGCACCGGCGGCGCCGTTGGCGAGGACGAGGAGCGTGTCGTTGGTTGAAGTGTCGCCGTCGACGCTGATGGCGTTGAAAGTGCGGCCGGTGACTTCGCGCAAGGTTCGCTGCAGAAGAGACGGAGAAATGTTGGCGTCGGTGGCGACGAAGGCGAGCGTGGTGGCCATGTTGGGGTGAATCATGCCGGCGCCTTTGGCACAGCCGATTAGATGGATGCGTTTGCCAGACATGCGGAAAGAGGCGGAGGCGGTTTTGGGGCAAGTGTCCGTGGTGCAAATGGCGAGTGACAGTTCCGCGAAAGAGCGTGCGGAGGGGCGGCG
>WNFS01003700.1_pt1 | contig 11632 bp, 8 predicted proteins | sample 5400141 | NCBI WGS metagenome assembly WNFS01 (sample SAMN13153358, study PRJNA577476) | soil metagenome | isolation source: 60 cm saprolite under Madrone tree | place: USA:California | collected 2016-06-14 | reverse complement strand
TTAGGTGTGTAAGGCCAATTGAATCATCGTGAGTTATGGAGCGGGCGATGGGAATCGAACCCACGTCCGAAGCTTGGGAAGCTAGGAACCAAACTCTAAAACACGCTGAACTGGCGGCATTTTAACGAATCAGATGTAGCCGTAAATGGAAAATAAGTGGAAAACGGATTAGCGGGGTGGAGCAGCCTGCACAGTCTGCAAACAACCAAAATTCACACGTTCGGGGCACTTGGCGCTCAAAGTATGAGAACTTAGGGCCTTGACGAGGAAGCTGAGGCCGCCGCTACGCAGTGCGTGTAGCTCGCAGCGAAAAACCGTACATCCTGTTCTGCGCGAAGGGTGTCGCACAGACGGCCTCGACGAGAAGCGGCAACATCGCTGTAGGTGATTAGGTGGTCTTTGCGAATGTCGCTACTCAGGTGGTGACCCTCGGCCAGACCGACCGGCAGAAGCTGCTCTTGCTGCACGGTGTTCGCGTTATCCAAAATACCGTAATAATCGAACCCTCCCACAGGGCCGAGTACTTCCCCAGCCTTGAGGTCGCGTTTCGCCACAGTCAGTACATCGCAGACTGGTTTATCTAACGGAGTTATTGTGGCGTCTTGAAACAGCGCCGCCCGCGCAATAGTGTCCAGTACCTGAAGGTGTGGGAGATGGAACGGAGTATGAAAAACGTAAAATGGTCCGTCGCCCATCTTGAAGTGCTCCATATATCGCCGGTTAAGCAGCCCCTCGTTGTACCCAATGGCCCATGCCCCGGTACCGGGCTCTGCACCCAGCACGAAATCCACGAGGCCACCGTTCAAGAGCTGTTCTTTAGGGAAGAGTGCCGCTGCTTCTCGAACATGAGCACACCGCGGACCGTACATGCCACGTTTGCCCGTTCTAAATCCAGTCGCATTGGCAAGAATCGCGCACTCAATGGCGAGTTTAGTCCCGTCTGCGTAGGATGTAATCATTTCCGCTGATTGATTCACTCTTTGAGCAAAGGCTTTCTGCGTCTCAGGAGTACGATGTGGATCCAGCAGACCCTTAATATTACCGGCCGCCACTGGTTCGAAACCCATACTCTTCACGAATCGGACAAGGTTCGCAGCTACCCCCGGCTCGTCGCCATCTGTGTACGTCAGTACAACACCGTAGCGATCCGCATAGGTTTTGAGGATTGGTCCCACGGTAGCGTCCAAAATGGCATTGAGAACAACGTGTTTACCGTGTTGCATGGCTCGCATGGCGACCTGCGCGCCGAATTCGATGTCGCTTGTCGCATCGACGATAACATCGATATTTTCCGCGTCGCACAAGAGCATCGCATTATCCGTGACCGCGTATTCTCCACGCTCGACCGAATGCTCTACTTGCGCTGAAGAGCCCACACGAACGAACCGCCTCGTGCCGTCCAGTAGTAAGCGTTCGGCTTTTTCGACTGTTCGATTAGAAATCGCCGCTAAGCGCATGCCCGCAGGGGGCCGAAGAAGCTGCGTGACAATACCCTGGCCCATGTAACCCGCCCCGATAACACCGACCCTAATCGGAGCACCACGTTCCTCTCGTTTTTGAAGTTCCCGGTCAAGAATCACCATATATGCGCCATCCCTATTCTCGTGGAGGAGAACTGACAATTATTTGGAGGTCAACGTTACGGAAAACAACGAACTGGTCTAAGGATTCCGCAGACAACTGCCGCAGGCGCGCCTTGGCTGTTTCAATGTCGGTTACTTCCTCTACCCATAGAAACGTTCCGTTGCGATCCCTCTTCAAAATATCAAAGCGCGTCTCCATCGCTTACCACAACCCGTCGGGCAACACTTCGCCCAACTAGAAACGAAGAAATTGAATGAAGAAATCGATGACAAAGTCTCGCTTGCAGCAGAATCGCTATAATTTAGAGACAAAACAATACGGTCTTCGCTGTAGTGCTCGACCAATCGCTTGTTTTTAGCGTGCTAATGCCCCGTCATCTCCAAGCCAGTAAAAGACACGATATTTACCTGATAGTTTAAGTCAATCTTTGGACCAATGTATTCCTCACGAAAACGCGCCTCCAACGGGGAGAACCGGGGACGCATCGAAATTCGCAAAAGCTCGCAAGTCCGGCATTTCAGCGGATTGTTCCCAACAGGGTGCGGAGGCATTAGAATCTATTTGCTCTGGGTCGCGCAAACTTAAAATGAATTCCATCCCGCCGATACCCAAAACGTGGCCCGAACAGAAACTGTACATGGGCAACGTAAACAAGCTTGTGGCCAACAATCTAATCGCTGAAATTCTAGCCGCTGGGTCGCACTCCTCCTTCCAGTTTGTGCTCGGCTGCATGTTGGAGAAGCTAATCGAGGAGAATCACGTTATCGCATTCGAAGACAACTGCGCTGTTCCCAGATTGGCATGGGCGACACGAAACGTGATGGAGTTGCGGGTTCTCTTTAGATATGTTTGCAAGTCAGAAGCTAATCTCAAGCGGTTTCAAGATGACATTCTGACTACCGGAGCTACGAGCCTACAATCCGTGATCCGTCTTTGCAATGACTGGGCAAAAGAGCTTGGAAGCACACCCTGTCCTTCGCCAAAACTCCGAGAGCAACTGAATTTCACTTTTTAACAATGTTACAGGCCTGTCTGCAAGGTGTTGATTTAAAGGCTGATCGTGATTTTGGCGAGGGACAGCGGCATCTTTGCCTTTCCAGCAGTAGCTTCGGACGGAACGGTCTACGTGTTATGGCATGACTAAAACGCAGACGAAATTTATATCTCTAGATCGACCGACGGGGGAGTCACCTGGGCAAATTGGCTCTATTTATTTTCTTGACATTCGTTGCGAATAGAGTGAGCGTTGCCAAAGAAGTGGGAAGTATCCAGTCAACCGGCAGCCAGAACGTGGCCCGCCGGCCGTAATTAGCTGTCCCCTTCAAAAAGCTCAAAGCAAGTAACTGACTCAACCGCATACCCCGGTCCACTCTACCCAGTCTACGTAGCAAGAAGGAGGTCGCCATGAGGTATTTGCGTGCGTGGCGGCGCAGTTTGATCCTGATCCCGGCCATGACGACAGCATTGGCTCTAGTGGTGGTTGTCAATGCGAGCGCGCAAACATTTCGCGGGACGATTCTGGGTACGGTCACGGACCCGAGTGGGGCGGCGATTAGCGGCGCCAAGGTGACGGTGAGAAACCAAGATACTGGAACTGTTCGCACGACTGAGGCCACGCCGGACGGAGAATATCGCGTACCAGAGTTGCCGATTGGAACCTACACCGTCACTGTCGAGATGCCGGGGTTCCAGAGTGCGGTAACGCGCGACATCAGGGTGGGGGTGGCTAGCGAAGTTCGCGCCGACGTGACGTTAAAGCCCGGTGCGGTGGCGACGAGCGTAGAGGTCTCCGGTGCATCCTTATCGCAGATGGAAACGACAAACAACACGTTGGGAGGGACGTTGACCTCCGGCATAGTCAGGGATCTCCCCATCAGCGGGCGCGATTACACCAAATTGATGTTTCTCACGCCAGGCGTTACCGGTTCGCCCGATCAGATCACGGATTCGCCTGGCTCGTTCGGCGTTTTTTCGATGAACGGTGCGCGCGGACGGGCCAATAATTTCCTTCTCGACGGCACGGATATGAACGACGGCTACCGAAACGACCCGGCCATCAACGAAGCCGGAGTCTTCGGCACTCCGGCGACGATTCTGCCCGTCGATGCGGTCGAAGAACTGCGCGTTTTGTCGAATTACGAGCCGGAATACGGCCGCAATGCCGGCGCGGTGGTGAATATCGTGACAAAAAGCGGGACCAACCAACTCCACGGCACGGCCTTCGAGTATTTCCGGAATAATGCCCTGGATGCCCGCAATTATTTCAACCCGGTCGGTCAGCCACAAGCGGGCTTTCACAACAACCAGTTTGGCGGCTCGCTGGGCGGTCCCATCGCGAAGGATAAGACGTTCTTTTTCGTTGATTACGAAGGGCAGCGCGAAAGGGTGGGGGTGGTGACGCTCGCCTGTGTGCCAACGGGGACGGCGACTGACGGTTCCCTCAGTCCCGGCGACGCATCTAATCCCGTGATTCAGCGCTTGCTGGCGAGGCATCCGTGGCCGGCGCCGAACATCGCCTCCGCGATCGCCAGCGGTTCGTGCCCGAACGCTTCTGTAATTTCCCCTTCCTCGAACGACCTGAGCAGCGTTATTGCCAAGATTGACCACAACTTCAGCCAAAATCACATTCTGACGGGCCGATACTTCTTCGGCGACAGCACGCAGTCCTTTCCCTTGGCCCTGACCGCAACCGGCGGGCAGCTCCCGGGCTTCAACACCTTCACACCCACGCGCGTGCAGCTCATTTCGCTTTCTTACGTGACGGTCATTTCGCCGTGGCTTCAGAACGAAGCCCGCCTGGGCTGGAACCGTTTTGCAGAAGGATTTTTCCCGGAGGACCAAAGTTTTCATCCAAGCAGCATCGGGCTCTGCGCGGCAAATTCGACTACGGCATGCACGGGGTCGGGAGCGTCTGATTCCGGTCTGCCCATCATCAGCGTGAGCGGAATCGCCCAACTCGGCGCTACGTCCTCTGTTCCGCGGCATCGCGTGGATACGAACTGGCACTTCATCGACAACATTTCATGGAAACTCTCAAGACACAACCTGAAATTCGGGTACGAGTTCCGCCGCACAAGCATTTCTCAGTTCTTCGACAAGTACTTCCGCGGAAAACTCAGTTTTGCCGATCTGTCGAGTTTCCTGTCGGGTTCCTTGGATACGGCCTTTGGCAAATCTTTTCAGTACTTCGGGGACTCCACGCGCAATACATTTGAGAACAGCCATGGCATTTATTTTCAGGATAGTTTCCAGTTGACGCACGGGCTCACGCTGAATTACGGATTGCGGTGGGACTATTTGGGGGTGGTCGGGGAAAAGAACAACCTGTTCAGCAACATCACCAGCTTCGATGCCGCGGGGAGAACGGTGACCCTTGCGCAAGTGGGATCGCCCGGGCTCGGAAGGTTGTACGAGCCCGACTACAAGAATTTTGCCCCACGGATCAGCGTGGCATGGGACGTTTTCGGGAACGGCAAGACCGTACTCCGCGCAGGCTGGGGAATGTTTTATGACGCCTTCTCTCAGGACTTCTTCCTCGGGCATTTGCCGTACCCGCCGTTCTTTGACCCTGGCCCGGCCTACAACCCGGTCGGCGCAAAGCCCATCATTCCGTCCGCGAACACTACGGGAACGATCGTCTCAGGAGCGCCCGTTTTCGATACAACGGGCTGCAACACGGTGGAATGCGATATTTTCTCATTCGACCGTCACATCCGCACACCTTACATGGAGAACTACAATCTGAACATCGAGCGGCAGATATCCAGCAAGACGGTGCTGCAGCTGGGTTATGTCGGATCTCAGGGCCACAGACTATTCCGGTTCCGAGATCTGAACCAGCCGGACCAAGCCACGATTACCGCAGCCGACCTGGCCAATGGCGTTGCGAGCTTCGGGGTGCCGCGCCCGTTTGGGAACAATCCCTTCGGCGCCTTCTACATTCTGCAGGAGGAAGCCTCGGCAAGATCCAACTACAACTCATTCCAGGCCAGCCTGCGGGTAAATGGGTGGCACCGAGTCACATCCATCGTGAACTACGTATGGTCCAAATCGCTCGACAATGCGAGCGACGGGGAGGACTTTGAACCCAACGCAGCTCAGCCGAACGACAGCACGCGGCCGCAGCTCGAGTACGGCCCTTCGAATTTCGATGTGCCCAACCGATTCACCTGGGTCTTCGCCTACGATTTTCCGAAGACGACCGGCAGTTGGCAGCGCTTGAAGAACGGCTGGGGCCTCATTAGCACGGTCACTTTGCAGAGCGGACAGCCCTTCCAGTTCAATTACAATTTTGAGGACGATTTCAGCGGGAGCGGCGAAGGAGACGACCGGCCGGATCGTGTCGGGCCCATCGTGTACCACGCGCACGACCCCAGTAATTTTGTCGAGCTTGGTTCTTTTGCCATCCCGTGTAGACTCAGTGGCCCTACAGCGTCCGGTTTGGCTTCGGATTGCGTCCCCGGGACGCGGCATTTCGGTAACCTGGGCCGCAACGCCCTGCGCGGGCCGACGTACAAGCAGTGGGACTTCGCGCTGTATAAGAACACTGCGATCACCGAGAGGCTGAACGCGCAGTTCCGCGCCGAGTTCTTCAACATTCTCAACCATCCTAACTTCGCCAATCCGTTTCTGCCGGCGTTTATCGCGGATCCGGGCATCAATGGTTTCAGCGCGAGTGGCAGCCGGGCGGTCGGTGTTGGTGGGTACCCCATTGTAGCTACAGGCGACGTTGGCATCGGCAATCCTTTCTTGGGAGGTGGGGGCCCGCGGGGCATTCAACTCGCCGCCAAATTCACCTTCTGAAAGGCGACCCCTCCGATTCCGCGGCTCGCGGCGCGAAGCAAATGCCCGGCACTTTTGGGGTTTCACTTCTCCAATGACCCGCGTTCCCGCTGGCCGCGTTTCGCGGTGTTTGCGAAAGTCAAAGTCGACAATGGCGCCCAGCGGGCCTCGATACGGGTGTAGGCATTTCTAGACCAGCTTGGGTGAACGCTCCTTGAGCTATAGATGAGGATCAACTATGCCAGCTTAGCTCGTTCTATAAGAGGGGATGTCAAGACAAATACTTCTCCGAGCGCTGGAAGCCGTGTGAGAGTTCGTCTTGACTTCCAGCCCATGTGAGGTGGAGAGGTTCTGAGGTTTTTTTCCTCTGTGGATATTTCATTGTTTCTGGTGCGAGACGGCTTCGGTTTCTGACGCGAGCAAGCAGCGTGGTGGCAAGATGCCAACCATGGTTCTATCTGAGACTCGTGGCCTGTAGCTTTTTCTGGTTGTCCGAGGGGGCATATAGTTAATCAAGAGACTGGCAGTGCTCGAAGCACACTCTCTGCCGTAACCCGCTTATGGATACTCACCCTTGAACCAGAGTCGTCGGAAGAACCGAAAAGCCATCACCGGAAAATGAATCCTGTGAGGAAAAAGGTTCTCTACCCAACGCTCAAGCTGCTTGTACCTTCAGATATTCTGCGTTGAAACGCACTCCTTTCTTCCAAACCAGCAAAGTGATCACGGCAATCTTGCGCGCCAACGTGAGGCGTGCCATGTGCGGCTTCATTCCTCGGGCCACACAAGCTTCGTAGAAATTCTTAAACGGTCGCTGTTGCTAGCAGCCCAGGTGGCTGCGCCCTTAAAGAGATTTTTAAGATCGTGGTTGTGGTTACGGTTTAGTCGGCGGATGGCCAAAGCTTTCTTGGAACGTTTGAGCTGCCCGCCCTCGAAACGATATTCAGCACTCGTGTGGGTCTTCAGTGCCAAGCCGATGTAGGCCCACAGCTGACGCTTGGTGCGAAAACGATACGGCGTCTGCATCAGCGCTACCAGCAGAGCTGCGCGAATGGGACCAATCGACGGAATCTGCCGCAGCAAGTTCACTGCGGAATGTTTGCGACTTTCGACCAGCAGTTCGCGCCGCGCTTCCTGACGCAAGGCAGCCAACGCGTCAAACTGTTGGTAGTACAGCTCCCGAGCTTGCGGCGAGTTGGTCACCCTTCTCACCGTCGGGTATAACTACGGTGGTAACTGAGCGCTTCCACCGATGGGGCCTTCACCCACTGGAACGTCAGCTAGCATCGCTGCACGGGCTCTTGCATCCCCTACAACATGCCGGTTTAGCCCGGCGCACTCCGCATAGCCCGTGATCCAGAACCTCGTTTGCCGTCCAGCCACAGTAAGCCACTGCGGGCTAGTTCTCGGGCAAATTTCACCTGTCCGATTGGCCATTTCATGGCGCGACACAGCGGTGTCGCACCGAATGCTCCACTCCTCGCTTACGTAGGAAAATAAAATGACGACCTTTGTGACTGCCGCGTGGATAGAGCCAATTGCACACGAAACCGCTGCGCATCTTTAACGCGCTCGCTGATTGTCGCGTTCGTTTTGTTGGCGCCACTGTTCATTGATTCCTGCTCACGCCCTGCGAGTCAAGAGCAGACGAAATCGGCGAAAGCCGCAATGATGACTGCGCAATCCACGCCGTCGCAACCGATTCCTCAAGCTCAAGCTCCAGCAGTTGCCCCGATCGCCGTGGTTGCTTCCACGCCTGGGGAAGGCGCAATTCCAGCGGACGCACACCGTCTCGACGAGATACTTCAATCCGGACATTCCTCATCGATTTCAGCTCTGGCATTTAGCCGCGACGGAAGGTGGCTTGCCTCCGGCGGGCTCGACAGCTCAATCATTCTTTGGAACGCATCCACCGGCGAACAAACGCGGAAGTGGACGATTCAAAACTCAAATGTGACCCAGCTTGTGTTCAGCCCAGACAGCAAAAGACTCGTGTCCGCTGACGAAGGCGGAATCGTGCGTGGATGGAAGCTTGAATCTGCCCAACCGCAATACACCGTCAACTTTCACCGATTCATCCGTGCGCTTGCCTACAGCGTAGACGGTCAATCATGGGCCGTGGCCGCAGATCCGAAGGACGAAGCAGCTAACGCACAAATTGAGCTCCACGATGCCGATTCCGGTAATCTGATTCGGACACTGAAAACGGAGTGGCAGGGCGTAACAGCAATGACGTTTACGCCACAGGGCACTCTGATTGCGTCCGGCGGCGCACTCGAGAGTGATGACGCGCCGGATCTGTCGACCGCAGCGTGGAATGAGCACACAGGAGAGATCGAAAAAAGAATTTCAGGCGGAGGCGTGGTATTCAGTCCAGACGGATCTTTAGTTGCTGACGTCGAGGAGCTGAACCCAGCGAAAACCCTCATCAAGAGCGCTTTAACGGGCGAAACAAAGCTGGTGATTCCGGCACGAGCCACTGGACTAGTAAGATTCAGCCCGGACGGTCGCGAAGTGATCTTCTCGAGTGCAGGCAATAAGGAGCTGCAAATCTGGTCGATTGAAACGGGCAAAGAAACCGTCGCTCTCCCAGGAGAAACAACGATCGGATCGGGTGGGCTGCAAGCAGTTGCGTTCTCGGCTGATGCGAAAACTGTGGCAGCCGGTCCCTACGAAGGCAACGCAATCAAGACTTGGGATTCAGGCAGCGGCCCCGAACTGCACGCATTCCCCGGACAGCTCGCGGTGCAAGGTATTGCGGTCAGTCCGGACGGACGTTGGCTTGTCGCCGGATCGCAGCACGGCACAAATATCTGGGACCTGGAAACTCGCAAGCTCGCAAGGATGCTCGACGGCGCGGCAAATTTCGCCCTCTTCAGCAAGGACGGCCGGTGGCTAGCCACTAATCCGGGAGCACAATTTCCTGGCGAGACGCTGAAAGTATGGGACACGAAGACCTGGACGCTCGCCGCTGATTTCCATTTCGGGCAGCGCGGAACGCCGGTATTTTCGATTGCGTTTATTCCCAACGATTCACCGCTCACCACGCTTGGGCCACTCAGCCGTTCGTTTGAATTCACGGTCGGCGGGGAAAGCATACGGTCTGGAGCTCACCATCTCCTGTCTCTGTCAGCCCGGATCAGAAGATTCTTGCCGTACGCTCCGGCATGAGGGGCGACGTAGACCTATGGGACTTGGCATCAGGCCAGAAGCTACGGACGCTGGCGGCGCACAAACTGAGCATCATCGCTTTATCGTTCAGCGGCGACGGCCGATGGTTGCTCACCGGCGGACAAGAGACACCCGCAACATTGCCACGCAACGGAGGTCAGATGCCACCGATTGAGACAGGAATTAAAATTTGGGACACATCTGCGTGGACGGAACATAGCTCAATGGCGTTCAACCGGATCGGTTCCGGCGCCGCTTCGCTCTCGCTTGATTCACGAATTCTTATCGTCGAGAGAGACTGGGATTTGGTCGAACTCGTCGACATCGCGAACGGCAGGACGCTCGCCACGTTTACCGCAGCTGATCCGCTATCCCACGCTCGGCAATTTAGCACAGGCAATCTGCTGATTACTCCTGACGGCTCATGGCTGATGCAGGCCGCACAGAACGGCGTTCGTATTTGGCGAATTAACGCACAACTGAGTGTGCCCCTTGCGGCCTCGAAGGAGTGAGCGCGTCCAAGTCGGCAGCAGAAATCTAACCTCCATTAGCGCCTACTCTTACAAAGTAACTCGCGACCCGGGCGAGGACGCTCAGGCTCTGATGCGAGCGAAGAGCACCGCGCAACGTAAGCTTGAGGAGTTGATTCGAGCGTTTGCTCAGCGGAGTTCCTGGGGTTTTCCGGTTCGCGCCGATTCCCGCGCTGCGTCCAATATTTCCATGACCTGCACATTTAGTTGCGACGAGACCGGATCCTCGATCGGCTTGTTCTTGCGGATGCAATCTACAAAATAGGCGATCGGATTGCCCATCTGCTTAGGAAGCGAATCGAGCGTAACGCCTTCCCCATCCGGCCCGACATTTGAGCCACGCGCACCGGCCGCGCGGTGCAGGAGCGTGTTGTGCCCCGCCAGCAAGCTGCCTTTTGGCCCGAACACCTCCACCTGTTCTTTTCCGTACGGCCAATCCCAGGAAGCCTCAATGACTGCCGTGGCGTCTGGGTAGTCGAGCACAATAGTTGCATCGTCGTCGACTTTATTGTCCTGGTCTATCTTCAACTTGTGCGTCGTCGCGTATACTCGCTCCGGACGTCCCTTAAGCCACAACGACAGCTCCGCGCCGTAACAGCCAAAATCCATAATTGCTCCGCCGCCATTTCTAACCGGATCATAGAGCCACTTAGCGAATTCCTGCGAGACTCCGATCTCTTTCGGCCCGCTGTGCCCATACTGCACGATGATCTTCTGAATGGGTCCGACTTCGCCCGCCCGCACGCGGCGAAACAGGTCGTGGCTGGGTGCTACCCATTCATTCCAGTAATTCACCATCAACTTGATATTTGCTTCGCGCGCCAGCCGTTCCATCTCCCGCGCGTCCCTGGCGCTCGTGGCCATCGGTTTTTCCGTCGAGTAATGAACGTGCCGCTTCGCGCATTGCCGCAAAATCTCCAAGTGCCGGTCGTTCGACGTGGTCACAATCACCGCTTCGGGCTTCGCGTCGTCCAGCATGGCCTCGTACTCCGCGTAAAATTTCACGCTCGCAGGAACTTCCTTTCGTGCTTGATTCACGAGCGTCGGATCGGGTTCTGCGATGGCGATCAGCTCGGCAGACGGCTCGCCGGCAATGTCTTTCAGCAAGCTCCACACATGATCGTGATCCAATCCGATCACAGCCAGGCGAGTCTTCGGCGCGGCGCTTGCGGTTTGGGCCCCGATCGGAGCGGCGTGGCCAAGCAGCGCCGTAGCTGTAAACGCTGCGACGAGTCCATGGGACCGCAGAGCTGCCCATTTGATCATTGGCGTTTTCCTCGCAAGCAATTGAAGGTTGGACGTATCGGACGCGGGCAGTTTGGGGCCTTCACCCGGGCACGTCAAGGCACCCGCATGTGACCCGCATGCTCCCATGTAACCAGCAGAAAACAAGATGCTTGGAGCAGAATATTGCCAGCCGGGCGCTATTAACCCGGCACTTGTTTGGCGCACACTAACCAAACTGTGGCCGCAATTAATTGTCGGTCTGGGTCGGCTCCCTAGTTTTCGGCTTGGTTGAGAGATCGGATCGCTGCACTCGCCTTCAGGGACACAAAAATAACCCC
>WNFS01003697.1_pt1 | contig 11636 bp, 9 predicted proteins | sample 5400141 | NCBI WGS metagenome assembly WNFS01 (sample SAMN13153358, study PRJNA577476) | soil metagenome | isolation source: 60 cm saprolite under Madrone tree | place: USA:California | collected 2016-06-14 | reverse complement strand
GGACTTACTCACGGCGGCTTCTATCGTCATTTTGCTTCCAAGGATCAACTCGTCCTGGAAGCGTGCAGCAAGACTATTTTGTCGCTCGTTGCCAGCCTGGAATTGCTCATCAACGGAAAGCCCCACGAGCAGGCGCTTCCGCTCCTTGTGGATCATTATGTGTCGCGCGCTCATCGCGACCAGCCGAGAACAGGCTGCCCCCTGGCCGCTCTGGGGAGCGAACTCGCGCGGAGAGACAAGAGGACTCGTCACGTAGCCATGCAAGGATTTCTCCAACTATCCCGGCTGATTGCCAGCCACCTGGGGACCGTGCCGTTCCGCAAGCGGGAAGAACGGGCGATGGCGATCGTCTCCGCCATGGTGGGCGCCGTCACACTGGCCCGCATCGCGCCCGATTCGCCAATTTCAGATTCTGTCCTGGTTGCGACGCGCGACTACATCATCCGGTCCGTGCGGCGGCAGCGATAATGATTTGTGCTGGCACCTTTGTTATAGCAGACGGCAAAACGGGGCGGGTGGACCACCTTGGGCGAAGGGACGAATCTGGGTGCCGGACCCTTTGGTTCGGAAGGGTCCGGGTTTAGAGCCAACTTCAAGCGCAAGCGTCATGAGCGCGCACCGATGCCAACGCAAGTTGAATTAGGGAATCGCTTTTCGATCCCGTGAATTCCTCTCTCCAGCTCGTCGCCGTTCGCTGCTCCTAATAGCCGTTCACCCCCGAAATTCGACCATTCGCTGCTTTTTACTTTACTCGCAATTCTAAACCGCGCTACCCTTCCCCATGGTCGCCCCCGTCCCGGCCCAAATCCCGAAGCTCCGTCCCCGCCTACCTGCCCCGCGCCGCTGGCCCCTGCGATGCTCACTACCCACCACGCACTACGCACTGCCCCCGATGCGCCCTCTGTTTACCCTGAGCTTCGAAGGGTGCTCCGGTCTCAGCGATTTCTGTGTGGCGCTTTTTCCCGTCTTCGAGCGCTCAACCCCTTTGCTTCCTATCATATCCCTGCAACCCTAGCAGTTTCATGCAATTACGCATTCTTTTGCGCAACGGCGCCGCGCTATCCCTCCTATTTTCAATGGCTTCCGCACTCTTTCTATCGCCACGGGGGTGTACCCCTCCAACGTTCCCTTCAGGACCTCGCCGCCTCAGTGCCTTGGTGCCTCGGTGGCAAATCCCATGTTCTCAGAAACTTGCAGCCTCTTCGTCGTCTCTTTGCGCTCTTTTCCGCACTCCCTTCCTTTGTTTTCAAGAGCTTGCAGCCTCTTTTGCCAAAACACCGGGGTGGGGGGTACCGCGATTCCTGTTTCAACCACCCACTGCTCACTAGCCACTACCCACTCTCTGTCGTCACCGACATGGACGGAAAACCCGTGACGCTGCCCGAAGCTGCGTTTAGAGTCTACCGGGTGCGGCGACAAACGCATCCCGCGACTAAATACGAACCCCGCGCGGAGGCACCGGGGCGCGCCCAACGTGTCGGGCTAGCGCGGGCGATCTCGAAGATGGGGTACTGCTCGCGGGCGCAAGCGGCGGAGCTGATCGCAGCGGACCGCGTCCAGCTGAATGGCGCAGTACGGCGCAGCGCAGAGGCGCCGGTGCTGCTTGGGCAGGACAAAATCGAAGTGGACGGGCGGGAGATTCGCGCGGCGGAGAAGGCGTATTGGATGCTGAACAAGCCGCGAGGCGTAGTGACCACGGCGTCGGACGAAAAGGGGCGTCAGACAATCTATGACTTCATCGACGAACGCGGCGGCTGGCTCGCGCCGGTAGGCCGGCTGGACAAGGCCAGCGAAGGATTGCTGCTGCTGACCAACGACTCGCAATGGGCGGCGCGGGTGCTTGATCCTGCCGGGCACGTTGCAAAAACGTATCACGTGCAGATTGCGGCGCTGGCGGATGAGGCGCTGCTCGAGGCTTTGCGGAGCGGCGTTCGCGATGGGGGCGATTTTCTCCGCGTGGAGAGCGTGCGCGAGTTGCGCCGCGGCGAACGCAATTCCTGGCTGGAGATTGTCCTTCATGAGGGCAAGAACCGGCAGATCCGCCGGATGCTGGAGGCGCTTGGCGTCGAAGTCTTGCGCCTGGTGCGCGTGGCGATGGGTGAGCTGGAGCTGGGTGATTTGGCCAAGGGAAAGTCTCGGAAGTTGAGCGTTGCGGAAAAGGAAGCGGTCGAGAGTTGGAAAAGGACGCGGTGATTTCTCCATGCAGCAAGCAACAATTGCGCGGGAGCGCGTGGCCTCGCAAGTCGCAGAGTTGCAAATGATTTGCGGAACCTCTAGGCTCAACCTCATGCCTGAATTTTCACCGCAACTGCTGGCCTATGGATTTGTGTGGTATGTGGCCTTTCTATTTTCGACCACCTGCCACGAGGCGGCGCACGCGCTGGTAGCCAAGCTGGGCGGCGACGACACCGCGGCGCGAGGCGGGCAGGTCTCGCTGAATCCGATTCCGCACATCCAGCGGGAGCCGTGGGGCATGGTTCTGATCCCGATTCTGTCGTTTTTTGTTTTCAAGGGCGGAATGATCGGGTGGGCCAGCGCGCCATTTAATCCGGAATGGGAGCGCCGGCACCCGCGGAGGGCGGCGCTGATGGCCCTGGCCGGGCCAGCGGCAAACTACACCCTGATGCTGCTGGCGGCCGTAGGTTTGCGGGCGGGACACAGCATGGGCTGGCTGCATACAAATTCCGAGACTGGGCAACCAGGCCTGGCGACCGTGGCGCTGTTCGTATTCTTCTCGCTGAACCTGCTGCTGGGCACATTCAATTTGCTTCCGGTGCCTCCGCTCGATGGCAGCGCGGGGATCATGCTGTTTATGAGCGAGAGCCGGGCGCAGCGGTATCTGGACTGGCTGCGCGGGAACAGCTTTGCAATGGTCGGTCTGCTCGTAGGCCTGCTTGTCTTCCGCTACTTTTACGGTCCCGTGGAGAATTTTGCCACCAATCTGCTGTTGCGCAGCCGCTTCTGAAGATTCCAGAATGGCTCAGTTGCGCACAGTCTGGCTGGGCGTCCCTACTCCGGACACTTCGATAGAAGTAGCGGCGCGGGACTCGACGAAGTGTCGAAACGGAACAGGGGTCCGAAATGGTGGCGCGGCAGGGCGGCACAGATTTCGCCGTTACATTCCGCCTGAAGACTCCGCGATCTTTATGCGCTTTTGAAACAATAGCTTAGCGCATAGCTCGACGCGGCTTGTACTGCCGATCTGTAAGAAGGCCGTAAGGAGATGCGGGTGTCAGGTGGAACCCAAGATGCGATGCAGTTGGCGTGGCCCAAGCCCACTCCAAGGCTGTCGAACCCGCTACGCCAAAAAGCTCACTAACCCCCTGCATTCTGGACGATGATCCCGCACAACTGGAGATGCTCGCGGCGCTGGTGACGAGCTTGGGCTATGAGCCCATCACCACCGCGAGCCCCGAAGAAGCTTTGAAACTGGTGCAGTACGGGCGCTGCCGGCTGGTGCTGGCGGACGTGCACATGCCGGGAATGGACGGATACCAGTTCCTGGATCAGGCACTGCGCAACGATCCGGGCTTGCACGTAATTATCATGACCGGTGACTACACGCTGGAGTCAGCACTGGATGCCGTGCGCCGCGGCGCAACGGATTTTCTGCCCAAGCCCATCGACCCCGCGCGGCTGAAGCGCACGCTCGATGACGTGGCCGCGCTGTACAACCAGCGGCGGCGCGTGCGCGAACTCGAAGAGCAGTTACTGAAGGATTTGGAGTTCCACGGCATCGTAGGGAAAAGTCCGGCGATGCTGGAAGTGTTTGACTTCGCGCGCAAGGTGGCGCGGCACTATACCAATGTCTTGCTGATTGGAGCCACGGGGACGGGAAAAGAGCTGGTGGCGCGAGCTATCCACCAAATCAGCCCAGCGAGCCAGCAGAAGTTGGCGGTGTGCAACTGCTCGGCGATGGTGGATACACTGCTCGAGAGCCAGCTCTTCGGGCACATGCGTGGATCGTTTACCGGCGCGACCGATACGCGGCCGGGATTGTTTGAGTTCGCCAACAATGGAACGGTTTTTCTCGATGAGGTGGGGGAAACCTCGCTGCCCATGCAGGCCAAGCTGCTGCGCGTGATCCAGAACCGCGAAATCCAGCGCGTAGGCTCTCCGGAGGTGCGGCAGATCAACGTGCGGCTGATCGCGGCAACCAACCGCGACCTGCGCGCGGAGGTGCTGGCCGGGCGCTTCCGCGAGGATTTGTATTACCGGCTGAGCTCCATCCAGATTCGCATTCCCCCGCTGACCGAACGGCTGGAGGACATCCCGCTGCTGGTGCAATTTTTCCTCAAGAAGTACAACGAAGCATACGGAAAAACAATTTCCGGGCTGACGCGGCGCGCGCAAGCGATCCTGCTGCAACATGCCTGGCCGGGGAACGTACGCGAACTGGAGAACGTGATCTCCAGCTCCTGCATCACGGCCGGCGGAGACTTCATCGACCTCGGGGACTTGCCAGAGGGCCTGGAGCACCGCGGGCCGCGCACGGCGGAGGGCGACGAGTTTCGTCCCTTGTCTCTGGAGGAGATGCGCAAGATTCATATTCGCCGGGTTCTCGATATGTGCCAGGGAAATCGGCTACGCGCCGCGCAGGTTTTGGGAATAGGGCGCACGAGCTTGTACCGGTATTTGAAGGACGATGAGAAAGAGAAACCGCAAGCCGCAAAATTCGGGCATGCCTCGGCTGGCGCGCGCCACTAGCGTTTCCCATTTTCCCTAATTGGATTTCGAGTGTACCGCAGAGGAACAGTTTTCCGCGTTGACCCAAAGTGCGTGGCTCGCCGTTTTGTAATCTCAAGCGAATCAACAGCATGCGCAGGTGGAATTTGGCCTGTGTCCTGCACTCATACCGGGCAGCGAAATGTTGGGAAGCCGATGAGAACACCGCTGAGATGCAAACAAGATTTGGCGCAGGCCATTGCGCGCGTGACGTGCGCGCCGGGGCCTCGCAAGCGAACTCCTACCAGTAAACCCACAGCGAACCCACTATCCACCAGCCAAGACCCCCTGAGCGCCGCGTAACTCGCCTGAAGCGCGTTGCGCGGCGCTCTTTCCTTCCTCCAGCACAAGCAAGCGGAATCAATAAGGAGCAAGAAGGCGTATATCTTGAAGCGGAAAATTGGACACCCTGGGAAAAAACGTATGGGATTAGTCTGCCAGGAAGGCAGCCGTTTCTTGCAGGAAGAGGTTTAGCTGGTCGTGGTGGACCCAGTGGCCGGCGCGAGGGACCTTTATTAGGCGGCGATTCGGAATGGCTTTGTAGCGCAGATCTTGCTCGGGAAGCGGCAGAAAGCTTTCGAGTCCCCAGAAGAACAACGTGGGGCAGGTAATCTGGCTGAACAGCTCGACAGCATCCTCCATGTGGTGGCCGTGCGGAGAGATGGCTCGCGCGTAATTATCAAACTTCCAGAGCAGCGATCCGTCGGACTCCCAGTTGGTGCCGTGCAGCGTGAGGTGCCGCGCGACTTCGTCGGAGAGCCGCGGATTCGCCTCTTTCATGCGCGCCATGGCGGCGGCCAAACTGGGATAACTTTTTGGCCGACGCTTTTCGAGGTCGCGAATGGTCTCGATCCATTCGCGCACGCGCTGGGAAGCCGGTCCGTGGACGCGATGTTCTTGCGGGAAGCCCAATCCTTCAATGGAGACCGATTTCCCGACGCGTGCTGGATACACGCCGCAATAATGCAGAACGATGCCGCCGCCGAGGGAATGGCCAATCAGGCGAATCGGGAAGTCGTCGATGACGTCGAGGAGCGCGGAGAGATCGAGGACGTGCTCGGCCAAGCTGTAGGTCGCGCCGGGCGCCCAAGCACTGTTGCCGTGGCCGCGCAAGTCCAGCGCGTAGACGTGATAGTGCTCGCACAGAGCGCGCGCCACCCAATCCCAGTTGCGAGCGTGGTCCAGGCCGCCATGCACGAGCACCAGCGAAGGCTTGCCGTCCTGACCATAATCCCAGAATTGCAACTTCAGGCGATCGGAATAGAAAAAGTGCGAGATAGGTTCCAAGGTGCGCTCTTCGAGAAATTGGATGAATAAACCGGCTCAGAAAATACACGGGATTAGAGTTGCGCGCCAGCGGCGTCGGCGAACAGGAGCTGCCCGGCGGGATCCCGAAACAAACCTCCGTGCTCCTGCGTAGTAGTAGGGGAAGGCCGGTGCCCGTGGACGCTTGGCGCAGTCGCTGGTACATTGCCATACACGGTGGAGAGCCGGTCCCGTGGGCATGTTGCGCCGCGCGGCCAGCAGACCGGACGGCTGACCCAATTTGTCGATTCCGTTCCTTTACCCAATCCGTGAGAGAGAGGAAACAGGCATGAAGCGATGTTACGCAGCAGCAATGATCGTGGTACTGGCGCTGGCAGGCGCGGCGTCGGCGAAGGCGCAGGATGTTTCACCGGCGGACAAGGACCGCGCGCTGCAATATCTGGAGTCGACGAAGAAGGGCGTGCTGGAAGCGACGAAGGGATTGTCCGACGCGCAATGGAACTTCAAGCCCGCACCGGATCGCTGGTCGGTGGCCGAAGTGATGGAGCACCTGGCGGCGGCGGAAGACCTGCTGAGAGGCATGATGCAAGAACAAGTGATGAAGTCGCCCGCAGTACCCGTCCGGGACGCGGAGGAAACCAAGAAGGCTGATGAAGGCGTATTAACGATGGTGCCGGACCGCTCACACAAAGCGCAGGCACCTGAGCCGCTGAAGCCGACCAACCGTTTCGGTTCTCCTGCCGCGGCGCAGAAGCATTTCGTGGAGAGCCGGGCCGCGACCGAGGAATATCTGAAGAGCACACCCGGACTGCGGGCGCACCTGGCCGACAGCCCGCTGGGCAAGCTGGACGGATATGAATTTGTGCTGTTCACTGCCGCGCATAGCGAACGGCATACCAAGCAGATGCTGGAAGTAAAGGCGGATCCGAACTTCCCGAAGAATTAGGAAAAAAAGATTTGGAGTAGAGACAAGAAACGCCAACACCCGGCGCGGGCTGGATTCTTCGAACATTTATTTTGCCGGGGCTTGTCCTTGCTGCGCGGACGCGCTATCTTCCCGGCATTCGTAGTTCCTACCGAACGGAGGACGCTTCATGAGAAAAGACCACGTGACACGCATTTGTGCGCTGGTAGCAGCGGCGGTTGCCATCGCAGGAGCCTCGCGAGTGTACAGCCAAGATAAGAAGGATGCCGGCGGTGCCCACAAGATCGTGCATTTCGCCGATTTGAAGTGGACGCCGATCATCAAGGGATGCGAAACCGCCCCGGTGGATGGCGATATGAATGCAGAAGGAACGCCCTTCGTGCTGCGCCTGCGATGCGCCGACGGAGCAAAAATCCCCGCGCACTGGCATCCGACGGACGAAAATGTCACCGTGCTGAAAGGCACCTTCCTGGTGGGCATGGGCGAAAGTTTCGATGAAACCAAGCTGCAAACAATGAACGTCGGAAACTTCGTAAGCATGCCGAAGGAGATCCGGCACTTCGCTACGTCCAAGGGCGAAACCATCGTGCAGGTTCACGGCGCCGGACCGTTCAAGGTGAATTGGGTGAATCCGTCCGACGTGCAGCCACCGGACGCGGTACCTGCAGCAGCAAAACCCAAGTCGTAATCCACAGGTCTGGCTCGGCTTGCAAGCCAGCACAGAATCGCTGTGCTAAACTGAATTTCGCAGCCGGGTGAAAACGCGACTGCCGAAGCGTGGAACTTCGGGCTCTGTGCAACGAGGTCCCGCGAACCCCGCCAGGCCCGGAAGGGAGCAACGGTATCGGGAACGCCTCGGGTGCCGCAGTTCACCCGAAGTTCCTCGCATTTTCAAACGCACGCTTTCTTTTCTACTTTTCCATGAGCTACCAGGTCATCGCACGCAAGTGGCGCCCGCAAACGTTTGGCGATCTTGTCGGGCAGGCGCACGTAACGGAAACGCTGCAAAACGCCATCCGCAACAATCGCGTGGCGCACGCGTATATTTTTTCCGGCGCGCGCGGAGTGGGGAAAACCACGGCGGCTCGGATCTTGGCCAAGGCGCTGAATTGCGTGAACGGCCCGACGCCGGAACCCTGCGGCGTGTGCGACTCCTGCAAAGAGATCGCCGCCGGCACTTCCCTCGATGTCATCGAGATCGACGCGGCCTCCAACCGCGGCATCGACCAGATTCGCGAGCTGCGCGAGATGGTGCGCTACGCGCCGGCCGCCGCGCGCAGCAAAGTAGTGATTCTGGACGAAGCGCACATGCTGACCGGGGAAGCCTCCAACGCGCTGCTGAAAACGCTCGAGGAGCCTCCCGACCGCGTCATCTTCGTGATGGCCACCACGGAGCCGGAGAATCTGGTCGACACCATCCGCTCGCGTTCGCAGCATTTTCATTTTCGCGCGCTAACCTTTGCGGAAATCAGCGGCCGCCTGCAAGAAATCGCCGCCAAGGAAAATCTGAAGATTGAAGCGGGCGCGCGGGCGGTGATCGCGCGCATGGCGGAAGGCAGCCTGCGCGACGCTCTGTCCCTTCTGGAGCAGGCGCGCGCATTCTGCGGCGACACCATTGCGGATAAAGAAGTGCGCGAATTGCTCGGCGTGGTCCCTGAAGACGCGCTGGAGGAATTGGTCGGCGCGATTGCCTCCGGCTCGGCGGATCGCGCGCTCGGCCTGGTGCACACATTTCAGAAAGAGGGGCGCAACCTGCAGCACTTCTGCCGCGAAGCCATCCGCCACCTGCGAAATCTTCTAATCGCGCGCGTGTGCGGCGCGGATTCGGAGTTGATGGCCGCTACGCCCGATCAGCGGCCCGCACTGGAACGCGCCGCAGCACAATTCAGCGAAGAGGATTTGACGCGCTTCTTTCAGATTCTGCTGCAGACCGACGACGACCTGCGCCGCAAACCCGACCCGCGCGTGCATCTCGAGATGGGCTTGTTGCGTTTGATCAATGCCGCGCGGCTCGCTCCCCTGGAAGAATTGCTGGCCGAAGTGCGCGGTGGCGCGCCCACAGGCAATACAGGCGCAGCAAATTCGCGCGCAACAACCGCTACGGGCGCTTCGATTCCAGCGCTGCCGCGGCGAGAGGCAACAGCACTGCCCGCTTCAGTCGCGGCGGCTCCCAAAATTCCCTCAAGGGAGGCCGTTGCGGCGGCGCCTGCGCGCACCGACGAACGACAGGACGCGGGGCAGCGCGAAACAGCCGCTCCCCTGCAATCGCCGCAGCGCGTAGAAGCGCAAATGGCCTCGCCGCTCGCGCAAATAAGCGGCATCAGTGAGGAACAAGTCGCCGAGATCAAGCAGGCGATTCAGGCGCAGCAGAAATTCCTGGGCGAGCTGATCGAACAAGCCACGCGTTGGGAGCTCGACGGCGCCGAACTGCGAATTTATTTCCCCCCGGACAAGCGCTCTTTCGCCGAAATCCTCGAAGGCCGCGAGCCGCTCGAGAAGGTCCGTATCGCTTCGGGCAAGGTACTCGGTCGCGCGGTGCGAGTCTGTGCTAAACTCGAAGGAGTTGCAGCAGCGGCCGCTTCGGCGTCGCGCGCTGGGTCGGCCACGCAAGAATTGCGCGCTCAGTTTGAACGCGATCCAATGGTGAAGTCGATGCTGCAACGCTTCGGAGGAAAAATCGCCGAAGTGAAACATGGCCCAGAGGGAACCTGATGGAAGTCAACGCTATCCAGCAGATGCTTTCGCGGCTCCGGCAAGTGCAGGAAGACTTGCAGCGGCAGGTGAATTCCGTGACGGTGGAGGCTTCCGCCGGCGGCGGCATGGTCACCGTGAAGATGAACGGCCAAAAGCAAATTGTGGATGTGCGCATCGAGCCGGACGTGTTTGCGAGCAAAGACCAGGAGATGCTGCAGGATCTGGTACGGGCCGCGGTCAACGAAGCCTCCCGGCGCGTGGATGAAGAACTTGCCAACCAGATGAAGAACCTTTCCGGCGGAATTCCCGGCCTCGGGAACATCAAGATCCCCGGCCTTTTCTAAGGCCTCTGTTTTCAACCGTCGATTTTCTTCGAATACTTTCCCTATATTTTCTGGCCGCCTCGGCGCCCTTATCCATTGAGGCGCGGGGAGAACCCTTTCATCCTGTTTCGTTCATGCCTCTTTCGAAACAGCGCGCTTCCGCGAAAACCCCCGCGTATGGGAAAATGGATTCATCCCAGCACATCCATTGTCGCGGCGCAGCCGCGTTATTGGGAGGAGGTCCCTATATGAAGGCTATAACTCTGGTCGTTCTGGCTGGTGCGCTCCTGGTGCCCGGCACGGGCATCTACGCTCAGGGGGGAGCGCAAGCAAGTTCCTCGGCCAGCAGCAGCACCGCGGTGCAAGCGGACAAGGCCGGCGCAAAGGCTTCCAGCAACACGGCCGCTGCGTCTTCGGCACAAGCCGGTAAGAGCTCCGCCGCTCTCTCCGGCGGCACAACCATGAATGCCGCGCTTTCGCAGCCCGTCGACGCCAAGAAAAACAAGCCCGGCGATCCAGTGACCGCGAAAACGACGGAAGCCACAAAGTCCGAAGGCAGAGCGGTAATCCCTAAGGGAGCGAAGCTGGTCGGGCATGTGACCGAATGCAAGCAGCGCAGCAAGGAGCAAAAAGAATCGGCACTGGGCATCGTGTTCGACAAAGCCGTTCTCAAAAACGGCGAAGAAATTCCGCTGAACGTCACCATTCGCGCCCTAGCCGCAGCACAATCAGCTGCCAGCTCTTCCTATGCTGGCGATGACCTGGCGGCTGGCGGCGCGGTGGCGGGTTCGGGACGCGCGGCATCAGGCGGCGCGCTTGGCGGCGTGCGCTCCACGGCTGGCGCTGCGGCAGGCGCGGTGACGAACACGGCCGCAAACGCAGGCGGAGTCGCAGGTGGCGCGGTGAACTCCACCGTGAACGCAGCCGGCGCCACCCGTGGCGCGGTCGGCGGCTTGAATGCGGCCGGCCAGCTCGCTTCGAACAGCCAGGGTGTGTTCGGGCTCGAGGGACTCAACCTCAACGCCGCTGCTTCCAACACCACACAAGGTTCACTGATAACCTCCACGAGCAAGAATGTGCATCTTGACAGCGGCACACAATTGCTGCTTGTGACCCAGACACAGGCGTCGACCGACAGACCGAAGCCCTAGCTCGACAGCCTTCGGTCGCCGAGAAGGGTGGGCTTCCCGTGCGCAAGCACCGGAGCTCACCCTTTCTCATTTTTTTGTCATGGAGCGCTCGCGCGCAGAAAAGAAACGGAGTTCGCCGCGTTTGCGCAAGCTGCGCCGCTATGCTACACCTCCTACATGCCTGATTTCGCCGCTCCTGTCGAACGCCTGATCGATGAACTGAAGCACCTCCCCGGCATCGGACAAAAAACCGCGCAGCGCCTCGCTTTCTTTCTGCTGCGCGCGGCGCCGGAAGACGCCCTGGCGCTCGCCGACGCCATTCGCGACGCAAAAGAAAAAATCCGCGAATGCTCCGTCTGCCACAACATCACTGACACGGATCCCTGCCTGTACTGCACCGGGGCCACGCGCAATCGCCGGACCATCTGCGTGGTGGAAGAGGCGCACAACATCATGGCCGTCGAAAAAACGCGCACCTACACGGGCATGTACCATGTCCTGGGTGGCTCGCTTTCTCCCTTACAGGGCCGCGGCCCGGAGCAGCTCAAGATAAAAACACTGATTGAGCGTCTG
>WNFS01006877.1_pt1 | contig 11639 bp, 11 predicted proteins | sample 5400141 | NCBI WGS metagenome assembly WNFS01 (sample SAMN13153358, study PRJNA577476) | soil metagenome | isolation source: 60 cm saprolite under Madrone tree | place: USA:California | collected 2016-06-14 | reverse complement strand
TGGGAAACGGTATAGTGATCCCCACTCGTGGGAGCACACCGCCACTCGCTACCACGAGCTATTTGATGCTCTCCGCTCGCTTTAGCAACATGCGATTGTTAGAGATGCTCTACGCATATCTACCCATAAAGCCTACGAGGAAATACCCACTAAAAACCCTCGTACTTTTAGTGTTCTCCATATCAACTGCATATGTTAGAGTATTTTCATCCTGACCTATTGCTGGATGCGGTGAGATCTCAACCAGGCCCCAGGACTGATAGGCTACGCCGTCCTTCCACGAAGTAGCGAGGCCTGGATCTATATGAGACGTTTAGCACGGATGCTTTGTTTGGATCAGATGCGCATTTGGAGTATTGAGCATGATAAAATTCATGGCCTCACATCGTCGACAGCAAGAGAAAGTGAGTGCCTACTTCCAGTCCATGTCGTCGTACTGGACGGACATCTACGCTAGTGGTAGCGTGCAGGGTAAAGTCTACCGGGAGCGCCAGGCTGCGGCGCTCGCCTGGATTGACAGCCTCGCCCTTGTACCAGGCTCCAAAGTACTCGAGATCGGCTGCGGCGCAGGCTTCCTCTCGGTCGCGCTGGCCCAGCGTGGGTTGCGCGTTCAGGCCATCGACCCTGCTGAGGCGATGGTCGAGCTGGCGCGGCGGCATGCGGTGGAGTCGGGGACCGCCGAACTGCTCTCTTTGGCGGTGGGGGATGTTTCTGCGCTAACCTTCGAAGATGGCTGCTTCGACCTCGTGATTGCTATCGGCGTTATTCCCTGGCTCGAGCAACCGGAGTCGGCGATACAGGAGATGGCTCGCGTGATCAGGCCGGGCGGTCATGTCATCCTCACGGCCGATAACCGGGCGGGGCTGGTCGTGCTTCTCGATCCCTGGTACAATCCGGTGCTCAGGCCGCTCAGGCTGCTCGTGAAGGGTGCACGCGCCCGGCTGAGACCTCATCTCCCGTCGTCGGGCGCACCAGAAGCGACCTTCCACTCCCGCCGCTTCATCGACGAAGCTCTGGCGAGCGCCGGACTCGTCAAGACCAGCGGCAAGACGCTCGGGTTCGGGCCATTCACCTTCCTCTACCATAGACTCCTGCCGGAGGCGCTAGGTCTCCCGCTCCATCAGTGGCTGCAGCGCCTTGCCGATCGCGGCGTGCCCGTACTCCGCTCCACCGGCGTGTCTTACCTTGTGCGGGCCAGGAAGTTGGACTCACTGCCGCTCGAGCAATCAACGAGCGCCACCGAGGAGGCGGTGAGCACCGCACGCAGTCAGCATCAGCCCTCTAAGGGGCCCTTGACTGAGGGAAGCAGGGTGTCTAGTGGGGTAGGAGTCGGTGAGGCAATGCACGACGAGCGACAAGTCCATGGCGCTAACACGAGCGAGTTCATTGCTTCACATCGTCGACAGCAAGAGAAAGTGAATGCCTACTTCCGGTCTCAATCGTCCTACTGGAAGGAGGTCTATGCCAGTGGGGGCGTGGCGGGTAAAGTCTACCGGGAGCGCCAGGCAGCGGCGCTCGCTTGGATCGAGAGTCTGAGCCTTATGCCGGGATCTCGTGTGCTAGAGATCGGCTGCGGGGCTGGCTTCCTCTCGGTCGCGCTGGCCCAGCGTGGGTTGCGCGTTCAGGCCATCGACCCTGCCGAGGCGATGGTCGAGCTGGCACGTCGGCATGCGGTGGAGTCGGGGACCGCCGAACTGCTCTCTGTGGATCTTGGCGATGTCTGTGCCCTGGCCTTCGAAGATGGCTGCTTCGACCTCGTGATCGCTATCGGCGTTATGGCTTATCTCAAGCAACCGGAGTTGGCGATACAGGAGATGGCTCGCGTGATCAGGCCGGGTGGTCATGTCATGCTCACGGCTGGCAACCGGGCGGGGCTGGTCAATCTTCTCGAGCCCTGGTATAATCCGGTGCTCAGGCCCTTCACATCGCTCGTGAAGGGTGCGCTCGTGCGGTTTGGGCTTCGCCCCTGGTCACCGAATAAGGCATTGCACTCCCACCGCTTCATCGACGAAGCTCTGGTGAGCGCCGGACTCGTCAAGACCAGCGGCAAGACACTCGGGTTCGGGCCGTTCACCGTCCTCCACCATAGACTCCTGCCGGAAGCGCTGGGTCTCCCGCTCCATCAGCGGCTGCAGCGCCTTGCTGATCGTGGCGTGCCCGTACTCCGCTCCACCGGCGTGTCCTACCTTGTGCGGGCCAGGAAGCCGACGTCCAGCTGCCCACCTTGATGATCCTTTGGACACAAGCCTGAGAGGCTTGCCTTCGAGGCTAGAGAAGCACTTCGACTAAGAAAAGGAGGATTCATTGATGCGTATGGTTAGAAACGCTGGAAGAGAACTCACTACTCAGCAGTATCTGCGCTTGATAGGTGTTGCAGAGTTGCCTGCGCTGACAAGCCCGTTTGATCCTGGCTACGACTCGGTTGCGGTCGAAAGCCATCTCGAGCAGAGTGCTCATCTCATGGCTTCTCTCAAGATCTCGATGGCGTGCTGGATGATCGCCGATGAAACGGCGACCCGACGCAAGATTGCTGCGGCGCGGGCACACAATGTGCCGACAGTCACAGGAGGAGGACCCTTCGAGATAGCCGTGGCCCAGGGGCAACTTGAGGCCTACCTCGACCTGTGTGCAGGTCTCGGCGTCACGCGCATCGAGTGCGGAGAGGGCTTCACTGAACTGTCTCAAAAGCCACGGGCGATTGTGCAGGTGATTCACGAGCGGGGACTCGAAGTCCAATACGAGATGGGCAAGAAACACGAGGGGCCTTTCACCGAAGAGTCACTTAAGGAAGCCATCGCACGCGGCCATGCCTGGCTTGATGCTGGAGCCGTGCAGGTTGTGGTCGAGGCTCGTGAGAGTGCACGCGGGGTGGGGATGTTTGATAGTGAAGGAAAGCTCAACCCTGCTTATGCGGATCGTTTCGCTGAAGAATTCGGGTTTGATGTTGCCATATTCGAGGCCCCCAACAAGCCAAGCCAGTTTGCCCTGCTGGAGCATTTTGGAAACCAGGTCCATCTTTGCAATGTGCGCCTGGAGGAGCTACTGCGTGTCGAGATCTTCCGGCGCGGTCTCCATTCGGACGCTTTCGCCAAGCCTAACCTGCGGCCTGCTCGTCCGGGTCTCGAAATAGGGAGATAGGAGTTTGACATGCGGAAGACGGTAGTGATCGACTGCTTCCCCGAAAACCTGCAGAACTACAAGAAAGGCTACGCGATTGTGGCGGTCGATGTCATTCGGGCGACAACGACCGCCATAACCGGCGTCGCTCTGGGTCGCAGGTGCTTTCCAGCCCCCACACTCGAGGCAGCAGTTCCGCTCGCCGCGAGATTGCCCAATCCTCTCCTCGTGGGAGAACTCGGCGGAAGTATGCCATATGGCTTCGACATGAACAACAGCCCAGCCGATTTGGAAGCCAGGACTGACATTCATCGCCCCATGCTCCTCCTCTCTACCTCTGGTACGAGGCTTATCTGTGGAGCTGCAGAGGGGCAGGCAATGTATGTTGCCTGCCTGCGAAACTACAACACACAGATCGCCTACCTGGCCGCTCACCACGCAGCAGTCGCCGTAATCGGTGCCGGGTCTCGAGGTGAGTTCCGCGAGGAGGATCAACTGTGCTGCGCGTGGATCGCGGCGGGTCTCCTCGCCGCCGGCTACGAGCCGCAGAACGAAAGGACGATCGCGATCGTTGAGCGGTGGCGCAACCTGCCTGTCGAGGCTATCGTGGATGGTGCGAGCGCTGAGTATCTCCGAAAAACTGGACAGTCTGAGGACCTTGAGTTCATCTTGACCCGCCTTGATGACCTCGACGAGGTCTATCGATTTGAGAGGGGCGAGGTGGTGAAGCTAGCCGTGGGGCAATTAGTCGGGGAAAGTGCAGGAGCGTCATTATGGTAACTATTCGGCCCCATCTTAAGAGGGATTCGTTGGATACCTCGGTGCCCGTCGTCGTTATCACTTGGAGCGACCAAGGGTTCGGACACGGCATTGCACGGAGTTTGGGGCGTCTGGGCATCCCGGTTTACGGCGTCCACTCGAATCCCCACTCTCCGGAAGCACGGTCTCGCTACTGGCGGGAGAACTTCATCTGGGATATCAGGAAGGCTTCTCCGGACGAATCCGTCGACTGGCTGCTCCAGCTCGCTCGAAAGCTTGGAACGCGTCCGATACTTATTCCCACTAACGACATTTGTTGCCTCTTCGTGGCCGACAATGCGGCAGCGCTGAAAGAAGGCTTTCTTTTTCCTAACCAACCTGCTGGGCTTGCTCGTTCGCTCTCCAGTAAAAAGCAGATGTACTTCCTCTGCAAGAAGTACTCGATTCCGACAGCGGAGACCGTCTTCCCTCAATCCAGAGAAGACGTCATCGAGTTCCTCAGGAATGCGACCTTCCCTGTGATGCTCAAATGCATCGACTATACGGCCCTGCGAAGTTTCGACACGAGGAAGAAAGTGATCCTTGGGGACGCGGAGGCCGTGCTGAAGCACTACGACAAGATGGAGGCGTCAGAGGACATCACCAATTTTATGCTGCAGGAGTACATACCGGGCGGCTCGGAGATGTTATGGATGTTCAACGGATATTTTGACGAGGAGTCGAGGTGCTTGTTTGGCCTGACAGGTAAGAGGTTTCGCCAGTATCCGGCCTACACGGGGATGACAAGCCTGGGCATATGTGTTGTAAACGACGCCGTGGCAAGGCAGACCAGGGACTTCATGAAGGCCCTTGGCTACCAGGGTATCCTGGACCTTGGCCACATGTACGATACCCGGACCGGCCAGTACAAGCTCCTGGACGCCAACCCGCGCATCGGCGCGGCGTTTCGCCTCTTCGTCGACACTTGCGGCCTGGACGTGGCACAAGTGCTCTATCGAGACTTGACAGGCCAACCCGTTTTGCCTGGAGGGCCGCAGGTGGGCCGCAAGTGGGTCGTTGAGAATTACGATGTGGTCTCGTCACTGACGTTGTACCGTGATGGCAAGTTGGGCGTGCGAGAGTGGGCACGCTCGTTCCGGGGGGTGGAGGAGGCTTGCTGGTTCACCTGGGATGATCCTACTCCCTTCTTTACGATGGGGTGGTTCTCTCTCAAGTTGGTATTTGAACGGCTGTTTATGAAGAAGGTTTCAAGAACTTTCAGAAGTAGAGCAGTTGGAGTCAAGGCTAGGCTGGAGGGCAGATTGACCGATTGAAATTGCTTTTCTCGCCCCACATTCTGCAGTTTGCATTTTTCGCGAAATGACCCGTAGCGCTGATTGTCAAGGCAGAGCTTTCATAGGAGCTGAAGTCCATGCTTGAAAATATTTATACATCTGGGGAATATGCAGCGAAACACCCTACTTGGGATACAGAACATTCCTCTTGGAAAGCAAAGCAGATTATGCGAATGATGGCAAGAAATAATATTGTGCCTAAAACGATCTGCGAAGTAGGATGTGGAGCTGGTGAAATACTGAAGCAATTGCAAGAGAAGATGGATAGCGATTGCACGTTTTGGGGATATGAGATCTCTCCACAAGCTTTTGAGCTTTGCAAAGACAGAGCAAATGAAAAGCTTCATTTTAAACTGGCAGACATTAAGCAAGAGCAAGACATAATTTTTGATGTTATCTTACTTATGGATGTAATTGAACATTTGGAAGACTATTTCAGTTTCTTGAGAGAAATAAAAGCGAAAAGTCGCTACAAAATACTTCATATTCCCCTGGAGTTGGCCTTGATCTCAGTTCTAAATGACTCCTTACTCATCAAAGCTCGCGAGGATTACGGGCACATCCACCATTTTACTCAGAAGATCGCTCTTCAGATGTTAAAGGATCTTGGTTACGAAGTCATTGATAACTTCTATACAGACACAGCTGATCTTAATTTTAAAAACATCAAAGACCCTATTCGAAAGCTTCTTTTTGCAATTCATAAGGATTTAGCCGTCCGTGTTTTCGGGAGATGGTCTCTGTTAGTATTAGCGAAATAGTTGCACTCTCGCTCAACACGGCATGAGTGTGCAGGCAAAGGCGAATGGTGCTGGTACAGTTGGGGTAGCCACACGTATGGCGTACCACCACCTGTGCAGGGAGGGAACTGAGATGGATGCGATCATCGGGAAGTACAGGGCACGTATGGAGGAGACCGGCTTAGTCCTCACTCACACCACGGGAATAAGTTTTGATCTGACGTTGGATGAGGCGCTAGGACTTATGGAACTCATCAAAGGCTACCAGGATGCAAGAGCGGCTGCACAGCACGACACGGAGCCAAGAATTGAGAAGGTGGTTGTGGATGAGGAATCCAGTGGTGATACGGATCAGACCGGCGAATAAGCCTGATTGTTGTGAACCCCGTAGAGAGGGGAACCTGGTATCTGTGTTCAATATCCCTGCATCTTGTCCACAACATTATAGAGGGGTTCGCCAACTAAGTAGCGGCGCAAGTTTTCCTCGAAGAGCAGCGCGGCTCGTTCGTCATACTGTGGAGTGAGGCCAGCAGTATGAGGGCTGATGAAGACGTTTGGAAGGCGCCAGAGCGGGTGGTTGGGAGGTAAAGGCTCCTGGTGAAAAACATCCAGCGCCGCTCCTGCAAGCTGTTTCCCCTCCAAGGCGCGCACCAGGGCTGATTCGTTACAGACATCGCCGCGAGCGATGTTCACCAGGAAGGCCGTTGACTTCATGGCCCGGAAAGCGGCATCATCGAACAGTTCCTTGGTCTTCGGAGTCAGCGGTACGGCGATGACCACGACGTCACTTGCGCTCAGCATGCCGTGTAGTTGCTCGGGTGTGTAATAGCGATCGGGCAGCGTCCCTTCGGGGTCGCCAATGCCGGGGAACTGGAAACCGCGATCGCGGTGGTCGGTACTGCGATGCATAGCCAGCACACGCATCCCGAAGGCGACGGCTAAGCGCGCTACGTGGCGCCCAATACTGCCATATCCCACAATACCGATGGTTCTCCCCTTCAATTCCTCTGTAACAAACAAAGAAGAGCGCTCTGCGTGCGACGGCCACTGCTGCCGCTGCTGCCATTCGAGTATTTGAGGAAACCGATGGAACCAGGCCAGCACGACCGTGAGCACATACTCAGCCATATTGATGGCATGGACGCCACTTGCCGTAGTAAAGATAACCGGGGTCGAAAAGAGGGGATGATCGAGGATATGATCCGGGCCAGCCGAGTATAACTGCACCCAGCGCAACCGGGGGGCCTGCTCTGGAGAGGGCAAGGGAGTGGCGAACGACGTGTAGAGAATCTCCACCTCTTGCCACAGCTTGTCTGGCATTGCTCCGGCAGAACGGGTCGGCCATCGCTCAATCTGAAGGTTCGGCGAGAGGCGCTGCAATCGCTCCAGCCAGTATGCCTCGATGTGAGCCGTGATGAGCACTACACAGGATTCGTTGGTCATGGGCAAGCCCTCCATAAGCTACTGGTTCATCTTCACCAGAGAACGATCGACGCTATCGAGTGTAGGACGGCCGGTGAGCGCCATGGCGAGCTCGAGTTCCGCCCGCAGTATCTCCAGCACCTGGCTTACGCCTTCCGCGCCGTTTACCGCGAGCCCCCAGAGAATTGGCCGCCCAACCAGAACAGCCCGTGCCCCCAGCGCCAGCGCCTTCAGTATATCAGTGCCACGACGTATACCCCCGTCTAGATAGACCTCGCAACCCCCATCGACAGTTTGGACGACTTCAGGGAGTGCTTCAATACTAGGTGAAACACTATCGAGTTGACGACCGCCATGGTTGGAGACCACGATGCCGTCTACCCCATGCTGAACAGCCAGCAGCGCGTCCTCCGCCGTGAGAATGCCCTTGAGAACAATGGGCAGCGAGGTCAGCGACCGCAGCCAGGCCAGCGATTCCCAGGTGAGGGAAGCATCTACTCCAGCAGGCTCTTCATCCGTGAAGTTTGCCTTATGCATATGTGATGGTAGGCGAAAACCGCTGCGAATGGCTCGCTCTTTGTGTCCCCAACGCGGAGAATCTACTGTGACGACAAGCGCACCATAACCTGCCGCTGTGGCGCGATGAACCAGGTCCTCTGCACGCTTGTGATCATGGACGTAGAGTTGGAACCAGAGTGGGGCGCTCGCCTCTCGCGCAATGTCCTCCAGGCTGCGGGTTGAAGAGGTACTGGCCACCATCAGCGTACCAGCTCTACCCGCAGCCCGTGCAGTCGCACACTCACCTTCAGGATGCGCAAGGCAATGGAATGCTGTTGGCGCTATCAGAAGAGGCATACGGATAGGAGTACCCAACACGGTGGTACGCAGGTCACGGGTACAGGCATCCACCAGCATGCGCGGTCGAAGCCGAATGCGCTCCAATGCAGTGCGGTTGGCACGCAGTGTCACCTCGTCGTCGCTGCCACTCGAATAGTAGCCCCAGGCAGCCGGTTCCATACGAGCCTGTGCAAGCGCTTCATAATCGAAAACATTTACCGGTTCCATAAGGCGAACCTTTCACATTAGATACTCCCAAATGCGCTATCAGAAGAGGCTTGAAATTGTCGCTTGTCGTGCCATCCGCTAGCGGATCAGGAGTCTGATCAACGGCCTGCACTTCTCTTCTACCCAGGCCTTATGTTGTGGACACTTCTACAAGGCTCCGTGGCTAGTATATCAGACGCCGATAAGGAGAAAAAGGTTGGAATAGATATAGCGGCTGGTTGGAATGCAATGAAGTTTGGGGTTACTGTGTCTGTTGGAAAAGCGGATATCGTAGGATTAGATGTTGAAGTGAGTGTGCTACTTCCTGGGTTGGTTACATAACCCAACCCGCTTCTAGAAGTGGTGAAGATTGGTACACCGTTCTGCCAATCAATTTCGAGCATTTTCCTGGTGTTGGAAACTTGCTATGTTGAATCCAACCGTCTTTCAAGCAATCGTACGCGCAATCGGATTCGTTGCCCGCCATTGATGTTACTTTAATATCAGCAACCTGCACGGGTGCTGAGGCAGGTACACCACTGACATCAAAGACATGGACACAGCTATTGGGTGAGTCCATCACATAGAGTTCCTTCTCATCGGGAGACAGGGAGATACCGTGACTTGGAGCACTCGGTCCCCTACCATTCCAGGAGAATCCCTTAATACGCACTGTATAGAGTACCTGACCCGTTTTAATATCACTAACCTGGAAACCAAGCAAACCAGTGGAGGTAGTATACGCTATCGTTTCCGAACCGTTAATAGTAAAGGGTCTGACGCCGCTAAAGAGAGGACCAATATTCTTGATTACCTGGTTAGTTCTTGTATCAGCAACCTCAAGATAGTTGTGATTCCTACCGCCCAAGTATACGTGAGCGCCATTTAGACTGACAACCGTGTTGTGAGGACCTCTGCCGCCGTTTATGGTACCCGTCTCATTTCCGCTGTTTGCGTCAATAACATACCATGTCCCATCAGGAGTTATCTCCCCATCAGGCATATAAATCGTCTTGCCGTCGGGGCTAATAGCCATGCTATCAATGCCATGTGAATAGGACTTCGTCCACACGAGTTGGTCTGCAACTAAGTCATACTTGAGCAGTGATCCGTTCCCATTGTTGCCACCGTCACCCCCGTAACTAATATAGAGCATATGCGTAATTGGGCTTGCGACAACACCTCTGACTCCTGCAGTCGTCGGCAGGCGGATGGTCTTGACCAGCTCGTGACCTTTATCCATGTCATAGACATACATCCCGCCATCCGGGAAGACGTACTCATAATGCCGGATAATACTGCTGCCCGCCGTAGGTGCGTTCGTGCCTCCTGTTGCTGTCCCGGCCAGCACAGGGGGGTACGTAGCATTACCTTTGAACTGCTGCAGTTTATTCACCCCAAGAACGGTCAGAAGAATAAGAATGACGAGAACGACAAGGCCAACAATACGTGGACGATTGCGGGAGAGAAAAATGGTTCTTACTAGCATGTTCCTGGTAAACTCGTTCATAGTGATACTCCAGAAAGGGATGGGTATACCCGCGCCACTTTTTTAATCCTCATAATTGGCTGCATTGTTGGTGGGCCTGGCAGCCGTGCTGCAGGTGCGCTGTCGCAATATGAGCGGTGGTCTTGGCTTCTGTGTAAAGTCGAACGCATTAAACATATCGTTGGCCCCCTTGTCGCGCTTTGTCAATGGAGCAAGCCCCAGGATGTCTTCCGCGAAGCGCAGCATCGACGAAAACTCATATTGCGTATGGTCGATATACCCCTTTTTCGCGTAGGGCGAGATGGCGATCAAAGGGACACGGAAGCCCAGGCCATAGCCGTCGATCTGCTGGGGCGGCACATGGTCGTAGAAACCGCCAAAGTCATCCCAGGTGAGAAACACGGCTGTCGATGACCAATCCGGCCCTCGCATCAGTGCATTCAACAGTTGAACCGTCCAGTTCTCCCCTACACACACACCAGTACCGTTTCCCGGGTGCTCACTAACGTCAAAGGGACTCACGATCCAGGTGACGGTGGGTAGGAGCCCATGTGCAGCGTCGTACAGGAATTCTACATTCGGCACAATATACTGCCAATCCTTGCCATAGCGAATATGTTTGATCGCATTGAAGACTGAGTAACGGTAGGCATATCCGTACGATGGTGGTGCATAATAGCGCCAGCTATAGCCTTTAGCATCCAGCTCATCGGCCAGCGTCTGGAAGTTGAAGCAGGCCTCTTGTAAGTGCGTCGACCCATCGCTGTTCATTACCTTGACCTGCTGTTTGGGAACGTCGCACCCCCAACCATTAAGCTTGGGATTATCAACTGGATTGTCGATAGCCCCACCCGACTGCGCTGCAATTGTATACAGGTGATTGGGGAAGGTGGGTCCCATCAGGGACGAGAACATATTATCACCGAGCACAAAGTTTTGCGCATAGAGCCAATAGTTGGGGATATTGGACTGGTACAGTTGCGTGAGGCTGTTATTGGCGTAGGGATTGTTCCGCCGCATTGCATAGGTGGTAGTCTCGCTATTTAATAGATCGAACTGATCCATCTTCCCGCTGTCGTAGGCCATCCTGGCTCCCTGAGGAGAGTGCTCTATATCCAGTATAGAGTCCTTCCCATGCTGCAAAGGGATGGTCTCACCCTCGGAATCCACCGCAGTCGTCGCACCATTAGCACCGGGATACGTACCAAAGTAGTTGTCAAAGGTCCGGTTCTCCTTAATCAAAAAGACGATGTGCTTGATATGCTGAGCGGCAACCCTTGCAGTCGATGACGAAGAACCATTGGATGAGCATGCGCTCAGCATCACCACCAATCCGAGTAGCCCATAATTGATGAGGTGAGAAAGATGGAATTTCTGTCCTGGTGCGGTGATCCTGAAAGACCTCATCCATTGCGCTCCATTTCTATGGTAGCTGGATGAACCTGCTGACAGTCTCAGCAGGTTGTTTGCCTTCTCAATGCCGAGAAGGAGGTAGTGTCTTAAATTTTATGAGGCTCTTATACCTTCATGCTATGACATCAAGTTTTCCGCAAACCGCTGTATGGCTGCCGTAGTGCCTCCCTGTCATTGGTCGTCAACTCACCTACCCCGGCTAACGGCGGAGAATACTTGAGCTGCTGGCAAGAGACGTCGACCATGGTCGAGCACAAATGCCCAGCCGGTCATATCCCTTTCGTAATCATCAGGATAGGGAAAAGCTGGACGCGGTGCGAT
>WNFS01009221.1_pt1 | contig 11642 bp, 11 predicted proteins | sample 5400141 | NCBI WGS metagenome assembly WNFS01 (sample SAMN13153358, study PRJNA577476) | soil metagenome | isolation source: 60 cm saprolite under Madrone tree | place: USA:California | collected 2016-06-14 | reverse complement strand
TGGCAAGACGCACGCGTCAATTTCCGATGGATTTTGGCCGCTTTAGTACTTATGTTGAGACGATAGAGGAGCCCCGAGTTGTCGAGCCGGCCTTGCGACTCTTAGCGGCCACGCGGATTACCGGACTTGTCGAAGTAGAGTTCAAAAGAGACCCACGGAACGACCAATTTCTACTTCTGGACGTCAATCCGCGCGTTTGGGGTTGGCACACTCTGTCCAAGCGCGCTGGCGTCGATTTCCCCTACCTCTTATGGCGCTTCATTACAGGCCAATCGGTCCCTGAACTGCGCGGTCGCTCAGGCCAGCGCTGGATGCGCATGGCTACCGATGTTCCCATGGCGATTCAAGAAATTTTGAATGGTCGGCTGTCGCTTAGGGCCTATCTGCAATCCCTTCGAGGCCCCAAAGAATCGGCCGTTTTCGCCTGGGACGATCCTTTACCAGGCTTCCTTGAACTCCCCCTTCTCGCCGCGATGCTGGGCAAGCGATTCCTGGGCGGCAAAGGGGTCTAGCGGCACTCTGTGTTTCGAGTACACCCGTCGGTGGCTCGAACGCTCTGCAGTCAAGCACATCCCGTGACCAACGGAACCATGAATTCCTACTCCGGTCTTCTTATCGTGAACGCCGACGATTGGGGGCGAGAGCCCCGCACCACAAGCAGGATCCTGGATTGTGCCCTGCGGGGTGCGGTCTCGTCCGTGAGTGCCATGGTCTTCATGGAGGATTCGGAGCGGGCTGCAGCGACGGCCCGAGAATCGGGAATCGATGCTGGCCTCCACCTTAATTTTACGACGCCATTTTCGGCGCCGAACTGTCCCGCTCGGCTCCGGGAACGTCAGCACGAACTCGCCGCGTACTTGCTGCGTCATTCCTATGCCCGAGGCGTTTTCCACCCGGGGCTCGTGCGCTCCTTCGAGTACGTCGTGGCCGCCCAACGCCACGAGTTCTGTCGTCTCTATGGAGCAGAGCCGGAGCGGCTCGATGGCCATCATCACATGCACCTCTGCGCCAACGTGCTGCTTGGAGGACTATTACCGCCCGGCACGCTCGTGCGACGGCACTTTTCTTACGAGGCCCGTGAGAAAGCCGTGCGCAACCGCGTTTTTCGACGCTTTACTGATGTCATGCTGACCCGCCGACATCGCGTGGTTGATTTCTTTTTCTCGCTACCGCCGCTCGAGCCTCCGAGTCGTCTGCAGCGAATTTTCTGCCTGGCCCGCCGATTCGTCGTTGAAGTGGAGACACATCCTGTCCACGCGGAAGAGTATCAGTTCTTAGCCGGAGGCGAGATTTTCCGCTTGACCGGAGATTTACCAATTGCCTCTCATTTCACCAGCGCGCGGAGAAAGGAGACGATGCATGCCTCCCGACGTCAGGACCTGCGAACCGAAGCATATTAGCGTGTGCATCTGCACTTATAAGCGACCGCACCTTCTCAAGCGCTTGTTGAGCGAACTCCGCGTTCAGGATACGGGGGGACTATTTACCTATTCGATCGTGATAGCAGACAACGATGAGTTGCAATCCGCCGAGGCCGTGACATTGGATTTCGCGGCTGAATCGCACATTGAAACCCGGTACTGCGTGGAACCTCGGCAGAATATCGCGCTCGCCCGCAACAAGGCCGTCGAGAACGCACGCGGAGATTTTCTCGCCTTCATCGACGACGATGAATTTCCGGGCAAACGTTGGCTGCTGACTCTGTTTAAGGCTTGCAACGACTATGACGCGGATGGTGTGCTTGGACCAGTGAGGCCGTACTTTGACAAAGATCCGCCAAAGTGGGTCGTTAAGGGCAAGTTCTATGAGCGGCCGACTTACCGAACTGGGTTGGTGATCGACTGGAGGAAGGGACGGACCGGCAACGTGCTGCTGAGACGCCGCATTTTTGCGCCTGGCGGACAGGCCTTCAGACCGTCGTTTCTGACCGGCGAGGATCAGGATTTTTTCAGAAGAATGATCGAAAAGGGCCATTCGTTCATCTGGTGCAATGAGGCCGTGGCGTATGAAGTTGTTCCCCCGATCCGTTGGAAACGCACGTTCCTGTTAAGAAGAGCGTTGCTCCGGGGAGCAGCTTCCGTAGTCCATCCGGCTTTCGGGCCGCGCCAGATCGCAAAGTCGGTCATCGCCGTTCCCGTGTACGCGGCCGCCCTGCCGTTTGCGCTTGTGTTGGGACATCACAGGTTCATGACTCTCCTGGTCAAATTAACAGATCATCTGGGCAAGCTCCTTTCACTCCTGGGCATCAACCCGATACGAGAGTCATATGTTACCGAGTAGCGTAAAGACATGAGCCAGACGGAACTCGATCCTTTCATTGTCGGGCGGGACGATCTGATCCTGGTGACAGGGGCAACTGGTTTCATCGGATCCAGGCTCGTAGAGAATCTGTTGGAACGTGGGTTCCGCAACCTGCGCTGTTTCACCAGAGCCTCTAGTGAAGTAGCTAGGGTTGAAGCCCTCTCTGCTCGCCATCGCAACGGCACGCGCGTCGAAGTCATCAAAGGCAATCTTCTGTCGCACGAGGATTGCGCTGCTGCGACTAAAGACGCGGCCATCATCTTTCACTTGGCTGCAGCCAGAGGCGAGAAGTCGTTTCCCGATGCCTTCCTGAACTCCGTCGTCACCACGCGTAATCTTCTCGAAGCCTGCCTCCGTCATCGTTCCGTCCGGCGATTCGTCAACGTCAGTTCCTTCGCGGTTTATAGCAACACGCAGAAACCTAGCTGGAGACTGTTGGACGAATCATGCCCAGTCGAAAATCGCCCGGAGCTTCGGGGTGACGCCTATTGTTTCGCGAAAGTCAAGCAAGACGAAATCGTCACAGACTATGGCAAGAGGTTCGGAATCCCGTACGTCATCGTCAGGCCCGGGTATGTCTATGGCCCCGGCAATGAGGGGATTACTGGTCGCGTCGGCGTCGGGACGTTTGGTGTATTTCTGCACCTCGGCGGTTCAAATGCGATACCGTTCACGTATGTTGATAACTGTGCAGAAGCAATTGCACTGGCCGGATTGACGAAGGGCGTCGATGGCGATGTCTTCAATGTCGTAGACGAGGATTTGCCTTCCAGCCGCAAGTTCTTGCGGCTCTATAAACAGAATGTGAGACATTTCAAGTCAATCTATGTTCCCCACTTCTTAGGATATGCGCTCTGCTACGCGTGGGAGCGATATTCGGCCTGGTCCCACGGACAGTTGGAGCCCGTTTTCAATCGCAGCGCTTGGCACGCCTACTGGAAGAAGACCCGTTACAGCAATGAAAAATTGAAGACCCGGCTCGGTTGGACACCGAAAGTACCAACGTCAGAGGGATTTAGGCGTTATTTCCAATGCTGCAGGGAGAGCAGACGACATGCTTAAGGTTGCCATTGTGGGATGCGGCCGGATCGCAGACGCGCATGCCTCGCAGATCCAGAGGATCGAGGGGTGCGAGATCGTTGGGGTCTGTGACAGGGAGCCGCTGATGGCCCGGCAACTATACGAGAGGTTCCCGATCAAACGGTATTTTAGCGACTTAACAGAACTTCTCAGTGAAGCCAGGCCAGATGTTATTCACATCACCACTCCGCCGGAAAGCCATTTCGAAATTGCCCAACTTTGCCTGAAACGGGGATGCCACATCTACGTGGAGAAGCCATTCACAGTTGACGAGGGAGAAGCCCGAAGACTGATTGCGATCGCGAACGAGAGGAGGCTGAAGATCACCGTAGGGCATGACGATCAATTCAGGCATGCGGCGCGACGTATGCGAAGTCTTGTCCAGAGCGGCTTTCTGGGCGGCCAACCGGTACACATGGAGAGTTACTACTGCTATGAGCTTGGACAATCCGGGTACGCGGGAGCGCTTCTCCGTGACAAGCGACATTGGGTCCGCAGGCTGCCGGGGAAATTGTTGCAGAATGTTATCAGCCATGGCATCGCCAGGATTGCGGAGTACCTGACCAGCGACTCGCCTCAGGTAATCGCGCATGGGTTCGTAAGTCGTCGCAGATGCGACCCTCGCTCCATCAGTTTCGGGTCTACGGTCCGGCAAACGGCCTTATCCTTGATCAGGATCACGAGTCACTAATCAAGCTTCGTGGGACCAGATTTAAGAGCTACCTCGAATACCTTATCCCACCAGTAACTACCGCCAAACAGTATCTCGGAAGCGCGATTAAGAACGGCCGAACTTTTTTGGCAAAGGACTTCCACATGAAGTCCGGCATGAAATACCTTATCGAAGCCTTCTACCGTTCCATCCTTGAAGACACAGCACCGCCCATTCCGTACCGCGAAATTCTTTTAACCACCAAAATCATGGACTCTATTTTTGTTCAACTCGATGACAAACGATCAGAGGTCTGGGCGCGCTCCGATACCCCGTTGCAGGCCTCTCTGACCCACTAGAACAGAAGTAGGTCGCTCCTGCTTCGTTCATCCTTGGGCGTTCGCTCGGTATTTAAAGCGCGCGTCACGAGAGTTCTCCCGTCTTCAGACTGTTGACGTCAGGATCAGCCCCCGTTCGAGCCTGTTCCCGGCCGGGAGGCTGAAGAAAGAGAAGCATCATGAAGGTCTGTGGCAAGGACATCAGAGTCCATGGACGGCTGATCCGCATCGCTCGTCTCGACGGTGACAAATACGAGTCCCTAGACAATCCAGAGGTAGTGCTCGACGGCCTGCGGAAATGCGGTACTCGGATCGACCTGTTCACTTTTATGCAGTTGATGCCCGAGACCTCGCCAAAACACTCTTACGCTATGGAGTGGGACAATCTGGCCGTATTATCGGTATCCACGTTCGACCACTGGTGGAACCACCAAATCCGTGGCTACCCCCGGAATAGGGCACGGCAGGCGGAGAAGAAAGGGGTGACGATTCAGGAGGTGCCTTTCGATGACGCCCTCGTTCAGGGAATCTGGGAGGTCTACAACGAGAGCTCCATCCGCCAGGGAAGGCCGAATGCCCACTATGGCAAAGACATCCAGACGGTGCGTAAGGAAGAGGCGACGTTTCTCGACCGCAGCATTTTTATCGGCGCATTTCTCACCGAAAAGCTTATTGGCTTCGTTAAACTGGTAACCGATGAAAATCGAACTCAGGCAAATCTGATGAATATTGTCTCGATGATGAGACACCGGAACAAAGCTCCGACGAATGCACTGATCGCGCAATCGGTCCGGGTTTGTGCCGAACGCGGTATCCGATATCTCGTATACCAGAACTTTATTTACGGCAACAGAAAGCCAGACACCCTGTCTAACTTCAAAGAAGTGAATGGCTTCCAGCGCGTCGATCTGCCCCGCTACTATATCCCTTTGACTCGCACTGGTCGGATCGCCTTGCGGCTCGGCCTGCACCACAGGTTCGTTGATCATCTTCCCGAACCAATGGTCACCAAGCTCCGCGAACTCCGAAGCGTTTGGTACAACCGCAAGCTCAAGGTGGCGACCGAGGCGTCCTAAGAGACGAAGGTTTCTTGAGAGAATAGAGAATTAAGGATATGCCAGGGATCGTTGGACTGATTACTAAAATGCCCTCTGCAAGGGCGAACGCCGAACTCTCGCGCATGGTTCAGGTGCTTCGCCACGAATCCTTTTACACATCCGGCACATGGACTGATGAGTTTCTGGGCGTATATGCTGGATGGACCGCGCGGAAGAATTCCTTCTCTGACGGGATGCCGATCTGTAACGAAAGCGGGGACGTCGTCCTCGTGTTTTCCGGGGAGGAGTATCCCGAACGGGGAACTGCTCGCAAGCTCAAGGAGCGGGGACACGGGCTCCAGGCAGACGGGCCCGCATATCTCGTCCACCTTTACGAGGAGGATCCTACCTTTCCGGCGGGCTTGAATGGACGATTTCACGGACTACTAATTGATCGCGCTCGCGGAATCGCGACGCTCTTTAATGACCGGTACGGCATGCACCGGGTCTACTTTCACGAGTCAAAGGAGGCATTCTATTTCGCAGCGGAAGCCAAAGCGATCCTTGCCGTCCGACACGAACTCCGGTCGGCGAATTTGCGGAGCTTAGGGGAGCTCGTCGCCTGCGGGTGTGTGCTGGACAACCGGACAGTCTTTAGGGGCATTAACGTGCTGCCGCCTGGTTCGCGGTGGAACTTTCGAGGCCGCTTGCTCGAAGAGAAACGCACGTACTTCCAGTCCCATGAGTGGGAAGAGCAAACCCCCTTGGACCGGGAAACTTACTACCAGGAACTCCGAGAGATCTTCTCACGGAATCTCCCTCGGTATTTCAACGGTCATGAGCGTCTCGGAATGTCACTGACGGGGGGACTGGACAGCCGGATGATTATGGCCTGGCAGAAGTCGGTGCCAGGGTCTCTTCCTTGCTACTCTTTCGGTGGGGCGTACCGCGATTGCCAAGACGTATTGCTGGCTCGACAAGTGGCCCGTGAATGCGGGCAGTCCCATGAAGTCATCCGCGTAGGAGAGGACTTCATTTCGCGCTTTCCTCACTATGCGGAGCGTGCGGTGTACCTCGCAGACGGATGCGTTGATGTGAGTCGTTCCCCTGATCTCTACGTCAATGAGAAGGCCCGCGAGATTGCCCCCATCCGGATGACGGGAAACTACGGCAGCGAGGTTCTCCGTGCGGTCCGGGCGTTCAAGCCCGTGGAGCCCACGTCGGGACTGTTCCGTCCGGAGTTTCTAACCCACCTTCATGCTGCTAATGAAACGTATTCCGCGATGCTTCAGACGCACCCCGTTTCCTTTACCGTCTTCCGGCAAGCTCCCTGGCACCATTATGGGCTTCTCGCGCTGGAGCAGACTCAGCTCACTCTCCGGTCCCCCTATCTCGATAACGACCTCGTGCGAACAGTCTTTCGGGCGCCGCAGTTTGCCCGCGAACGCAACGACCTCTGCCTCCGGTTGATTGCAGACGGAGATGCGACCCTTCGGCGAATCCGGACCGACCGCGGCTTGAATGGAAACTCGGGGCATCTCTCCGCGGTGGCCTCCCGGAGTTTCCTCGAGTTCACGTTCAAGGCGGAATACGCCTACGACTACGGGATGCCTCAATGGCTGGCCCGGGCCGACCATCTCTTCTCGCCATTTCGTTTGGATCGGTTATTTTTGGGCAGGCACAAGTTCTATCATTTTCGAGTTTGGTATCGCGATGCCCTCGCCAAGTACGTTCGAGAGATGCTGCTCGACGCGCGGACCCTTTCCCGACCGTACCTCGACCGCAGCGGACTCGAAACCATGGTGCGGGGCCACCTTAAGGGAGACCGCAACTACACCGCCGAGATCCATAAGGTTCTCACATTGGAGCTTCTCCATCGCCTTTTTCTCGATTCCAATTGACCTTGCGGTTTCCCATCCGAGGTGCGAGCCAGAGAGGCAGCGGCGAGATCGGCGACTGCCGGCTTCACGCTCCTGCGTCTCCTGTAGGCAGCGCCGGGCGCTATGTTCACGGCGGCCACAGCGCAGGGCACAATCTATCGAAAGTTAGAACGTATCACCTTCTCGTAGTCAGTGCGATCCTGGTCGCAGGAGCCGTGATGGTTGCTGAGCTCGGAACTCCTGCACAGGACTACTGCCCGTCCTAAATCATGCTGCGCTTCCTCTCAGAGCGACAAACGGAGACGAGGTGAATGACTCCGCTCATAGCCACGGTTGTCTACGCCATCGCGATTCTGGGGCTCTTCTGGCTGGATCGGGACCGAAACTCTCGCGTCTCTAGTGCCCTTTGGATTCCCGTGGCGTGGATGTTCCTCGCGGGGTCGCGAATGGTGTCTCAATGGCTGCTGACCACGCCCCTGGACGACACTCCCACTCAGTACCTTGAGGGAAGCCCCCTCGATCGGCTGATTTTGGCGGGACTCTTGGCCGTTGCCATCATCGTCCTCCTGAATAGGAGACGACAAGTCGGAGCGCTCCTTCCTGCGAATGGGCCAATCCTCCTGTTTTTCGCCTACTGTGCCATAAGCATATTTTGGTCCGACTATCCCGAAATAGCTTTCAAGCGCTGGACCAAAGCCTTGGGCGACCTCGTGATGGTCCTCGTGGCCCTGACTGAGGCTGACCCTTCCGTAGCTCTCAAACGCCTCCTGGCGCGGACCGGCTTTCTACTCATCCCCATTTCGGTTCTTTTGATCAAGTATTACCCCGACGTTGGCAGGGCCTACATCCGTTGGTCTTGGACGCCGGTTTACACCGGCGCTACGACGAACAAGAACTTTCTGGGAATGATCTGCGTGATCTTCGGACTCGCATCACTGTGGCGTTTTCTCCAAGCAATCCGAAGCCCGGGGAGTAGCCGCAGGAGTGGGCTGCTGATCGCTCACGGCACCGTTCTCGCTATGGTGCTGTGGCTCTTTTGGATGGCCAATTCGCTCACTTCCTTGTCTTGTTTCGTCATGGGGGCCGGCTTGATTACGATAAGCTACATGTCCCCCCTGGCGCGAAAACCGGCGTTCGTGCACCTTCTCGTGGCGGCGATGCTGTCCGTCGCGTTTTCCGTACTCTTCCTCAACATCGGCACGAGCCTCGTGGAAAATTTGGGGAGAGATTCAACGCTCACCGGGAGGACCGAGCTTTGGAAGCAAGTTCTCGGAATGAGCGCGAACCCCTTCGTTGGAGCCGGCTTTGAGAGTTTTTGGCTCGGGCAAACTCTTGACAAGCTTTGGAGTAAATACTGGTGGCACCCGAATGAAGCTCATAACGGCTACCTCGAGGTTTACTTGAACCTGGGGTGGATGGGGATAGCACTGCTTGCGTTGCTCCTCGTGAAAGGCTACCGAAACGTGGTCAACAACGTCCGCAGGGTTCCGGACGTGGGTAGTCTGGGGCTGGCGTATTTCGTCGTCGCGGTGGCCTATAACTTCACTGAGGCAGGGTTCAGGATGTTTAATCCCGTCTGGATCGGCCTTCTCTTGGCGATAACGGCTGTCCCGCAAGCCTCCGTTATCGAAGCTCCGGACGTCGACGAACGTGTGGGTTCCGATCAGCGCTACCAGGAGATGTCGGCAGCCGGAACGCACATCTATGAGGAGGTTATTTGAAGCCCTTCGACGCAAGCGGGACATTTCGGCTTGCTGCACATGGAGACGGCGAGGTGCGTCGCCGCGCGGTCCTGGGCGTCGGTGTGACGGTGTTTTCGCAGGGGGTGCTGTTCGCAGTCCAGATGATCGCTACCGTGGTTCTGGCTAGGCTTCTAACACCCGCCGACTTTGGGGTGGTCACCATGGTCACCACGTTCAGCCTACTCCTTACGAACTTTGGGCTGAACGGATTTACCGAAGCGGTCCTTCAACGAGAAGAAATGGACCATGCCCTGGCCAGTAACCTGTTTTGGATCAACCTTGCCGCGGGCCTTCTCCTCACAGTCGGGTTCGCCGAGGCGGGGTCGTTATTGGCGCGTTTTTACGGGGACCCGCGTGTGGCCCGCGTCGCCGACAGCATGTCCGTGACGATCGCGATTACCAGCACGTCCGTTCTGCACCTCGCCCTCCTGAAGCGGGCCATGCGCTTCGCCGTAGTGTCTGCCAATGACATCCTCGCTCGCGTTGTTTCCGTAACCTTGTCGATCGTGCTCGGCTGGGCCGGGTGGGGATACTGGGCGCTGGTCGCAGGAGCGGTGGTGCAGCCACTTACCACTTCCATCGGCGCCTGGTCCCTGTGCCGATGGGTTCCTGGCCTGCCCCGGCGCGCAGAAGGTACAGACTCGATGGTGCGGTTCGCAATGAATACTTACGGGAACTTCGCCGTTAACTACTTCGCTCGGAATATGGACAACCTCCTGCTGGGATGGCGCTTCAATGCACAGTCTCTCGGCTTCTACAAAAAAGCGTATGACCTGTTTGCGCTTTCAGCGAGTCAACTCGTCTCGCCTCTCACTGTCGTTGCTGTGCCGGCCCTCAGTCGACTGAAGCAGGACTCCATCCAATACCGCCGGCATCTTCTTGGCGCGTTGGCGGCGGTCGCATTTGTGGGAATGGGGCTGGGCGCGAACCTCACTCTCGTGGGCAAGGATGTGATTCGCTTGCTGTTGGGGCCTGGGTGGGAGGAGTCGGGCCGGTTATTCACGTTCTTCGGTCCTGGAATCGGGATCATGTTACTTTACGGGACCCACGGTTGGATCCACCTTTCCATTGGCAGGGCGGACCGATGGTTCCGTTGGGGAATTGTAGAGTTCGTCTTCACGGGTCTGCTGTTTCTGTTAGCCCTGCGGTGGGGTGCCGGGGGGATTGCATTGGCCTGGACTGCGTCCTTCTGGATTCTAGCGGTTCCAGCGTTCTGGTACGCGGGAAGGCCAATACGCCTCGGCGTCGGCACCGTGATCGCTGCCGTCTGGAAGTACCTTGTTGCATCCCTGCTGGCGGGCTGTGCCTCGGACGGGATCATCCGAGGATTCCCGTCCTTCCTTGCAGCGTCGGGTCTGGTTGGGGCGATCACCCACATCGTGATGATCTCTGCTTTGTTCGGAACTCTTTATCTTGGTGCAATCATCCTTTTGCACCAAGGGTGGGCACCGCTCTATCAGGTCGCGGGGCTTTTGCGTCAGATGCTTCCATGGGGTGAGCTCTCAAGGCCGTCCCCGTCTGTGGCCGCGACCTGTGGCATTGGCACAAGTGCGGCGCTTGCCCTCGCCAGGAGCAGAGGAAGGAGTTAGTGTCGTGACTCATGGATTCTATGACATTGAAGGACGCGAGCGCGCAACAGGAAGCGCCCAACCCTTTATGTACTTACCAGGTAAAGCGCTAAATGTCTTACGCGGATTGCTGCAAGCTTACGGGACCGAGAAGATCAAAGGGTACTTATGGAACATCGAATTCTCGCGAGGTCGGTGGGACGGCCTCGATAAGACGCCTAGTGATTGCGTATACCAGTACATTGAGAAGTATTCCGACATAGGAAGCATTCTGGATCTGGGATGTGGTTCAGGTAGCACTGGGAACGAATTGGACGCCACGACATATGAACACTACACGGGGGTGGATATCTCTGATGTGGCAATCGCGAAGGCCAGGAAAAGGAGTGAGGAGAATCGTCGAGCAGATAAGAACCGCTATTTCCAGTCGGATATTTTCAGCTACGTACCGACCCGACAATACGATGTGATCCTATTCAGGGATTCCATCTACTATGTCCCGTCGCGAAAGATTAAAGGCATGCTGGACCGATACTCGAAATATCTGAAGAGAGGTGGTGTCTTCATCGTAAGAATGTGGAACGGGAACGACAAATACAGGCCGATTGCCGACACCATCGAGAGCAACTTCGAGGTTGTGGAAAGGTATTTGTCCGATCAACCAAAGGCGGTCGTCATTGTCTTTTCGGCAGGAGTGTTGGCTCGAGCGCTCTCCTGTCCGGAAAGGCCGCCTATCGCCGCGAATGGGGAAAATCATTGAACAACGACGTCTAGGTTCGTTTGAGGCATCCGTCGGCCGTGCAATAGATGGCCGCCCGGCAGTCGAATCTGAGATCGTCACCGACTCCCCGTCGAGTAGGTGCCTGGCACCCACCGTCAGCCTCGGCGTCGTTGCCTACCGGGGTCGGAAGGCCATAATTCCCGTGATGAAATCGCCGAATGTGGCTGCAGTGGCGGTGAACGTTGCCGCTACCGAACCCGACAAGGTTTGAACTGCATCCTCACTTGCGGTTGCGTAACTTTGAACCTGCAGATCCTGCCGCT
>WNFS01003694.1_pt1 | contig 11643 bp, 12 predicted proteins | sample 5400141 | NCBI WGS metagenome assembly WNFS01 (sample SAMN13153358, study PRJNA577476) | soil metagenome | isolation source: 60 cm saprolite under Madrone tree | place: USA:California | collected 2016-06-14 | reverse complement strand
CGCGGCATAGCCGAAAAGATTGCGGCGCCCCTAGGAATGAGCACCATCGAGGCCGCGGGCGGCATTTACCGGATCGCCAATGCCCATATGAGCGATCTCATCCGGAGAGCAACGGTCGAGCGCGGGCATGATCCGAGAAAGTTTGTGCTGTTCGCTTTTGGCGGGGCCGGACCCGTGCATGCCAGCCGATACACCGAAGATCTCGGGATCAAGCAGGTCGTGATTCCTCTGACGGCTTCGGTTCATGGCGCCACGGGTCTCATCAGCTCCGACGTCCTTTATGAATACGGCAGATCGGACCACCTGATCGCGCCGTTCGATCTCAAACGGCTCCAGCAAAATTTTTTCATCTTGATCGCGCAGGCGCGTCTCGATCTCGAATCGCGCGGATTCAAACCAGCGGATATCGAAATTGTCCGCAGCCTGGATATGCGCTACCGCTACCAGGTGCACGAGCTGACGCTCTCCATGCCTCCTGGCACGGACGACTTTCAGGAAAAGGACCTAGAGAAATTGTATGATGATTTTCACGAGCTGTACGAGAAATCTTACGGCCAGGGATCGGGCTATCGCGAAGCCGGGATGGAAGTCATGACGTTCAGGCTGACCGCCCGGGGGCGCCTGAAAAAACCCAACATCGCCAGACAATCTCTTCATGGCAAAGATTCGGCGCGGGCCGTGAAATCCCGTAGGCCGGTTTACTTCGAGGAATATCGGGATCTGAGAGACACCACGATCTATGATTTTGAGAAGATGAAGGCCGGGAACGAGCTCGCCGGACCCGCCATCATCGAGACCCCGGTTACGACGATCGTCGTGAATCCGAAAGACCACGCATTCATGGACGAGTTCAGAAACGTCAGAATCGACCTAGGAACGTAAGGAGTCCGGTTTGTCTTTACCCGCGGGAACTGTGGACCCGATCACGTTCGAGATTTTGTCCCACCGGCTGTATCAGATCGCCAAGGAGATGGGGACGACGCTCGAGCGCGTCGGCGGCACCGTCAACACGACGCAACAGAAAGACTACATGGCCGCGCTTTACCGCGCGGACGGCGAGATCCTGTCGGCCGGAGAATCCATCGGCATGCACATGGCGTGCGGGGGATTCGCGGTGAAAAAGATCCTGGAACGCTTCGGCAACGAGGGTGTCGCTCCGGACGACGTGTTTTTGCTCAACGACCCTTACGTCGCCGCGGTGCACCAGTCGGACCTGTTCATGATCTCGCCGATTCATTACCAAGACCGTTTGGTTGCGTGGAGCGCGACTTTTGTCCACGTCATGGATATCGGCGCTCTATCGCCGGGGGGAAATTCACCCGGAGCCACGGAGATTTTCCACGAAGGAATCAGAATACCGGGAATTAGGCTCATCGACGGCGGTGTGCTCAGGAAAGACCTTTTTGACATGATCATCAATATGACGCGCCAACCGACCATGGTCGGTCTCGATCTCAAGTGCGAGATCGCCGCCAACAACGTGGCGAAATCCCGCGTGCAGGAGATGTTCGCTCAGTATGGCCCCGAGCTGATCGATGCCGTCACCCTGAAGATGATCCAGCACGCGGAAGACGCCCTGAGAAGGCGCATCGCGGAAATTCCCGACGGCGTCTGGAAAGAGACCAGCGCCATCGAGGCGGATGAAAGTTGGAAGGTCCATCTCGTGTTGAGTAAAATCGGCGACCGGTTGATCTTCGATTTTACCGGCAGCGACCCCCAGGCGAGCAAGGGCATCAATCTCCCCTACCATGCCACGTTCGGCGTTTGCTTCAGCGCCGTGCTGTCGACGTTGGCTTACGACCTGCAGAAGAACCATGGCATTTTTCGCCCGATCGAAGTCATCGCGCCCAAGGGAACTATTGTAAATCCCCAGCCGCCCGCGCCCGTTTCCATGAATACGACCTCGGGTGCGAAGATCGTCCTTTTCGCCGCGAGCTCGACTTTAATGCAGGCGCTAGCCACCCACGAACGGTGGAAGAGTGAAGTGATGGCGATGACGGTCGGCCGGCGAAATATCCGCCATGCCGGGATCAACCAGTACGGAACTTATTATGTCTCGAATCTTTCGCAGACTCCTATAGACGGGGGTGGCGCCAGATCCTTCCAAGACGGTGTGGACTCGGGAGGTGGCACCAAGAGTTGCCCTAACGTAGAATGGATCGAAAGGAACTTCCCCGTCCTTTATCTGTTTCGACGCCACGCGAGAGACAGTGCCGGGGCCGGCAAGTTCCGCGGCGGAGTCGGCGCCGAGACGGCTTTTGTCATAAACGACGCGCCTGAACGGAAAATCAAAGGCGTGGCTTACGGAGTGGTGGGGCTTAAGAATTCGGGACAAGGCGTTTTCGGCGGCTTTCCCGGTGCGCCCGCCGTCGTCGAGTTGTCCAGGGGTACGAGGTTGCGCGAACTGATCGCTGAAGGTTCCGCCTTAGACCGAATAGCGGACCTGGGCGGTCAAATGAGCTCGTTGCCGTACTGCAACTTTGAACTCACGGAAGACGACGTTCTGTATACCCGACAATCCAGCGGCGGGGGATATGGAGACCCGCTCGCGAGAGATGTCCAACTGGTGCTCAAAGACGTTGTGCTGGGATTGGTTTCAACCGCGGCGGCCGGCGAAATCTATGGAGTCGTCATAGATCACGACCAGATTGACGTTGACGCCACAGAGCGGCTCAGGAGTTCTATGAGAGCGGCCAGACTGGGAAATGGGCAATGAGCTATCCGCTCAGAGAAAATCTGGAACTCTTCACCGGCCCGGAAGGCGCGCAGATTCGCTGCGCGCACTGTCACCACGTGTTTTGTCGCGCGGGCGAAAACTGGAAGCAGGCTACCCGAGTCCGTTTATTGCCTCCCACTGCCGCGGGCCCTTTGATGGGCGAGGCTCGCGGGAAATATGTTTTGCAACAGAATGCCTGCCCCTCCTGCGGTGTTCTGCTGGACACAGACCTGATCGAACAGAAGAAAGAGACGCCGCAAGCCAAGGAGAACCCTCCAAAAACACCGGAGCCCAGGCCGTTCGAGGCGAACAGTCGAACAACGGCGATATTGGTGCTGGACTTGAGCTCCCGCTGTGAAGACCCGGAGCTGACTTGTTTCGCTTTGCTGGCGGGAGTGGCCGGCTTTCTCGAAAATGCCCGCGCCGTGGCCGTCCCGATCATTTTTACAGTCTCCGCTTCACAGCGAGGGACGCCCATGGAGAAAGTCGCGCGACCGCTTCAGCGCCGGGAGTCTGAGCCGGTCATTTATCCGGACGGCTTCGACAAGTTTACCGGTGGAGACCTTCAGCGGATTTTGGAGCCAAGAGGAATCAAGACTCTGATTATCACAGGCTCCGCGACCAACGTGGCCGTTCTCTACACGGCAACCGCCGCGGCACGAATCCATCGCTACGAGGTCATTGTCCCTGTCGATGGCGTCAATGCGCGGACCCGATATGCCCATGACTATTCTTTGTATCAGCTGAGTGTTTTGCCGGGGGGCGTATGCAAACGTATTCGTTTTACGAGACTTGGAGCGACAAGTTTTATTTGAGCGCTCAGTAGTCGCAGTGACTTGCTACCACTCCCGCTCGCCCTTCGACACCGCTCAGGGCGAGCGGAATATGAAAGCGCCGTTCCTGGTGAGCTCGTTGAACCCGAACAGCGATAGTATCTATCATTGAAAACGAAAATTTCATTGAAGGAAGGTGTATCATGCGCGAATTGAAAATAATCTACAGATCCGAATCTCACGCTCCATTTTGGGTATTGGCCGAGCAGGCGGGAATATGGGAAAAAAACGGACTCCACGTCAATACCAGCCCGCAGCTTAACCGTGAAAGGGCTGTCGACGCGCTGAAAAACGGTCACGTCGATCTGATTTCCGGAAACCATCACAATCTCTACGCTCGCCGGGCGAAAAACCACGAGGATTTTGTCCATCTGGCTCAGCTCGGTAACCTTTGGACGGAAAACCATCTCATTGTGACCGATTCAATCCGGAGCGTGGAGGATCTCAGAGGAAAGCAGATTGCCGTCGACCGGAAAAACTCCCATGCCGGACTCAATGTGTGGCTCTATATGCGCCAGGAGGGTTTGGATCTGGACAAGGGGGACTACTATCTCGTCGAAACGGACGGATCGACGGAGAAGCGCTGTAAAGGCGTGTTGGTTGGAGAGTTCGATGCAGCTTTTGTCGACCTACCGCACAATTTGCGGGCCGTGAGAGAGGGGGCACGGGAGATCACGGTGCCGGCGATGCCGATGGTCCGCGGCGTCACGCTGACGACGACCATGGCTTACGTTAAGAGTCATGAAGAGGAAATACGTCTCTTGATACGCGGAACGGTCGAGGCGGTTCATTTTTTTCTGACCCAGGCGGAAAAGACGAAGCGTATTTTTGCGGAGTCTACCGTTCTAGGTCTACAGAACGATGAGGAAGTGCGCGCGCTCTACGATTCGTGGGTCGGTTTTTTGGAACGCAAACCCTACCCCACGCTGCAGGGGATCGCCAACGTGTTTGCTCTGGCGGTTCGGCTCAAACCCGAGATCGCGGACTTCAATCCTTTGGTCATGTGGAATACTCATTACTTGAGAGAGTTGGACGACAGCGGTTTTATTGATAGCCTGTATCGGTAGATGCAACGGAGTGTCGTCGAGATAGTTCTCCGGTCCACTTCGAAGTATCCACAATCTAAAATGGGGTGAGATTGTCGCCATCGGTGTCGCATTCGCAACGTGTAGGGCTGGGCTAGTCAATGCGGTTGATAAACATCAAAAGGAAAGGCCTGACGCTAATGTGCGCTGCCCTGAACTTACGCGCATTTTTTCAGCGGCTCGCCTAGACCATATAGCGGATCGCCAGCGTTGCACTTTTCCCGACGGGAGACTCCTGCAGGATTGAATCCCCGGGACGCATGAGCTTTATCATCACATCATAGCAAACCGACATGCTGCGGTCAGAGATGGAAAAATTGGCTAACTGCTTGTGGAGGCTGTTTGATTCCACGTCAACGTAAGATTTCCCCCTCTGTCTGGCGAAGTTTAGAATAGCCGCGAGACGGTTTTGTATCTCCCATGCAGTAGGTGCCATAGCTTCCTCCTTATGGTTGAGTGCCGATTCGCCGCTGCAACATCCTCCGACCAGACGATCGAGCTCGGACGGGCTGCTTGGGAGTCACTTTGGCCAAATGACTTTTCGCCGCTTCGATCATGTCGCTCCCCCGGCCACGTCCAGGAAGGATTGCGCGACTCAAGCGCCGGAGACGATTATCAACCCATACTTCGCTGCGCCTCAACACCCAAGTCACCGCTTCTTCTTCGGTCGTGCAGCGCATGGAGAATTGGACAAACTCAGAATCATGAGAAGTCCCCGCGAACCAGTTGATATCGGCTTGCGGTGCCCAGGCATTCGCAACGGTATCGTAGGTCGGGAAGGCCATAATCACATGATTGCGGTAGAGGCGGCTCCACATGGTGGTTAACTCCTCTCTGGGATCGAGCCTTTCTTTTCAGCCGTTGCGATCTGCCGATCCAGATACGGCAAGATAACCTCGCGAATGATGTTCTCCTCCTTTTGCTCCGCCGCTTTAGGAGGAGGTGATTGTGTCGACCACGTATCGGTTAAACGACTGTGCCTTCATCTTTCACGTTGAGAGAGACCTCGATAAGTCGATCAGCCGACCACGTTTAACAACACTGGAGAGCCTTCGTGTAAAGCTTCCGGTGTTGAAATTAAATTCCGAGTCGCGGATGGTGACTCCCCCGGTTTCTAGCTGCAGCCTGTTTGCTTCTGACATTGATTTGCTCCGCATGGAGCCGAAGCCTTTTCGCCTCCATAAAACAGAGGGAGCAAACAATCATGTCAAGCAGGCTGATGCCTTCATCTTCGCTCGTAACCCGATAGGCGTTACCTACAATCAACTCACCGCAATGTTGACAGATGTGATCCATGATTTTCTTTACTGGCAAGGAAGAGGCCATATCGGACTCATTTATTAATATACAGTAGATGGGTAGTTGCGTACCGTTAATGGATTACAAAAGGAATTTTGTCCACCAAACGAGAAATAAGTTTTTTCGATCGGTTCTAGTGGATGAAGGAAATTGCAGTCGTTTTGTAAATTTTTGTGAGCGAATTACTAACAAATCTCTGTCGTAAGTTTCATGGGATATTAAAGGGGACATCTCTAAACGCGACGGCATTTGGGAGCCGCTGATTTTCCCGATGACTGAGAAACGTTAATCGGTTCGAGTCTGCGGCGCCAAGGGCGGCTGGCAGACGGGTAAGAAATCCTGTTGATTCATTTTGTACGCCCTTGTACACTTCACTCCATGAAATTGTCGATCAGTGAAGCACGCAAACGGCTCCCGGAATTGGTGCGCCAGCTAAGTAAAGATGCCGGCGCCAAAGTCGAGATCATGGTGCGCGACGAAGTCGTGGCGGAACTGCGAGCGGCGCTGCCGGAGCCTGAGCCGGGAGCCGCCGCCAAAAAGCTCGTTGCATTGATGCGCAGGCTCCCAAAACACAAGGGGAGAAAAACGAACGTATCCACGCACGTTAAAGAACACCTTTATGGTTCCGGCGCAAAGAGCCGTTAATGGCGCTCCCAGCCCGTCTGTTCTGTGACACATCTTTCTTTTACGCCTGCTTCGACCAACACGATGTCAACCACGAACCCGCCAAGCAGCTCAGCGAAGAGGCCGCTACCGTCGGCGTCACGCTCTATGTAACCTGGGATATCATCAGTGAAACATTGACGCTCCTTCGCTACCGGCGATCCTACTGTGAAGCGCTAATCTTTCTTGCTGAAGTCAAGCCTCATCTGCATATCGTAAATTACGGAGAGACCGTTTCCGGAGGTACGGCCGTGACCACAAACTTTCTTTCTGCGATGCGATATCATTTGTAGTTGTAACCACGCTCCTTGATGCCATGCCGTCGCTCGCGTTTGATACTGATTTCCGCGCCTTGGGGCTCACCGTCATTCCTTAGTCTGCCCCTAACGAGAGGTGCGAAATAATCCGGATTGGGAGTTCCTCGCATAAAGTCGCGCGGAAGTACTCGACATTATCGATGGCCGCAAAGCCGGGTGAGGTCTGGCTTGCAGACCTAGGTCTCGCCGCCAAGACTCGTCCTGTTGTTATTCTTTCCCGAGACGATCCACAAGCACTCGCGCGCTTGTGGTCTATGTTCCGCTTACCACACAAAATCGCGGCAGCCGTTACGAAATCGAACTGGGCAGAGGTTCTTTAACGAAATGTCTGTTGCGAATGTTCAAGGTATTGGTTCCATCCCGGCCAATGCTATGACCGAAATCTATTCCTGGGCCCGTGAATTGGCCTAGAAATCACCTTTAAAAATTCCTTTTGTCTAAAGATCCCCCTTTGGGCTATAGAAAAACCTTAGCCGATGGCTCGGATAACTTAGGAGAAGCCGATGAAAATCTCGATCTTCAAATCGCTGCTGGCTATACTAACCGTGTGGTTCTTCGTGTCGAGCGGCCCGGGGGCGTACTCGCAAACTCTTCAGGTTAATTTCGGCGTGACGTTTCGCAACGCGCGATTAATGCCGCTATGGATTGCCGACGAGGTAGGCTACTTCAAAAAACAAGGCCTGGATGTCAAGCAGGTCAACATCAGCGGCGGCACTCAGGGCGCGCAGATGATGGTCAGCGGTGGCGTCGATGTTTCTTACGACGATCCGATTACGTGTATCGTCTCCACCGCCGGCGGCGTGCCGGTAAATGTGATCGTCGGGGGCACGCCTTCGCTGGCCTATCTGATTGTCGGCGGTCCAGGAATCAAGACCATCGCCGATGTGAAGGGTAAACGAGTGGGCTCGTCTGGATTGGGCCTGTCCGCTTCGCGTCTGGCGTTGTTGGTTGGGTTGCGCCGTTTCGGCATCGATGCCGATAAAGGGCAAGCCACTATTGTCGCTGCTGGTCAGGAGCCGGAACGGATCGCCGGGCTGAGCACCGGCGCCATCGCCGCTACGGTGATCTCGCCGGAGTATCGCACGAAGCTTGAACAGCTTGGCGTGAATATGCTGGCTGATCTACGGACGCTGAATATTCCCTGGGAGACCTCATCAGTCATTACAACAGCAAAGAACGTGCAGACTAAACGCGAGTTATTGGACCGGGTCGTCCGCGCGATTTTGCAGGCGCACGCTTTCATCTTGAACCCCGCCAACCGCGCGCGGGTTGTTGAATTGATGACGAGCCAATTGGCGCTCAAAAGCCAAGAGGACGCCGCAGCGGTTTACGATGACCTCCTGAAGTTCTACGTTTTCAAAAAACCTTATCCGACCCGTGATGGATTCGCGAATGTAATATCTGAAGTCGCGAAATCGCTGCCGAAAGCCGCGGGACTCAAGTACGAAGACGTGGTGGATATCAGCATCATGGAGAAATTGGACAAGAGCGGTTTCATTGATGCCCTGTACAAATGATCGGCGATATCTCAACGAAGCCTGGTTCCAGTCGCTCCAAACGTTCGAGTCGTTCAAATCGTTTACCGAAACAGTTCGTTCAAGGGGTCAAGGTTTTCGAGGCAAGAAACGCTTGGGTATGTCGGCGCTCGATTACAGGGTGACCTCCAACCACATCCATCTTTTGGTCAAAGATACGGACGCAAAACGTTATTGCCCAGAGCATGCAGCTAATCGCTGCAACTATGAGACATAGCTTGGTCCGAGCCAAGGAAATTGGGTGCCAAACAAATTGGCGTCCACACGGGGTCTGAACGGCCAGACTGACATTTAGGTATGCGTTGGTATAAGATTGATTCCAGTCGTTGGGTCGGCCCCATATTCGCTTAACGCAATGTGAAGGACAACAAAGGAGACGTGACATGTCGAAGAGCTTAAAAGCTGTATATCGGCGAGGTGCTTTCATTCCTAAAACCCCTTACCATTTGCCCGAGGACTCGGAAGTAGAATTGATCGTTCAAGGGCCTATCGTGACTCAACCCGAGATCGTTGATCCTAAGGAACGGACCAATATTCTCAGCAACTTGGTGGCGCGCATGCAACAGAACGTGCTTCCACAGGCAGCTCCACGGTTCACCCGAGAATCACTGCATGATCGCAGTTGATACGAATGTCCTACTCTACGTGCATGATCCGCGCGACGTGACGAAGCAGGTGACTGCCTCTAATCTCCTGCAGTCCCTCACTGATGGCGTATTGCTTTGGCAAGTTGCTTGTGAGTGTCTAGCAGCAAGCCGCAAACTAGTTCCCTTTCGGTTATAATCTTACCCTAGGCCTACCAAGACGTCCGGGATCTTCAGCGCGTTTGGTTTACGCTTCTACCTTCTTGGAGCACGCCTTGATCGAGCGGAGACATTGGTAAGCAACTACAGTTTGTCATTCTGGGATGCCATGATCATCGCGGCCTGTTTGGAAGCAGGTGTGACGCGGCTGTACTCAGAAGATTTCGACGCGTACGCTCACGTGGACGGCCTTCAAATCGCAAATCCTTTTAAGACAGTGGCAACGAGTTAGCGCAGCTATTCATTCGGGATACCGTCGTGTCAACGGTCAGACCTGAGCGAGATATTGATTCAGCGATTGCCTAACGGCGGTTCAAAGTTCAAGGTTCAATAGTTCAACGGAATAGGCTTGTCGATCGGAGCTTACGTTTGGCCGTTTCAACACTAGGCTTCGATTGTTACGCTACCACCCCCCTTTGATTTCTTCGCCGCTCTGTACTTTTTCAAAGCAAGGCGCCTCTTTTGTTTCTTGCGCCTATGCGAATTTTTTCGTGCGTCCTGCTTCATGCTTATTCTCCTTGTGTGCCGGGACAAACCGGCGGGTTGTGTTGCGGATGGGAGTTCCGCATCGCGAAGGGTTAGACACCCATGCCGGACTTGAGTCATGCGTGGCTGTTCTTTCGAATAGTGACACTTTCTCTTTCCGTCTGCTAGAGGGCGTTGCGTCAACGCGACCGCGAGTTCACGGTTGCCGGCGGTTTCTCGCCGGCAACTGCGTGACAAAAATAAACCGGTTTGCCTGTGTCTCAAATCCAGTACAGCCCGAGTGGTTCCGGATTCCCGCATCACAAATGTTGTGCGTACCTTGCTCGGCTGCTACGGTAAGACTATCGATTGTTTTCAATGCATCCCACAGCCATATGCCAGGCTTCCGAAGAAATGCGTGAATCCTCATGACCGGCTCGAAAAAGGAAAACATAGGCCTCATCGCGACAAAATGCGGACGACTCGTCAAATATCTCGAAGCAAAGAATAACGTCTTGCTGCTCACTACGAGCACTCGGTACGAGGAGCATCCCTGGGATATCCCAAAGACTACGCAACTCGCGCTTCGAATCGAAAAGCATTTGAAGGAAAAAGGAAAGCACGTAACCGTGCTCGATGTTGCGAATCTCAGAATACATACCTGCGAAGGAAATATTAGCGCAGAGCGTGGCAACAATTGCGGGGTGCTCGAAGCGAAGCTGCGTGACAAGGGGAAGAACCCGACGGGCCAGCATCGGTGCTGGGCCTCTATCAATAACAAGGATGACCAACTCTATAAGATCAGCCGCGAATTATTCAAATCGCAAGCGGTGGTCTTTTTCGTCTCCGTCCGATGGGGACAGACAAACAGCGTGTATCAGCGCCTCTTCGAACGCCTTAGCTGGATCGAGAACAGAGTTACTTCACTTGGAGAAAAGCCGATACCCCAGTTAAAGAAGCTCGAAGCCGGCATCGTCCTGTTCGGTCACAACTGGAACGGCGAACAAGTTCTGAAGACTCAGAAACAGAACTTCGAATGGTTCGGATGGAAAGTACCCGAGGCGCTTAGCTTCAACTGGCAATACACCAAAGATGCGGATGAGGAATCTCCCGGGTCCTACAGTGATGCTGTAACGGAATTCGGCGTGCTGCTACAGTTAGCGCTCCCACGCTAATCCGCCCCTTGGCTCCTCGAGTCAGGGTCAGGCACGGGGTTCAACTTCGCTGGGTGAAATCTGTCAACCAAAGATGCGCTTCCTTCACCCTCGCTTCTCTTCGCTGTAGCACCCTTACATTGTCACGACTCGATTCTTTAGTTTCCCTTTAGCTGCTCGTTCCACTAACTTGTCGATTCTACTTTGGGCCTGATATCCGATCTGCTCATGGTCGCATTCTTGGCAAAGTGTGCAGGGGACGTTACGGATCTCAAGCAGGTCGGTGTGTATCGTTGTCCGACCCAGGTAGGTCTTCGATCCACACTGCGCGCATCTTCCAGGCATTGCTTTATTTACCTCTTACGACTCTTTATTATCATTCCCCCAGGGCATAGGTAAAAGGTTTGGATGTTTGTTCACGAAGACTTTCAACAAGGAGGAAACGTGAAGCTTTCTGTAAAGTCCCTAGTTATCGCAGCCGCCCTCCTCACGGCGCTTTGTTTTCTCTTCGTCTCTCTGTTGAATTTAATCTTGCCTCCTTATGGTGGGTCGTTACTCGCACTGCTGACTTCTTTGTATCTGGGCTATGATCCCATGGCGGGTCCGATTAGCGTGCTCGTCGGGACCTTATACTCGCTGATTGCCGGCGCCGTTGCCGGCGCACTCTTCGGTTGGCTCTATAATAGTTTTGTTGAAAAATTCTGAAGCAACTATTGCTGTCGTAATCCGTAAGTGAATCGATGAGGGAAGTCCCGCTCCGCCCGAGGCGGATT
>WNFS01008319.1_pt1 | contig 11645 bp, 9 predicted proteins | sample 5400141 | NCBI WGS metagenome assembly WNFS01 (sample SAMN13153358, study PRJNA577476) | soil metagenome | isolation source: 60 cm saprolite under Madrone tree | place: USA:California | collected 2016-06-14 | reverse complement strand
CCATGCCCCACGAGATGGCGCTCCGGAACATGGAGCGCTTCGCCCGGCACGTCATGCCGGCCATCCGCGAGGAGTTTCCTCAGTGACGCCCGACGCGTGCGCGTTGATCGTCATCGACGTCCAGAACGACTACTGCGACGACCAGGGGACGTTCGGCAAGCTCGGCGCCCGCCTCGGCGCCGTGCAGGCGGCGGCCGAGCGCATCGTCCACCTGGTCGAGGTCGCGCGGCGGGCTGGCGTGCCGGTGGTGTGGGTGAAGACGCATCACGACCGGTCGACGAACTCCCGCAACTGGCTCTCGCGCCGCACTCGGGCCGGCCTCGAGATCTGCGCCACGGACTCCTGGGGTGCCGAGTTCTACCGCGTCAAGCCGGCCGCCGACGAGATCGTGGTCGTCAAGCACCGCTACAGCGCCTTCGTCGGGAGCAAGCTCGAGGTGGTCCTGCGCACGCTGGCCCGCCCGACGCTGGTCTTCTGCGGCGTGACCACCAACGTCTGCGTGGAGTCCACGCTGCGCGATGCCTTCATGCGCGACTACGACACCGTGCTCGCCGAGGACTGCGCCGCCGCCTTCACCGAGCGCGAGCACGACGGCGCCGTCCACAACGTGCGCACCTACTTCGGTCGAGTGGCCGACAGCGCGACGATCGCGGGACTGTGGGCCACGTCGGCATGACGTTCTGGACCATCCAGGTCCTGAACGGGCTCTCGTTCGGCATGCTGCTCTTCCTGCTCGCCGCCGGCCTGTCGCTGATCTACGGCCTCATGCGCATTCTCAACCTCGCCCACGGGTCGTACTACATCCTGGGCGCCTACGTCGGGCTCTCCGTGCTCCACGCCACCGCCAGCTTCGCGCTCGCCACCGTGGCCGCGGTCGCCCTGGTGGTCGCGCTCGGCGTGGTGATGGAGCGCTTCGTGCTGCGCCGGCTTCCCCAGCACGAAGAGCTGCCCCAGGCGCTCATGACCTTCGGGATTCTATTGATCGTCGGCGACGTGTCGCTGTGGATCTGGGGCGGCACGCCCACCCAGCTTCCCAAGCCCGAGGGCCTGTCGTCGTCGGTGCGCTTCGCCGGGATGATCTTCCCGTCGTACCGGCTCTTCGTGATCGCCGTCGGCGTCGTCGTGGGGCTGGCGCTGTGGATCTTCCAGGAGCGGACGAGGCTGGGCGCGATGATCCGCGCCGCCATCGACGACGCCGAGATCGCGCGCGCGACCGGCATCAACGTCTCGCTGCTGTCCACGGGCGTCTTCGCGCTGGGCGCCGCCCTCGCCGCGCTCGGCGGGATCATCGGCGGGCCGCTCGTCGGCGTCTATCCCGGCGCCGATTTCGAGATCCTGCTGCTCGCCTTCGTCGTCGTCATCATCGGCGGCCTCGGCAGCCTCAAGGGCGCGCTGTTCGGCGGCTTGCTGGTGGGCCTGCTCGACACGTTCGGCAAGGTCCTGTTCCCCGGCCTCGCGATGTTCACGATCTTCGCGCCGATGGCCATCATCCTCGCGCTGCGGCCCACGGGACTCTTCGGCGCGCGATGACTCGCGGGCTCGCGCTGGTCGCGGCCGTGCTCCTGATCGCGCTGCCGTGGGGGCTCTCGTCCTATCAGCTCGGCCTGCTGACCAAGATGCTCATCTTCGCCATCTTCGCGATGAGCCTGAACCTGATCCTCGGCTACGCGGGACTGCCCTCGCTCGGACATGCCGCGTATTTCGGCGTCGCCGCCTACACGACGGCGCTGCTGTCGCTGCGCCTGACGCCGAATTTCTGGCTCGATTTCGCGGCCGGCCTGATCGCCGCGGCCATCACGGCCGCGCTCTTCGGGCTCCTGGCCCTGCGCGCGCAGGGCTCCTACCTGCTGATGATCACGCTCGCGCTCGCTCAGGTGCTGTGGGGCATCGCGTTCGGCTGGCGCTCGCTCACCGGCGGCGACGACGGCCTGCCCGGGATCACGCGTCCCGCCGTCGGGCCGTGGCGGCTCGGGGATGGAATCAGCTTCTACTACTTCATCCTCGTCGTCTTCTCGCTGGCCGTCGCGCTGATGTGGCTCGTGGTCCGCTCGCCCTTCGGCCGAGCGCTGGTCGGCATCCGCGAGAGCGCGCGCCGCATGGAGGTGCTCGGCTACAACGTCTGGCTCCACAAGTACGTCGCCTTCGTCCTGGCCGGCACGCTGGCCGGCCTGTCCGGCGCGCTGTTCGTCTACTACAACGGCTTCGTGAGCCCGGCCTACCTCTCCATCGTCTTCTCGGCGATGGCGTTGATCATGGTGATCCTGGGCGGCGCCGGCACGCTGCTCGGCCCCGCCGTCGGCAGCGCCGCCATCGTCTTCCTCGAGAACGCGATCAGCGCGTACACCGAGCGCTGGCTGCTGATCCTCGGCCTCATCTACGTGGTCGTGACGCTGTTCGCGCCGGCCGGCTTGCTCGGTCTGCTGCGCGCACGGCAGGCGGCGGTCAGAATGTGAGCGCCTGACGGTTCGTCCAAGGGTCCATGAAGACTCTGGCGACCCGAGCGCTCGCAACCCTGCTGGCCGTCACGATCACCGCCTCCGCCGCGCCCACCGCGCGTGCCGCGGTGCCCACAGCCCCACCTGACGCCTCGCCCCTCGGGCTCATTCCGCCGCGCCTGAGCTACCTCGACGGCGAGGTGTCGTTCTGGCGGCCGGGCGCTCAGGACTGGTCGCCGGCGGAGGTCAACATCCCGCTGGCTCCGGGCGACGAGCTCTACACGGCCCACCAGGGCGACCTCGAGATGCAAATCGGGACCCGGGCCTTCGTGCGGGCCTGGGGCGACACCCAGGTGGGCCTGTCGAACCAGGATCGCGACTTCCTGCAGTTCAAGGTCACGAACGGACACGTGTCGCTCGATGTGCGTAGCCTCGATCCGAATCAGACGGTCGAGCTCGACACGCCGCAGGCCGCCTTCACGATCGACCGTCCCGGCTATTACCGCGTCGACGTCGAGCCGGCCCAGACGTCCTTCATCACGCGACGGGGCGGCCGAGCCACGATGACGCCCGCCGGTGGGCCATCCGTCGCGGTCACTCCCAGCGAAGAGGTCGTGCTCGTTGGCGCGCCGAACACATCGGTGCAGGCCTACGTCGCTCCGGACCTCGACGTGTGGGATCAGTGGAATTACGCGCGGACCGAGGAGCTGATCGACAGCATGAGCGCCCGCTACGTTTCGTCCGCCGTGTACGGTGTCGACGATCTCGATCACTACGGCAACTGGCGCGTCGTCCCGACGTATGGGTCGGTGTGGGTTCCGAGCGCCGTTCCCGCCGGGTGGGTACCGTACAGCACCGGGCGCTGGGTCTGGGATCGTCACTACGGCTGGACGTGGGTCGACGCCGCGCCGTGGGGCTGGGCGCCGTACCACTATGGCCGCTGGGTCTTCATCGATGGCTTGTGGGCGTGGGCGCCGGGCCCGATCGTGGTGCGGCCCGCGTACGCTCCTGCGCTCGTTGCCTTCTTCGGCGCACCAGGGGTGGCCGTTGCCGCCAACGCGCCGCTGCTCAGCTGGGTCGCGCTCGGCTGGGGCGAGCCGGTCGTGCCGTGGTGGGGCTCGTCTCGCTTCGTCGGGCGGCCGTCGTGGGTCGGCTGGGGCGGGCCGCGTGTCGTCAACAACGTCGTCGTGGTGGCAGTCCGCGCGGATCACTTCGGCCGGCAACCCGTGCGCGAGGCGCGCGTCGTGGAGGTCGATACGCAGCGGCTGCAGCCCGTGCACGGAGCGGTTCGTACGCGGCCCGATGCCGCGAGCTTCGTCGCCGGCAGCGGCCCCGCGGCGCGGCCGCCCGAGGCTGCCCTCGATCGTCGAGTCGTCGCCACGCGGCCGCCGGCTCGTACCACCGTCGCTTCGCCGCCCAGCGTGGTCGCGGCACCTGCACAGGCCACCGCACCGGTCGCGCGACGCGAGCCGGCGCCGCGGATCGTTGCGGCGCCGACGCCCGCGCCCGTGGCCTCGGTCCCTCCGCGCCCGCCCTTCGGGGTGAGCCAGACGGAACGGGTACGGCCAGCGTCGCCGACCGCCCGTGTGGAGCCCGCACCGGGACGTCCGAACGATGCGGTCGCAACGCGTTCGCTGCCCGGTGAGCCGGCAAACCGACTGGCTCCGCACCGAGCCGCGGAGACGCCCCGCGGGGAGCCGGCGGGCCACGCTCGACCGCCTCACGCTCCGGAGCGCGATCAGCGAGGGCGATAACGTATCATCGCGGCGCCGCAGGCGGCGGGAGGCTTCGGGATGGCGCAGGAGCAGCGTCGCGTCGAGGACGAGGTCGGATGATCAACGCCCTCGCCGTCGAAGGCCTCTCCCACAACTTCGGCGGCCTCCAGGCGCTCAGCGACGTGAGCCTGCACGCCGCGGCCGGCGAGCGGCTGGTGATCGTTGGGCCCAACGGTGCCGGCAAGACGACGCTCTTCAACATCGTCACCGGTCTCATCAGCCCGAACAGCGGCCGCATCACGCTCTTCGACCGTGACGTCACGCGCCTTCAACCGTTTCGCCGCGCGCGCCTGGGCCTCGGCCGGACCTTCCAGATCACGACGCTCTTCCCGAAGCTCACCGTGCTCGACAACGTGCTGCTCGCCGTCCAGGGCGCCGATGGCGCGCGCTTCACGCTGCACCGGCCGGCGACGGCCTATCCCCACATCGTGCGGGGCGCCGAGCAGCTCCTCGACGAGTGGAGCCTCGGCGACCGGAGCGACGTGCCGACGCGCCACCTCTCCTACGGCGAGCAGCGGCAGCTCGAGCTGATCCTGGCGCTCGCCGCGCGGCCGCGCGTCCTGCTGCTCGACGAGCCGACGGCCGGCCTGTCTCCGGCCGAGACCGCCGCGGTGGCCGCCATGATCCACCGCTTCCCGCGCGACGTGACGCTCCTGCTCATCGAGCACGACATGGACGTCGCGCTGGCGCTAGCCGAGCGCGTCGTCGTCCTCCACCATGGCCGCGTGCTGGCCGAGGGTACGCAGGCAGAGATCCGCAAGGACCCGCGCGTGGCCGAGATCTACCTGGGGACCGACGATGCTTGAAGTCCGCGACGTCCACGCGGGGTACGGCGAGAGCATGATCCTCCAGGGCGTGTCGTTGCAGGTCGGGCAGGGACAGGTCGCCACCGTGCTCGGACGTAACGGCGTCGGCAAGACGACGCTCATCCGCGCCATCGGAGGCCTGATCCCCGTGCGTCGCGGCGCGGTCGTGCTGAAGGGCTTCGACGTCACCGGCCTGGCGGCGCACGAGATCGCCCGGCGCGGTGTCGGCCTGGTGCCGCAGGGCCGCCGGGTCTTCGCATCGCTGGACGTGCGTGAGCACCTGGTGGTGGGGGATCGGCGCGGCAACGGTCGCGGATGGAACCTCTCGCGGGTGCTCGATCTCTTCCCGCGCCTGCGCGAGCGCCTGCAGCATCGTGGAGGCAAGCTCTCCGGTGGCGAGCAGGCCATGCTCGCGTGCGGCCGGGCGCTCGTCGGCAACCCCGACGTCGTGCTGATGGATGAGCCGTCGGAGGGCCTGGCGCCTCTCCTCGTGCGCGAGCTGGGCCGGATCATCGCTCAGCTCAAGACGGAGGGAACGACGATCTTGCTGGTCGAGCAGAATCTGGCCTTCGCGTTGCGCGTGGCCGACCGGGTGTACCTGATGAGCAAGGGCCGCATCGTCCACGAGTGCTCGCCGGAGGAGCTGCGGGCGAGTCCGGAGTTGAAGGGGAAATTTTTGGGTGTGTGAGAGTACTTTTGTGGATAGCCGCCATCGCGTGCACGTAAGTTGCCACATAGTGGCACGTACTTAGCTAATGGCACGGATCGTGTATTGGTTAGTGCTCCTTATGCTGCCATTGCTCGAACAATTCTCTGCGCCCGGCGCGAAGGAGTAACACTTTGCCTGTTCAGCGAGCACCGGGTTCGACGAGCGTCCTCGATGTCCTGGACCGTGTTCTGGACAAGGGTATTGTGATCGATGCCTGGATGCGCGTTTCCGTCATGGGCATCGACCTGATCACCGTTGAAGCCCGCGTCGTCGTGGCCTCCATCGAAACCTACCAGCATCAGATCGGAGAGGTCAGGCTGCGAGCTCTCGCTTCCACCCCGGCCGTCCTGGACGGCAACGGACGCCAGTCACCGCCTCAGAAGTGCGCGCGATGCAACAGGACTCTGGGAGACGTCGACCGCGTGATGTTCATGCATGGCGATCTCTTCCACGATCAGTGCTGGCGCGAGCTCCGGGTGCCAAGGCACTCTCAACTCGATCTGGGATCGAGGGAGCGCGTCCCGGCGTAGGCCGGCTGCGGACGCCTATTCCACGCCGCGCGGCGGGCGTCCCGGCGAAGCGTCGCGAGGTAGCGCCGCCACCGCCTGGCCCGCCAGCAAGCCGCGTAGCTCTTCATCGGTGTGCCGGGCCGAAAACGCGCGGAACGTGTCGCCGTTCTGCCGCTCGCGGAGATAGCTTCTCAGCAGGCGCTCGATCGCGTCGGGCACCTCGGTCGCCGGTGCACGATAGCCGACGGGCCGCGCCGTGTGCTGGTGCTTGCCCACACCGCCGCCGACGCAGAAATAGTAGGCGTCGACCATCGTGCCCTCGACCTTCGTCTTCTTTCCCTCGATACCGAGGTCGGCGATCCAGTGCTGGCCGCAGCTATTGGGACAGCCGGTGACGTGGATCTTCAGGTGCTGGTCGAAGCCGGGCATGCGCGCCTCGAGCTCCTCCACCAGCCAGCGCGCGAAGCCCTTGGTCTCGGTGAGGGCGAGCTTGCAGAACTCGGTGCCCGTGCACGCGATGGTCCCGCGCCAGAACGGTGAGCCCTGGACCCGGAGGCCGGCCGCTTCGATCTCCCGCGCCAGCTCACCGGCCCGCTCGCGGCGAACGTTGAGGATCAGGAGGTTCTGCATCGTGGTCGTGCGCAGCTCGCCGGTGCCGTAGCGCTCGGCCAGATCGGCCATGGCCCGCATCTGCTCGGCGGTGAGACGACCCCGCAGGACCGCGGCGCCGGCGTAGACGTAGCCGTCCTGCTTCTGCGCGTGAATACCGACGTGATCGCGATACACGTCGTCGGGCGGCTCTTCGGCGACGGCGGGCTCGAGAGCGAAGCCGATGCGCCGCTCGAGCTCGGCCTGGAAGCGCTCGGCGGTCCAGCCGTGCTGCAGGAAGAGGAACTTCAGCCGCGCCTTCTCGCGGTCCTGGCGCAGCACGTCGCTGTCGCGGAAGATCTCGGTGATCCCCCGGATGACCGGCAGCGCCTGGTTCCAGCGGATGAACGCGTTCAGCCGCACGGCGAGGTGCGGATTCGTGGAGAGGCCGCCGGCCACGCGCAGCGAGAAGCCGGTCTCGCCGCTCTGCGGATGGCGAATGGCCGTCATCCCGACGTCGTTGATTTCCGGATACGAGCACCAGGCGCGGCAGCCGGCGATCGTGATCTTGTACTTGCGCGGCAGGTTGTAGAAGTCAGGATTGCCGTTCAGCATCCGCGTGGCGGCCTGCACGAGCGGCGAGGCGTCCACCAGCTCGTCGGCGTCCACGCCGGCGACCGGGCACCCCGTGATGTTGCGCGTCACGTCGCCGCACGTGCCCATCGTCGAGAGCCCGGCTCGCGTGAGGTTCTCCAGGAGATCGGGCAGGTCCTCGATCGGCACCCAGTGGAGCTGGAAGTTCTCGCGGACGGTGATGTCGGCCACGCCGCGCGCGCTGCGCTCCGCGAAGCCCGCGATCGTCCGGAGCTGGTGGGAGAAGAGCTGGCCGTTCGGGATGCGGATCCTCACCATGAAGTAGGGTACGGCCTTGCCCTCGCCGCTCTTGCCGCCGACGGCGCCGATGCCGTCGCCTTGCGTGTAGGCGCCCCACCAGCGGAAGTACGTGTTGAGCCACGGCGCGGGGATCGATTGATACCCTTCGCGGGCGAAGCGCCGGATCTCGGCGATCGCCTCCCAGGGATTCGTCGCGTGCTTCAGTCGCTCGGCGCGCTGGGCCTTCGTCTCCTTGGGAGCCGTCGACGGCACGGCCGGCGCCGTCGCGACCTCGGCACCGCGCACCCAGTTGCGGAGGATCTCGGCGACCTCGGGCCGCGCGAACTCCGTCGGCACCAGCTCGCCGCGCCCGAGCAGCTCGCGGACCACCGCGCCGCTCAACGCCATGCGGTCCTGCGACGCGTGTGGGCAGGTCTTGGGCGAGGTGACGGCCTCGCAGCGGCGGCAGTAGAAGGTCTCGTCGAAGAAGAGGGGCGTGATCCCCAGCTCGGCCGGCTCGAACGCGCGGAAGATGTCGTCGACGGTCATGGGCGCGAAGGTGCTCTCGACGCCGGCGTATTCGCGGCCCACGATGAAGTGCGTGCACCCGTAGTTCTTCCTGACGAGGGCGTGGAACAGGGTCTCGCGGGGCCCGGCGTAGCGGATGGCGCCGGGGAAGACCGCGAGCACGACACGGTCCTTCGGATAGTACTGCTCGACCAGCACCTGGTAGCACCGGACGCGCACTTCCGACGGCAGCTCGTCGAGCTTCGTCTGTCCCACCAGCGGGTGGATGAAGAGCCCGTCCACCGGCTCCAGCGCACACTTCTGGATGTACTCGTGGGCGCGGTGCATCGGCTGATGGCTCTGGAAGCCGACGACGGTCTGCCAGCCGAGCTGTCGGAACCGCGCGCGAGAGTCGGCAGGATCGAGGCGGAACGCGTCGAAGCCCTTGAGCGGTTGCCGCGCGATCAGATCCACCGGCCCCGCCAGCAGGACGTCACCGCGCGTGAGCTGGTACTGAGCGCCCGGATGCCGCGGATCGTCGGTGCCGTAGACGAGCCGGGCTTCCTCGCGGCCGTTGTACGCGAAGTGCTCCTCGACGTGGAGGATGCCGAGCGGCTCCTCCCAGGGCGTGACGAGGGCGATGTCCTCACCGGCGCGGATGGTCCGGGCGGCGGTCTGCCGGACGGCGAGCGTGATCGGCAGCGTCCAGGGAAGCCCGCTGAGCAGGCGCATCTCGTTCAGGACCGTCCGGTAGTCCGCCTCGCCCATGAAGCCCTCGAGCGGGCTGTAGGCGCCGACCGCGAGCAGCTCGAGGTCGGACATCGTCCGCGCGTTGAGGGCGATCCGCTTCAGCGAGCCGGCGCGCTCGCGCGCGTCGCGCAACGCGTCGCCGCGCAGCACCCGATCGACCAGCCGCCCGCCGTGGGGGGAAATTTCCACGTTTTCACGCTCCTCGCGTTCGAATTCTACGCGCGGACGCCTCGCGTGTCATGGGGAAGCGGCACGTCTATTAATGCCTTCGTCGATGATTGGCCCCGGTGTCACGATGGTGGAGTGCCCGACGACGTGACGTTCGAAGCAGGTGCAGTGACCCGGCCCGCGACGGCGCCGGTCACGAGCCACGCCGTCGGCCCGACGTTCACCGGGCACGGCAGTGAGTACTTCCGCATCTGGGTCGTCAACGTGTTGCTCACGCTGCTCACGCTCGGCCTGTACTCGGCGTGGGCGAAGGTCCGAAAGGCCACGTACTTCAGGCGCAACACCTGGATCGATGGCCACGTGTTCGATTATCACGGCAACCCCGTCGCCATCCTGCGTGGACGCCTCGCGGCGCTGGTGCTGCTGTCCGCTTACACGTGGGCGTTTCAGTTCTCGAACGCCGCCGGCGTGCTGACCGTGACCGTCCTCTGTGCCACCGGCCCGTGGCTGTTCATGAGGGCCCAGCAGTTCTCGCTCGCGAACACGAGCTTTCGTGGACTCCGCTTCGGCTTCCGCGCGCGAGCGGGGGAGGCCTACTGGACCGTGTTGCCGGTGCTCGTTCTCTGGTTCGTCCCGATGGTGGATGCGGCGTTCATGCGTGGCGAGGCCTGGATCTACTGGACCCCGACGGTCGTCACCATCTTCGCGTGGCCGTGGATGCATCATCGGCTGAAGGCCTACCAGCGCCGCAACGCGATGTACGGCGATCGCTCCTTCACGTTCACGCCGGCGACGGTCCGTTTCTACGCCGTCTACGCCAAGGGCCTCGGGTTCGTCGTCCTCGGCGGAGTCCTCGCCGTGATCAGCATCGGCGTGGCCTTCGCGTGGTGGCACGGATCACGAATGCTCCTCGTTCCGTCGAGGACCGAGGCCTGGATCTATGGGGCGCTGGCCGCACTGGCCTTCTACGTCGTCGCGTGGCCCTACTACGCCGCGCGGCTGCAGCACGTGGTCTGGAGCCGGACCCGCCTGGGAGAGATCCACTTCCGGAGCGAGATCAAGGCCCGGCCGCTGCTGCGCATCGTTCTGAAGAACGTGGGGTTGACCCTGCTCACCGGCGGCGTGTACTGGCCGTGGGCCACCATGGCGATGGCGCGCTATCGCATCCAGTGCGTCCACATCGAGTCCGGCGTCCCACTTTCGGCTCTGGCGGCCAGCGTCGCGGCGCGGCCCGTCACCGCGGCGGGCGAAGGGGCGACCGACGCGTTCGGGTTCGATATCGGGCTATGAGCCTGACCACGTTCTGCGCGTTTCGCTTCGACGGACGTCATGCCGAGGCTGTCCCCGTCATCGTGCGCCTCGAGGACGGCGACCTCGTCGTCGAGACTGTGGACGGCACCCTCGTGGATCGGAACCGACTCCATCGCACGGTCGTCTCCGAGCCGCTCGAGCGTGCGCCGCGCGTGGTCTGGTTGCCGGGCGGGGCCGCACTCGAAGTGCTCGACGCCGACCGCGCCTTCGCGCGCGAGCTCGCGAGCTGGGGCGTGCGCTCCTCGATCGCCGTGCGCCTGCAGCAACGGTGGCCAGGAGTCGTCGCCGCGCTGGCCCTTATCGTAGCGATGCTCGGCCTCTTCTACTTCAGGGGACTCCCGGCCACCGCCCGCTGGCTAGCCTTCAAGATACCGCCGCGCCTCGAGGAGCGCATGGGGGAGCAGGTGCTCCGCGTCCTCGACAAGCACTATTTGCGACCGAGCGTCCTCGACGTGGAGCGACGCCGACGCATCGCCGAGCGGCTGAGCCTGGCGGCGGCCGCGGCAGCTCCTGGCGTGCGATACCGGCTCGAGTTTCGTGCGGCCGGCAACGAGGGCGTCAACGCCCTCACCCTTCCCGGCGGGGTCATTCTGGTGCTCGACGGCCTCGTACGGTTTGCGGGCGACGAAGACGCGGTCCTGGGCGTGCTCGGTCACGAGCTCTGCCATGTCGCCCAAAAGCACTCCGTGCGCCAGGTGCTTCAGTCGGTCGGCGTGGGCGCAGTTGCCAGCCTGCTCTGGGGAGACTTCTCCGGGGTGGCGGCCAGCGTCCCCATCGTGGCCGGAATGCTTGGCTACTCGAGGGAATTCGAGCGGGAGGCCGACGAGTTCACCATTGCGTTCTTGCGCGCCCAGCACCTGTCCGCCCGGCCGCTCTATCGGTTTTTCGTCAAGGTTCACAAGTGGCAGGGACGGCCCGAGGACGGGCGGGTTCCCGACTTCCTGTCCACGCATCCCGCCACCGAGGACCGTCTCGACCGTCTCCGCCGAGAGATTCGTTGAAGCCGCGCCTTCCGCGCTAAGCTCGTGAAGATGCCGAAGCATCCACTCACCGTGTTTCTTCCCGCCGCCGGCCTGGGCGAACGGCTGCGGCCCGTGACGAATCACCTGCCCAAGCCGCTCTTGCCGATCCTGGGCAAGCCGATCATCGAGCGGATCCTGGGGCGACTCACGGCGGTCGCGGAGGGCACGATCGGCATCAACCTGCACTGGAAG
>WNFS01007004.1_pt1 | contig 11647 bp, 15 predicted proteins | sample 5400141 | NCBI WGS metagenome assembly WNFS01 (sample SAMN13153358, study PRJNA577476) | soil metagenome | isolation source: 60 cm saprolite under Madrone tree | place: USA:California | collected 2016-06-14 | reverse complement strand
CCACGGAGGTGTCCCATGTTGGATGCATGGAATCGCGCAGAACATTACCGCGACCTGGCGGACGAGTGTCGCCGCCTCGCGGCGACTAGCCTCTCAAGCCAATTGAGAAACCGCTTCTCGCAGATGGCAGACCAATACGGCATGCTAGCTGAGGCCGAAGAACTAGGCACACTCGCCTACTGCCATCAGCCGCTTCGACAGCTCCGACCTAACGGACGGCATCTCTCGCGCGGCTCGGGTGCGTTCCTTATTCCACACCGTAGTTCAGGCCGTCCTTAAACATCTCGCGCCATGCTAACGCTCATTACCGTCCTCCAAGCTCTGATCGTGTTAGGAACCATCGTGTGCGTCACCTATTGCCTCATGCGCTTCACCGCGTACTGTGTTCTTTGGTTGATCGGGAAACTATCATTCAAACCCGGCGATGACCCTCACCGGCACGCAGACCGAATGCCCCATCGCATGTTGCCGAAGACGTAGTTGGGGGCAAACGACAACCTGCATCTCCTATTTGGGAGAAACGAACCATGCATCTGTCGAATGAGAGCCTCCTGGTCATTATTCTGGTTGGCCTCATTGCCGGCTGGCTAGCAGGCCAGGTGATGCGAGGCTCAGGTTTCGGGCTGATCGGGGATCTGATAGTCGGTTTGCTGGGCGCCCTCATCGGTGATTGGCTGTTGCCGCGGCTAAACATCCATCTCGGTGTAGGGATTGTAGCCCTGATTATTAACGCCTTTATAGGCGCAATCGTGTTGCTGCTCATCCTCCGCCTAATTGGAGGGCGTGGCTGGGGGTATAGGCGCTGGTGAGCGCTCTGGACAGGAGGCTCTTGACTGATGGCATCACTGGCTTCTCACGCGGCGTGCGGGTGGACTGCTTGCGCATGTGAGCGCCTCACTCGCAACCATATGATAAAGGGCCAAGAATCACTCGCGAACATGTGAAGGGAGCTCAAGTAAGTCGCCGGTCAATGCGCGCACAATCAGGCTTTCCGCTTGGGCCCCGGCGACGCACTGCGTCGCCATGCCGGGCTTCGGATCGAAGGTGTGCTTTGTGCTTGTCGGCCACGAGCTCGATCCCGCGCATCAACCCGAGACCACGCGCACGAGCGGATACCGGCGCAGTGGGTTTGGACCGTCGCGAACTGCGGCATCAGCGCCGCCACTTTATCGACGATGCGGTCGCGCGCGAGGATTTCAAGGATCTAGAGCGCGACGGCCGCCGGCCCGGAATGACCCGAATAAGTAAAGCCATCGCCGAAGGCGCCGATCTTTTTGCTTTCGTCGACCAGCGCCTCATACTTGCGCGCGGGCAACCAGCACGCCTTCTTACCAGGCCGCCCGTTGGGCGCCTTGCCATGTGGCCCAGCCCTCCGGGGGATCCTATCCGACTGAAACGACCGGGGCCGCGTGAAGGCTCTCGGCAACAGCAACTCAAGCTGGTGTCCAACGACGAGCCATTCCGGTTCGTTGGAATGGCTTTGCTCAAAAAATAGGATAACTTTCGCGTAAAGGTCGAAAGGTATGCTCTCCCCAGAAACTCGTACCCTGGTGCACCCATGACAGAAACGCTGATCCCGCATTCGACAGGGGACGGTCCCGCGGATGCCCGCTCGAGGCAGATGCTCGCATCAATGCTTGCATTTCGTGATGGCAATTTTTCCGTCCGATTGCCTTCGGATTGGGACGGGGTAGATGGGCAAATCGCGGCGGCCTTCAACCAAGCCATTTCGTACGAGGACCAGCTTTCGCGCGAAGTGGAACGGTTGAGCCGGATCGTTGGTGTGGAGGGGCGGCTCAAGCAACGCATGTCGGTTCACGGGGCGATTGCCGGATGGGCCGCCAAAGTCGACTGCTTTAACACTCTGTTGGACGACCTGGTCAGACCGACAATTGAGATTTCGCGGACCATTGGCGCAGTGGCCAAGGGCGACCTTGGGCAATCGATGGAGCTCGCGGTCGATGGGCGTTCGCTCGAGGGCGAGTTCCTTCGCTCGGCGAAGCTCGTGAACACGATGATCGAGCAGTTAGCTGTTTTCACCTCGGAGGTCACCCGTGTGGCCCGCGAGGTCGGCACCGAGGGCAAGCTCGGTGGCCAGGCTCAGGTCAAGGGTGTCTCGGGGGTATGGAAGGAACTCACCGACTCCGTCAACCAGATGGCCGGCAATTTGACAGCGCAGGTTCGCAATATCGCCGAGGTGACCATCGCTGTCGCCAACGGCGACCTGTCCAAGAAAATTACCGTGGACGTACGCGGTGAGATTTTGCAGCTCAAGGAAGCCATCAACACGATGGTGGACCAACTCCGGTCATTCGCTTCGGAGGTCACCCGCGTTGCGCGCGAGGTTGGCACCGATGGCCGCCTCGGCGGTCAGGCTGTCGTGCCGGGCGTGGCTGGCACCTGGAAGGACCTCACCGATTCCGTGAACGCCATGGCGACCAACCTTACCGCGCAGGTCCGCAACATCGCTCAGGTCACGACGGCTGTCGCGCGCGGTGATCTTTCGCGCAAAATTACGGTGGATGTGAAAGGCGAGATCCTGGAGTTGAAGGAAACCATCAACACGATGGTCGGTCAGCTGAACGGCTTCTCCTCGGAGGTCACCCGCGTCGCACGCGAGGTTGGCACCGAAGGAAAGCTCGGCGGTCAGGCAGCAGTGCCGGGCATCGCCGGCACCTGGAAAGACCTCACTGACAGCGTGAACTTCATGGCGTCGAACCTGACTGGTCAGGTCCGCAATATCGCCGAGGTGACGACCGCCGTCGCGAAAGGAGACCTCTCGCGCAAGATCACCGTCGATGTAAAGGGCGAGATTCTCGCGTTGAAGAACACCATCAACACGATGGTCGATCAGCTCAATGGTTTTGCCTCCGAGGTGACCCGTGTGGCGTGGGAGTTCCTTTGCGGGGCGGTTCTCTTTTCCGTGTAGCCCTGATACAGCTCGACGAATTCCTCCGCCATCTCGTTAGCACAGCGTTTCCTTGAGGGTCGGCGAGTCCCACGATGCGTAGGACTCGCCGCAGCCCTTCATCACCATCGAGATCGGGCGGGGCAGGACATGGCGATCCGAGGTGTGCTCGGCAAGCGTCTCCAGAAGTCGGATGGAACGCGATCGGGAGTAGGTATCGAGGTTTCCGGGACCCCGCTCCTAGGCAACGGCGCTCCTTCCTACTTTATTGAAGGACTGTTGCACAACGTTCCCTCGGATCAATTCGGCGGGAGCTATCAGAAGACGGTCGAAAACTGCTGGGGCTGGGTCAACTCTTCGGATGCGGCTGATCTCATGTGTGCCAACGGGGTGCACCTGCTTGTTCGCGAAAATACTGTAACGTCGTGGACGGTCCAAGGGTTCATCGACTTTATGCAGAAGACCCAGCAGCTTTGGAATCAGTGGAAATAAGCAGTGGTTCTCTGTTGGTTTGATTTCCCTTTCAAAAGATTTCTCCACGGAACGCCGCGATGGGAGAGGCGAAACGAAGGCGAATGGCGCCCTGTCGCTGTGGATCGAGGAAGCCAGCGGGAACTTGCTGTCTAACGCGGTATGGTTGGGACAAGAGCCCTGAGATCGTGCGGCTAAAAGAGACGGGCATGTCTGGTAGGCACGACGGATGCTATCTCCGTGCAACGGAGGCCTGCTGTACAAAAATTTCCGGCGAGCACCTCATAAGTGAGACAGTTCTGGACGTACTAGCGGAAAAGCAAGTTGAAGTGTCAGGACTGCCGTGGCTCAAAGGCGAGACAAAAAAACTCGGCTTCGCTGCGCTGACATCGAAATGTCTATGTAGGACGCACAATAGTGCGCTGGACGGCCAGCTCAAGCGCTTGCCGCGTGGCAATTACATGGTCTCGGCGTTCAAGCAGCTCGTCGGCGTCACCAGCGACCGCGAACTTGATGTCGTTGACCACGACGTTTTTAAGCCGCTGGACGACAACGCCGAGATCACCATCCACGAATGTGAAGTCTTCGTGTCGCACGTGCGTACCGGAGGCTCTTCATATTGAGCGAATCTGATGTGGTCGGGGAACTGCGCCAGGTCTGTCCGAACGCGTCCCTCAAGATGGAGGCTGGGCAGAGCTATGTTGATCTGCCGAGCCTCAAAATTCCCGTAGGTAAAGAAATCATCGTGCGTGACGCGCTGCTTACGCTGCAAGGTCATAATGGTTACACCAGTCGCCTGTTTCTTTCACAGCCGATCCAGTCGCCGCACGCGATCAACTGGACGGTGCACACGGTGCTGGGACGGGCATGGCACACGCCCTCGTGGCGTGATGTCGCGCCGGGCCGACCAGTGGAGATGCTTCTCCAGCACTTGAAGGCCTACGCATGATGACTTTGTTTCGTATTCGCAGCGATCTTTTGCAGGAGGCTCGTAGCGATCTACACCGGCCGCATCCCTTTGCGGCCGAGCGGGTCGGATTTTTCCTGTGCCGAGCGGGCCGCTTGAGCGGTGACGACCTGATTATCCTTGCCGCTAGCTATCATGCTGTGGAAGACGGCGACTATCTTGATGATCCGCGGGTCGGTGCCATGATGGGGTCGTCCGCGATCCGCAAAGCCATGCAGCACGCCTATAATGGCGGTGCCCAAGATATCGGCCTTTTCCACGTGCACATGCACGATCATCGCGGGCTCCCAGGCTTCAGTCGGGTGGACGTGACGGAGTCAATGAAATTCGTGCCAGATTTCTTTAACGCCGTGCCAGCGATGCCGCATGGCGCGGTCGTTCTCAGTCACGACCGCGCTGTTGGACTCTGCTGGCGCAAGCGTGCGGAGAAGCCCATGCCTATCGATCGTTTCGCCAGTATTGGTGCTCCGTTTCGTTCGTGGAAAGGGATCGCATGAACTCGCGGCTTGTGAGTCAAAGCTTCCTCGGTGCCGAAAGCGACGGAATATTGGCCGCGATTGAGGTGGGTATCGTCGGCCTCGGTGGGGGCGGTTCGCACGTCGTGCAGCAGCTCGCACATGTCGGCGTGGGCAAGTTCGTGCCAGTGGATGACGACATCGTCGAAGAAAAGAACCTGAACCGCCTTGTCGACGGCACCGCCAAAGACGTGAAAGCCAAGCGGGCGAAAACGGAGATCGCCGAACGTGTCATCAAGGGCGTCAATCCGAACGCGCAGGTAACGCCTTGCCGCATGAAATGGCAGGAGGCGATCACCACGCTGCGCCGCTGCGACGTGATCTTCGGCTGCGTGGATTCTTACCGCGAGCGAGACGAACTCGAACGCTTCGCGCGACGGTTCCTCATTCCATACATCGACCTCGGTATGGACGTGCACGAAGCGGAGCATGGTTTCAGCATCAGCGGCCAGACGGTGCTTTCGTCGCCGGGCGGGCCGTGCCTCTGGTGCCTCGGCATCCTGACACAAGAACGCATCATGCGCGAAGCGGGACGCTACGGTAAGGCGGGTTCCCGGCCGCAGGTGGTTTGGCCGAATGGCGTGTTGGCCTCGCTCGGGGTCGGTCTGTTCGTGCAGCTCGCGTGCTCCTGGCATGATGCGCCGCAAATCACGGCGTGCTGCGAGTTCGACGGCAACCGGCACCGGGTGGAGACCAGCCGTCTCGATCATGCCGGATCGATCCACTGCCAGCATTTCAACCCTGATGAGCTTGGCGATGCGTTTTTCAATCGCGCGTCATGATCAACAGCGACTTTGAGGAGAGCAAAGATGAGTGATGACTGCCGCCGCGGACTGGATGATCGGTGCCGCGATAGCGATGGCGAGATACGCCGCAAGAATGGCGCAACGCGCATCGGCACCTTGCGTAAGACTTACGGCGAGGGATTTGCGCCCGGCGTACGCAGCGACATGAAATTGGATACGCTGCTGGAGCGCCGCGGCGCGGGCTCGCTGAGCGATTTGCTGAAGAAGCGTTAGGACGGATGAGATGACGATCTTCACCTGGGGAGACGGGGACTATCAGGTGCCGCAGGGCGACCCGCTCCCGTTGGACCGTTTCCTGGAGAATTATTTACGGCTACGTGGCGGGCAAGCCGTAGCTCGGCGAACAGCTTCAAATCGAAGTTTGATCGGCATTCGCTTAAAGCCGCTGCTCGAGTGTGTCAGAGCAAGAAAGCCGTGCGTCCCTATTTTGCTTCTCGGAATAGGAGGCAGTTCTATTCGCGCCACCTGCGGCTGACACGCAGCGCCTCGGCCTGGCGGACGATCGGGAGGTCGTGCGCGCGGTCGATCATCGTTTTGCGCTCAGCAGGCCGGCTTTGCTGAGCGCTCCTTCTAAAAAATCGTTTTCCTGCGTCAGCTCTCCGATCTTCGCATGAAGCGACTTCACGTCGACCGCAGGCAGCGTCGGTCCACCGCCGTTGCCGGTAAAACAATGAAGAAGTTAAGTTAGGTTTGGAGCGGTACCCGTACGTGTTACCCGCACAATTTGCGCCCTGCAACGGGCGTCGAACCCAGCGTCCATTATAGCTTCCTAAGTCCGCGGTCCGAAACACTCCTAGGTCCGCACGGTCTTTCTCGCTACCCGCACGCGCACTGGTTGTGGTATTGTATTATGATGCGCGGGTAATTCACTAGAGTCCGGGGCGAGTGTAAGTGGTTACCAACTCGCATTAGTGACGTAGCTTGCGTGCCGAAACAAAGAGGGGGGAACGTGACTCCGTGGCCTGTTATTCCAAAAGACGCCATCGAGTATTTCCGAAGCGCATTCGCTGAGGCGAATCGCGTCGCTACCGAACACATCGTGAATGTGCCGAATATTCGCGAGACATCTCTCGATGATGTGCTGGTGACGCGTTGATCCCGTTCTCGCCTCCTAAGCGTCTTCAATCCGGCGCGGTCGTAGAGATGGACATCCACAATATCGGGGGGCTCAGGCGAGTGTACCGCTGGGAGACCGCAGACATCGCGGTTCTTGTCTTTATCTACCGTGGACGGCAGATGGTCGCTCAAAAGATCGGCATGCTCCAAACCAAGCGGCTGTTTCCGAAGAATAATGACGTGCTGGACGACGACCCGGAGGGATTTCGATATGGGATGAACGCGTTCTTGAATCGCGACGCGAAGTCTCCTCTTGCGGTGTTGAATCGGGAGTTCGTCTTCGACCGGTCGTGCATGTACGGGTCCTTGAAGGCGCAGAGTGATCAAGTAGGGGCCATCAATCAGCTGAATCGGCGGTTTGGCGAGTCGGTCTTTTATATGTTTTACAACCCTTCGACGGTTCCCGTGACCGTTCGGTATCCCGTGAAGTCGAAGCGGGCAGTTACGCATGTGAAGCTGGGATGCAGGGTGTTCTTCAGCAAGGAGGTGCACGCGGTATTGGACACACTCAAGAAGGACTACAGCCCGACTCTAAAGGCGATCATGGAAGGTGGCGCCACCAGCAAGTGGCGCTTGGAGGAATGGGTCTCGGATCATCTGCTCGCCTGCAAGGTCGGCCAGCGGTTTGATGACAGGAAAGACGAGGTGTACATGCTCTTGGAGCGGCGAAGTGGACCTATAGGTGCCGCGATTGCTGTCTCGATCGCGCTGCCTAATGATTGAGTGGGGGTTCAAATTCGCTGTGCGGCGGCCGTGCTCATCGCTCCTCAGAAATTGTTGTCCATGAAATCTTCCGTCGGAGCTGGTCTTCGAGGATAGGGTCGGCGTTATTACTGCCGCGAAATTATGTGATGATCCCGCAGCAATGGCAGAGAGGGGGTACCGTGAAGACAGACGACCCGCAGCTGGAAAAGTCCCAGAAAGAAATGTTCGAGCGAATCGAAAAGATGGACAAGCTCACCCTCGCAACGTTGCGCTCGCATCTGCTCGCTGAGCAGTGCATGAACGACTACATCATAGCGAGCGGAGTGAAGCGCAAATGGCTTGGCAAGAAAACCTTCTGGGACAAGATGCAGAAATGCAAGCTGCTCGCCAAAGAAGAAGGCAAGGATGCGCTCTGGGGCGTACTGGAGGCCGCCAATCAGCTACGCAATACGATCGCCCACACGCTGTCTATGGATAAGATCGCCGATAAGATGGCGCAGTTGAAAAAGAAATATCTCGCCTGCTTGACAGAAAAACAGGCTGCAGGCCTGAGAGACCAGCCGGATGATTTCATTGCTCAGTCGGCATGTGTCACCTGCGCCGGATTTATTGCCACGCTCCAATCCCGTGTAGGCGGTGGGACATCGGCAGAGCCCGTTAAGGCTTAGCAGCGCTCAAACCAATGTCCTGTGAACGTTGCTCCGCACCGTAGGTAGCTCTGCCGCCATGTAGGGCGACAGAAGGAAACCAACCAAGGAAGCGATCGTCAATGCTGTTGCAGAGGAGATTCCCGCACTGAGGCGTCATATTCCGCCACCACGCAAACCGTGGACTTCAGAGCACGCCCGCATGGGAGTCTTTGACGCCGCCGCGCTCGCGCTCACGTTCTTCTGGCGCAATAGCGATTAATCTTAGCGAACCTTGCGCGCTCTACGCGGAGGAGTTGCCTTCGTAATATTGCTTCAGCTCATCGTGTTCTGAGAGATTGTCAGGTCGGTACGGCTCCAAGGCATAGTAATGAAGATTTTCAGCCGCGTGCACTATCCATTCGAGCGCGATGTCCGATAGACGGGATTCATTTTCCGAATAACTTCCGCCGATGTCGGAATGCACGCCGGCGAACCAGATTTGGTCAAGCCAGTCGGGATAGCTGTCGGGTCGCGTCGGCCCTGTGTTTTTGGCGCTACCCCATTCCACCCGAGCAAAGTCCGCCCTGTTCTCGTCGATAGACATCGCGTGACGGGCGTACCATGCCGCATTGTCCAAATGCTTATCGTAGAACTGCATCTTCGGTGAGGTGAAGTGCAGCGTTTGAAGGAATGTGTATCCGGGGAGGCTGATAGCGTACTGCACGTGCGTTACCGCATACCATACCGCGGCGACAACGATCGAGATGCCGATCGACCACAAAAAAAATGGCCAAAACGGAAACAATAGCAGCGACTGGACGAGACTGACGACGGCGAGAGCGATTACAGCAGCACCGACCAATAGAGCGGATGTAACATAGCTGCCGAGCGCCGCGACGGTATCGAAAACCCCTATGAAGAACGGATTCACGTTTGGAGCGCCGTTCTGATCCGATCTGTATTTCTGCCGGAACTGAAGCGCGAGCTCCTTCCGCTGTTCCAGGTACGCCGTATCCTTCGGAGAACTCACATGTTGGTACACTTTCCTCACGGCTTCTTTGGCAATTTTCCGGGTGCTCCCAGCGTCGCGGAAGAGAGGTGTATGGCCGTCGGCCATTGTGGTTGGCACTCCACAAAAGGACAACACAGCCGCCACGCAGCGCACGGTGTATGCGCCCCGGCTAAACCCAAATAGGAAAATGCGGTCGCCGGGTTGCCACATCTGCAAGATCGCGGCGTAGCAGTCGATGATGTTCATCGTTATGCCGAGCCCCGTCGCCTGGCTCACGGTATTGTGGAGCCAGCGATACGCGCGCTCGAAGAAGAACATGCCGCTGTCGGGCTGAGAACCTAAGCCGGGGTCATAGAATGTCAGTTGCGTTCGGGGATCGACCTCGGATTCCGGTCCGCAACGTGTAGCGCGGTAGAGCTTATAAATATTGCTGACGTTCTCGTCGGGCGTCAGCCCGCCAGCCTGGCCCGTACCATCTGAAAAGATCAAGATATTCTTGCCCATGGCACCCCCCCTGGAGTCGAAAGAAGTTTCTAAGACGGCTGGCTAGTGGACCCCGCTACCGGACTGCCCGCTCGGACGCCCTGTACCGGATGATTCCGTGGTGTCAGGTAACTCTAATACGCCTTTGTCGAGAAGACCTACCTCCACAAAACTGTGCTTGATCTGGAACGACCCGAAGCTGTCGTAGATCCACTTTCTCAGCGCCTTTTCGTCGATACCGATTTCGTACAGTAGAAGGCAGTGATACAGCGTCGAGAGCGCCCTGCTCTTTTTCTCAAGATCGAGAACAAAATCGGAATACGGATTCCCGTGGCGCTGCGAGCCGAAATGCGAGATGTCATTCCGAGCTTTCGCGCACGCCTTCGCGAATGATCGCAACCGCTTCTTGTCCAGCCCGATCGGAAGCTCCTTGAATGCAAAGTAGATTCGCTCCTCAAGCGACGGCTCGTGAGCGTATTTGAAACGCGAGCGCACCTGCTTCTTGTCGCTCTTATCTGCAACCTGATCCACGATTCTGTCGATCATGGCTTTCATTGCCTTCGCATCCGCCGGGTACTTCGTACGGTGGAAGGCTTCGATACCCCATATCAAATTAACGAAACGGTGCTCCGCATAGAGCGACAACCCGCGCCGTGTGCCCAGATATAGATAGAAGCCGGGACCGAATTTTTCGCGCTTTTCTCTCCAGTTGATCCAGATGTCGCCGAAGCGGTCTCGTAAGTGAGGAAAGAACGTCAGGCACTTATGCCGCTCCGGTGGCGCCGCGGTTTCATCGCCCTTGAAACGGGAGAAATACCAACGCGCCCGTGTTCTCTCGTCTAGAATCAGCGTGGGCCACTTCAGACGGTACTCGGTATCGATGAGTAGGATCAGGAGCTCCTCAAAGAACCTGAAGCGATCACGCCATTGCTCAAGTGTCTCCTTCTTGGTCAGCGACATTCGCACCGATGCGCGCTCCCTGAGCGCGATCTCTTCGGCCAGCGTTCCATACGGGATGCTTCCTACGACATCGAAGTCGAATGTGAGCGTCTCGTCGTCTAGCTGGTATACCGCCGATTCTGGGCGCCGCCACTCGGCAGCGATTCGGTCATCCGACCGCGAGACATTGATCGATCGGAACCAGAACCAGGCATCGAACCCAGTAAGATCGACTTCCAAGCTGTTGAACAGCAGCGCTCCTGCCGCTTCGTGCAAACTGGAATCGCCGACGAGGCAGTCGGTCGCGACAAACCGCTCGTACGACATGCTTGCGGACCGTACTTGGCCGCCATTCGCAATGACGCCGATCAGCAACACCCGATTGCTGGAGGTCTTGAGAACTCCGGCGATGTTCCTCTTGAGCGTGACGCCCTGCCCCGTGAGCAAACCCCTCGGTCCGTGCTCGTTGGGGAAATAGCCGTCAAGCTCAAGCGTTATGCGGCCGTCATCGTCGATAGTCAGAAGACCGGCTATCGATCCCTCGGGCGCGAAATGCCCTTCGGGAATCGGCTCACCGCTCCACCAGAATAGACCGCGCTCCTCCAAAACCGGCATCGAACACCCTTCGATGGTCCCCTCCCCATGAGTATGCGCTGATTCGGGAATGCGTGGGTGATAATGGGTAGGTGAAGTCGATTATTGCGGCCATATTCGCCGCGCTTCTTTCGGTATTGGGTGCGCACCAGTCCTTTGCGCGCGCGCCGATCGCTAATCCGTTGCGGCGGTCATTCAAGGACAAGTTGGGCTGGAAACCAGCAATAATATTATCGAGAAAGGACTGGCATTGCGTCCAAGACAGAGCGTTAGTGTCGTGGCCTCGACCGGGTATTGAAGTCCGGTTGGATCCTGCCCCGCCGGCTTCGTCGCCAGTGCGGGGCTTCGGTGGTGACGGCGGCAATCGCCGTCGCCAACTGAACGGAGGATCCCGTGAAATTGACCGACACCCAATTGTTGCTCCTGTCAGCGGCTTCACAGCGCGACGACCGTGCCCTTGAACCCTCGCCGAAACTGACCGGCGGCGCCGCCGGCAAGGTCG
>WNFS01003691.1_pt1 | contig 11647 bp, 8 predicted proteins | sample 5400141 | NCBI WGS metagenome assembly WNFS01 (sample SAMN13153358, study PRJNA577476) | soil metagenome | isolation source: 60 cm saprolite under Madrone tree | place: USA:California | collected 2016-06-14 | reverse complement strand
TAAGCCCAAAAATGTGCCCTCGGTACCATCGCCTTTGGGACGCTCCTTAGTGTCAAATAGGACAGGTGCAGCGAACCCGTCACAAAGTACAGGTTGCTGCATCTAATCAGCAGCGAATAAGAAGCTGTTCGCAATATGGTGAGTTTCTGAGGGTTTGGCTCAGAGGGGACGAGGAATAGGGAAACAATGAAGAACGCGGACAAGAGCAGAAAATGGATGTGGTGGTTCCTGGGGACAGTAGCGGCGCTGCAGCTCTATTTTGTGAGAGAGTTGCTCGCGGCATTTGCCCTGTTTGCAGTGGCATTCGCGGTCGTTGCCTTTCTGGGCGCGAGCCTCTACATGCTTCAAAGCGGCTGGGCGGTGGCAGTGCAGCGCCTTGCTGAGAGCAGGCAGCCGGTAATGGCGGCCGTGCGGCAGGGCGTACACGCTATCGAGGACATCGCCCGCCGGCCGTTGCGGCGTCCGGACTCAGAACCCGCCCGATAACCTAGGGCACAACTTTCTGGCTTTGGCCAGAGCACACACAGGGCCTGGTGAACATTCCTTTTTCCGGTTGACCTAGGTGCTGTGAGAAGAATAAAGAAGAAAAGGGCCATCCGGACTTGAGACCGGTTGGCCCTTTTCCATTCCTGGAATGAAGGACGGAGCCACCCACATGGACGAACTCCACTGAATCTGGTTTTCAAAAAAACGCGGCGCCTCCATCGACATTGATTGCTTGGCCAGTGATAGCGCTCGATTGATCCGAACAGAGAAACAGCGCGGCGCGCGCAATTTCACCGGCGGTTTGCGCGCGGCCTTGCAGCAAGCTGTTGAGAAATCCACTCAACTGTTCTTCCGGGCTGACGCCCATTTTCTTCGCCAGCGCCGCGCCGAGCTCTTTCGACATTTGCGTTTCCGTGACCGGGCCGGGACACAAAGCGTTTACGCGTACGCCCTTGCGCGCCGCTTCGGCGGCGGTCACCCGCGTCAATCCGAGCATGCCGGCCTTTGCCGCGGCATACGCGGATCCCCAGGAAAACGCGGCCTTCGCGGAAAGGCTCGATAGATTGAGGATCACTCCCGACCCGCGCGCGTACATCTCGGGCAGCACCAGCTTGCTCAGCAAAAACGCAGCGCGCAGATGTACCGCGATCACTTTGTCAAACTCCGCGAGCGGATACTCCTCGACCGGGACCACTGGCCCGTAGTGACCGGCATTGTTCACGAGAATATCGATCTTCCCGAATTTTTCTCGCGCCGCGCTCACCGCCCGCTTGCAGTCTGTTTCCTCGGCAAAGTCCGCAGCGACAAACGCTGCTCGCCCGCCGTCCTTTCCAATTTCCGATACCGTCGCCGCCAATTCTTTTTCCGTGCGCGCTGCCAGGAAGACACAGGCGCCTTCCTTTGCGAAGAGTCGCGTGATGGCGCGGCCAATGCCGCGCCCCGAACCAGTGATGAGTGCCACTCGGTCTTGCAGAAGCATAGGACGCCAAGAATAGAAGAAGAATGCTCGAAACACCATTCGCCGGATAGGAATCATCGGGGCCAACACGCCCGCCAGGCCAGCGTTTCCGTTCAATGCCGTCACTCGGGCTGAACCAGAACTGTACCTTTGTCCAGGTGTAATCTCTCGGCGCGCCGCGTAAGCTATCTTCATCAAAGGTGGGCTGGGGCGACCACGCAGTTCCCTAGGCGCGTTCCAGCAAAATCAACCGTTCCTTCGATTCTGGGATGGTGCCTGTGTATCGAAAACCTTTTACTGCCAGGTTCGCAGCGTTGTTGACCGCGTTCGCGCTGGCGGGTTGCGGCGGTAGTGTCGGCACGAAAAATACCAACACCGGCAGTCAATCCACTGCGCCAGCAATCACCTCGCAGCCCGCCAGCCAGATCGTTTCAACCGGACAGACTGCGATTTTCTCCGTGACCGCCACGGGAACGCCGACACCGACTTACCAGTGGCAGAAGAATGGCGCGAACATCACCGGGGCGACGTCTTCGAGTTACACGACACCGCCCACAACCATAGCCGATAGCGGGGAGCAATTTCGCGTCATCGTGAGCAACACGCTGGGCAACGTGACCAGCAATCCCGCCACGCTGACAGTGAATTCCGGACCAGCAGCATCCAGCATCGACGTCGTCACCTACCATTACGACAACGCGCGCACTGGTCAGAACTTGAAGGAAACGGCGTTGACTCCCGCGAATGTGAACTCGGCCAAGTTCGGCAAGCTCGGCTCCCTCATGGTGGACGGGCTGGTGGACGCCCAGCCGCTCTATCTTTCGAACGTCGCAATCCCCAACCAAGGGACGAGAAACGTTCTCTACGTCGTAACCGAGCATGGCAGTGTCTACGCCTTCGACGCCGATAGCACGAGCTCAACGCCTTTGTGGAATGTGTCCACGCTCCCCAACGGGGAAGCTCCCAGCGACGATCGCGGATGCGGTCAGGTGACCCCTGAAATTGGCATCACCGCGACGCCCGTGATCGATCGCACTCGCGGGCCGCACGGGGCAATCTATGTGGTTGCAATGTCGAAGGATGGCAGCGGAAATTATTTTCAACGCTTGCACGCACTGGACCTCGCCACAGGCAGCGAACTCTTCGGCGGTCCGGCGACTATTCAGGCGACCTACCCCGGCGCCGGCGCAAACAGTTCCGGTGGAAACGTGGTTTTTGACGCCAAGCAGTACAAAGAGCGCCCCGGACTGCTTCAAATCGGCGGAACCATTTACACCACTTGGTCATCTCACTGCGACTACAGTCCCTACACCTCGTGGGTGATGGGTTTCGATGCCAACACGCTCGCTCTTGCGCAAAACAATATCCTGAATCTTGTCCCCAACGGGAACGATGGCGGCATCTGGATGGCGGGTTCCGCGCCGGCGGCGGATTCCACCGGGAATATTTTCTTCCTGGTGGGCAACGGCGATTTTGATACCACACTCAATGCCAGCCATTTTCCGACGAACGGGAATTGCGGCAACTGCTTCGTGAAACTCTCTACCAGCGGGAAAATCACTCTGGCCGATTATTTCACCCCGCAAAACACCGTGGCGGAATCAAACGCGGATCAAGACCTCGGCTCGGGCGGGGCGATCGCCCTTCCTGATGTGATGGACAATACCGGCAAGACCCGCCACCTCGCCGTCGGCGCGGGCAAGGACGCGATCATCTACGTCGTGGACCGCGACGCCATGGGAAAATTCAACACGAGCACGGATCAAATCTATCAGGAGATTAACAACCAGCTCGGCGGCGGCGTCTTTTCGATGCCCGCATATTTCAATGGCGCGCTGTACTATGGCGCCGTGGGCGATTCCATCAAGGCCTTCCCCATCGTGATCGGAAAATTGGCGGCAACGCCATCGTCGCAGACAGCAAACACCTTCGGCTATCCGGGGACTACGCCCAGCATTTCCGCAAACGGTGCCACGAACGGGATCGTTTGGGCCGTTGAGAATGGCGGGACCGCGGTGCTGCACGCGTATGACGCCGCAAATCTTGCGACCGAATTCTACAACTCGAATCAAGCCGCAAACTCGCGCGACCACTTGAGCGGCAACAAGTTCATCACTCCCCTGATCGCCAACGGAAAAGTCTTCGTGGGCACGCCCAACAGCGTCGCCGTCTTCGGCCTGCTTCCCTAGTGCCGTTCCAACTTGTTCGAGCCTGCCTGCGGACAGGCAAATCCTTTCGACGATGCTTTTTTTATCTTCGGGGTCCGACCCGTTAGACCGTCATTTGGCCTAAATAGTTGGAACGGCACTAGACGGACTGTGTAGACCCTCAGCGCTTGCGAACGTAAATGACTTTTTCCACCGTGGCGCAAATCGTTCCCGAGCCATCCACCAGTTCCACAACATAAGTGCGGTCTAGGGAGCGCTGCGATTCCAGCGCGGTGCGAATCGCCATCAGCTCTTGGTCATCAATTACGAAGCGCGCTCGCAAGGTTTCGCGGCCCGGCTTCTTGAATTGAATCGTCGCCGCTTTGTCCCACACAACAAACTCGGGACCCAGGCGCCGGATCAGCATGAGCATGTAAATCGGATCGACGGCCGCATAAATGCTCCCCCCGAAAATTGTGCCCACGTAATTGCGCGTGCGCCAGGAGAGCGAAAGGTCGAGCCGGATCTCGCTCCAATCGGATGCAACATAGCGCAGCCGGGCGCCGGTTCCCCGGTAACAAGCGAAAAAATAGAAGGACCAGCATCGAAGCTTATTCGCAGCGTAAGCAAAGACCGGCATAATTTGGAAGAAAGAATGTAGCGCAACTTGGACTAAAGTGAGAGTACTGAAATTAGTGAGCGGATGGAATGGCCGGAAAAAGGATAGCCATACCAATCGCAAGACAACGAAACCGCCGGATTATCTTCCCGGCTTCAAATCGTGCAGCAGGTGGTGCACCGAATCATTGACATTCTCCTGCGAAAAGGAGCTGCGGTCGATCCGCTTGTATCCCACCGCGCGGAAGGCCAGCCGGTTCGTCGCGCGCTTCGTCAGATCGAACACGATCGTCCCTTCACGATAGCGGATCGTTTCGTAACTCACTCCCGGAGGCCCCCAATACCCTCCGTTCCAGGTTTCCCAGCATCCCGCATACCCGCAGACGACCACAGGGTACGCTCCAACCGGTTCAACGTATCCCACCGTTACCTTGTGGCGATGCACGCCCACATGATAGTCGACCAGGAAATCGGCCGCCTCGGGGTCGTCAACCCGGACGAGCCCTTTCGAAGCCATGGTCTGCTCGATGCCAATTTTGATTTGTCGGCGGAGAATATCTGTCTCCAGGTTTTGTTCGCGCGTGACCGTCTCATTTCCGCCGCCGTTGCGCGAAATGACGTCGCGCGAGATCACCGGGTTCTTCGACGGCGGTGGCGCGAGGCGCCAGGCCCACGTCGCGTGCTTCGGGATCGGTATATCGGAATCGCGCACCACCGTGACGTGCTCATCGCAACCTGCAAGCACGAACACACTCAGAAAAGCCGCCGCTGCCAAAAGCGGTGATTTTCTTCTCGATAAAAGCCCGTAGTTCATGCCAGGATCCTCCAGGGCCAGACCTATGCCCTGTCATTTTCAACCCCAAATTCATTAGATAGTTGCGCGCGTGAATAGAGTTGTTAGGGGGTGAACCCGCGTCAAGGGCTACCTGTATGCCCTATCGGCTTCTTTCTCTTTTGGGCTCCCGGGAAAAGGTTTCAGGACCGCGCCGCCCCCCAATCCGCGGGCGGGAATACGATCGGCCAAAAGTTCGGCGCTGGAGTTTCGAATTCGAAGGCCACCGCTAACGCGCCACCTGGCGGGTTATCTACTCGCACCACGCGGCACTTCTTCTCCTGCCCATTTTTCGGATTGAGAATGAGCATCGGCTGTCCCGGGACTACTTCCATTTTCAATGTAAGCAATCCCCCGTGGGCGTTCACCACCAGGGTGTGCGTATCTTCCTGCAAGCGTTTTCCTTCCATCGTTTCGGCTCTTACCACCACCGGCACATTCAGCAATACACGCTTGCTGCGCCGTCGGTTACTGGGTTGGGGAGCGTTCACGCTTTTCTCTGCATCCTGTTCTGTGGCCTGCGAAATTCCGCGGGATGAACGCTCAGGGTGTGCGGACCGTGAGGTTTCCCTAGTCGCCCGTGTAGGCTCGCCGCGCGCAGCGGCGTGAGCGCACGAACAAGCAAATCGCCTGGCAAGTTATCCACAGTGTACACGACACGAACACATACACAAGTCTTTGCAGCCAGCGCATGCTTCTCTTGTCAATCCAAAACACAGGCATATCATTGCTCTCGACGGTCTTGACGAAGTCCTGATGGTCGGTGGACAGCCTGGGACTGAAGTACTTATCGGCGCAGTGCTCCATCTATCGGGCAGAAGCGCTTCTCGGCAGCAGGGATTACGCGCGCGCCCAGCAGGAGCTTCAGAGTGCCCTGGGCAAAGCTGAAAGGCTAGGCTTGCGGGAGCTACTGGCTAAGGACCAGTATCTTCTGGCCACGGCGCTTCGCCTCGCCGCCAATGGAACTGAAGCCTCCGGCCACTATCGAGAGGCGCTCCGCTGGCACGAAGAGATTCGAAGGAGGCCGGGTCCGATAAGGTAATCGAACGGGCCGACCTGAAACCTATTTACACGGAATCCACCCGCTGGCCGCATGGCGGCCAAAGCTAGGAAGAACGAAATCCTCCTGGGCTCCCCACAAGTTAAATCAACCGCTCACTCCAGTTGGCCCGGCTTAGGGGCTTCCAAGCAGACGCTCAGTATCAAACCCGGCGATGAAGCACAAGTACAACTAGTTGGGCTCTGTTTGGGCGACAAGTCCTCCCGCCGAGTAGCTACTGCGGAAGAACCACAATATAGCCATCAAGCAACGCTCCAGACGTGTGGAAGGAGGAACCTGTGACGGTAATCCAGCTAATCGCGAAGAGGTTCGCCCCGATCACGGGAGCATTGCCTAGAACAACTGCAGTGTACTGGACAGGGGTGCCGTCGCGCAGGGTGCCCATGCCGGTGATAATGGCTTGGTTCCCTGAGATGGTAACAGCATCCATGTGGCCGCTCATTGCCTTGCCGCTGTCAGGTTCGTCAAAATCCATGTCGCCGGACTGTTTGCAAAAACGGAAGTGGCCCTTATGCCCATCATTACCTTGCTCGTCCCCATCGCCTTCAACGTCCTCCTCGTTCGGCTTGGGCGTGCAGGTGATGTTGGCGATCACCTCGTCGGAGTTGATTCCCTTAGTCCCTCCTCCGATGATTGGGTCGCTCGGGTTAAAGCTGTTAGTGATGTTCCTCCAGTTGTTCTGACCGTCGGAGGCTATTATGAGCGCCGGGTTGGGCTGCGGCGACTGGGTCTTGTAGTGAGAAGTGAGTTGGATAAGAGTCGTCGGTGCGGTTATGTTGCAGGGTACGATGGGCCTGCGAATCGCGTCGAAGCACAGGTTCTCTGCGACCACACAGTTACCACCGGTACCGGCGATGGGGGTGCAGGTCGTCCCGGCAGGAACTGGTGTTCCGCCGGACCAGGTATTCATGCCCGTCGCGGGGAGTCTGGTTGAGTTAAAAACAGCCGGCGCTACCTGCATGAAGCTGACCGTCATGAAAAAAGCGCCACCCGTGTTCACATCGACAGGGAGGCGAACCGCCTGGTCCATTATCGTGCCGTCCTTGAACGTGGTGGTCATGCCCGGCGCGATCGCCTGCTGCGGCGTCGTGAATGTGGTCGCAGGCAGCCCTAGGCCTATCATGTGAATGTTGTTCAGTCCCTTGCCGGCGAAATCGACCACGAGGTGGGTGTTTGCCGACCCGCCTGGAGGATCCACTCGCCACAGCTTTCCGGTACCGGGATCAGAGTCGACCGAGGTAACGACGTAAAGGCGGTCGGAGGCATCGAACTGTAAGTAAAACGCCGGATCGGTGAAACTCGCATAAACTTCAATCTGACTGCCCCCGTTAGGGCCGTAATGTACGATGTCTCGCCCGAAATCGTTGGCGACGAAGATATCGCCCACGCTGCTTACCGCGACTCCTATCGGCCCATTCAGGCCACTGGTGATGATCGCTGTGGCGGAGGTATAAGGCGGGCTGGAGCGCAGAACGCGATCACCTGTTGCGTCGACCACAAGTAGATTATCGTGCGCGTCGAACGTCGTGCCCTCGCCGAACGTGCTTCCGGTCTGAGCGGCTGTGAGCACCTGGGTCGGGCTGACCGGAAGGGTGCCCTTCAGTTGAGCGCTGGTAATCTTCCAGACGCCCGTGTGGGTTGCTGGAGAGCCTCGGGTGTTGAAGTAAAGGTCGCCAAGGGTGTTGAAGCTTGGGCCCTCGGGCCCAGACGGCCCAGCCGAATCACCTTTGGCATAAACTATTTCCGCCGCTGCGCTGGTGCTCGGATCGATTCGACGTATGTCGTTGTTGTCGGAATCGCATATGTAGATCTTTCCGTCCGGACCCACCACGATATCTTCCGGGTACTCCCCGGAAGCGGTATTTACAGCCGTTACTGTCCCGTTGCCGTCGTCCACCACCTTCACGATTTGATGGCCGCTGAAGCTGGAAACGTAAACCGTCTCTCCCGTTGCGCATGGCGGCTGGTCAATGCCGCCACAGTTGGTCTGTGCCCAACACTGGGCACCGAACAACGCAGACACAAGAGCAAAGAACGCGAATATCCGCTTAAACATGATCGAACCTCCTGTTGTGTCGCCAGCAGCGAGTCTCGACGGGGACAACCCGGCGTTTAGGAAACGGAAGGGTCCGCTAAATAGGGCCAGCTAGAGGGGCTATCGGAGCCCTAAGGGGATCCTAAGGTCCCATCGCCGATGTGAGCGTATGCGCATCTTTTCGGATAGCTAGTAGGTGAATTCCCTAATTGGGGTAGGAAAATCTAGTAAGTCCTCTACTTGAACCGGTATGTTGCGTCAGTTCAAATCTGACCCCGCAACCAAACCCTTTCCCGTTTCAAAGGCCTCCCAACCGGCGGCACGCCTCGCTCATGGTGCTATTGATTGTGGTCTCGGTCCCGATAGCGTTTCTGAATGAGCTGAACTCAATCGCTGCCCTCGTCCTCGTGCGCGGGGCTGATTTCCTGTCTATATTCGACAAGCCTCAGCGGGAGGCTCTGGCCATGCTGTTCCTCAATCTGCATTTTTACGGATTTGTTGTCGCCGAAATATTTTCGGGTCTGTGGCTTCTTCCGCTCGCGGTGCTGGTGCCGGTCGCGTTTCCTGCCGCGATTTCTGGGCGTCTGGCTGGCCCTCGCCGGCTTCGCCTGGGTGATCCTGAGCCTTACCGGCATACTGTCGCCGCAAAATTATGACAAGGTGTTTACCTTCACTCAGCCCGCCGTCTTCGGGGAGCTGGCGTTCATGTTCTGGCTTCTGATCAAGGGCGCCAAGCCACCGGCGCTGGACGCCGCAGCCCTGTCGTCGGCGGCTGGCTAGAGTCTGTCCCACCCGCCACACTTTTACTTATTGCCCTGCCGGGGTCCTAGAATAAGGCAAGTTTCTTCATCTTCCTGAACAAATCGTTTCACCGAGGAGAACGCCGCTCGCAGGAGACTCTCTACCTCTGCGCTCGTACAATTTCTCGCACGAATCCAAATGAGTTTTGGTGGAGAACCCGAGAGAATACTGCGCTCCTCAAAATCAGAATCCTTCGAGACAAATTGTGAAATCGTTGCTCTTAGCATATTCCCAAATCGCCGCATCGTCTGTGCTGCCCAATCCACATTGATGAATATGGCCGAACCAGGATAGAGATCGGACAACTGCTTGTGCTAAATAAGGCCGGGGACAGATGTTGCCCGAGCCCCACTGTCGAGAGCAACCTCAGCGGGCGGTTGGAGGGTCCCAGGAAAAAAGACCCTGCTGCGATGAACAGCCCGAAGCACATGCGCCAGAGATGCCGCGCGATGCGCTTTGCTCCGAGAACACCACCGCGCGCCAGCATGCGCGCGTCCCCCGCGGACGGTAGTATTTGATTTCGATCGACTCCAGAGTGTGGTTCTGGACGGGTCGTCGGCTACTCGGAAATTATCCGCAAACAGGGCTCTGTGAAACAGCAGCCCCGCTGACCTATGACTTCGGATGGCGATGCGCCGCTAGGTGTAGTAGGAGGCCAGCATGGATCTTCCCCTTACGGGGAAGTATTCGCCGTGCCTACAGATCTGCGAGAACTTCCACACCAGGGAAGCATCGAGCCAGCCGCACCCGGCTTCCTTGTTGAGAGTTTCCAAGGCATCCTCTGAAGAAAGCGCATCCCGGTAAGGGCGAACCGTGATGAGCGCGTCGTAGATGTCTGCAATTTGAAGAATCCGCGCCATCAGCGGAATCTCTTGTCCGCTTAGGCCGTCAGGATATCCACTCCCGTCCATTCGCTCATGGTGATGCCGAATCACCGGCAGGACGCGACGCAGCGACTTCAGCGGCGCGCAGATGTTCTCCCCAATGGAAGGATGTTGCCTGACGACCTCGGTTTCTTCCGTGTTCAGCGCCGCGGGCTTCAGAAGAATCTCATCCGGCACGGCTACCTTTCCGATATCGTGAAGCACGCATGCGATCCGCAACTCCTGCAAATCTTCTTCCGGCAAACCCAGACTCATCCCGAGTTGCACGGCGTATTTTACGATCCGATCGGAATGCCCGTTCATTAGCGGGCGTTTCGCTTCGATGCTGCGCGCCAGTGAAAGCACCACGGACTTGGCCTGCTCATCGATGTAACTTTTCAGCCGCAAGAGAGACTCCATGCGGCTTATTACTTCCCCAAGCGACGTGGAAGTTCCCCAGAAGTCGGCGGCACCTGCTTCGCGTGCACGGGCCGCATCCGCTGGATCCGACGAAGGCTTGATCAACACAATGGGGATATGCTGATTCAGCGGGTTTCCCTTCATACGGCGACACAGGTCGAAGCCACCGACATCCGGCAGGGTGTCATGCAGCAGAACCAGATCAGGCTGAAGCCGGAGACACTCCCGCAGAGCAGACTCTCCGTCCTCCGCCGTAAAAACTTCGTAGTTCTGACTTTGTAGAAATGATTTCCAGGAATCGCGGCTCGCCGAAGCGACATCCACAAGCAAAATCGCTGAGTTCATGAGTCCCTCGTCATTCCTCTGCGCGCTAGGAGGATTGGGTACACCACTCCCCGCGCGAGAGATAGGATTTTGCGAAGGTTGGAGTTGCCTGCGGTCTCCAAACCCTGTCCACGGAGGACGCTGCCTCCGCTTCTCGGGGACGAGAAGGATCATGGGATGAGGTGACTAGGCAGCGATACAAGATGCTTATGGAATGCCAAACGGGCCGCCCACATAAGTGACTAAGAATTCGGGTCTTGCGGCGCTGCTGGCAGAGGAGTCTGCCGGGAGCTAGGAATAATTTTCATAGTGCCTGCAGTGTTTACCGGATGTTGCATGTCTCGCCCGCCGTCTTTCGATCTCTTTTCGCCATTCCAAAGAAATCTCCGGCAGATTTACAAAGATCAGCGACGAATTGCCGCCGCTTGTTCTTATATTTACTCGTCAGGAATAATCATTAAAGAGGAATAGAATGCTCGGAGTTAAGGGAAATGAAATCTCAAGGAAACGGGATGCGGGTCAGGCGCGGCGTAAGGTATGATAGAGTCTTCTAAATCCATACATTAGGATGACGATGCAGACTGCAACAAATGGAAAAATCTTGCTGAGGGTGAGGCCGCGAGGCTTCTGCGCCGGTGTGGTGCGCGCGGTGGACATCGTGGAATTGGCGCTCGAAGCTTACGGTGCGCCGGTTTACGTGCACCATGAGATCGTGCACAACACCTACGTCGTGGAGCAGTTGCGCCGCCGCGGCGCCATTTTTGTGGAGTCCATCGAGGATGTGCCGCACGGCGCCGTCCTCGTTTTCAGCGCCCACGGCGTGCCTCCCACTGTGCGCGACGAAGCGAAATCGCGCTCCTTGAAAGTCATCGATGCGACCTGCCCTCTCGTTACGAAAGTCCATCTCGAAGCGCTGAAGTTTGCACGCGAACAACGCACCATCATCCTCATCGGGCACAAAGACCATCAAGAAATCGTTGGCACCTCCGGCGAAGCGCCCGACCGCACCATCGTCGTCGACTCCGTGGCCGCCGTGGATGCGCTGGAAGTGGATGACCCGGAAAAGCTCGCGTTTTTGACGCAGACTACGCTGAGCCTTTACG